>Ga0066905_100000346_pt1 | contig 12157 bp, 5 predicted proteins | sample PanSoiMetaPlot36_FD_67483 | JGI IMG/M metagenome (GOLD analysis project Ga0066905, IMG submission 67483) | Tropical forest soil microbial communities from Panama analyzed to predict greenhouse gas emissions - Panama Soil Plot 36 (version 2) | ecosystem: Environmental > Terrestrial > Soil >... | reverse complement strand
GGTGAGCGCGAGGAGGCTTGCGGCGACGATCGTTCCGGTCCGGAGCATGGCTGATCTCCCGTTGCGCGGCAGATTGGCAAGCGACCCTGGCGCGATCAAGGGCGCAACGAGTCCCAGTCCGTCATGGCGCCTATGCGGCGCATCCACGTGGCGGAAGCCTGATCCCAAAGCAAGATGTGGAGAGCCGAAGCCCGGGTGACGATTTACTTGGAGATGATTGGCCTGCTTGCGGGCGCCGCTGCGTCGAAGCGATACACGATACCTACCGTTGCCTCAACGCCTTTTCCCTGCAGCTCGATCTGGTGCGCCGGATTGCCGATCACCGGAAGCTCGCTTCCGTGGACAGTCGCACGCGGAACGAAAAATCCGGCCAGCTCCACGCTCCAATTGTGGTCGATCTGATACTTCCCGCCAGCCGTGAAGTGATGCTGCACCAGGCCCGGTGCCATGATGTTGATCAAGGCGTCGCGCCCGGACATCGGCTGCTCGTTAAAGGCATAGCCGGCGCGAAGCGTCAGCCGATCGCTTGCGCGCCATTCCGCACCGAACTTGACGGCCGCGATATCCCTCCAGCCGAAGCCGGGCCCGTTGACACCGCCCAGGCACGCGGACGGAACGGCCCCACCGAGCGCAGGACAGGCGAGGATATTGCTCGACGGATTGCTGATCGACCTGACGGTGCTGTACCAGATGTACCTGAGATCGGCCATCACGGTCAGCGTGGGCATCAGATCGACGGCGATGCCGGCCTGTGCGCTCGCCGGAATGTCGAAGTCGCCCTGTTCGGCGAGAAGTCCGCGATAGTTGTCGAAACGGTCCATCCAGATGCGGCTATTCCCGGCGACGGCCAATCGGACGCCCGGAACGACCGTCCATTCCACGCCACCGCGGATCCCATAGCCCCAAGAGGTATCGATCTTGCGATCGGTGAGATTCGCTGGATCGATGGACAACCCGGGAACGTCGGCAAAAAGCTGCAGCCCATTAAACTTGATGAGCTGGTAGGCAATAATGGGCGCGATACCCACCGAAAAATTCCCGAATTGCTTGGCAAACGCGACCGAGACGAACGCCTGCTGGAGATTGTCCCCAGTCCCACCACGGCAGAACACGCCCGTGGCGCCGCCGACCGGGCCGCAGCCGCCGTCGAGCCGCGCGAAATTGGGATAGTGAACATTCAGTCCGCCGTTGGCGTAAACAGAAAGGCCGACCACATCGACAAACGGCAGAAAGCTTTTCGGGTGGTAGCTCAAGGCGAGGTTGGGAATGAGGAAATAGTTTCCAGTGCTGTCCACCTCACCCAGCGGAGTCAATCCCGGCGCTCCGGAGCCTATGAACCCGCGGCGCGGACTGAAAATCGATGCCGAGGCATCGATCTGATCCGCGGCGTGAACGAGGCCAGCAGGATTAAGCGCCGCCGCGGTGGCATCGGTCGAGTCGGCCACGCCGGCACCACCAAGCGCCTTGTATCGCGCGCCAAAACCATGCTGGAAATACCCTTCGGTCGCCGAAGCGGTGCCGTTGAGCGTCAGCGCAGCGGCCGCGAGCATCGCAGCCAGCACCGACCCGCTCCCAGGCTTCGCCCAGCGCGACATGTGACTGCCGTGGCGCGTCGCGCCTCGCCCCCTTGCTCCGTCCCCATGCACGGAGAACGCAGCCAAGCAATCTGATCCGCAGACGCTCGGCATGTTGATTGGGTGCAGTATACACGCCGCGAACCTATTGCGTGTCACCGTTCGGCAACAGATCGAAACTTTCGTCAACGCACCGATCGGCGAGGTTTCGAGCGGCCGCCGCCGGGACGCGGCCCATCGGGAGCGCCGTATCTCCTCCTGAGCCGGGTGCTGGGCGGTGGCGGCTCCCCCGCGTCGAAGCAATGCTCGAACAGCCCCGGATGGGGAACGCCAATATCGAACAGCAGCCGATCGACGGCGCGGAACGGTGCGAACAGCAATGGTTCTTCAAACTGGAAAATATCGCACCGCTTCGCATTTGAACGGACGGAGACAAGGATCGCGTTGACGGCGCGGCGTGCGGATTCGTTCGCGCCCTCCATGGTGGCGAGATCCGTGCTGGTCTTCACATAGTCGGCGGCCAGAAACAGGTTGGGGATCTCCGTTCTTTCGCGGGGCCGATACGGCCAGGAATTCACCGTGTTGATGAAAAGCGGTTCCACATTCCTCTCGACCGTCGGAAATCGCCGTCTTAGACGCACGACAAACTGGCTGGCGGGCATCAATCCCAGCAATGGGTTGCCGTCCTTTCCGTTGAACTCGAGAGCGGGATCCAGGAAGTGGCCGCGCACATTGCCTGCCGTCAGATCGATGTCCGGAAGCTCGCGCAGATGCGCGCGAATCTGCGCCAGCGTCTCGAGCGAGACCTGAATGTCATTGTCGGCGGTCTGAGCCGGCCGTTCAAACGCGCCGCCGTTTCCCGGTTTGAACCAATCCGATATGATTACTGAAACGATGCCTTTGACCTTGCCGTGCGAGTACTCTTCCACTTTCTTGCGCCAGAACTGGTTCTGGGAAATCGACGTCAGCGCCCAGCTGGAATCGAGATAAATAATGTGCCCAGGAGTCATCGGCGCGTCGCGTTGCAGATAAAACATGATGCCGGACATCCAGTTCACCTTCAGATTCTCGTTGGTGAGAAGCTTCAGGGACGGGGCATGTTCCCTGATTTCCGGGTCGCTCCGGCCGAGCAGCTCGATCATAGCCTCGACGGGTATTGCAGCGATGAAATGAGCATCAGCACATTCGTAATTTTTGCCCATTATCTGGACGCCGGTTATCCTGCTTTTGTCGGCATCGAACAAAAGGCGTGAAACCCGCTTGTCGCAGTGCAGGCGTACCCTGTTGCCGCAGGCGTCGCTTTCGAGATATCGCACCCAGGGGTCGATCCACTGTTCGCTCGTAGGCCCGTTCAGGATGCGGTCGATGGTGCGGCCGCTCATGTAGTCATTGAGCAGCCGAACCAGGATATTGATGACCGACTTGGTGCTCGACTGTTCGGCGTCCATGGCCACGAAATTCTGTGTCAGGCCATTGACGACGACCCTTCTGTAGGCTTCCGACATATCGGCAGCGCGCATGAATTTGGACCAGGAGATCCCGTCCAGCTGCCTCTCGCGCCGCGCATTGCACATGGTGAAGGCGGTCAGGAGCCTGAAGGCGGCAAAGGCGGCCTCGCCCGGTCCCAACCCCAGGCTCGGATTGTCAAACACGCCTTGCAGGGCGCGGAACCACTGTTCGATCGTCTGTGGCACCTTGGTCGGAAAGTGAAAGAACGGCTCGCCTTCACGCGAATAGGCTGCGTGCTCCACGTCGATCAGATTGTCGATGACGAACCTCCCGGGCGCACCTTGCGGGTAGGGGATGCGCGCCATCGTATCCGTTACATGCTGGTAGAATCCCGGAAAGAAGCGAAATCCGTGCTCGGCCGGCAGTCCGTCGATCACGGGCGTGCGCTCCGGAACCACGAGACTGCGCGCCTTACCGCCGAACGTCTTTTGTGCCTCGAAGACCGTGACCTCGAACCCGCGCTCCTTCAGCTCATGCGCGGCGCTGAGCCCCGCCACGCCTCCGCCGATGATGACGACCTCGCGCGTTGCCGGCATCGTGTGCTCTTCAACGCCTACTGGCGTACGGCCCACCGCATTCGACCTGCGTCCGCGGGATCGGGCGGGAGCAAACCGCTATGTCCTTCCCAGGATCCATCGATTTAGCTGTTCGGCGAACCTGGCGCCGAACGAAATGAAGGGATCGACGAAGAAGCTCGGGTGGGGGAGCCCGCGCGCGTGGACCTCGCGGTCGATGGCCCGCAGCGGCGCGAGCAGGGCCGGCTCGTCGAAGCTGAAGATCTTGCAGCGGCTGCGCTTCGAGTTCACGGTGTCCAGAATCGCGTTGACCGCGCGTCGCGCCGCTTCATTCGCGCCTTCCATCGTCGCCAGGTCGGTGTTGGTCCTGACGTAATCCGACGCCAGGAACAGGTTGTCGATGCCGGTCGTCGCAGTCGGCCGGTTGGGCCAGGAGCCGACCGTGTTGATGAACAGCGGCTCTTGGTCGTCCTGGGTGACGCCGTCCCACAGGTTCTTGTCGCGCAGTTCCTTCTCATGGTCCGTCCCCTTCACCAAATTCGGCCACCCCTGCATCTGCTTCACGAAACCCGCGGCCGGCATGAGACCCACCAGCTGCTTCTTGTACATGATGGCCGGGTCCACGAAGTAGCCGGCGATATTTTCGGGTCGAAAATTCATTTCCGGATGTGCCCGTAAATGCGCGCGAATCTGCGCAAGTGTCTCGTCCGCAAGCTCCTTGTGACTGAGCGTATCTTGCGCGGTCCTCCGGGAGCACTTCATCCCGGGCTTTTGCCAATCGGATATGATCGTGGACAGGATTCCGCCGATCCGTCCCATGCCGCGCATCTGCATGGGTTTCGCCCAAAACTGGTTTTGCGAAATCGAGGTCAGCGCCCAGGTCGAATCGAGATAGACGACATGGCCGCCGCACACCGGGCCATCCTGCGCAATGCACATTCTTTCGTCTTCGCGCAGATAGTACATGATGCCCGCCATCCAATTCACTTGCAGATTTTTGATCAGTTTCAGCGACGGAGAATGCTCGAGGATCAGGCTTGTGCTCTGGTCAAGGATATCCTGCATGACCTCCACCGGCACCGCGGCGATGAAGTAATCCGCATCCGCATATTTCAGTTCCTCGTTTTTCCCCACGTAGACGCCGGTGATCCTGTTTTTCGCCGGATCGAACCCAAGCCTCGTCACACGCGCTTCGTCGCAGAACGTCACGGTTCCTTCGCCGCGCTCTCTGGCCTTGGCCTGCTCGTCCGAATCGGTCGCCGTGAGATACCTGATCCACGGATCGATCCACACCTCGCTGGTCGGCCCATTGAGGATGCGATCCAGCGTGCTGCCCGCGGTCAAGAAATCGTTGAGGAGCCGCGCGAGGATGTTGATGACGGACTTGGTGCTCGATTTCTCGCCGTCCATTGCGACGAAATTCTGGGTCAGCCCGCTGACGACGACGCGGCGGTAAGCATCGGACATGGAGCTGGCCGACATATAGTCCCACCACGCGACGCGATCGAGCTCCGTCTCGCGGCGCTCGTCGCACATGGTCAGGGCATTGAGCAGCTTGACGGCGGCGAATGTCGCTTCGCCTGGACTGAGGCCGAGTCCGAGGTCGTTGAGCAGATGGCGGACCGTGTGGAAGTACTCTTGCACGGACCCCGGGCTCTGGGTGCGGAAACGAAAGAGGGCCTTGCCTTCCTGCGCATAAGCCGCATGAGGAATGGGGATGAGATCATCGATGACATACCGGCCCGGCCCCTTTACCGGATCGGAAGGGATTCGAGCGAGCGTGTCGATTACGTGACGATAAAATCCCGGGAAGAAACGAAATCCATGCTCTGCCGGCATGCCGACGATGGCCGGATTACGCTTATCATCGTTCATGAACTCGGGAACAGGAAAGCTGCGCGCTTTGCCTCCGTACTCTTTTTTGCGCCTTTCGCAGACGACGACATCAAATCCGCGCTCCTTGAGCTCATGCGCGGCGGTTAGCCCGGCCACGCCGCCTCCGATAACGACGACCTTTGCCATGTCCCCAGCTCCTTGACCGCAACCCGCGGTCTCTCCTTAATGCTTTTTCGCCTCTTCGATACCGACCAGCCGGTAGAGGCGGACAGGATTGCTCACGTTCTTGAGAACCTGTGCGCCCCAGTCTTCAAGCTGAAACTCGCCTGCGATCCTCTCCGCCGCAACCGAGCTCATTAGGATGATCCCCCCGCGCGCCAGCTCGCGCACGCGCGCCGCGACATTGACCGTCGTTCCCGTTGCATCGTAACGCCAGCGGGAACCGGTGGCGACATCGATGGTGTGAAGTCCCACGGCCGCGCGGCCGGCGTGGATCCCCATATTGACCGTGATCGACAATTCGTCCTCGGAGCGGTTTTCATTGAATCGGATCGCCGTGCGGGCGATCGCCAAGGCCGCATGGGCGGCGTTGCGAACATGCTGGACCGAATCTTCGTCCTGGAACAGAACGAACAACTCGTCGCCATGCACGCTCATCAGGACTCCCTGAAACCGGTGGATTTCGTCGACGAACTGCGCAAACACGCGATTGACCAGGCTGTCTGTCTGCTGCGGATTCATCAGTTCGTGCATGCGCGTATAGCCAGCGAGATCGGCGAACAAAACGGACACATCCAGCTCGCGGGCAGCCAAGTCGGGACTTTCGGGATCCGCATCGATCTCCTTGGACGCCGCGGTCGGGGTAAAACGGTGGAGATACTCCCGGTAACGGCTGAGCTTGTCGGTCCACACCGTCGAGCCCACTTCGGTGGCCAGGATCCGCAACCATCCCAGCTTCTGCTGATCGAAGGCCCGGGCGATCCGGCGCTGTTCGAGGTAAACCACGCCGAGCAGCTCCGACTGCTTGACGATGGCCGTGCACATGACCGAGCCCGGCTGATACCTGGCGAGGTACTCGCAGCGGGAAAACCGCGGATCGAGATGCGGTTCATCGAGCACGAGGTCGTTGCGGGTATGGATCACGTAATTCACGATCGACGGTGAGAACGCATCCTGCCGGGCGGCATCGGACTCGCCGGCTGACGTGGCGTTTTCGCGTTCCGCCAACGCACTCGCTTCGATGCGGGGGGTGGCGCCGGTACAGGCGATGAAGTGAGCGACATCGGCGCCGGTCTGCGCGCGAATGACCTGCATGAGGTTGCTCAGAATGCGGTCTTTCTGGTCCTCCAACGCGGCGACCTGCGATGCTGCCGCCGCCGCGTCGACCTGGAACGATTCTTCCGTCCGCGCGCGGTCGTCGATCGACGGCGGCTGCGCGGGTCCGCTCCCCACGGCAGCGATGGTCGACAACAATGTCCCAAAGTCCCCTTCCAGCGCCGCCACCTTCGCGGCCGCACCCCAGCCGGCATACGCCGTCCTGGCACAGTCCAGGTACCATGCGGCCAGCCGACGCTGCTCGTCGGCAAGGCAGTACAGCCCGGCCCGTTCGTTCGCCAGCGCGACGAGGTGGGTAAATCCCTGCTCCTCGGCAAGCTCGATCGCCTGGCTGTAGAGCTTCGATGCCAGTGCCCTGTCGCCGGATGAAGCCGCGATCTCAGCCTCGAGCAGGGTTGCGTGCTGACAGAAGTTCTGCGGGGAATTGCGCGCAAACAGTTTCAGCTGGGCGAGGCACCGCGCGACGGTGCGCCGCGATCCGCGCTTGTCCGATCCTTGTGCCGCGAACGCGGCAACCGCCGCCAGGCCTCGATACAGATAATGGTCCGCGACCGTGATGTATCCCGGTGCAGACGCGATGACGGCTTCGCCTTCCTGCGATATGGCCAAGGCATCGTGATAGCGGCCGAACAGGTAGGCCAGCTGAAGCCGCAGCGTGTACTGGTATGAAAGAAGCGTCAAATTGCCGGTTTTGCGATAGCGTTCCTCGGCTGATTTCTCGTTGTACAAGCTGTTGCTGAGTGAATGATTCCGCTCGGTCTTGCCCATCAACGCCAAGACGCTGCTCTTCCACATCAGGAACGATTCCGTCGGAAAGGCGTCGTTCGACTGCCGCACGAATGCCTCGTGACTCTCGCAGAGTCGAAGCAGCTCGACCAGATTGGTGCCGCGGCTCAGGCTGAGAGAGAGGTTACCAATGATCGCGTAGTTGACATATTGATGGTCGCCCACCTGCAGGGCGAGCTTTCTTGCCCGGTCGATCAGGGGGAAGCTGGCATCGATCGGATCGCGCCAGAACTTGATGAATTGGGAAAAGATGACCAGGACTTTGCACATCACCGTACCGTCCTGGCCCTTTTCGGCCAGCTCCACCGCCAATTGACCGAAATCGTACCCGGACTTGTATTTGCCGAGAGCCGCGCCCAGCCCAAGGCCATAGAGAACGAATCCGTTGGCCGAAAGCGGCGAGATGCCGTGGCGCAGCGAATAATTCACCACCTTCAGGCCCGAGAACATCAGCAGATTCGGACTGAGAAAATACGCGGTCGGGAACAGCGCCACAAGAATCTTGAGCGCCGCGATCTTGTCTGCGTCGGTCAGCAGCGGAGCATGCAGGAGATCGCGCGGCAGACGCCCGCGCATCCGTATGCGCGCGAGCAGGAGCTCACGCACGAGATGCGGCATTCGCGGATTTCTGCTGTATCGGATTCCAAACAGCGCGAGGGCTCGAATGCCGATCTGGATCGCCTCCTCGTAGCGTTCCTCGCTCGTATCCAGGAGGATCTTGGTCAGATATATTTTTGCTTGTTCGAGCTTCGAGCGCGAGTTCTTGATCAGCAGCGAGAAAAGACGCTCAGCTCTCTCGAATGCGCCGGTGAGGTATTCGCACTCCATGGCATTGGCGTGCAGCTCAAATGAAAGCTCGTGACAGGTGTTCCATTCTTTTTCGTCGAGCAGCTTCAAGCCGATCGAGAGGTAGCGAAGCGCGTCCGCGTAAGCGAGGGCGTCGCGCGCCTTGCGGCCGGCAACCAGGTTCAGATTGGCCACGTCGCGCTGTTCGTCTTTCGAGACAATCAATTCCCAGGCGTAATTGAGGTTGTTGAGCACATCCACCTGCGGGACGTCTCTGTCCTCCGCCGACAGCCGCTTCAAAAGCCGCCAGCCGATCTGCAAGCGGTACGATTTCTTCGCACCATCGGGGATGAGGTCGAAAGCAGCTTGCTGAATACGGTCGTGCAGAAAACGGAAAGTTCTTGGCTCGCACGCCTGCGCGTCGTCACGGATGCCTGGCGCATGGTCGGCCGCGATCAGGAGGTCGGCGCGGACACACGCCATCAGCCGCTCGTCGACATCCGGCCGTGCGGCCGCAACGGCCACCTTCTCTGCCTCGAACGTGCTGCCTATGCAAGCGGCTGTGCTCAGGACATCCTGAGTGGCCGCGGGCAGCCCTCTGATGCGCATGGCCAGGAGATCGAGAATGTCCTCGGTGACCGCTTCCGCCTGAATCCGTCGCAGGTCGGCCCGCCAGGCCCCGCTGCCGTAGTCGAACGCGATTACGTCGGTGTCGTAGAGGAAATTGAGAAGTTGCGTCAGATAAAGCGGATTGCCCTGGCTGCGGGAATGAAGCAACTCAGCCAGCGGCATGGCCTCCTTCGCGGATTGCGACAGCGTTTCCTGGATGAGCGGTAGAATGTCTGCCAGTGCAAGCTCGTCGAGGTGGATGGTTTGAAAGTCGACTGATGCAGTCGTTAGGACCTGCGTCGCCACCACAAGCGGATGTGCGGGGCCAACCTCGCTGGCCCGATATGCGCCGACGAACAGCAGGTGTCCGGTGCCGGGGTCCGTGAGTACGTGCTGCAACAGTTCCAGCGAAGCCGCATCGACCCACTGGAGGTCATCCATGAGCACACACAAAGGATGATCCAGTCTCGCGAAGGTCTGAACGAAGTTCTTGAACAGTCGGTTGAAACGGTTTCGAGCCTCGATCGGCGGTAAGGCGGCGACCGGCGGTTGAGCGCCGGTGATGAGCTCCACTTCCGGAATGACGTCGATGATGACCTGCGTATTGGCTTCAGTGGCGGTGAGGATTCTGGAGCGCCAAACGGCAAGATCCGCGGCTGGTTCGGTGAGCAGCTGGTGAACCAGCTGCTGGAAAGCCTGAATGAGAGAAAAATAAGGTACGTTCCGCTTGTATTGATCGAACTTGCCCGAAACGAACCGGCCCTTCTCTCTTTGGATCAATGTCGCAAGCTGATTGAGGAATGCCGACTTGCCGACACCCGGTGCGCCCTTGACCAGCAGAACCGCCGGCCGGCTACGGCGCGCCTTCGTCACGAAGTCCTTGAGCCTCTCGGTTTCACGCTCACGTCCGTAGAGCTTGCGCGGGATGCGCAAGATTCCCCTGACGTCGTGACGGCCAAGCTCGATCTCGTCGAGCGCGCCTTTCGAGCGCCACTGGGACAGAAATTCGAGGAGATCCGCCTTGAGACCGCTGGCGCTGAAATAACGGCGATCGGAGTTCTTCGCGAGACACTTCAGAATCAGCTTGATTAGAGGTTGCGGCAGCGTGCCGGCCGGGAAACCTGGAGTAATCGTGAGATGCGCATCTATTATGCGCAGCGGGTCAGTCCCGTCGAAGGGGACGCTGCCGGTGAGCAGGCGAAACAGAATGACGCCAATGGCGTAAATGTCGGTACGTTGGTCAACCGGCTGATGAATGCGACCGGTCTGTTCGGGAGCGACATATCTGACGTCGGCAAGCTGGTCCAACGATCTCGCAGGTGAATCGATCGACTGATAGCGAGCGCAGCCGAAGTCGGAAATGCGGATTGCTCCCGTTTGCGGCGAGAGCCAGACCGAGGTGGTGTTCAAGTTCGCATGGACGAGGCCCTCCTTGTGCAGCTCGGCCGTGGCGTCGGCGAGCGCCACTCCGATCTGCAACGTTCTTTCCACGTCGAGGGCGCCCGCGGCGAGTGTCTCGAGGGGACGTGCGCCTTCGTCGACGTAGACCACCGCTGGCGCGCCTTGTTCGAACGCGAACACCTTCGCTGCGCAGGGCGCTCGCAGCGCCACTGCGATCTGGTAATCGCGCTGCAGCCATTGGGTCTTCAGATCGTCGCGTTCCGGAGGCTTGAGGACCTTTATGAGGACCCGCAATGCTTTGTCCGGAAGCTGGCCGCCGAACACCGCGACGTGCTGTCGGTCCCAGCACAGCTCCTGTATGTCATAGCGGGGCAAGCCGGCCGGGATCTGGAGGGCCGGGTGTCGCATTGTGGGGCCAACGCGCTGCTCACCTTGCTCGCTTACATTCATGGCTTGCGCGCTGACATAATCGCATAGAACCAGCAATCACGCCGGAGCGTCTGGTACTGCCTCACCGATGCGACGACATTTGCGTCCTGGACGGCGCTTCGCAGGCCAGCCAGCCGCAGCAGCGTGGCAATTGGCAGCGCCCACCGCGCTCTTTCGTAAAGCCGACGGTGCGAAGGAAGGGTGCACTGAGTGACGTCTCTTATGCAGACATCATGCAGCCCTGCGGCCCGCGCCGCATTGGCGTGCTGGGCCGCGGTCCAGAGATCGGGTAGGGCCCAGCCGTCGAACCATTCCTGCAGCAGGGCCCGATCCTCCTTACTGACGGAAGACCGCCTGAGCATGAAATCAGAAACAACGATCCGGCCTCCGGGCGCGAGTACCCGCGCGGCTTCCTTGAAGAAGGCCGACTTGTCATAGGCATGACACAGGCTTTCCTGCGCCCAGACCACATCGAAACGTCCTGCATCGAACGGGAGCGCGGTGAAATCGGCGACGAGGAATTGGGCGTTCTCGGAGCTTGCTCTCCGGCGCGCTTCGCCGCGTGCCGTCCTCACCTGATCGAGCCCGAGCGCAATTCCCACGACGTCCGCCTTTTTTTTCGTCGCCAGCCACAGGCTGCTTCCCCCGATCCCGGATCCAGCATCCAGAACTCGGTCCCCTGGCGCAATTTCCGCGATCCCGGCGAGCACTTCGATAGCCTTTGTCAATGACACCGAGTGACTGGTTGTGCTTGTCTCCTGATAGCCAAAATGCATCGAAAGGTTTTGATCGTCTAACCACGCGGCCCAGTAATCACCCGATGTATGGGTATAGTAGGATCGGATCTGTTCATTAGTGATTTTTCGAGTGTCCAACTTCATGCCCCCCGACATGTCATGCGTCCACGATGCTATCTGAACCCTTGCCTGGCCGCCAGCAATGCTGCAGAACACGCGTTGCGGCCTGATTATCGTATGACTACTTAAAGTTTATGACCCGCTCCCGGGGCGCTAAGAAACGGAGCGTGGCGACGAAGTTCGCGACATCGCCGCAAGGCAAAGATTCATTGCGGATCCGCTCCCGGACGGCGTCTCTTTCCCGGGGGCATCACGGGTCGCACCGAATGCTGCTTTAATCCAGAGCGAAGCGCTCGATTGCCGCAGAGGTCGTCAGTTCAATGCTGATCGGCAAAAGCCGTGAGCGTGAGCCTGTTTCGTCCGCTGCGCGTGCCTTTGGTCCGTGACAGTCAGGTGCTATCGCCGGCCGAACAGCCGCTCGATATCGGCGAGCTTGAGCTCCACGTAGGTCGGGCGGCCGTGGTTGCACTGGCCGGAATTGGGCGTCGCCTCCATCTCGCGCAGCAGCGCGTTCATCTCC
>Ga0066905_100000344_pt1 | contig 12171 bp, 13 predicted proteins | sample PanSoiMetaPlot36_FD_67483 | JGI IMG/M metagenome (GOLD analysis project Ga0066905, IMG submission 67483) | Tropical forest soil microbial communities from Panama analyzed to predict greenhouse gas emissions - Panama Soil Plot 36 (version 2) | ecosystem: Environmental > Terrestrial > Soil >... | reverse complement strand
GCTGAGCTCGGCACTGGCCCCGAGCCCTTGGGGCCAAACCGCCGGCGTTAGCGCAGCTGCGCGGTTCCCGGCGTGTTGACCCGGATGCGATAGATCGAGGTCGAGGCGGCAATGAAGAGGCTCCTGAGATCGTCGTCGCCCCAACAGAAATTCGCCGTCACCTCCGGCACCTGAATGACGCCCAGCGCCGTGGCATCGGGCGCCAACACGTGGATGCCGCCGGGACCGCAGCAATAGACATTGCCGGCGCTGTCGACCTTCATGCCATCGGGCGCGCCGGGTCCCTCGCCCAAGGTGTTGGCCCAGACGCGGCCGTTGGCGAGCGTGCCGTCGGCGGCCACCTCGAATACCCGAATGTGTTGCCGCTCCGTGTCGTTGACGAACAGCCGCCGTTCGTCGAGCGAGAAGCACAGACCGTTCGGCTGCGCGAAGTCTTGTGCGATTAGCCTCAGCGCGCCGGTGTCAGGCTCGAGGCGATAGACGCCGCGAAAGTCGAGTTCGAGCGGCCGCGGCACCCCGAAGTGCTCCATGCGCCCATAGCTGGGATCGGAGAAATAGATGGCGCCGTCGCGCTTCACCACCACGTCGTTGGGGCTATTCAACTGTTTGTCGCCGAAATGACTGGCGAGCACGGTGATGCCGCCATCGGCCTCGGTGCGCGTCAGCGAGCTCGAGGCATGCTCGCAGGCGATCAGGCGCCCCTGGTTGTCCCAGGCGAGCCCGTTCGACTTGTTGCAGGGCTGGCGAAAGGTGCTGACCCCGTCGTTGGCGCTCCAACGGCGCAGATGATCGCCCGGCATATCGCTGAACAGGAGATAGCGGTCGCGGCGGTGCCACAACGGACCCTCGGTGAAGATGCAGCCGCCGACCAGCCGCTCAAACTCGAGGCTGGCCGCCACCACTGCTTGGAAGCGTGCGTCCCGGATCTCGACCCCGCTCATGACTTGGCGGCTCGCTTTTGCAACTCGCTCACTCGCGCCTGGCCGACGTACCAGTCGTCGGCGCCAACCTCCTCGAACACCACCCACACCGCCTCCTTCGGCAGCTCGGCGACCTCGCTGATGGTCTCCGTCACGCGGCGCGCGATCTCGTCCTTGCGCTCCTGTGCATGCCCGGCGAGGATGCGGATGTTTACGAACGGCATGACGCTCTCCCTTACAAGGCCAACAGTTTGTGGCGTAGCGCTGCATCGTCGCGCAGCTGGGCAGCGGCACCGGCGAAGCGCACGGCACCTTTTTCCAGAACGTAGACCCGATCGGCCAGCGCCAGCGAAAACTCGACGCCCTGCTCGGCCAGCATGATGGTCAGGCCCTGCCGCTTCAGCTCGGCAATGCGCTCAAACAGCTGCTCGACCACCAGCGGCGCCAGCCCTTCGGACGGCTCGTCGAGCAGCAGCAGCTCGGGATTGAGCATCAAGGTGCGGGCGATGGTCAGCATCTGCTGCTCGCCGCCGGACAGGAAGCCGCCCTGGCGATCGCGCAACTCGGTGAGCTTGGGGAACAGCTCTGATACCGCCTCGATGGTCCATGGCCCGCTGCGCCCGGACACGCGGCGTGCCACATCGAGGTTCTCCCAGGTGGTAAGCTCGGCAAAGATGCGCCGGTCCTCCGGCACGAAACCGATGCCGAGGCGGGCCACGCGGTGCGGCGCCCAACCGGTAATCGGCGCCCCCCGCCACAGCACGGCACCCCGGCGCGGCGGCGTCAGGCCCATGATCGAGCGCAAGGTCGTGGTCTTGCCGACGCCGTTGCGGCCGAGCAGGCACACGCATTCCCCAGCCGCCACCTCGAGCGAGACGCCGAACAGCACCTGCGCCTCGCCGTAGGCGGTATAGAGATCACGCACCTCGAGCAGCGCCGTCAATGCCGCTCTCCCAGGTAGACCCGGCGAACGTCCGGGTTCTGTTGCACGGCCTCGGGGGTACCCTCGGCGATCAGCCGTCCCTGGTGCAGCACGGCGATCTTCTGCGCGATCGAGAACACCACCTCCATGTCGTGCTCGGTGAACAATAAGGTGAGCGCACGCTCCGCCGCGATCCGCTGTATGAGGCGGATGGTGTCGCGGGTTTCCGCCGCCGACATGCCGGCGGTCGGCTCGTCGAGCAACAGGATTTCCGGATCGCAGGCCAGCGCGATACCGAGTTCGACCTGCTTTTGATTGCCGTGCGACAGCACCGCGCTGGTGGCATCGGCCTGGTCGGCAAGCCCCAGCGAGCCGAGCAGCGCCTCGGTCTCGCCCCGATAGAGGCTGTCCGACAGGCTCCAGAAATTGCTGCCGCGCCGGCGATGGGTGATGAACGCGGCTTGTACGTTTTCGAACACCGTCAGCTTTGGAAAGATGTTGGTGCGCTGAAATGACCGGCCCATGCCCATGAGGCAAATGCGATGCGGCGGCGCGCCGGTGACGTCGCGTTGTTTGAACAGCACGCGGCCGGCGTCCGGCTTGAGGTGACCCGTGATCAGGTTGAAAAAGGTCGACTTGCCGGCGCCATTTGGGCCGATCACCGCGGCGATTTCCCCGCGCCGAACCGCGAAATCGACCTTGTCGACGGCGGTGAAGCCGTCGAAGGCCTTGCTGAGCCCGGACACTTCAAGCATTGCGCTTCACCATTGGCGCGGCGCCGGCGGCAGTGCCGCCGCGGCCGGCCCGTACCCGGCCCCGCTCGAGGAGCCCGAGCAGGGTCCCGGCGATGCCGCCGGGAAACACGAACAGCAGCACGATCAACACGGTTCCCATCGTCAGCGGCCAATACTCGGTATAGGAGGTGATCTGCTGGTTGAGCACGATGAACGCCGCCGCCCCGACCGCCGGCCCCCAAAAACTTCCCATGCCGCCGAGAATGGTCATGATCAGCGGCTCGGCCGACTTGGTCCAGAATGCGAAATCGGGAAACACACCGCGGTTGAAGATGCCGAACAGGCCACCCGAAATGCCGGCAAAGAACCCGGCCAGGACGAAGGCGGCAAGCTGGTAGGCGCGGACATTGACGCCGATAAACTGCGCCCGCTCGGCATTGTCGCGGATCACCGTCAGCACCCGGCCGAAGGGAGCATCGACGATGCGGCGCAGGCCGGCAAAGCACAGGGCAACGACGCTGAGCGCGCATAGATAGAAATGATCCGCCACCCTGAAACCGCCGAGCACCGGCACCGAGCCCATCCAGTCCAAGCCGGGATAGGGCACATTGGGCAGGCCCTGCTCGCCGCCGGTGACGTCGTTCCATTTGAAGCAAATGGCCCACACGATCTGGGCGAAGGCCAAGGTCAGCATGGCGAAGTAGATGCGGGTCAGGCGCACACAGAAGAACCCGAACAGCAAGGCTGCGGCGGCCGCCATCAGGCCGGCGGCGATGAGGCTCGGGACGAACGGGGCGTTGGCGTGCTTCATCAGCAGGGCGCAGGTATAGGCGCCGATGCCGAAGTAGGCGGCATGACCGAACGACACGAGGCCGGTGTAGCCCAAAAGCAGATTGAGGCTCATGGCAAACAGCGACAGAATGACGATGTCGGTCGCCACGAAGGTGTAAAAGCGCGAGCCCAGCAACGGCACCAGCAGGCCGGCGGCGAACACGATCAGGGTCCACGGAACGCGTTTCATTTGAGCGGACGCCCGAACAGGCCCCACGGCCTGATGATGAGGATGGCGGCCATCAGCACCGACACCGCGAAGATCGAGAAGCGCGGAAAGATCAAGATCCCGAACGACAGCACCTGGCCGTAGATCAGGGCTCCGAGAAAGGTCCCCCAGAACGAGCCGAGGCCGCCGATCACGACCACGATGAAGGCCTCGACGATGATTTCCACGTCCATGCCCGGCACGATGCTCTTGATCGGCGTCACCAGCGCGCCGCCGAGCCCGGCAAGAAACGAGCCCGCCATGAACATGCCGGTATAGACCCAGCCGACATTGGCACCGAGCGCACCGAGGGTCTCCCGATCGAGCGCGGCGGCGCGCACGATGCGACCGAGCGGCGTGTGCTGCAGCACGTACCAGGCGCCGACCGCGATGCTGGGACCCAAACCCATGATAAACAGGTTGTAGTGCGGGATGGTGACGCCAAACACCTCCGAGCTGCCGGCGAGGCTGGGCGGGCGCGACACCGACAGCTGCTGCGTGCCCCACACGATCTTGGCCATGTCACCCAGGATCAGCACCAGCGCGTAGGTGAACAACAGCTGGTAGAGCTCCTCGCGGCTGTAGAGATGACGCAGCAGCGCCCGTTCGACGATGGCGCCCAACAGCGCGATTGACACCGCCGCTGCCAGCGCCGCCAGCCAGAAGCCCTCCGGTGCCGGCGCGATCAAGTGCACAAACTGCCAGGCCAGATAGGCACCGATCATATAGAATGAGCCGTGCGCGAAGTTGAGCACGCGCAACACGCCGAAGATCAGCGACAGCCCCGAGGCAATCAGAAACAGGAACATGGCGGCGGTGATGCCGCCGAGAAACTGCCCGAACAGGAACGAGAACTCAAACATCATGCGACCTGAGGTGCCGCGTGCCGGCAGCGCGCCGGTTGCTGGCGGGCGGGAGGCTGCGCCCTGCGCCCGCCGCGCAAACCGGCCAGCGTGGCATCAGTTCATGAACGGCGTCGGATCGATGTAGAGGATGTCCTTCATGATCGCGAACGGATACTTGGGATCGATCACCGTTTTGCCCCACACCTGGCCGCGATTGGCCTGATGGTCCTTGCCGCTCATGGTCTGCTTGCCGATCGGCGTGTCGATGGTGAGATCGAGCAGCGCCTTGGCCACCTTTTCCGAATCGACGCTGTTTGCCTTCTTGATCGCCTCGACCAGCATCTGCATGCCGACGTAGCCGGTGACCGGCCAAGATGAGGGCGGGTCCTGTTTGGTATAGGCGCTGATGCGGGCGATGTAGTCCTTGTGTGCTGGCGGCGCCCCGTCCCAATTGAAGGCGTCGTAGGCGTTGCCCCAGATGCCGACCGGATAGTCGGCGCCCATGGCGCGTGTCGACTCAATCGAGGCACCCTCGCCGCCGGCGATGAAGTTGTAGTTGATGCTGTCGAAATACTTGAGCGGCTTGGCCTGCTTGGCGAAGGTCAGGAAGTGGCCGCCCCACAGCGCCGAGAACACCGCTTCGGGCTTCTTGCCCATTTGCGCGTTGATGAATGGCGTGTAGTCGGCCTCGCCCAGCTTTGGCCATTGCTGATCGACGATTTCGACCTCGGGCTTGAGCTTCTTGATGTGCTCGACGAATGCCTTGGCCACGTCCTGGCCATAGGCGTAGTCGGGGGCGATGGTGGCGATCTTCTTCACCGGCCACTTGGCCACGATCTCGGCCGCGGTACGGCCCTCGATGGTGGTATTGGAAGCGGTGCGAAACACATAAGGGTGCAGATTGGCCGGCGCCGTCAGCTGATCGGTCTTCGGGATCGGCGCGATGAAGACGATCTTGTTCTCCTTGGCGATGGTGGAGACCGCCGGACCTTCCGCCGACGTTAAGGTGCCAACCAGGAAGTCGACGTTGTCCTTGAGGATCAGCTCGCGCGACACGCGCACCGCCTCATCGGCGTTGCCCTTGGTGTCGCGGGTGATGAGCTCGAGTTTGCGCCCCAGCACGCCGCCCTTGCCGTTGATCTCTTCGACATACATCTGCGCGCCCTTGAGCGCCGGTTCACCGAACAGCGCTCCCGGCCCCGACAGGATCATCGGGTAGCCGACCTTGATCGGCTGCTGCGCGCGGCTGTGGGCCGGGACCAGCAGCGCCGCCAAGCCGATCACAGCAAGCATGACACGCTTCATCGGTTTCCTCCTTTGGCGTTCATTGTTTGTTGGCCGCTCGTTGTGGGTGTAGCAGCTCACCGCTCACTGTGGATTGGCGCCCGCCGGGCGTCAATCGCCGAGTTGGGCTCGAAGTCAAATCGTCCTTATCGCTCTTATTTTACCTTGGCGCGAAAGTCCGGCTTGCGCTTTTCGCGGAAGGCGGCGGCGCCCTCCTTCGACTCTTCGGTTTGATAGTAAAGGGCCAGCGCCTGCATGCCCAAGGCGCCGATGCCGCGGATATTCTCGCTGTCGGCATTGAACGAGCGCTTGGCAATGGCGAGCGCGGTCGGGCTCTTCTCCATCAGCTCCTGGCACCATTTGGCAACCTCGGCGTCGAGCTCGGCGTGCGGCACCACAACGTTGCACAGCCCCATCGCCAGCGCCTCCTGCGCCGTGTAGCGCCGGCACAGATACCAGATCTCGCGCGCTTTCTTCTCGCCCACGACCCGGGCAAGATAGGCGGTGCCGAACCCGGGATCGACCGAGCCCATGCGCGGGCCGACCTGGCCGAAAATCGCCTTGTCCGAGGCGATGGTCAGATCACAGATGGTCGCGAGCACGTTGCCGCCGCCGATGGCGTAGCCGGCAACCCGAGCGATCACCGGCTTCGGCACGTCGCGGATCAGCGACTGCAGCTCTTCGATCGGCATGCCGTTGGTACCGCGACCATCGTAGTTGCCGACGTGCGCCGATTGATCGCCGCCGGTGGAAAAGGCGCGGTCACCAACGCCGGTGAGCACGATCACGCCGATCGACTTGTTCCAACCGGCCTTGAGGAAGGCCTGGATCAGCTCCTCGACGGTATGGGCGCTGAACGCGTTCAAGACCTTGGGGCGGTTGATGGTGATGGTGGCTACGCCGGCTTCCTCCTGGTACAGGAGGTCGGTGAAGGTGGTCGTCATGTCTGCCTCTGTCTGGCTGCTGAGCTATCGAAAAGCTGTCACTTGCGTCGGCTTTTGCGGGCGGCGTAGCGCTTGCGACCGCTGGGGGTGAGGATGCCGCCGAGCAGGATGTCAAGGCTGTCGCGGATGTACTGCTCGATCGATAGCCTGGTCTTGAGATACCAGCTCTTCAGCGCCCAGCCGTGGGCGATCAAGACGATCTGGTAGGTGAGTACATCGACATTGATCTTGCGCACCAGCCGGCTGCGGATGCAGTCGGCGATCGCCGCGCTGATCATCTGGTTGGTCTCAAGCTCACGCCGCTGGATGAAGCGCCGGCGGTCGGGAGACAGCGACTTGGTCGAGCGGTAAGCCAGCACGGTGGCGGCGCGGCGCTTGTCGACCACGCGACAGTAGGCGTCGACCGTGGCCACCAGCCGCTCGATCGGATCATCGATGCCCGCCAGCGCCGGTGGGATCTCGCGCGCATAGGCATCGACCACCTCCAGGATCACCAGCAGCAACAGATCGTCCTTCTCGCGCACGTACTGATAGACCAGGCCGGAACTGATGCCGGCGAGGCTGGCAATCTCCTTGATGGTGGTGCGGTAGAAGCCTTGTTTGGAAAACAGCTCGGCGGCGGCGGCGACGATTTCCTTGCGCCGGCGTTGCACCAGCTCGGGATCCTCGACCATGCTGGTGACCTGCATTGCACCCATGTCCGCTGCCGCCCGTCCAGCACCTAATTGACTGACCATTCAATCAATCGTAGGTTGAAAGTCAAGCTCCCGCGCACGGTCGAGGTCGCATGGTATTGACCGAAGAGCAGCTTTTGATCCAGGAGACGGCGCGCAAGTTCGTGCGCAATCAAGTAGCGCCGTACTCGGCCGAATGGGAACGGCGCGCGGCATTCCGGCCGGGGTTGTTTGCGGAGCTCGGCGCGCTCGGGTTGATGGGCATGACGGTGCCGACCGAGTGGGGCGGCAGCGGCGCCGACCACGTTGCCTACTCGCTGGCCCTGCAGGAAATCGCCGCCGGCGACGGCGCGCTTGCCACCGTGGTGAGCGGCCACAACTCGGTCGGCGTCATGCCGATCCTCAGCTACGGCAGCGAGCCACAAAAGCAGCGCTACGTGCGCGATCTGGCGACCGGCCGCAAGCTCAGCGCCTTCTGCCTGACCGAGCCGCAAGGTGGTTCCGACGCCGCCGCCATCAAGACTTCGGCCAGGCGCAAGGGCGAGCACTACCTGCTATCGGGCGTCAAGCAGTTCATCACCAGCGGCGCCACCGCCGACATCGCGCTGGTCATTGCGGTGACCAACCCCGATGCCGGCAAGCGCGGCATCTCGGCCTTCATCGTCGATACCAAGGCTCCCGGCTATCGGGTGACCCGGATCGAGAAAAAGATGGGCCAGAATGCCTCCGACACCTGCGAGATCGCGTTCGATGAGGTCAAGGTCCCGGTTGCGGATCGGCTGGGTGAGGAGGGCCAGGGCTATCGCATCGCGCTTGCCAACCTGGAAGGCGGCCGCATCGGCATTGCCTCGCAAAGCGTCGGCATGGCGCGCGCGGCGCTCGACATCGCCGTCAAGTACGCGCACGAGCGCCGAGCCTTCGGCAAGACCATCTTCGAGCACCAGGCGGTGTCGTTCCGCCTCGCCGACATGGCCGCCAGCCTGGAGGCGGCGCGGCAGCTGACCTTGCACGCCGCCGCCCTCAAGGATGCGGGACAGCCGTGCCTGGTGGAGGCCTCGATGGCAAAGCTGGTGGCCTCCGAGACCGCCGAGCGGGTCTGTTCGGATGCCATCCAGACCCTGGGCGGTGCCGGCTACATGCAGGAATTCGAGGTCGAGCGCATCTATCGCGGCGTGCGCGGGGCCAAAATCTACGAGGGCACCAACGACATCCAGCGCCTTGTCATCAGCCGCAGCCTGGGCGGGGCCTGATGCCGCCGGCCGCGCGCCAAACCCGGGATGGCTGACAGCCATGGCTGAGATCGACGCCGACATCATAGGCCTCAAGGTGGCCGATGGCATCGCCACCGCCACCCTCAACCGGCCGCCGGTCAATGCCTTCAATGCCGACATGTTTGCCGCCTTCAACGGCATCCTCGATGGCCTGGCGACGCGGCGGGATTGGCGCGTGCTGCACATCCGCAGCGCCGGGCGCACGTTTTCGGCCGGCGCCGACCTCAACGAGATTGCGAGCCACTTTGCCAGCGACGACAAGCTTGCGGCCGCCGCCAAGGTGACGCGACCGTTCCAAGCCTTGTTTGAACGCATCAGCTGCCTGCCCCAGGTCAGCCTCGCCGAAATCGGCGGCGCCGCCATGGGCGGTGGCTTCGAGCTGGCGCTCGGCTGCGATCTGCGCATCGCCGCTCACGAGGCCAGGCTCGGGTTGCCGGAGGTCGGGCTCGGCCTGTTGCCGGGCGGCGGCGGCACGCAGCGCCTGACCTGGATCGCCGGCCCGGGTATCGCCGCACGCCTGCTGCTCACCGGCGAACGGGTCGACGGCGCCACCGCGCGCGAGCTCGGCATGGTGCAATGGGCGGTGCCGCGCAGCGCGCTTGCCGCCGAGGCCAAGGCGATCGCGACGCGCCTCGCCGGGCTGCCGCCGCTCAGCTTGGCGGCGGCCAAGGTGTGCATGCGCCTGGCGCGCGATCCGGAACGCAACGGCTTTGCGGCGGAGACGGAATGGACCGGGCGCTTGTTGGCAACGGAGGAAACGCAGCGGCGCATTCACCAATTCCTGGCCGGCGCCGGCCGCTAGCGGCCGACTGGGCGTCCGCCCCGGCGTTGCCGCCAGCGGCCCCGAGCCCCGTGAGAAAACCGGCGTTAAACCCGCGGAAGGAGACCACATGCTGCTCAAACACAAAACGGTGGTGATGACCGGCGGCGCCTCCGGCATCGGTAGGGCCACGGTGCTGATGCTGGCCGCGGCGGGGGCGCGCGTGCTGTTGTGCGACGTCAATGCGGCCGGGGCCCAGGAGACCATCGCGCTCAGCGGCGGCGCCGTCGACTTCATCAGCCTGGAGCTTACCGATGGTGCCAGCGTCGCGGCCTGCGCCAGCGAGGCCCTGGCGCGGACCGCCGGCCGGATCGACGTGTTGGTCAACGCCGCGGGCTGGGACCGGACGCAGCCCTTCATCGAAGCCGATCAGGCCTTCATCGACAAGGTGCTGGGCATCAACCTGATCGGCCCGTTGCGGCTGACGCGCGCCCTGTTTCCGGCCATGATCGACCATGGTGGCGGCAAGGTCGTCTTCGTTGCCAGCGATGCCGGCCGCGTCGGCAGCCTGGGCGAGACACCCTATGCGGCGGCCAAGGGCGGCATTATCGGTTTCACCAAGTCGCTGGCCCGCGAGGGTGCCCGACACAAGATCACCGTCAACTGCGTCTGTCCCGGCCCGACCGATACGCCGCTGTTCCACGCCAACCCGGAGCGCATGCGCGAAGCCCTCATGCGCGCGATCCCGTTCCGCCGCCTCGCCACCCCCGAAGACATCGCCGGGGCGATCCTCTACTTCGCCGGCCCGACCAGCGACTACGTGACGGGGCAGATCCTGAGCGTGAGCGGCGGCCTGACCATGGCCGGCTGAGCGGCGATCAGGCGCGGCAGGGGTCGAGAACAGGAGTGGGTCATGGCACCACAGGTGCGGCTGCCGCCAAGCCGGATCGCGGCGGACTCGGCGCTTTGGCCCGGCCGCCTGCCGATCGACGACCTCGATCATGCCGTGCGCACGCATTCCGATCGCACCGCCTTCGTCGGCTGGAACAGCGCGCTCGGCGCCGAGCTTCGCCTCAGCTACGCCGAACTCGGCGAGCGCGTCGACAAGGTGGCGCAGGGGCTGAAAGAGCGCGGCATCGGCAAGGGCGATGTGGTCGCCTTCCAGCTGCCGAACTGGTGGGAGTTCATTGCCCTCACCTACGCCGCCAACCGCATCGGCGCCATCGCCAATCCGCTGATGCCGATCTTCCGGCAGCGCGAGTTGCGCTTCATGCTGGGCTTCGGCGCGGCCAAGGTGGTGGTCATTCCCCGGCTCTGGCGCGGCTTCGATCATTGGGCAATGCTCGATGAGATCCGCCCCGAGCTGCCGAATTTGGCGCACACCTTTGTGGTCGGCGGCGATGGCGATCATGACTTCGCGCGTGCCCTCCTCGACCGCCCGGCCTTGACGCCGGCGGAGAAGGCGAGGCTTGCCGCCGAGCACCCGACCCCCAACGACGTGGTCGAACTGATCTACACGTCGGGCACCTCGGGCGAACCCAAGGCCGTGCTGCACACCGCCAATACCGTGCTCGCCGCCGCCGCCGCGTTCATCGCCGATATTCCGCTCGATCATACCGACGTGGTGTTCATGGGTTCACCCTACGCCCACCAGACCGGATTTCTCTACGGCATGCTGATGCCGATCGTGCTGCACACCAAGACCGTGGCGCTCGACCACTGGTCGGCGCCCCAGGCGGCAGTGCTGATCGAGCGCGAGGGCGCGACCTTCAGCATGGGCTCGACGCCGTTCCTTTCCGACCTGCTGGAGCTGCCGGCGGAGGCGCGGGCGCGCATGCGCCGCACGCTCGCCACCTGGGTGTGCGCCGGCGCACCGATCCCGCGGGTGCTGATCGAGCGGGCAAGAGCGGACGTCGGGCTCGACGTCTTGTCCTGCTGGGGCATGACGGAGAACGCCGGGCTGACCATCACGCGCAAGCGCGATCCGGCGGTAAAGGTGGTCGAGACCGATGGTCGGGCGCTGCCCGGCAGCGAAGTGAGGATCGTCGACGACCACGGCACGCCGCTGCCGGCCGACACCGTCGGGCACCTGCAGGCGCGCGGCATTACCCATTTCATCGGCTACCTGAAACGGCCCGAGCTCAATGCCACCGACCAGCACGGCTGGTTCGATACCGGCGATCTGGCGCGCATGGACGCCGACGGCTACATCCGTATCGTCGGCCGCAGCAAGGACGTGATCATTCGCGGCGGCGAAAACATTCCCGTCGCCGAGGTCGAGAACCTCATCTACCGGCACCCGGAGGTGGCCGAGTGCGCCGTCGTCGCCATGCCCGATGCGCGGCTGGGCGAGCGCGCGTGCGCCTTCATTGTGGCGAAGCCCAACCACACCGTGAGCTTGGCCAGCTTGACGCGGTTTCTCGCCGCCGAGGGTATGGCCAAGCCCTATTGGCCGGAGCGGCTGGTGCTGATCCCGCAGATGCCGCGCACGCCCTCCGGCAAGATCCAGAAATTCAAGCTGCGCGAACTGGCGGCAAGCTCATATGGCTAACGAAAGGCGCCCGGCTTCGGCGCCCAAAACGGCCGCGGCCGCTGTTGGCGCGCGGCTGGCCGACGCGGCGTGCCGCGCGAGGTCGTGAGACCACCGCTGATGCGGCAACCCGGGCGCCGCGCAGTGCCACCAGGCGCCGGCCCTGCCAAACCCGGTTGACGTCGGGGGGTTTTTCGCCGGAAGCGGCCGGCGATCCCCGGTCCGCGGCCGGCAGCCGATGCCGGCGC
>Ga0066905_100000342_pt1 | contig 12180 bp, 17 predicted proteins | sample PanSoiMetaPlot36_FD_67483 | JGI IMG/M metagenome (GOLD analysis project Ga0066905, IMG submission 67483) | Tropical forest soil microbial communities from Panama analyzed to predict greenhouse gas emissions - Panama Soil Plot 36 (version 2) | ecosystem: Environmental > Terrestrial > Soil >... | reverse complement strand
TCTCGAGCGTCACCAGCTCCGCAATGCGAGAGGTCTGGACAATAGTCGACCGATGGATTCGAAGGAAGCGTTCGGGATCGAGATCGCGTTCGAGGGAACTGATCGTCTTCCGCACCAGGTAATTCCTCTCGCCCACGTGCAACGTCACATAATCGCCGGCGGCGCTGACCCAATCGATCTCCATCACGTTCACTATCGTCACTCGACGCCCGGTCTTGACCGTCATATGCGTTCTGTATCGGGGACGCGATCCTGTCTCTTGAAGGTTTTCCAGCAGCGCGCGAATCCGACTCTCGATCTCCGGTAGGCGGTGGGAGGCATTCAGAATGCGGGCGCGTTCGAGCGCCCTCATGAAACGCGCGTCGTCAATCGGCTTGAGAAGGTAATCGAGGGCCTGGGCCTCGAACGCCTCCAACGCGTACTGGTCGTAGGCCGTCAGAAACACGACAAGAGGCATTTTCCGCGCCGGCAATCTCCGCAACACATCGAAGCCATTCAAATCAGGCATTTGGATATCGAGGAATATGAGATCAGGCGCCAGAGCCTGGATGGTCGTCACGGCCTCGCCGCCGGTAGCGCATTCGGCAACGACGCGCATATCCGGAGCGGCGGCGAGCCGGGCCCGGACGCCGCGCCTCGCCAGAGGTTCGTCATCCACAATCACGACACGCATGCAATGCCTCCTTCCTGGCGCCGAATGGTCACGCTCGTCGAGTACGGCAGCTCAATGTCGACCGCGCACCCGCCTTCGTCCGGCCAGCGAACCGCGAGACGGTGAGCATTTCCATATAGAACCCGGAGGCGCTCGACAGTGTTCGCCAAGCCGACCCCGCGTCGAGCCGTCCGCAGCCCCGATCCCACCCCGTTGTCGCAGACCCGCACCCGCAGGCCCATCCCGGCGCGCTCCGCTTCAATGGTAAGCTTTCCGCCTTCCGGCCGGGGGGTGATGCCGTGACGGATGGCGTTCTCCGCGAGCGGCTGCAGGAGCAGCGAGGGGACCATCGCGCCTTCGGCGTCCGGGGCGATCGAGAACTCCACTTCGAGGCGCTCTCCGAGTCGCGCCTTTTCAATGGCCAGGTACACTTTTACATTCGCCACCTCCCTGCTCAGCCGGATCTCCGGCGCGGCCGAGTCGTCCAACGTCACACGCAGGAAAGCGGCCACTTGTCCGAGCATATGGTTGGCCGCCGCCGACCGGCCTTCGACGATCAGCGTCGAGATGGCGTTGAGCGTGTTGAATAGGAAATGTGGATGAAGTTGCAGTTGCAGCGCCTGCAGCCTCGCGCTGCGAGCGAGCGCCTCCGTCTGGCGCGCGCGCTCCCGCTCAGCCTCAAAGAATTGATAATGTTTGATGCCCAGGTACAACCCGCTCCACGCCGTCAGGACGACGGCGCCATAGACGATCGGGCCCCAGGCGCGCACCAATACCATCCAGTTGGATGAGCCTCCCCGCGCGACGGCCTCTGCCCATTCGGGGATAATGCCACATGGCACGGCACAAACGCCTGACCACAGCGCGGCCTTGAACATTGCCCTCGGCAATCCCACAGCGCCACTGAACATGCGGCGGCAGACGACACGCAACACGAAGCTGGCCGCGAACATACTCGCCAGGAAAGCGAGGTTGTAGGCGATCACCTCCTCGTATTGAAGGCGCGGGAGCATGCTGACGAAGATCCCGCCCGTGTACACACTCCAGCCTAGGATCTGCAAGGGCCAAAACTGCTGTAATCGCTGAAGCGGTCTACTCACGCGGCAATTGTACTCTCACGGCGGCGCGGCGTGAAAATTCCCCGTCGCAGGAATCCGGCGACTCGTCGCGGAATTCACACGGTCCATCGCATGACTCTTCCCCGCGCCGCGCTGTAGTCATTGGGCGCCGCCTCCAACTTTTGCGGCGCATCGGCGACGCTGAAGTGAGCGCATCCGCCTGGCGCCCGCTCACTCACGCCGTCCGAACGCGTTAATCAGACTGAAAACAATATTCGCTGAAACACTCCGAGCACTTGAACAGGCGCTCGCGCAATGCTTGATCAGGCGCCAGGCGTCGGCTCGCCACTTTCGTGATCTCGCCAGGAGGCGGGCAGTCGAGCCGCTGCGGATTAGGAAAGCGCGTGGCGTAATATCGCCGCGCAAGCGTCACCAGATCCTCAACCTCGTTCTCTACAGCATCCATTCTGTGTCAATAGTACAGTTGGTTTCACTATTGTTCTCTTAAAGCTCAGTCCTCTGATACTGCTGTGTCGCCAAGTTCTGCGTTTTGAGATCCCAATCTATCGTGAAGATGGCCGAGTGTTCCGAGCGGAAAGACAACAGTCGTCGCCCGTCTTTAACAACCACGCTCTCGGCCTCGGTAAAGTCGAGGGTTCGATCAGGCCCGGTCCGATTACAAACCAGAAGAGGAAGTCCAGTGTCGCGGGTACATTTCTCCTATTCGCCATTCGGACCATGCCGGCCTGGCGCCCAGGCGGCGGAGGACAATAACAACTGTGCCCCTTGGGCTTTTAAGCTTCTGGCGATTCCCGGAGAATATGCGTCCGCACAGATGAGAATCCCAACATGACGCAATGGCCTGACCGGAATTGTGACGGCCTGCTCACCGGGGCTTGACCAAGACTCCGCGCCTACTCGTAGCGAGTTGATCTTGCGGTGTTTGCCGATGATCGCGCCACCCTCAGCAATCACGAATACTGAGTTGTAAAGTTTTCCGGTTTGATGATCCTGTTCCGGCGAGGACAAGAACACTGTCAAGTGTAGTCTCGCAGCCAGTTGGCAGAACTCACTCATCCAAGGATCGGGTTGCGGCGTGATCCACTGAGTTCCGATCTGGTCGACAAAGTCGTACCCGCACAGACAGAGTTCCGGCGTGATGATCCACTTCGCTCCTAACCCTGCCGCCCTTGTGACGGCTGTTTCGACAAGTCGCCGGTTGTAGGCAAGACCGCCGGGGAGAGGGGCAAGGCGCAAGATGGCTATGCGCAATGGAAGTGTTGGGGTAATTTTCAACGACGCCGTTGAGTATGGCGGCGCGGCTGCAGCGCTAAACGTACTTGCTGCGAGAAAACGACGCCGAGTGAGCTTCACCTTCCTGTGTCTCCTCCGAATACGTCATCAAGTGAGGCATAACCAGGATCCCCCAACGGGATCAACCGGGGCGACTGACCGCCGAACCAGACCATCACCCGGCCGGCCAAGCTCTCGTCCGTAGCGAGCCGAAGCGTAGCGCCCGCTACCTCTTCGGGCGTGATCAGCGCATCGGGGACGGCCCAGTCGCGCCGCTGCTCCGGCGTCATGCCGGCGATGGAGTTCTTGATTTCCTCGGTTCCGATCCAGTGCGGAACCAAACAGTTGACGCGGATTCTCTCTTTCACCCCAAGCCATTTCAGGGTCGTGGTAAGTCGTATGACGCCGACTTTGGCCGTGTTATACCCGCTGGCAGCCGGACTATCTGATCGCACATCACCATGGGGCAGCGCTGATGTAGAGCCGATATTCACAATCGCGCCGCCGCCGCGCCGCCGCATCGCCTCAATGCCGTAACGAGTCGCGTACATTGCGCCAAGTAGATCGACACGCACGTTTGCGAACCAGTCGTCAAGAGACCTCTCGGGGAAGACTGCGCCGCTCGCATTGTTCACGACAATATCGATGCCGCCGTATGTCTTCTCGGCGAACGCAAATAGCGCTCGCACCTCGTCCTCGTTCCCGACGTCGGTTCGAAAGATCGAAGCGCGCAAGCCTTCCACTTCGATTGCGCTTGCCGTATCGCGCATCCCGTCTTCGCGTATATCTGCGACCACAACCGAGGCGCCCTCGCGCGCAAAGCGTCGGGCAATCGCGCGGCCGGAGCCGCTGCCCCCGGCCCCAGTCACAATCGCAACTTTTCCGATCAGCTTCATCATCGAATATTCTTCTCTCCGCCTTCCGGGCCATAAAAAATCACCCAGACGGCGAAATCATCGGTGAAATCCTCGAAGCGGTGCTCGATTCCGGCGGGCACGAAGATCAAATCGCCGGTCTGGAATCGCCGCCGCGAGGCTCCATCAAAGAAAACACCATCGCCGCGCGCTACGATGTAAAGTTCGTCGCGCGAGCGCCCGGTCATAATCGGCGAGCGCGGCGTCGTAATCGCCCTTCGCGTAGCGCGCGTTCGCCCTATTGTTGTAGCTCTCCGCGAGGCGCGGGTCCAATTCGATGGCGCGGTTGTGGTCGGCGATCGCGCCGTCGAAATCGCCCCGCGCAAAACGCAGATTGCCGCGATTGCTATACGCCGAGGCGCGCCGAGGATCGAGCTTGATCGCGTGATTGAAGTCTGAGAGCGCGCTTTTCTCGTCTCCAATCGCCGCGCGGGCGTACCCGCGATTGTTATAAGCCCTGGCGTACTTTTTATCGCACTCGATGGCGCGATCATAATAAGCGATGGCCGCCCTGTAGTCGCGCTGATGAATTCTGACGAAGGCGCGATTGTGTTAGGCGCGAGCGAAGCGCGGGTCAAGTTCGAGTGCGTGGTTGAAATCGGCGAACGCGGCCTCCTGCTCGCCGATTTCTGAAAGCGAGCCCGCGGTCGTTGTAAGCGGCGGCGTGGGGCGGATCGAGTTCGATGGCGCGGTCGAACTCTCCACGCTACTACCATTCAACGCCCCGCGCCAAGTAGGAAGCCGCCGACTCCTCGCGCGAAGACTGCGTCTGGGCCGCCGCCAAAGATGCGAGAAGGAGCCGCGCGGCGCCGAAACACGAACCTACGCCCTTCATCGAACAACGATTGCCGAACAAAATTTTCCTCCTTCTCCCGTGATCGACCGATGACCATAGAATCTCCGCCACACGGTCGTAGCTGCTCTGTAACTCAGTTTGCGCTTGTTCAATCGCCACCGACAATTTCTTGACCATAGTATGGCTGTAGCGCCATGCGAGAAAGAGCCATGCGATGGGCGGTCTGAATTCTGCGACGGGGCGCCGGGAGCCTGCGACGAAGAACTTTGCCATTCGCCCGTCGGTAAATTCATGGCTTTGGCTCTGTCGTCCGGATTCCGACATTTGCCAGGAAACTGACCAGCGCCGCGGTATCGAAGTAAAACATCTGGGCGCGGGCGAGCTTCCCTCCCACGACCAGATAAAGGCCGAGCACTTCACCGTCAAATCGGTTTCCGTCCTGGGTCACCCCTCTCTGTCGCCAGAGCACGACGACTTCCTTTCCGCTGGCGGCCACTACGCGCGGATCCATCTTTCGCTCAGCCTCTGTGGGTTGCAGGGGGATCCACGTCTCGCTCCAGGTTGCGCCCTCGCGCTTCAGATTGCTTGAAATTCCACCGTAAGGGAGCGATGGCGGCCAGTGAATCACTAAATCTGGCCGTATCAGCTCGCGGAACCTCCTCTCATCACGCCGCTCGATTGCGCTGAAGATATCGAGGACCACCCCGACGTTCTCCTCAATCGCCAGGTCTCGTTCCTTCTTCTCGTTCTTGCCCACATTCTTATTTTCGTTGTCTCTCTTCTCATTCTGAGCGAAGATGACAGTCGCGGCCCAGAGCGCGACGGTCACGCCAAGTATCAAGTTCACGAGTTCCTTCATTGGCATTGCTTCTCCTTGTTCTTCTGTAAGAATTTTCGTTTACCACGCCATTGACCTCTGCTTTCCGCTCACTGTTCTCCGATTCCTGCTTTCAGCTTTCTGTTGAAGCCATCCTTTACCCGGCGACAGGCTATCTAAAAATTGGCTCTTGTATAAGAGCCAATAGTTGATTTATCTATAGAGCCAATTCTCAAGGACGGTCGGTGAGTTAATAATGAAGAAACGAGTTTCATTGCTGCCGTTGGCGGTCGTTTCGCTGGACACCAACGCTGCTTTACCGCTACACAGGCAGCTTTACGAAGAGTTGCGCGGCGCGATTCTGAGCGGAAGGCTCAAGGCCGGGACCAGATTGCCGGCGACACGCGAGTTCGCCCGTGAACTCGGCTTATCGAGAAACACTGTGATGTGCGCCTACGAGCAGCTCTTCGCCGAAGGCTATGTGGAAGGTGTCGTCGGGTCAGGAACGTTCGTAGCGCGGGCGCTGCCGGAAGAGATGTTGGAGGCCCGCACGATTACGCCGCGAGTCGAAAATCAGATCTCCCGGCGCAGTCCGTTATCGAAAAGAGGTCGAAAGCTGGCGGCGATTCTGCCCGACATTGGAGAGCGTGTGTTCGGAAACCCAATGCCATTCCGATGCGCGACCCCGGATTTTACATCCTTTCCCTTCGAAATCTGGGCGCGGCTGCTAGCCAGGCATAGTCGCTATCCCTCGCCCGATCTGCTCGGTTATGTCTACCCTGCGGGTTATCCGCGATTGCGCGAAGCGATCGCCGCTTATTTGAGATCGTCGCGAGCCGTCAAATGTGAGGCTGAACAGGTCATCATCGTTCCTGGTTCGCAGGTGGCGCTGGACATCGCCATCCAGATGCTGCTCGATCCCGGCGACACGGCTTTGATCGAAGACCCCGGGTTCTTCGGGGTGCGCGGAGTCTTTGCGCGAGCGGGCGTTCGCCTAGTCCCTGCGCCGGTCGACGAGGAAGGCCTCAGCGTCAGCGCAGTCAGAAAGACCCGCGATGGCGCGCGGATGGTCTATATCACTCCTTCGCATCAGTTCCCGCTTGGAGTCACAATGAGTCTGGCGCGGCGACTGGAATTACTTGAATGGGCGCGGCAAACGAAGGCGTGGATCATCGAAGATGATTGTGACGGCGAGTATCGTTACAGCGGGCGACCGATTCCCTCATTACAGGGTTTGGATTGCGATCAGCGGGTGATCTACACCGGGACCTTCAGCAAAGTCCTGTTCCCATCTTTGCGGATCGGCTACCTGGTCGCGCCGCCCGATCTGGTCGATGCCTTCGTCGGGGGGCGCGTGATGACTGATCTGGTATCGTCCACGATTCCACAGGCGGCGCTGGCCGACTTCATCGAAGAAGGGCATTTCGCCCGACACCTGCGACGGATGCGAAAGCTATACGCGGAAAGACAGGCTTATTTCGTCACCGCAGCGAAGGCCGAACTTTCCGGTTTGTTGGAGATTGAAGAGAGTGAGGCCGGAATGCATCTGATCGGATGGTTGCCGCGCGGCGTTGATGATCGGGCAGTCGCGCGCGCCGCCTGGCGTCACAACCTCATCACGCTCCCGCTCTCGGCTTTCTGCCTGAAGCCTGTCGCTCGTGGCGCTCTGGTGTTGGGCTACACGGCATTCAATGAGCGGGAGATACGTTACAGCGCTCGTCGCCTGAAAACAGTTATCTCTGAATTCAAAGGGCAATAAGCGGCGGCAAGCCGGTCCAGGACACTGTTCTCGCCGCGGCGTGCGGCAAAAGTTCTCAGTCGCAGTTTTCCGACGCCTCGCCGCAAAATTCAGACGGCCCATCGCATGGCTCTTTCTCGCGTCACGCCACAGCCATATCATCCGATTTCGATCACGGCGTTTGTTTCTCTGCTCTTGTTCGCTGATCCGTTCATCGGAATTGGCTCTATCAATAATTAAAAGTTGGCCCTTATCCCAAAGCTGATGTTTGGCTATTCTGCCGCCGCTGCAAGTCATGACTGAATAACAATACTAATCGACGGGTTAGAAATGGGAGCCAATAGTCGGATATTCGCGGGCGCTTCGCGTCGGCAATCTGATCTTCGGCGCCGGCGCGACCGCGACCGATGGGCGCGGCGAGATCGTCGGCGCCGGAGACGCATACGCGCAAACGGTTCAAGTGACCCGCAACACCGAACGGGCGCTCGCCGCCCTGGGGGCGAGTTTGAAAGACGTCGTGCGGATGCGTATGGTAGGCGTCGACATCTCGCGCCGGGAGGAGCATGGCCGCGCTCGCGGCGAATTTTTTCGGAGGGATCTAACCTTGTGCTACCAGGGTCGAATTGCGAGACCTGATCGACGATCGCATGCTGATCGAAGTCGCTCGGAAGGTCGTCTCTTCCGGGGATGCCTGGATTTCCACGACTCGTCTTGGCGAAGGCTTGTTGGTATTGAGAGCGTGTATTACTAACTATCGAACTGACTCCAAAGACATCGAGACACTGGTTCGCGCGCTCGACAGGGCAAGAGCTGAGTTTTACGGACGTGTTTGAAAGAGGCTGCGCGCAGGGAGAGCGATTTGACGGTGGCGGGGCGGTTAATCAAAACAACGGGAGGCGTAATGCGGATTGAAGAGATGTCTCAAGGCAGCGGCGGCCTATTGGTCAAAGTCGCCAATTGGTTTTCACGCAGGCGGTTCGGAAAGATAGTGGACCCGGTGAAAGTGATGGCGCGCCACTTATGGGTTCTGCTCGGCTCGTGGGCCTTCGAGATGGCTTTCGAACGATAGAAGAAGGTTGACGCGCGGCTGAAAGAACTCGCCCTGATAAAAGTGGCCGCCATGGTCGGCTGTCCCTGGTGAATCGATGTCGGCTCTGCCGTGGGCAGACGATACGGGATCAGTGAAGAACAGTTCCGCCAGCTTTCGGGCTACCGGCGGAGCGATGCCTTCTCGACAGTGGAGAAGCTCGTCCTCGACTACGCTGTTGGGATGACCATGGCGCCAGTCGAAGTGTCGGATGAGTTGTTCGCCAGGTTGCGAGAATATTTCGATGAGTCGCAGATGGTAGAACTGACCTCCGCCATCGCATGGGAGAACTACCGGGCGCGGTTCAATCATGCATTTGGCATAGAGTCGCAGGGATTTGCGAAAGGCGCATACTGCCCGCTGCCAGAGCGTCCAGTCAAGCAGGATCATTATTATGAGCGAATACGTTGAAACATGCTTCCTGGATTCGCATACGCTAAAGCTGGCCTATGACATTCGGGAAGGCGTTGGGCCGGCGCTACTCTGCGTTCACGGCAATTCCAGCCATCGCGGACCCTGGCGCTCGCTGCTCGATCATCTCTCTGATTACGCGGCTTTGCGGCTCGATCGGCGAGGACACGGCCAGAGCGGATGGGCGCGCCCGCCTGCTTACTCGACGGTGAATTACGCCGATGACATCAGGGCGGCGGCGGAAACTCTGGGCGGGCGAGAGTTCGTGCTGATCAGCCATTCCAAAGGCTCGCTCGCCTCCCTCTATAATGAATTCGCAAGCCATCAACGGTCATTCACGGCCTCAGTAGATCCAAGATCGGTTAAAATACGGCCATAGATCTATGATGGACACTCCCACTCACATCACCCACATGCGTCGCGCGATTGCGCTCGCGCGGCGGGCCGAGGGCCGCACCAGCCCCAATCCGATGGTCGGGGCCGTCATCGTCAAAGACGGCCGCGTCGTCGGCGAGGGCTATCACCGCCGGGCGGGCGAGCAGCACGCGGAGGCCGAAGCGTTGCGCGCCGCCGGCGACTCCGCGCGTGGCGGGACGATGTACGTCACGCTCGAGCCGTGCGCGCATTACGGGCGCACTCCGCCCTGCGTCGACGCGCTCATCGCCGCCGGCGTCGCCGAGGTGTATTACGCGGTCGGCGATCCCAACCCGCGTGTGAACGGGAAGGCTCACGACCAACTCGAGGCCGCCGGGGTCATCGTGCATCGCGGCCCGTGCGAAGACGAAGCGCGCGAACTCAACCGGCCTTTCTTCAAGCATATGATGACCGGGCGACCCTTCGTCACCGCCAAGTTTGCTATGAGCCTCGACGGCAAGATCGCCACCCGCGCCGGCGACTCGCGCTGGATCAGCAACGAGGCCGCGCGCCAGCGGGCGCATGAATTGCGCAACGTCACCGACGCGATACTCGTCGGCGCGGGAACGGCGCTTGCCGACGACCCGCAACTCACCACACGGTTATCGCCACTCTCACTACACAGAAAGGGGAGCGGAGAGGAGGAGCCGGCCGATGTTCGCCATCCGCTACGGATCATCGCCGACAGCCGGGGCCGTGTGCCGCTACTGGCCAGGGTCTTCGACCCGGCGCTTCCCGGGAGGACCGTGCTGGCGACGACCGCCGCCGCGCCCTCCGCCCATTGCGCCGAACTTACGGCGCGTGGCGTCGAGATCTGGACCTTGCCCGCCGACAGGCAGGGGCGCGTCAGTCTCCAGGCGCTGTTGGGTGAAATCGGGCGGCGTGAGATGCTTACCCTGTTGGTCGAGGGCGGGAGCGAATTGCTCGGCGCATTCTTCGCCGAGAAGTTTGTAGATCGGGTGTGGGCCTTTATCGCCCCTCTCATCATTGGAGGCCCGAACGCGCCGGGGCCGGTGGGCGGATTAGGGATTGAGGTGTTGGCGCGAGCGATTCGTCTGCGCCGCTTGCAAGTCGAAATGATCGGCGCCAACTCTTTGGCTGAGGTACCTGCGGCGCAAGCGAGACAAGATCTGTTGATTCAAGCCGACGTGGAGTACTCGGAGGAAAACCAATGTTTACAGGAATCGTAGAAGAAGTCGGGATCGTGGAATCACTGTCGGAGGTTGTGGGCGGCTGGTCGCTCACCGTGAAGGCGCAGACCGTGCTGGAAGGCGCATGCCTGGGGCACAGCATCGCCGTTAATGGCGCGTGCCTCACCGTCACCGCGCTCACTGTCAACAGCTTCGCCGTTGGCCTCTCGCCGGAGACTCTGCGGCGCACCAATTTGGGCGCCCTGCGCTCCGGCGAGGGCGTGAACCTCGAACGCGCCCTCACGGCGAACGGGCGGATCGGCGGGCATTTCGTGCAGGGACATGTGGACGGCACGGGCGAGGCGCGAGCCTTCCGACCCGAAGGCGATTCGCTCTGGGTGACTGTCGGAGCTGCGCCCGAACTGCTGCGCTACATTGTCCCCAAGGGTTACATCGCCGTGGACGGCGTGAGTCTGACTGTAGTGGATGTTTTCCCAGACGCGTTCACATTCATGCTCGTGGCTTACACACAGCAGCATACCACTCTGCCCCGCAAGCCAGTGGACAGTCGGGTAAATCTGGAAGTGGATATTCTCGGCAAGTATGTCGAGAAGTTTATTGGAGAGGCGCCTTATGCCGCTCGCCGCAATTGAAGACGCGCTGGCCGACTTCCGCGCCGGCAAGTTTGTGATCATTGTGGACGCTGAAGACCGCGAGAACGAAGGCGACCTCGCTATCGCGGCCGAATTCTCCACGCCCCAGGCCATCAACTTCATGGCCCGTGAAGGCCGAGGGCTGATCTGTCTGGCAATGACAGGGGAGAGGCTGGACGAACTGCGCATCCCAATGATGGCGCCGGGCGCCGAAAACACGTCTAGCTTCGGGACCGCCTTTACAGTCTCGGTCGATGCCCGGCGCGGGGTCAGCACCGGCATCTCTGCCTTTGACCGGGCGACGACAATCCGCGCCCTAATCGACCCAGCCACGCGCCCCGAAGACATCGCCCGCCCAGGACACGTCTTCCCATTACGCTCTGCACAGGGTGATGTGCTGGCGCGCCCCGGGCAAACTGAGGCGTCGGTCGCTCTGGCGCGGCTGGCCGGACTCTATCCGGCCGCGGCCATCTGCGAGATCATGAACGACGACGGCGCGATGGCCCGGCTGCCCGAATTGGAGTCGTTCGCCGCCCGGCATGGACTCAAGATCATTTCCATTGCCGATTTGATCGCCTACCGGTATCGCACAGAGGCAGCCTTCCACCACGTGGACGAGGCGCCGCCGGCATCATATAGTCATCCACTCTCAGGAGCTCGTCATGGGCAAGACTTTTGAAGGCAATCTCATTGGGGGCGGCTTGAAGTTCGGCATTGTCGTCTCACGCTTCAATGACACGATCGGCAAAGAATTATTGCGCGGCGCACAGGATGCGCTGACCCGGCATGGCGTCGCCGCCAAGGACATTGACATCGCGTGGGTACCGGGCGCGTTTGAAATCCCTCTGGTCGCAAAGCGGATGGCGGAACGCAGGGGCGAGGCTCCGGATCGCCCGTACTATAACGCCATTATCTGCCTCGGCGTAGTCATTCGGGGAGCGACAGCGCATTTTGATTACGTCGCGGGGCAGGTCGCGAGCGGTATCGCGTCGGCGGCGCTGTCTACCGGCTTGCCGATATTGTTCGGTGTGCTGACCACAGAGAACATCGAGCAGGCCCTCGAACGCGCCGGGACGAAGGGCGGCAACAAGGGCGCGGAGGCCGCGACGGCGGCGATTGAGATGGCGAACCTTCTGCAGGCCCTGGCGAATGGGTAAGCGCCAGACTCTTGTAAGATTGCCCGTCACAGATATCCGGCTGTCTGTACCGAAAACTAC
>Ga0066905_100000341_pt1 | contig 12185 bp, 13 predicted proteins | sample PanSoiMetaPlot36_FD_67483 | JGI IMG/M metagenome (GOLD analysis project Ga0066905, IMG submission 67483) | Tropical forest soil microbial communities from Panama analyzed to predict greenhouse gas emissions - Panama Soil Plot 36 (version 2) | ecosystem: Environmental > Terrestrial > Soil >... | reverse complement strand
CGGGAGGAGGCCAGGGCCGCGTATGTCGCGGTGACCAGGGCGCTCGCGCAGCGACATGCCGCTGCCGCCGACCACGAGACCGCGGCACGCTTCCTGTTGCGGTTGCTTGCCTGCGAGCCCTACGACGAGCAGGCGCATCTGCTGCTGGTCAGGGAGCTGGATGCGGCCGGCCGGCACGGTGACGCCCGGCGGATGTACCGCGCTTACGCGGCCCGGATGGCCGAGCTCGACGTGGAGCAGGCGCCGTATCCGGATCCGCCGCGCGGCGGGTTGGTCCGCGGCGTAGCCGCACTTTAAGTCGACCTTAAGGTGCACCGGCATGATCGGCCGGTGCGCACGTTCGTGGTCAAGGTCTGGGTCCCGGCCGAGGGCGAGCCGCCGGAGGAGCTGCGCGGCACGGTCGTCGACGTGGCCGCGGGTACCGAGCGGACCTTCGCCGGCCAGGCCGACCTGATCGCGGCACTACGGGGCGGTGCGGACGCATGGCAGACCGAGCGGCGGAGGGGAGGCGAGGGCGTGGGGTAGCACGGGGGACTATCCGGCATCCTCGTCATCGCTCGGTCGGGATGCCGTGATCACGGAGGGCCGGTCGCGAGAGGCCGCACCGGCCCTCCGTGATCACGGTGCGGTTCGGGTCTGCGCCACCATGTTCGCGGTGCACGGCCGGAATCCGGCCCATCACATGGTGTGATCTCCCGCAAAAAGAGGGACAACTACCGGGAATGCGACGCGACGCTGGCGCGTTTGGTGGTCGCTGACTACAGCCGTGGTAGGAAACCTTGGCCGGATCACTCGGGGCCCTCGGGAGACACGTTAGCTCCCAGGCGGGCATCTCGGCGCCGGATAGGGCACAATCTGCGGCCCAGGAAAGTTGTGACCAGCGTCACTACGTGTCGGCCGGCCTGGTCAGGGTATGGCGGGACCTGACCGGATGCGGCACTCCGGGAGTGTGCCGCGGAGAGGATGACGACCCCGGAAGGGGGAGGGGACGATGGCTACCGATTACGACCAGCCACGAAAGACGGACGATGATCTGTCCGAGGACAGCATCGAGGAGTTGAAAGCCCGTACGCGTTCGGACAAGTCGTCCGGCGTGGTGGACACCGACGAGAGCGAGCTCGCCGAGTCGTTCGAGCTACCCGGCGCGGACCTGTCCAACGAGGAACTCAGCGTCCGGGTGCTGCCGCGGCAGGCGGATGAGTTCACCTGCTCGCGCTGCTTCCTGGTCCACCACCGCAGCCAGCTGGCTGGCGAGAGGCATGGGCAGTATGTCTGCCGGGACTGCGCGGCGTAACGGCGTTCCGCCGCCGCGACCTTCCCGACAGCAGCACTCCGTCGAACCCGCGCCCCGCCGGAAACGGCCTGGGGCGCGGGTTCGTGTTATGCCCGGACCTTCCGCCGGCAATGATCGATCGTTGGACGATGAGAGCGCTCCGCACGGCGTGTCGCACTCGGCGTGTCGCGGTATCGCGTCCAACGATCGATCGTTGGACGCGGTCAGTGCGCTGGCCGCATCGGCGGGTCGCCTGCTCCCCCTAGGGTGTCGCTATGCCCATCCGCTACCAGGACCGCCCGTTCGACGCGCTGGCCGAACAGCTGGTCACCGACCAGCTCGAGGCCGAGCCGGTGCTCGGCACCAACCTCGGCCTGACCGAGTACGACGCGCTGCTGCCCGACCGCAGCGCCGAGGCCATCCAAGCCAGGCAGCGGGCCGAGGACGCCTGGCTCGACCGGTTCACGGGGCTGAATGACGCCGAGCTCACCGACGAGGAGCGGGTCGATCGTGACCTGGTCGTCATGGTCTTGCGGGGCCGCTCGGTCCGGCGTGACTGGTTGGACTGGCGGCGTTCCCCTGACTGGTACGCCGGCGCGGTGCTGCAGGGCGCGCACCTGTTGCTGTTGTACCGGCTGCGTCCGGACAACGAGCTCGCTGCGGCGCTCACCGCACGGCTTCGGGCCGCGCCGAGGCTGCTCGCCCAGGGCATTCACAACCTCGACCCGGACCTGGTCGCGCCCGATCTGCTGCCGCGGGCGATCGCGATGGTCCGGGCCGGTGCCGCCTATGTGGGCGGGGTCGGGGCCGAGCTGCCCGAGCTGGCCGACTCCGACCGGACGGCGCTGGACGCCGCCGCGGCCGCGGCCGCGACCGCTCTGACCGACTTCGCCGAGCGGTTGGAGGCGATGACCGGACAGGCGCGCGGCGACTGGGCGATCGGCGAGCAGCGCTACGACGGTCTCCTGCGGTACGCCGAAGGCCTCGGCTACAGCACCCGGGAGCTGCGCGAGCGCGGCCTGGCAGCCTACGACCAGCTCGCCGCGGACATGGCCGCAAGGACCAAGCAGCTGCGCGGGCACGACGACTGGCGCGCGGTGATGGCCGAGCTCAACGCCGATCACCCGGACACTCCGGAGGAGATGCTGGCCGGATATCGGGAGGCCACCGAGGCCGCCCGCGCGTTCTGCGTGGACCAGGATCTGGTCACCCTGCCCGACGGCGAGCACTGCCGGGTCGAGCCGGCGGCCCCGTTCGTGCGCGCGCTGGTCGCGGTGGCGCACTACCAGGCGCCGCCGCCGTTCAGCGGCAGCCGGGTGGGCACATTCTTCGTGCCGTACCCGCCGGCGGGCGCCACACCGGAGGAGGTCATGCAGCGGCTGGCGACGAACTCCCGGGCCGGCCGCTGGTCGATCACCGCACACGAGGCGTATCCCGGACACCACTGGCACCTGTCTCATCTGGCCGCCACCCAGCCGCGGCCGCTGCGCTACGTGTTCAGCTCGACCTACTTCACCGAAGGCTGGGGGCTGTACGCCGAGGAGATGATGAAGGAGCAGGGCTTCTTCACCGACCCGTACTGGGAGCTCTGCCAGGTGGCGATGCGGCTGTTCCGGGCCGCCCGGATCGTAGTGGACACGTCGCTGCACCTGGGCGAGATGTCGATCGACGAGGCGTGCCGGTTCATGGTCGAGCGAGCCGCGCTGTCCGAAGGCACGGCCCGTACCGAGGTGCTGCGCTACTGCGCCTGGCCGACCCAGGCCGCGTCCTACCTGACCGGCGCAATCGAGATCCAGCGAATGCGCGACGAGTGGCTGCATCGGGCCATCGGCAGCCTCAAGGACTTCCACGACACCGTGGCCGGCACCGGACGGCTGCCGATCTCGCTGGTGGAGCGCTATCTGCTACCCGCCGACCGGAGCTACGGCTGAGGCGAGGGGTGGGCGCAGTGGTACACGAGCGCAAACCGACCGAATACTGGCTCATCGACATGGACGGCGTGCTGGTTCGAGAGGGCGGGCCGATCCCGGGCGCGGCCGAGTTCATCGGCCGGCTGACCGCGTCCGGCAAGCGGTTCCTGGTGCTGACCAACAACTCCATCTACACCCCGCGCGACCTGTGGGCTCGACTGCGCGTCATGGGCATCGAGGTGCCGGCCACCGCGATCTGGACCTCGGCGCTGGCCACCGCGCAGTTTCTCGACTCGCAGCGACCGAAGGCCACCGCGTACGTTATCGGCGAAGCCGGCCTGACCACCGCGCTGCACGGGATCGGTTACGTGCTCGGCGACGTCGAGCCGGACTACGTCGTGCTCGGCGAGACCCGGACGTACAGCTTCGAGGCAATCACGACGGCGATCCGGCTGATCGACGGCGGGGCCAGGTTCATCGCCACCAACCCTGATCCGACCGGGGTGTCGCCGCGGGGCGCGGTGCCGGCCACCGGGTCGGTCGCCGCTCTGATCACCAAGGCCACCGGCGTCGAACCCTACTTCGTCGGCAAGCCGAACCCGCTGATGATGCGCTCCGCGCTGAACACGGTGGACGGCCACAGCGAGTCCACCGCGATGATCGGGGACCGGATGGATACCGACATCGTGGCGGGGATCGAGGCCGGCCTGGAGTCGATCCTGGTGCTGACCGGAGTGACCAGACCGGCCGACGTCGACCGCTATCCGTACCGGCCGAACCGGGTGGTCGCCTCGATCGCCGAGCTGGTCGACGAGGTGTAGGAGGGCGCTGGGTAACCCAGGTCCTAGGGCGCCCGATCTGGCCGGCCCGCGGTCCGCCGTCTGGCCAGCCGGGTCAGGATCGGCGCGAGCAACGGGGGCGGTTGCTGTAATCCGACCGCCGCGCCCTTCGCGTAGTCGCCCAGCCAGGTCGGCAGCAGCGCTTCGAGCGCGGCCGCCGAGCGCGCCTCCCGTCCGACCAGGTAGCGGTCCCTTGGCCGGTGCGCGGCCAGCGCCTTGCGGACCACCCTGACCACCGGCAGCGGCGGCGGCAGCTCGCCGGCTCGGTTCAGCACCTGACCGGCCAGGCCGTAGGACTGCTTGTAGGCGCTGCCGGCGGGATCGGGCATCCGGTCCAGCCCGCGCTGCCAGATCGGGGTGCCGTAGCCACCCGGTTCGATCAGCACCACCCGCACCCCGAACCGAGCCACCTCGATCCGCAGCGCGTCGGTGATCGCCTCCAGGCCGTGCTTGCTGGCCGCGTACCACCCGACGAACGGCAGCGTGATCCGGCCGGAGATCGAGGAGATGTTGATGATCCGGCCGCTGCGGCGCTGGCGCATCGCCGGAAGCACCAGCCGCGCGATCCGGGCCGGCGCGATCAGGTTGACCTCGAGCTGAGCCCGGACCGCGTCATCCGTGACGTCCTCGATCGCGCCGGGCTGCGCGAACCCGGCGTTGTTGACCACCGCCCACGGCCCGCCGCCGGTCATGGTGGCGATCTCGGTGAACGCGCGCACGGTCGACGTGGCGTCGGCGACGTCGCAGCACACGTGCCGGACCTGAGCTCCGGCGTCCTTGGCCGCGTCGTGGAGCAGTTGGGCGGCTTCCTCGGTGCGGGCGGTGCCGATCACGTCGTAGCCGGACTCGGCCAGCCCGACCGCGGTGGCCAGGCCGATCCCACTGGTCGCTCCGGTGACGACGACGCTGTTTCCCATCCGACCGATCCTCGCTCGGCGACTCGATGCGGCTCCGACGGTAGTGTCGGCCACCATGACCGCCGCAAGCTCCGCAGCCGAACTGCCGGTGCGCCATCGGGACGCTCCGGCGCCGGGGGAGCCGATCGGATCGCACTACCACCGCTGCTTCGGTTGCGGTGACGATCACCGCACCGGCCTGCACATGCACGTCAGCGCCGGGGCCGGGCTGTCCATCGACGCCAAGTTCACGGTAACCGAGGATCATCAGGGCGCGCCGGGGCTGGCCCACGGCGGTCTGCTCACCGCGGCGTTCGACGAGGCGCTCGGATCGCTGGCGTGGCTGCTGCGCAAGCCGATGGTGACCGGCCGGCTGGAGACCGAGTTCGTGCGCCCGGTGCCGGTCGGCACCACGCTGTACATCAGGGCGGCGGCGGAGAAGGTGGTCGGCCGCCGGATCTACACCAGAGCCGACGGGCGGATCGGCGATCCGTCCGGCCCGGTCGCGGTGCGCGCAGCCGCGATCTTCGTGACCGTGCCGATCGAGCATTTCGTCAGGTACGGCCGGGCCGAGGACGTGGGCGCCGCGGTGGCCAGGCCGGACATCAAAGAGACCGCCAGGACGTTCGAGGTGAACCCGTGAGCACCCGCCGAACCCGCTCGTTTCGCGCCGCGGTTCGCGGGGCGTCCAGATGAGCGAGGAGGCCAAGGTCGACGTGCTGATCCAGCGGCTCGACCCCGGCCTGCCGGCGCCGGACTACGCGCATCCCGGCGACGCCGGGGCCGACCTGTGCGCCGCGCGGGACGTCCGGCTGGCGCCCGGCGAGCGGGCGCTCGTGCCGACCGGGATGGCGATCGCCCTTCCGGACGGATACGCGGCGTTCGTTCATCCGCGATCCGGGCTGGCCCACCGGCTGGGGGTCGGCATCGTCAACGCGCCGGGAACCGTCGACGCCGGGTACCGAGGCGAGATCAGCGTCCTGTTGATCAATCACGACCCGGAGCGTACGGTTACCCTGCGCCGGGGGGACCGAATCGCACAGCTGGTCGTTCAACGAGTGGAACGGGCGGTCTTCCACGAGGTCGAACGGCTCCCCGGATCGGCCAGAGGGGATGGCGGCTACGGCTCGACCGGTGGCTTCGCCCGCCCGTAACCTTGGGTTAGATCAAGTGGCAGGTGAGCAGGAATGATCAGGCGTCGCCGACGCGCGGCGGACGAGCCGACCAAGACCGAGCCCGCCGAGCGTGGGCTCGACCCGGCCGCGGGAGGGCCGGTCGCGGACGAGCGCGAGCCGGATCCGGCCGGGGACCCCGACGAGGCCGGTGCGGGCTCCGGTGCCCAGGCCACCGGCCCGTGGGACGTCGACGATCTGGAGCGTCCGCGGGACGGCCGGATCGATCTCGGTGCGCTTCTGGTGCCGGCGGTGCAAGGGATGGAGCTGCAGGTCGAAGTCGTCGAGCAGCGCATCGTTTCGGCGACCGCGCTGCTGGCCGGATCCCAGCTCAAGCTGCAGGCATTCGCCGCCCCGCGCACCGAAGGGATCTGGAACGAGGTGCGTAGCGAGCTCAAGGGCGGGATCTCCCGGCAGGGCGGCACCGTGGACGAGGTGGACGGCCCGTTCGGCTGGGAGCTGCGGGCACGAGTGCCGATCAGGAGCAAGGAGGGCAGGTCCGGGGTCCAGGCGACCCGGCTGTTCGGTGTCGACGGCCCGCGCTGGCTCCTGCACGCGACGCTGACCGGTCGCGGTGCCTCAGATCCGGGTGCCGCGGGTCCGGTCGAGGCATTGCTGCGCGACGTGGTCGTGGTGCGCGGCGGCACTCCGATGCCACCGCGGGAGCTGATCCCGATGCGCCTGCCCGATCATTCGGACGCCGCGGACGAGTCCGGCCAGGCCGGCCGCCCGCCGCTCGATCCGTTCCGCCGAGGTCCGGAGATCACCGAGATCCGCTGACCGGTGGCGGCTAGGCTGGACGGCATGAGTTCCACCGCTGCCTCCCGATCCGGAGGACTTCGCGGCATGCTGCGCCGCCTGACCAGCAGCGAGGAAGAGCTGCACGCCGAGGAGCTGCGCCAGGACGCCGCGGAGATCGGGGCCACCCCGATCGCGGACGCGGGCGACCGCACCCGGGTCAAGGTCTGCGGAATGATCAAGACGGTGACGCTGCGCCCGCGGGCCGGGGTGCCGGCGCTGCAGGCCGAGCTGTACGACGGTTCGGACGCCCTGCAGCTGATCTGGTTGGGCCGCCGGCAGATCGCCGGGATCGAGCCGGGCCGTTCGCTGGTGGCCGAAGGTCGGGTCACCGTGCAGCAGGGTCGGCGGACCATGTTCAATCCGAGGTACGAGCTGCGGCCGTCCGGCCAGTAGTGACCCGCACCAGGGGGTTCGACATCGATACCGGGGACGGCAGGATGGCCACGACGGACGCCACCTGGCGCAACCGCGCCCGGCGGCCGGCGGCCGGACCGCCCGACGACGATGCCGCGGCGCCGGAAGAGTCTGCGGCGCAGCCGGCGGCGGAGCGAGACACTTCCCCGGCACCGTCCCCGCCCGAGATCGGGCACGACACGGTCGAAGCGGTGGTCCGGACCCAGCTGTCCAACGCTCTGGGTGGCAAGCGCGGCATGCTCGAGGCGGCCCTGCCGACCCTTGGCTTCGTCTACACGTACCTGGTCACCGACCAGTTGCGCCCGGCGCTGATCGTCGGCGGGACCGCGGCCGGGGTGTTGCTGGTGCTCAGGCTCGTCCAGCGGCAGACCCCGCAGTTCGTGCTCAACAGCCTGTTCGGGTTCGCGATCGCGGCCGCATTCGTGTTGCGCACCGGCCGGGCCGAGGACCTGTTCCTGCCCGGGATGATCTACAACGCGGTCGTCGCCACCTTGCTGGTGCTCTCGATCGTGGTCCGCTGGCCGTTCATCGGGTTGCTGATCGGTTCGGTGACCGGAGATCTGTCCGCATGGCGGCGCGACCCGGCCGTGGTGCGCCTGTGTACGAAGCTCACCTGGCTGTTCGTACTGCCGAACCTGATCCGGTTGGCCGTCCAGGTGCCGTTCTACCTGGCCGGGAACCTGGCCGCGCTGGCGGCGGCGAAGATCGTGCTGGGCTGGCCGCTGGCGGTCGCCGCGTTCGGCGCGATGTTGTGGGTCCTGGCCCGCGGCCGTACCCCGCTCAAGCCCACCCCCAGTACGGTCGACTGACCCCGACCGACCCGGCGGCGCCCCTTCCTGATCATTACCAGCGTTCTGTGCTGACAAAGGGCGCAAATTGGGTGATCAGTTGCGCACAGCGCCAGTAATGATCAGGGGAGTGGGTCACCCCAGGACTCGCCCTGGGCTAGCGGGGGCTGTGCGTGTGCGGCGAGAGCAGCGCCTCGAGGTCCTCCTCGCGGTCCGCGGTGGAGACGAACAGCAGCTCGTCGCCGGCTTCGAGCGGGTCGTCCTTGGCCGGCACCAGCACCCGGCCCTCCCGGATGATCGTGACCAGCGCGGTGTCCGACGGCCACTCGACATCGCCGACCCGGGTGCCAACCAGCGGCGCGTCGCCCGGCAGGGTCAGCTCGACCAGGTTCGCCTCGCCCTGGCTGAACCGCAGCAGCCGGACCAGGTCCCCGACACTGACCGCCTCCTCCACCAGCGCCGACAGGAGCCGCGGCGTCGACACGGCCACGTCGACACCCCACGACTCGTTGAACAGCCACTCGTTCTTCGGATGGTTGACCCGGGCCACCACCCGCGGCACTCCGTACTCGGTCTTGGCCAGCAGCGAGACGACGAGGTTGACCTTGTCGTCGCCGGTGGCGGCGATGACCACCTGGCACTGCGAGAGCGCCGCCTCCTCGAGCGAGGAGATCTCGCACGCGTCGGCCAGCAGCCACTCGGCGGCCGGCACGCTCTCCATCTTGATCGCGTGCGGATCCCGCTCGATGAGCAGCACCTCGTGGCCGTTCTCCAGCAGCTCGGCGGCGATGGACCGGCCGACGTTGCCGGCACCCGCGATCGCGATCCGCATCAGCGCCGCCCCTCCGGGCCCTTCGCGCCCGCCGCCTCGACGGCGGCGACATCGGACTCCTTCATGACCAGATGCACGCGGTCCCCGTCCTGGATGACCAGGTTGGCGTTGGGCAGCACACCCTTGCCGAGCCGGGTGACAAACGCCACCCGGGCACCGGTGTCCTCCTCGAGCTGTTTGAGCCGCTCACCGATCCAGGAGCTGGCCAGGTTGACCTCGGCCAGGCGGATGCTGCCGCTCGGATCCCGCCACAGCGGCTCCGCGCCCTCCGGTAGCAGCCGGCGCACCATCTGGTCGGCGGTCCACCGCACGGTGGCCACAGTCGGGATGCCCAGCCGCTCGTAGACCTCGGCCCGTCCCGGGTCCTTGATCCGCGCCACCACATGCTCGACCCCGAACGTCTCCCTGGCCACCCGGGCGGCCAGCACGTTGGAGTTGTCGCCGCTGCTCACCGCGGCCAGGGCGGCCGCCTGCTCGATCCCCGCTTCTTGCAGGACGTCCTGGTCGAAGCCCATTCCGGTCACCCGGCGGCCGTTGAAGTGGCCACCGAGCCGGCGGAACGCGTCCGGGTCCCGGTCGATGATCGCGACCGAGTGGCCGCGGTCCTCCAGGATGTGGGCGAGCGTCGAGCCGACCCGCCCACAACCCATGATCACGATGTGCACGGCAGACCTTCCAGGTAACGACGGTCCCGAGGTGAGGAACTCGCGCGAGCTGGGAACCAGACGGCCATGACGCTACACGCTTGGCCAGCGGGTCGCCTCCGGCCCGGATCGGTCTAGCATCCCTTCGTGCCCCGGTTGAGCGATCTCTTCAAGCGGATCCTCGTTGGTCGTGCCTTGCAGAGTGATCGACTGCACGAAACGCTGCTCCCGAAACGGATCGCGCTGCCGGTGTTCGCCAGCGACGCGCTGTCGTCGGTGGCTTATGCGCCTCAGGAAATCCTGCTCACGCTCTCGGCCGCGGGCCTGGCCGCCTACCACTACAGCCCGTACATCGGGCTTGCGGTGGCGGCGCTCATGCTGATCGTCGTCACCTCGTACCGGCAGAACGTTCGGGCCTACCCGAGTGGTGGCGGTGACTACGAGGTGGCCACGGTCAATCTCGGCCCGAACGCGGGCCTCACCGTGGCCAGCGCGCTGGCCGTCGACTACGTGCTCACCGTCGCGGTGTCGGTGTCCTCGGGCGTTGACTATGTCGCGTCCCGGATCGGCTTCGTCCACGACCACGCCGCGTCGATCGCAATCGGCATCGTGGTGATCCTCACCCTGATGAACCTGCGCGGGGTTCGCGAGTCCGGAACCGCGTTCGCGATTCCCACCTACGCGTTCATGTTCGGCGTGTTCGTCATGATCGGCTGGGGCTTCACCAAGATCGGCCTGTTCGGGGAGGATCTGCAGGCGCCCTCGGCCGGCTATGAGGTCGTGCCGCACGAGGGGTACGGGAGCCTGGGCGGGCTGGCGCTGGCGTTCCTGGTGCTGCGCGCGTTCTCGTCCGGCTGCGCCGCGCTCACCGGAGTGGAGGCGATCAGCAACGGGGTGCCGGCATTCCAGAAGCCGAAGAGCCAGAACGCGGCGACCACCCTGCTGATGCTCGGCCTGATCGCGGTCACCATGTTCGGCGGTGTGCTCGCCCTCGGCCGAATCTCCGACGTGCGCTTCGCCGAGGATCCGGCGCACCTGATCGGCCCGGACGGGCTCCCCGCTCAGGTGCAGGACCCGATCATCGCGCAAGTCGCGGACGCGGTGTTCGGCCACGACTCGCTCGGCTTCACGTTCGTGACCGCGGCCACCGCGCTGATCCTGTTCCTGGCCGCGAACACCGCGTTCAACGGCTTCCCGGTACTCGGCTCGATTTTGGCCAGAGACGGCTACCTTCCCCGACAGCTGCACACGCGCGGTGACCGGCTCGCATTCAGCAACGGCATCCTCCTGCTGGCCGGGTTCGCCTGCCTGCTGATCTACGTGTTCCAGGCCGACGTGACCCGGCTGATCCAGCTGTACATCATCGGCGTGTTCGTCTCGTTCACGCTCAGCCAGACCGGCATGGTCAGGCACTGGACCCGGCTGCTGCGCACCGAAGCGGATCCGACTCGTCGCCGGGAGATGAAGCGGTCCCGGGTCATCAACGCGGTCGGTCTGGCCTGCACCGGGTTGGTGCTGGTGATCGTGCTGGTGACGAAGTTCACCAAAGGCGCCTGGATCGTCTGCGTGGCGATGCCGATCATCTTCATGATCATGCGCGCGATCAAGCGGCACTACGACCGGGTGCGGATAGAGCTGTCGGTGGACGAGACCGACGACGAGACCATGCTGCCGGCCCGCAACCACGGGATCGTGTTGGTCTCGAAGATCCACAAACCGACCCTGCGGGCGCTTACCTACGCCCGGGCCAGCCGGCCGAGCTCGCTGGAAGCGATCACCGTCAACGTGGACCCGGAGGAGACCAGGGCGCTGCAAGCGGAGTGGGACCGTCGGGAGATCCCGGTGCCGCTCAAGGTTCTCGACTCGCCATTCCGCGAGGTGACCCGGCCGGTTGTGGACTACGTGAAGTCGACCCGCCGGTCCAGCCCGCGAGACGTGATCACCGTGTACATCCCGGAGTACGTGGTCGGCCGCTGGTGGGAACAGCTGCTGCACAACCAGAGCGCGCTCCGGTTGAAGGGGCGGTTGCTGTTCACGCCGGGCGTGATGGTGACCAGCGTGCCGTTCCAGCTGCGCTCGTCCGAGCTCGCCGCGAACCGTCCGGAGGCGCCGGCGGCCGGGTCGGTGCGGCGAGGCGAGTGACCGCGCGCCTGCTGCCACTTCTGCCGCCAGCACTGGCGAGGGCGGGCGAGCGAGGCGAGGCGGGCGAGGGCGGGCGAGGGTTGGGTGCGGGCTCGGACGGGTCGAGCCCCCGGACGGGCTGACCGCGGTGGGACGCCGCTGCTGGGTCAGCCGCGGCGAGTGGTAGCGGCAACCGCGAGGCCGCGCAGCGCTTCGGTGGCCTCCGGCTCGATTCCGCCGCCGTCGAGCGCGGCCAGCGCCTGCTCGGTACGCATCTCGATCATGCGCTCCGCCGCCGCGACGGCTCCGGTCCGGATGAGAATCTCGCGCAGCCGCTCGATCCCGTCCGGGCCGAGCGAGCGGTCGCCGAGCGAGCGATCGAGCGCCTCCCGGGCCGGACCGTCGGCGCGCCGGTAGGCGAGCGCGACCAGCACCGTCTGCTTGCCCTCGCGTAGATCGTCACCGGCCGGCTTGCCGGTTTCGGCCGGATCGCCG
>Ga0066905_100000340_pt1 | contig 12191 bp, 18 predicted proteins | sample PanSoiMetaPlot36_FD_67483 | JGI IMG/M metagenome (GOLD analysis project Ga0066905, IMG submission 67483) | Tropical forest soil microbial communities from Panama analyzed to predict greenhouse gas emissions - Panama Soil Plot 36 (version 2) | ecosystem: Environmental > Terrestrial > Soil >... | reverse complement strand
ATTGACCGCATCAGCGCCGACATGGCGGCGCAGGCGACGAAAGCGCAGTCGCTAGAAACGGCAATCGAAACGCTGTCGAAAAAGGTCGGCCGACCTGGCGGCCCGGAATTTTCCGACGAAGCCAACCGGAAGGCGGCGCTGGGGCTGCTGGAATTGAAGCATTTTTTGCGCGTCCCCAAGCGCGACCCCGAACACCCGTTCAAGCCGACCGAGGACCAGATTGTTGAAGCGTCGAACGCTATCCGGGGCGTGCGCGGGCTGCTGAAGACGACCGACGCGGGGACGCTGCCGGAAGACCAGCGCAAGGCGTTGACGTCGTTCAACCTGGGCTCGTCCGGCTTCATTCTGCCGCCGGAAATGTCGTCGCGCGTGCTGTCGTGCCTGGAAGACATTACCGACGTCGCCGGGCTGATGCAGAACATCACGATCAGCGGCCCGTCGATTAAGTTCATGGTCGACGACGCGCGGCTGATGGAGGCGGCGTGGGCGTGCGCCACGGATTGTTTTGCCAACAACCCGGCAGGCGACCTGACGCGCGGCCTGGGCGAACTTGAACTGAAGCCGGAAACAATCCGCTTCATAGTCTGCACGTCGCGCGACATTTTGGAAGACGCGTCGGTCGACATCGAAAATTGGATGCTGACGAAGGTCAACTGGGCGTTCCGCAACACAATCAGCACGGCGATTATGACCGGCGACGGGATCGGTAAGCCCATTGGGATTCTGAACCCGGGCGCCGGCATTCCAGCTTGCGACACGTCGCCGTCAACGCCGGCCGGGCAGTTTACCTGGCAGGATCTAATCATGCTGCGCTGGATGGTCCCGATGCAATTCCAGGGCGGCGGCCGCTATCTCATGAATCAGCACACGTTCGGCCAGGTCCTGACCATGTCCGACGCCATGGGCCGGCCAATCATGATCGCGATGCCAACCGATACCGGGCAATTCACGATCAACGGCAGCCCCGTGAATATCGTCACGCAGATGCCGGACGTAGCGCCAGGCGCCACGCCGGTCGCGTTCGGCAACTGGAATCTGGTCTACATGGTCGTCAACCGGAAGGCCGTCGCCATGCAGCAGGATCCATTCAGCGCCGGCTTCTGCGTGCTGTTCAAATTCGAGGCGCGCGTCGGCGGCGGGGTCATTTGCCCCAACGCCGCGCGGCTGCTGCGTATCCGCTAGGTCCGCGGGAAAGGAGAACCAAACCATGACTTTTTCAGCGGCTGGCACAATTCTGGTGTTCGACGGCAAGTCGCCGAACTGGGCCGACCTGTCGCCCGGCTACGCCTATGCCGTGGTTCTCGCCAACCAGACGGACGCGGACATTACGGCGGGCACGTTCACGATTCAGCAGGCGCCGGCCGACCCGGACGACCGCTGCAAGCCCGACGACACAAAATGGGCGGACGTCGACGTTGTGCCGCAATGCGACGAGCACCCGCAGACGGCCGTCGCCCCGGCGACGATAACGCTAAGTCCCGAAGCGCCGCTGAAAGCGCATTCGCAATGTCAGTACGCGGTCCCCTGCGTGGCGCAATTCCTGCGCGTTGTGGCGACCGGCGGGACCGGCGTCGGCGTGTTTATCGTGGTCACGCGGCTACGGCGTGTCTCCTGGTAACGGGGGCGCCATGCGGCTAGGCGAGGCGCAGCGCATAACGGGCGACGCCCGTATCAGCTTCCGCGGCGCTGGCCCGGCGCGCTTTCGACTTGAACACGCCCGCGACTGCAACGGCGCGCCCGACGGCCTGTCCTGGTGCGAAGTATCGCAGGCGAACAACGGCGCGACCGCGCCGCCGACGGCGGAAGGCCTGGGGCACGGGCGCATTTTGAACGGCGTGCTGGTCGACGTCGTCGACGGCGACACGGACGTTCTCTACCGCCGGCATAACGCCGGCTGGTTGCGGGTCGTCCCGCATGACACGGACGACGAAGAAGGGGCAAAACGGTGCGGCGAATACACGATAGCGTTGGGGACCGCATGAGTCCGGTCGTGCACATGCGCCAGGACGCGGAATATTCCCCCGACAACGGGATCACGACGCTGTCCTATGCCGCTGGCGAATTCTACGAAGTTCCGGAACACGTCGCCGAAGGCATGTACCGCCGCGGCTGGGCGGTCCCGGCGCGCCTGGAATTTGCGCCAGGCGCGGGCGACCCCGAACAGCAACCGCCGCCGCCGCCGAAACCAAAACCACCGCCGAAGCCGAAACCGGACGACGGCGAAGACGACGACGAAGCGGACCCGCCGAAAATCAAACTGAGAGGAGGCTCGTCATGATGGCGATGTCATGGAAAGAAAACTGCATTTCGATTTGCGCCCCGGCGCCGTCGTGCGAACTGGGCTGGTTTGCTTCGCCGTGCATTTGCCAGACGCAGGTCACGCCGTTGTCCGCCGAAGCGCAGGCGGCGCCGTCGCCGGCGGCGGCCAGGTCGCGCCGCGGCCGCGGCATGGAGGAGTAAGGGCATGACCCCGGCGGTTCCGCCGCGAACGACCCGACAGCAGTCCGTAAATCCGACCGTGCCGCGGTGCCAGGGCGGGCTGCTGAATGCGTCGCCTCGCGTCGCCGGGGTCGTCGCGCGCCCGCGCGCCGGCGGGATCAGCGCCGGCCCGCGGGTGGCGCGTATCGTCGCCCACAAGCGGGTTGCCCGGATTGTCGCGTGTCCATGGTAGGGGGGCTGTCGTGGGAATCCCGTGCGCGCCGATCAATCCGTGCCCCTGCCATCCCTGGACAATCGCGCCAGGCGACACGCAGCCGCTGTTTATCGACTGGGGTGGCTGGCTGGCGTCGGTCCCCGGCTATTCGCTGAACGCCGTCGAGTCGGCGGAACTGACCGACCTGAACGTCAACCCGCCGGCGCCGGCCGACCCGGACGAAATGGCGCTGGTTTCCGGCATGGACGTTGACCCGCCGACGTCGCAGCCGGGCTTTACCAACCTGGTCGGGACCGCCACGGAAAACATCGTGCGGGCCGGGGCGGACGTCCCGGTCGGCAAGGCCTATCGTCTGGACATTGCCGTCGCGGCGCGCGACTGCAACGGGCGCAAGATCGTCGCCCATGACTGCGTGTTCATCACAACGTCGCTGATCTAATGGCCGACTCAACGGACGCCGCGGACCCCGTCGTCGCCGCCTACGAAATCGCCAAGCTGCAAGCGGCGACGGACGGCGCCTTTGACGAAAAACTGCTGCGCCACTGGTTCGAAGCGGCGTGGGATCTGTGCGCGGCTATGGTCGGCCTGGTCTTCCCGCCGCTGCCGGTCGACGAAATGGTTACGGTTGCCCCCGACGGGGCGATCCTGCTGTCGGCGCCGCCGGCCGGCGACGTGCGGTTTTTCAGCGGGCCGAACCTGGTCGCCGTGCTGCCGCCGAATTCGCCATGTTTTGGACCGCGCCCCGGCGGGCTGTTCGACGACGAGTCCGGCGTCGGCCTGCGCTGCCCGGACTTGTGCTGCTTTTGCAATGTAAGGGCGATTTACACGACCGACGGCGGGCTGGGGATTGAGTGCGACGAGGTCCCGCCGTGGTTTGTCCAGGCGGTCGCCCGCCTGTTCGTCTATATCGCCGAAAACCGCGGCGACACGGAAATGGACGAGCGCGTCCTGGCAAAATGCGGCGCGAAGGCGTTCCTGGCGCCGTACCTGACCTATGCGTTGTGACCATGCCAGCGCCGGCGCTTCAGGTAGAATACTGGCCGACCGACCGGCTGCTGCCCTACGCCGCCAACGCGCGCACGCATCCGGAAGCGCAGGTTAGTCAAATCGCCGCGTCGATTCGCGAATTCGGTTTCAACGTGCCTTGCCTGGTCAACGACGCCGGCGAACTTGCCGCCGGCCATGGCCGCGTCCTGGCGGCAAAGCGCCTGGGGCTGGCCGATGTCCCCGTCATTCGACTGTCGCATCTGACGGAAGCGCAACTGCGCGCGTTCCGCCTGGCCGACAACCGCATCGCGCTGAATTCCGACTGGGACCTGGCGCTTTTGACCAGCGAACTTGCGCGCCTGACGCAAGAGGACGCAATCGACCCGGCGCTACTGGGCTTCGGCGACGACGAAGTCGCGGCGCTGCTGAAGGCGCCGGCCGGCGACGGCGCCTCCTCTTCGGCCGAGGCGGAGGCTGCCGCGGCGGCCGAAGTCAAGCTGGCCGACCGCTTCGGCGCCGTCCCGTTTTCCGTGTTCAGCGCACGGGAGGGTTGGTGGCAGGAACGCAAGCGCGCTTGGATCGCGTTGGGCATTCAATCCGAACTAGGCCGCGGCGAAGCGCAGCGCGCCGACGGCGCCGGCCATGACACGTTGAGCGTCGCCCGCGGCATCGGCTGGACCGGCGGCGTCGCCCGCCAGGATCCCAGTTTTTACGAGGAGAAGCGGGCCTGGGAAGCGGCCAACGGGCGCAAGATCGACACGACGGAATTTCGGCTGAATCACTATTCCAACCGACCGCGCGGGGCGACCAATGGCCAGGAATGACGCAACGCCCGCGGACCGGACCGTCAGCCCCGCCGGCCTGGTCTACGGCCGGATCGAAACTGACCCCCACGACCCGAACACGGGGCTAACCGGAACGTCGATCTTCGACCCCGTGCTTTGCGAACTGGCCTACCGCTGGTTTTGCCCGCCCGGCGGGCTAGTGCTGGACCCGTTCGCCGGCGGGTCGGTCCGCGGCATTGTGGCGTCGCGCCTGGGCCGGCGTTATCTGGGCGTCGACCTGTCGGCGCGGCAAATCGCGGCCAACGAGGACCAGGCGCGCCGGATCTGCCGGCCACCAGCGCCGCTGCCCGAATGGCGCTGCGGCGACGCCCGCGACCTGCGCAAGATCGCCGCCGACGTCGCCGCCGACTTCGTGTTCACATGCCCGCCGTATTGGAACCTGGAACGCTACAGCGACGACGAACGCGACCTGTCAACGCTGGACGACTTTGAGGAATTCTTCGCCGCCTATTGCGAAGTCGTCGCCGCGGCGACGGCGCTGCTGCGGCCGGACCGCTTTGCGTGCTTCGTCGTCGGCGACGTGCGCGAACCGCGGACCGGCTACTATTGCGGCCTGCCGGGGCGGACCTGCGAAGCGTTCCGCCGCGCCGGCTTAATGTTGTACAACGAGGCGATTTTGGTAACGCCAGCGGGGTCGTTGCCAATCCGCGCGGCGAAGCAATTCGAAACGTCGCGCAAGCTGGGCAAGACTCACCAGAATTTTTTGGCGTTCGTCAAAGGCGACGCGCGGGCGGCGACCGCGGCAATCGGGCCGGTTGAATTCGGCGAGCTATTTGACGACGCGCCCGACGCGCTGGCCGACGAGCCGGCTGTTGCATATGCGCCAGCGCCTGCGGGAGTCGAAACGACTCTGCCGACCCGCTGGAAAGTGTCCGCCGCCTGGGCGCGCCGCGCGCATGAATGCAACCTGGCCGGAATTCTGCGCCGCTGTCACGGCGGCTGCTGCCGGACGGCGTCGTTCTGGCCGCCGCGCGCCTTCGCCCACGACGACGGAACGCCGACGACGTGCGGGCGGCTGGGGCCGGGCGGCTGTACATATGCGCCGGCGGACAAACCCGTCGTCTGCCACTTGTATCCGCTGACGCTGAACGACAGCGGGACGCTGGTATTGCACCACCGGGCGACGACGCATAGCGGCGTCTGCAAAGGCAACCATGGCGAAGGGCCGCCGCTGATCGTCGCGCTGGCCGACAATCTCATTCACTTGTTCGGCGCCGAACAATATGAGCGGGTTCGCGCCGCCGTTCTGACCGGGCAGGACTCGTATTTCGACCCGCCGCCGGCGGTCGTCGCCGCGCTTAACCGGGAGCACGACTGGGCCGCGACCAAAACGCCGCCCGAACCACGCAGCGCCTTTTCGCCACCGCCGACGCCCGCGCCATCGCCACTGCCCCCGCCAACGCCAGCGCCGTCGTCCACGTCTTCGCCGACGCCAACGCCAACGACATTTTTTGCGCCCGCAAGTGTGGCGCTAAAAATTATCGACCCGCCGACGCCAATCGAAGCGCATGGGAAATTCTGGCTGAAGCGTGACGACCTTTACGAATTCGCCGGCGTCCGCGGCGGCAAGGTCCGGACCTGCCGGGCGCTGGCCGACGGCGCGCCCGGGCTGATAACCGCCGGGTCCCGGGCAAGCCCGCAAGTGAACATTGTTGCCCACGTCGCGCGCGCCCTGGGCGTTCCTTGCCGTGTCCATGTGCCAGGCGGCGCGCTGGCGCCGGAAGTCGTGGCGGCCCGGGAATGCGGCGCCGAAGTCGTCCAGCATTCGCCCGGCTACAACAGCGTGATAATTGCCCGGGCGCGGGAAGACGCGAAGGCGTGCGGCTGGCGGGAAATCCCGTTCGGCATGGAATGCGGGGAAGCCGTCCAGCAGACCGCCGCCCAGGTCGGCGATTGGCCGGATGGCGTCCGCCGCGTCGTCGTCCCGGTCGGGTCCGGCATGACGCTGGCTGGCGTGCTGGCCGGGCTGGACCGGGCCGGCCGCGACACGCCGGTCGTCGGGGTCGTCGTCGGCGGCGATCCGACGAAGCGCCTGGACCGCTTCGCCCCCGCCTGGCGGGGGCGCTGCACGCTGGTCCGGTCGCCGCTGGACTACCACGCGCCGGCGCCGGTCGACCGCCTGGGCGACGTCGTCCTGGATCCGATTTATGAGGCCAAGTGTCTGCCGTTCCTGGTCGCCGGCGACTTGCTTTGGTGCGTCGGCATTCGGCAGACGGCAGCGAAGGGAGAGTGACCATGGGAAGAAAGCGAAGCGACCGGGTTAGGGCGTCGCAGCGTGCCCTGGCGGCCATGCCGCCGGCGGCGGCAAAGCGCGCGCTGCGCAAGGCGCGGGCGCAGGGCCGGACCTATCCCACGTCGGGCCAGCGGGCGCGGGCCATGCGGGGGCGCGGGCGCAGCAAATAAAAAACCCCGGGCGACGGGCGCCCGGGGCAAGGCGGCTGGGGGCGGGCTACCGCGCCCCCGGCCATCAATTCGCGCGCCGGTTCGCTTCAATCGCGGCGTGGATCTTCTCCTGCATGGCAAGATTGCGTGCCGCGGAAGACGCGGCCGCCGCCGTGCACCACGCGGCTATCCAGGCAATCAGGCCGGGGAGGAGGCCGAAGAACACGCCGACAGGCGCAAGCAGGCAAAGCAAACCCGTGGCAATTTTCCAGCCGTCGCCGCCCCTGCCACGCGTCACGGCGAACAGCAGCGGCGCGAAGGCGATCAGGAACGGTAACAGGTCCAGGTGCATCAGGTCGGTCATCGTCGCCCCCCCGCGGCCTTTGCCGTCAGCGCCACAATGCAAAGCCGCCGGTAGCGGTCCAGCGCCAGGAAGCCTGAGTCGTAGGTCTTCGCCGGGAACGCCTTCAGACCGGGAACGTCGCCCGCGGCCGCCAGGTCAATCAGCGCCTGGCGCGGCCGCGTATAGGGCGGCGTCCATGACGGCGCGCTGCAATCCGGCGGTTCCGGCATAACGCCGGCCTTGGCCGCTTCCAGCGCCGCAAGCTGGCGCGGGGTCACGCGCTGGCCGCTGAAGATTTTCAGCGCCTCCGCGACCTGCGCCTTCGTGGCGGTCGCCGCGTTCAGGACGGGGGCGGCGGCCTTCGCCGGCGCCTTGCGCTTCGCGACAGCCTTCGGCTTCGCCTTGGCGACGCGCTTGGCCGGGGCGGCCTTGCCCCGGCGGTTCTTGCGCGGCGGGGCAGCGCGCTTCGTCTTCGTCTTCTTCGTCATGTCAGTCTCCGTTGGTTGGTAGGGGGTCAGCTTGAACTTCCGCGCCATGGCGGCCAGGGCGGCGGCGACGAGCGCAGCCGGATCCTTGCCGATCTGGCGGTAAAAATCGGGGTTGGAATGTGCATCCCAGCCCCGGGAAAAGGTCGCCGTTTCCAGCGACCTGTCGTGAAAGCGGGACGCAATGCGCAGCGCGGCGGTTTTGTCGCCGGCTGCCCAGGCTTCCCGCAACTGGTCGAGTTTGGGACGCATTCCCGTCCTTCCGTTAGCCCTGCCATATTGGCAGACACGGCTTAACTACCGCCTCACCCGGGGGTTGCAAGTCTCGCGTCGATTTATTTTTTCGAGAGGGCTATCCTGCCCTGCCATAATGGCATATATCCCGGGGCGAGAACGGTAGGGGAATTCCCCCCGGCCGGGAACGGGAGACAGCAGCAATGGCCTACGAACGCAGCACGTTTTCGCACGACGGCCGGACCTACGTGGTTCGGCATGACCGCGACGAAGTGCTTTCCGTCGAAGAAATCGTTCCGGTTCGCAGCCGCCGGCGGCACATGGCCGTCCTGGCGGCGTGGAAGGCGCAGCAGGCCCAGGTCGCGGAACGTCCGCAGTTTACCTGCGGCGGCGGCACCGAGAACGACTGACCCAACCAACCCAACGGGAGACGACAAATGACCAGCGAAACGACCCGCACCGACAGGCACGAATTCAGGATCTTTCCCTGTCGTCGCTACGGCCATGACGGCGAAGGCTACGAAGTCGAGTTTCGCCCGCTGAACCCCAAAACGGGCGAGCCATGGCAGGCGTCGCGGCGCGTGACTGACGGGGCCGACATTGAACCCGGCGCCGGCTGGAGCGGGCGCCCTATCGCATATTCGACGCCCGAACTGGCCCGCGCGGCGCGTGACCGGCAGATTGCGAAGCTGGCGCGCCGTCGCTAACCGCCCGGCCGGGAACCCAGGAAGGCCGCGCTTCGGCGCGGCCTTTTTTATTTTGTGGTAGGGTGTGGTTCAGCCGATCCGGGAACCCAGCCTATGCCGCGGATTGACGCCCTACGCCGTGCCGACCGGCGCCGCGCGCCGCAGATAGGGGCGCTGCGCCGCAGGGTCACGGTTTGCACGACGGTTGAACGGCCGGACGGCGACGTGTCGACGCTGGTCGACCGGCCCGGCGTTATCCAGGTCCATGCCTCGGTCCGCCCGCTGCGCGGCAGCGAAATTCTGGATTGGAAGGCGGTCTATGGCGTCTTTACCAGCGCCACGACGGCGCCGACGCCCAGCCATGAAATCGTGCTGCGCGACCCGCCCGACGTGAAGATCGACCTAAATCACTGGGTCTTCTGCCGCGACCGCTTTTCCGAGACCTGGTACAAAGTCCGCCAGGTCGAAGACATGGGCGGCGTTCACCGCTTCCTCGTGCTGATGTGCACGATTGAAACAATCAACGACCTGCGGTCGGACCCGGCGACGCAAGCGTCGCCGCCCGTGTGGGAACGCCCGGACGACGGGGAACCAATCCCGGATCGCATATGACAGCGATATCTGTAACGGTCACGGTATCCGGCGACGTTCGCCCGCGGATTGACGATTCGGTCATTGCCGCCTGGATTGACGCGCGTCTGAACGACGGCCGTAACACGTTCATTACCAACGCCAGCCGCGGCGGCGGGGGCGGGCGGCAATATGGCCGACACAGGGCGTCGGCGCCGGGCGAATATCCGGCGACCGATTCGGGGCGGCTGGTCAATTCCGTCGATTCGCAGATGAATTCCGACTATGAAGGCGAGCTATTCAGTGACGTCGAATATGGCCGCTACCTGGCCGGCGGTACGTCGCGCATGGCGCCGCGCAAAATGCTTTACGAAGCGTTGACGGAGGCGCTGGACGCCCGGCCGGACTTCGACGCGCTGACGGCGGCGGTCAAATTCGACGGCGGCGGGGGCGGGGAATGACGACGCGCCGTAACGGGACCGCCAACGGAACGGCCAACGGCGCGCCGCCGCGGGCGCCTGGCGCGACGCGGCCGGGGGGCCGGCCAGTTGTGACCAGCCTTTACAACCGCGTCACGCGCCGCCTGCGCGCCGCCGGGACGCTGTTCGGCGACAATATCAAGCTGGTTCTGCGGCAGTTGGACCAGGAACACTGGTCGTTGTTGCAGTTGCCCTATTGCCTGGTCGTCCCGACGGTCACGCGCCCGCAGCATTTGCGGCCGCAGGACGCGGACTACGATTCGATTATCAATCCGCGGTCGATCACGTTCATAGTCCAGCTAGACGGGCGCGGGTCGGAAGCCGAACACTTGGCGGCCGACGACATTGAACTGGCCGAAAAACAATTGATCGGCGCGCTGGTCAACTGGCGGCCGGAACAGCACTATCGGCCGACGACTTACGGCGGAATGAAGCTGATTGCGTCGCGGGCGCCGGACGTCAAGGTCAGCTTCGTGTTCGTGTTCTATGAAGAATTGGTTATGCCAGACGCGGACATTGACGACGCCGACGTCGTGGAAATGGGCGACATTGTGGTCCATGTGTCCGACCCGTGCTGCGCGTGCCCGCCGCCCGAACCGCCGCCGCCGCTGGCGCCTGGTATTTCCGTGACCGGGGGCGGCTGCGGTTGCCCGGAAGACCCATGCCCGCCTGAACCGTGTATTTCGCCGGTTGAAGCGGCGTTTGCAGGAGGAGCCGATGAAAGCGACGACGTTTGACCAGGAAGTGGATCTGAAGCGCGGCCCGCGCCTCGCCGGTCCGCCGGTCCTGCCGATTCGCTACGTGACCGTCCGCGCCCGCAACGGCGCGCTGGTCTACAGCGTCGACGACGTGCCAATTCCGGGCGACGACTGGGTTCAGGTCCCGTTGTCCGCCGGCATTGTCCAGGCGATTCGGTATGGCGACCTGGAACAAGGCGAAGCCGTGCCCGTCGGCGAACACGCCGCCGCCCAGCACCGCCGGACCGGCCGGCGCCACGCCGAAGCCGAGTAATGCCGCGCCGGCGGCGTTTCGAGGTCGCCCGCCACTGGCCGGGCCGGCGCGCCCGGACGCGCCCGCGCTGGTCGCGTTTCATGTGAAACACCGCTTCGTATGGACGCGGCTTACCTGAAGCGGTAGAGTTGCCCCCGCCGACGCCCCCCGCACGGCGTCGGGGGAGGGCCGCCATGGCGCAAAACGGAATTAGCCTAGCCGCCGCGCGCGGCAACTTCCTGACCTGGTGCATTTCCGGCTATTTGCCGCTTCAGGAGCTATGCCGCCCGCTGTTTATCGGGCAGCAGCTTGACGGCGCCGACGGCGTGCCCGGCGAATATTACATTCTCTATTCAACCAACGAAGCGCGCGCCAAGTTTGGCACGGGTTCGATTCTGGCCTGGATGGCCAAGCAGCATTTCGACTGCTGCCCGGAACTGCCGCTGTACGCTTCGCCCGTTGCCGACCCGACGACGGGCGCCGCCGCCGCGGTCAACACGATCACGATAGCGGGACCCGCGACGGACAATGGGGCGCTGTCGGTTTCGATCCTGGACGAAATATTCGCCGTTGGCGTGATCGCCGGCGCGACCGCCGACAACATGGCCGCGGCGCTGGCCGCCCAGTTGCAGAAAAACGCCGACCTGCCGTTCACGGTCACGGTCGCAACCAACGTCATCACGCTGACGGCGAAGAACAAGGGGCCGGCGGGTAACTGGTTTTCGCCAATCTGGAATCCCAATTTCGGCGACTTCTTCCCCGAAGGCGTGACGGTCACGACCGCGCAGACGACGCCAGGGACTGGCGTGCTCGACATTGACGCGGCGATTCCCGCCATGGCCTGCCCGTGGGATTGCATCGCGCTGGGCACGGAAGACGAAATAGCGGTTAACACGTTCGTCCTGCTGGTCCGGCAGAACTGGCGCTGCGGCGTCCAGGGCAATTTCAAGGACGGGCATCTGTTCCATAGCCGCACCGACAGCGCCGGGCAGATTGCCGCGTATGGGCGCGACCGCAACAATCCGGAGGAATGCGTCGTCCCGGTCCGGACCGGCTACAAGTATCCCGGCTATATCATGGCTGCTGCAACCGCTTCGCGCGTATGTTGCGGGGCATGCACGGATCCCTCGCGCCCGATCCAGTACGACAACGGCGTCCTTTGCCTGCTGTACGATTCGCGGATCTGCGCCACCATTTGGACGACGGAAGAAAAACGGGCGTTCTACGACGCCGGGATTCTGAATTGGGATGTCGCCTATTCGCGCGGCGTCCGCCAGACCGCGCTCTGGATCGAAGAACCGCTGACGACCTACAAATATGACCCCATGACCGGCGCGCCCGACGGCGCCTGGCAGCGCGTGGAAAGCCGCTACACGACGGCAAAATTCGTCCGCGACCTGGGCAACTGGTATCGCCGCAACTATGCGTCTGTCAGCCTGGTTAGCGACGGGACGCGCATTCCGCAGGGCAAGCGCGCGGTATCGCCGCGCATCCTGCAAGCGTCGATTCTGGCGTGGCTGCGGGGGACACAACTGGG
>Ga0066905_100000339_pt1 | contig 12192 bp, 13 predicted proteins | sample PanSoiMetaPlot36_FD_67483 | JGI IMG/M metagenome (GOLD analysis project Ga0066905, IMG submission 67483) | Tropical forest soil microbial communities from Panama analyzed to predict greenhouse gas emissions - Panama Soil Plot 36 (version 2) | ecosystem: Environmental > Terrestrial > Soil >... | reverse complement strand
ACGGCGACCGCGACGACTCGGTGATGGACGACAACACTGGTTGGATCGCCGTAAGCGGACACATCCAAGGTGCGAAGGAGCGCGGGACTGGCCGGGTTGCGGAGGTCGAGGACGTCGATGGTGTCCGTGGCGGAATTGGTGACAAAGGCCTGTCGGGTCACGGGGTCGTAGGCCACGCTCTCGGCCGCAATCCGATCAAATACGCCAGTCGCGTGCGTGCCCACCGGCGTCAGGTCAAGCACCGTCGGGACATCGCGGGCTTCCAGGGTAGTGACGGCGAGACGGGCGCGGCGCAGCCGACGGGGCACGGACATGGGGGAGCGCTCCTGGGGGTCAATCGAGTCCGGTAAAACGAAGGGGGGAGTGTACCGTTCGAAAAATGAAGACTGTGTATAGAGTTGGTGAAAAGACGAAGGGGAGGATCTTCGCCAGACGGAGATGGCGTCCGGGCCATGACAAGTATCCGTCGGTGGCGACTGGTCGCTGGACGGGCGGTGGCCGGTCAGTTCGTCCTGAAATCACGGGGGCAGTGTGATTTCCTTCGTGGTCCCGGCCTACAACGAGGAACTGCTCCTCGGCCGGACCCTTCGCGCGATCAACGATGCCGCCCGGGCACTCGGACTGCCGTTCGAGGTCGTGGTCGCGGACGACGCCAGCACGGACCGCACTGCCGATGTCGCCCGGGCACACAGCGCCCGGGTGGTGCCGGTACAGTACCGCCAGATCGCCGCGACCCGGAACGCCGGGGCCCGGGCCGCAACGGGCGAGATGCTCATCTTCGTGGATGCCGACACCGTGGTCACCGCCGTCGCCGTCCGCGCGGCGGTCGCGGCGATGCGGGATGGCGCCGTCGGCGGCGGGTGCGGAATCCGGTTCGACGGTCGCCTCCCCGCCTACGGCCGCTTCATGGCGGCGGCCGCGGTCCCGCTGTACCGGGCCCTGGGCCTGGCGAGCGGGTGCTTCCTGTTCTGCACCCGGGCCGGATTCGACGCGGCCGGCGGGTTCGACGAGGCGCTGTACGCGGGGGAGGAGGCTGCCATGAGTCGGGCCCTGCGCCGGCGCGGGCGGTTCGTCGTCCTCCGACAGCGGGTAACGACCTCGGGGCGGAAGCTGCGCGCGCACTCGGCCCGGGAAATCCTGGGCCTGTTGGCCCGGCTCGCCCTCGCCGGACCCGCGGCGGTGCGGCGGCGCGAGGGGCTGGACGTCTGGTACGGCAAGCGGCGCGTGGACCCGGGATAGAAGCTCGTCCGTCGAAATGCCAACCCTTTGCGCAGCCTTCGGCCGCACGACGTGGGTTCCGACCCGCGGCGCGCATACCGTTCGGAAATAAGCAAAAAGGTCGCGGACGTTTGCACGTCCGCGACCCGCAACAGACTGGACCCGGTCGAGGGCTGGTCAACGACCCCGCAAGAAGCCGCGCAAGGGCTGAATGGGCTGTGGCTGGATCAGGACGGGCGCGGAAGATGTCACGACCGGTGGCAGGATCAGCGTGCCGTCCGGGCCGATGGACCAGCCCAGCCTGCCGAGATAATTCGCCACGGCCGGATGATCGTACGGCAGGGCGCGCAGCTCCGGCGGGAACTGGTTGCGGACCAGCGGCGGGACGGGGTCGATGGCCGGATAGTCCTTGAGCACACCCATCTGACGGAGGTAGTTCGCGAGCCCGGGATCGTTGTTGGGCATGTCGCGCAGGGCGGCCGGGAGTCGGTCGCGAAGCTCTTGCGGCAGCGAATTGCCCAACTTGGGTTGAGGGATCAACCGGGCGGCCTGCTGATCCGGGGTGAGGTACCGCCTGGACCACGGGTTCCAGGAGTCGGTCCGCAACTGGTCGTCGCCCAGCTTGCGCAATTGATTCACCGGCATGTCGCGCAGGCCCGGCGGCAGCTTGTCGAGAGTTGACTGCGGCAAGAGGTTAGCCGGATTCGGAATCTCAACCGGCCGCGGAATGTTGCCCGGAGTCGGCAGGGCGCTTCCGCCCTTGCCGAGGCCTTTGCCTTTCTGTGCGAGAGCCGGGGACGCTGATGCCAGAAACGCGGCCACCGTCAGCACGGAAACGGGCGTCCACATCTTCTTCATGGGTCAAACCTCCCAGTGGAGACCATCGGACATCGGCCATCCCGCCGTGAAGGACGGCATGGCACACATGTCGATCGTCGAAGTCGATTGGGCCTGGCGGTCAGTGCCGGCTGGAGGGTGCTGGCAACCGTACAGGGGACGGGAGGGTATCTACCGACAACGGGATGAATGGCCCTGCGCCGCCCGGATTTCGGGACGCGTAAAGCCACTTGGGCAAGTGTGGACTACGAAATCGGTCGAGTCAAGGCGGGGTGATGCGGGCGGATGGCCTGAGCACTACGGCGGATTACGCAGTTCCTTGGAGCTAACCACACCGCCATTCCGCATGCGCCCATCCAATCCCGCTGTGGAACCCCGGCCCCGCCAACCGACTAAGATGCAATTATCCGTTCGACGCCGCGATGAGTGGGTGGCCGCGGCCGCGTCTGTTCAAGTCACGAGGCCGGGATGACCAGGACCACACCGTCTGCCGACCGGCCCCCCGAGCCACGGGCGAGCGTCCTGCTGGTCGATGACCTGCCCGCCAACCTGCTCGCCCTCGAGGCGATCCTGGACGACCACGGCCACAACCTGGTCCGGGCCCAGTCCGGCGAGGAGGCCCTGCGCCTGTTGCGGGATGACGACTTCGCCCTCGTCCTCCTCGACGTGCGTATGCCCGGCATGGATGGGTTCCAGACGGCCCGGCTGGTCCGGGAACAGGAACGTTCCCGGCACACCCCCGTCATCTTCATCACCGCCTACGGGGCCGACGAGTTCTTGCTGACCGAGGCGTACCAGTTGGGGGCCGTGGACTTCCTGCTCAAGCCGCTCGTGCCCGAGATCGTGCGGGCGAAGGTGGCGGGATTTGTGGACCTTTACAAGGAGAAGGCGCGGGCCGCCCGGCAGGCCGATCAGCTTCGGCTGCTCATCCAGGGCACCGTCGATTACGCCATCTTCATGCTTGACGCGGACGGGCGTGTCGCCACCTGGAACGCCGGTGCCCAGCGAATCAAGGGCTACAAGGCCGACGAGATCGTCGGCCATCATTTCTCCCGGTTCTACACGGCCGAGGACATTGGCCGTGGCTGGCCGGCGCACGAGCTGGACGTCGCCCGGCGCACGGGCAAGTACGAGGAGGAGGGGTGGCGGGTCCGCAAGGACGGGTCCCGGTTCTGGGCCAGTGTCATGATTACCGCCCTGCGGGACGACCGCGGCACCCTGCGCGGCTTCTCCAAGGTCACTCGCGACCTCACGGAGCGGAAGCGGGCCGAGGACACACTCCGGCAGGCTCACGCCGATCTGGAAATCAAGGTCCGGGAGCGGACGGCGGACCTAGCCCGGGCCAACGAGTCGTTGCGGGCGGAGGTGGCGGAGCGGCGCGTGCTGGAGCGGGAGCTGCAAGAGCGCGTCGGCGAGCTGGCCGAGGCCGACCGGCACAAGAACGAGTTCCTGGCCATGCTCGCCCACGAGCTGCGCAACCCGCTCGCGCCCATTCGCAACGCCGTCCAGATCCTGAAGACCCCGGGGGCGGACCGGCGGATTACCGAGCATGCCCGAAACCTGATGGAGCGCCAGTTGGAGCACCTGGTGCGACTGGTCGATGATCTGCTCGACGTGTCCCGGATCATGCGCGGCAAGATCTCGCTCGACCGGCGGCCGATGGACCTGGGGACGCTCATCGGGCGGGCCGTGGAAACAGCCCAGCCGATCATCGACGCCTACGGCCACGAGCTGGTCGTCACGCTCCCCGAACAGCCGTTGATGCTCGAAGCCGACGTGGTCCGGCTGGCGCAGGTCGTCGCCAACCTGCTGACCAACGCGGCCAAGTACACCGAGAAGGCCGGCCGCATCTGGCTGACCGCCGGGCCGGAGGCCGGCGAGGTCGTCATCCGGGTGCGCGACTCGGGCGTCGGGATTGCGCCCGAACTATTGCCGCGGATCTTCGAGCTGTTCGTTCAGGCCGAGCGCTCGCTGGCCCGGTCGAACGGGGGGCTCGGCGTCGGCCTGACCCTGGTCCGGCGGTTGGTGGAAATGCACGGGGGGACGGTCGCGGCCCACAGCCACGGCGTCGGTCACGGGAGCGAGTTCGTCGTCCGCCTGCCCCCCCTGCTGAGTGAGTCGGCCGACGGTGGTGCGACGCCGGCGGGTGATGCGGCCCGACCGACCGGCCCGGGCCGGCGGGTGCTCGTCGTGGACGACAACGTGGACGCGGCCGACAGCGCCGCCGTGCTCCTGCGCTTGTGGGGCCACGACGTCCGGACCCTCTACGACGGGCTCTCCGTGCTCCAGGCGGTACGCGACTTCCGCCCGGACGTCATCCTCCTCGACATCGGCCTGCCCGGGATGACCGGGTACGAGGTGGCGCAACAGTTGCGCTCCCAGCCGGGGCTGGAATCAGTCGTGCTGGCGGCCATGACCGGCTACGGCCAGGAGGACGACCGGCGGCGGTCCCGGGAGGCCGGATTCAATCATCACCTGACCAAGCCACTGGACCCGGAGCGATTGCAGGCGCTCGTCGGTTCCCCCGCGTGCTGACGGCCGGGCGCTGTCCCTGGAGTTTCCGCCGGCGGTCGCTGACAATGGACTCACATCGCATCCGGCGACCGACCTGACAGTTCGTCAACTCGACCCGGAGACGCCCACGCATGTGGCTGCTCGACTGGCTCCGCGGACGACGCAAACGGCGCGACCCCGAAGCCGAGCGGAGGTTGGCCGAGTGGGTCGAGCAATCGGACAAGCTCCGCGCTTACTTTCGCGATCGCGGGGTGCCGGACGAGCTGGGTCGAGACGAGTCCGCCTTCGCCGTTCTCTGGCCGATGACGGACGACCCGACGCCCATCCGGCAGCTCGGTGAGCGACTGCGGGCGTGGGCCGGTGGGCAGCCCGGCGTGACCCGGATCCTCGGGCTGGAGCGCCTGCTGGAGGGCCAGCGTCCCGAGGTCGCGGTCACCTTGTTGATGATCCCCTTCTGTCCCGCGGCGCCGGAGAAATGCGTCGAGCGCGTTGCCCTGGTGGCGGTCCGCGGTGGGGCGAGCACCGAGGCGCTGGGGATCAGCCTCTGCGATCTCGTCGAGCGGAGCGGTGTGGCGCGAGTGATGTCCTGGGGGGAGTACAGCTACATCAATCGGTGAGGGGGGCGGGAGGTATCGATGCTCCAACTGAATAGGGACGTCCTGGAGTACGCGCTCATGACGGCGTACTTCCTCTTCATCGGGCTCGGTCCGCCGTTCTTTCTCCTCTGGACGTGGCGGCGCTGGGGGTCACGAAGGCGGCTGGCCGTGCATGCCGCCTTGCTCCCGGTGATCGTGTTCGTGCTCCTCGGGTCGATCGGTGGGGCCAGGGCCTTGATCGAGGTCCTTCGCTCGCCGCCAACTCGGACCTCGTTTTCGCGGATGGGCCTGGCCGACTATGTGGCGTACACCTACTGGCAATGGGGCGCCTGGAGCGTGCTGTGGGCCGGTTTCTTGTCCCTGGCCTGGGTCCTGGCCGCGCTCCTCTGGGAGCGGTTCCTTCCGGCCAGCTTCCGCCGGGTCACCACGCCGACGACCCGGCGTGTCCTGACGTCCGCGGAAGAGGACTACGGAGACGGGGTGGCCGCCGATCCCGCCGCGGAACCCGACCGCCGCCGGGCCGACGGATGAGGCCGACGCACATCATTCGCGCTCTCGTTTCCAAACTCTGATTGGGAACGCAAGGGCCGAAACTCCGTTTCGGTGAACTACGCCCCCGGGCGGCTACCCGACGCCCGCGCCGGCCGGCGCCACGAAACAGAGTTTCTCCGTTTTGCGCTCCCAAACCGAGTTTGGGAAATAGGGAAATTCCGGGAGGTGCTCAAGGAATACGCGGGCAAGAAGTGAGTCGGAAAGCCGGGGGCATCCCTGCCCCGACGTGGGCAAAAGCGATCAGGCGACGGAGCCCGTGGTTCGAGGGAAGACCGCCACCGGCCGGGTGGCGTGCAAGCGATACGCCAACTCCAGTAGCAGCTCCTGCACGGGGCGAGCGGGGACAAGCTTTCGGTTCTTGCGGGAGGCGGGGCGCCGGGTCCTGATTCTCGACGTGGTCATATGGACATCCTGTGCATGGGGTGACGTTCATCCGTCGCGGTTGAGCAATGCAACCCCAATGCCAGGAGCTTGAATGGCAAGCGCGGCAAGATGGCGAGCCTGGGGGCCGAGGCGGACGATGTTTTTTACACCGGTCAGGCGACAGATTTCCCTCCCCGAGGAAGAATTGTCGTCATCGCGTGTCAAGGTGGTTGCTGGCGGGCGAGCGAGTTTTAGGCGTGTTAGAGCGGACTTCGGGCTCGCGTGGCGGCCAAAAATTGCCGTCACGCTCCGCGTGACGAGCCCGGGCCGACTGATCAATGGTCCCGGGCTCGTCACGCGGAGCGTGACGGCTACTTTGGCAACTTGCTCCCGTTGTCTATTTCTTGCGCCGATAGTTGACCGTCATCATTGAGACCCACTTGCCGTCCTCGCCTTGCATGGAAGTCGTGAGGACCTTGTGGTCTTTGCTCTTCATTTCGATTACTTCCTTGAACTTGCACTGTTTCCCGGGGGTGACGGGGTTGGGACCTTCCGTCAGGAGCGTCAGGGTCTTGGCCTCCAGGTCCGCGCTGCCCTCGTAGTGCATGAGATGGCTGTGCATCGAGTCGAACCACGTGCCCACGTACTTCTTCTTCTGGCCGTCAAACCCGATCGTCAGGATGCCCGTGAACGGCTGATCGAAGAGGGTCGCCTTGTGCTCCGCGCTGACCCAGAACGCACCCACCATGCGGGCGTTCTCTGTCCCCTTGATTTTCACGGGCGCCTTGCCCGGCTCCAACGACACTTCCGTCTCATACTCCCATTCACCCGCGAGCTGCTTGAGCCACTCGTGCTCTTTTTTGGGCTCGGGCGCCTGCGCGAGCGCGCCGCTACCCAGGAGCGCGACGGCAAAGCCGACGATGGCGAACTTCTTCATGGTGCTCTCCGTGAGGATGGACAACAACCGATCAGGCCGCGCCCGGCGCGCAGGGCGCGGGGAAACGCTGGTTCACCCACGCCTGCCACAACGGTTCTGCTTCCGCGGCCGCGGCGGCGGCCCGGGGTCCGTAAAGATACAGGCGCATCGACAGTAAGACCTGTCCGCCCATGGGCATGGCGAAGATGTGGGAGACGCCCGGGGCCGGCTGATCCAGTCGAAGCAGCAGCTCTTCGGGGTAGGCCTCTTCGCCCACTCGTTCGACCACTCCCGCCAGCGGCGGCGCGCCGCCGCCCGTTTTCACCCGCTGTCCGACGGCAGGGCCCGCAAGCCCGAGCGCGGTCATGAGCGCCTCCCAGGCCTTGGCCTTGGGCTCGGATCCGAAACCCATGAGCTGGAAGGGCGAGCCGGGCTGCCCGCGGAAGTGGCTGAGGTACAGTCGCAGGATGCGGAAAAAGGCCTTCCAGCCCTCGGTGTGACCCTCGAACTGACTATCCCAGTCGTCCGTGCTCGCGAACCAGCGATGAAGCACGCGCACGACGCACATGCCGCCGGAGCGAGCCTCGACCGTCCACTCCGACGCGACCATGCTGGGGGGCCCTTCCGCGGTCTCGACCACGTACATGCGCGGCGGTTCCCAGAGCTTGATCTTCCCGACGGACTCCATGCCCGGACCGAAGTTCGCGGTGGCGGTGCCGTCGACGCGCTCCTCGACCGTGCTCGGGACAAACCAGGAGGAAATCCCCGGGCCGGTCGCGATGGCCTTCCAGACTTCCTCCGGCGTACCGGGAACCTCCACCTCGGCCTCAACCGATCGCTGGCCGGACGGGTCTTTCTTTACGGGCATGATTGCTCCTCGGTGCGTGGTGTGTGCGGCAGGGGATGCGCCATGAGCATCAGACGGTGCGCGCGGCCGCCGGGGGCCGATTGGTCGTGGTATTTCGAAACCAGTTTGGTGATCGCGTCGGTCAAGTCGCGGGTGAACGCGGCGCGATCCGCCGCCGAGCGGAAGCGAACCTCCGTGTCCACCGCGAGCGTGGCCAGGCCCTTGCCGGCGTCCCGGGCACGGCGCGAAAGTTCGCCGACCTCGCGAACGACGCGTGCCCCGAGCGCGATCAGGTAGCTCGCGGACAGGCGATCGATTTCCCGATCGGGATTCGCGGCGACGGGCCCCAGCGCGCCAGGCGAGACCACATACGAAGACGCCGTCGCCACCACCAACCGCTCGGTCAGGCCACCCCACTTGCGCTCTTCCGCCAGCTGGGCCAACCCGTGTGCCTCAAGGGCCCGCAGGTGATAGTTCACCTTCTGCCGCGCCAGGCCCACCCGCGCGGCGAGTGTCGCGGCCGACGCGGGCTGTGCCAGTTCGAAAAGTAGCCGGCTGCGCACGGGTTCCAGGGCAACCACCGCGGCGGCAGGATCATCAATGACGGCCACGTCGAGCATGGTGAGAGGGTAGCATTGACAACTTTTATTGTCAATAGCGGACGCCGCTTTTTCCTCAGAATTCGCTAGGGGTTCATTCCGGCTGTCTTGTAGGGTGGGCCGGGGCGGCGGAGCCCGACGCGCCACGCGAGGGCGACGCCGACCAACCCGCGGGAGCCACGCGGAGGGCCGGGGCGGCGTCGCCCGCGCCTGGCGCGTCGGGCTCCGCCGCCCGGCCCACCCGTTTGAGGTAGACCCGGAACCCAATGAAATCGCTCGACAAACAATACGCCGCGATGTGTCAGGCTCACGCGCGCGGGGACGTGGACGCGATCCGCAAGCTGCTCGACGCCCACCCAGAGCTCGAGGAGATGGATGAGCACCTGACCTGGCTGCACCGGGCCGCGGAAGATGGACAGATTGGAGTCGTGGACTTCTGGCTCGACCGCGGGTGGGACGTCAACCGCAACCTGTACACGTCCAAGTCCGATGGCGTCGCGACGCCCCTGCACTATGCCAAGGACGTCGCCATGACGCGTCACCTCTTGTCGCGCGGGGCGGACATCAACGCCTGGACGCGCTACGGCGGCACTCCCCTCCACTTTGCGGTCGTCGGGGCCGTGGAAGTCAGCCAGCGCGGCCGACGCCGCGAGACACCGGACTCGGTTGCCGACCAGATCCGCGTTCTCCTGGAAGCGGGCGCCGATCCGGCGATTGCGGATTTTGACGGCCTGACTCCACTCGGGTTGGCGATGCAATTGAAGCGCAAGACCGCCGAGAAGGCCCTGCGCGACGCGAGCGCGCCCGAGAAGGGCCACCGGCCGGGCAAGCAGCCCGCCAAGGCGCCTGCGATCGACCTTCGCAAGGACTCGAAACGCGTCGCCACCGCACTCAAGTCGGCGATCAAGAAGTTCGCCCGCGAGCGCTCGGTTCGTCGCGTCACGGCGCTGTATCTCGCCGTCTCGGGGATCGAGGGCTACGTCATGATCGCCTTCGACACCGCCGACGCGAGCAACCCGTGGGACGCGTCGCACTCAGAGTACGCCACCGTGGAACTTCAGAAGTGGCGCGACGCGTACGAGCTGGCGAAGAGTGGCGTCCGGATCACCGAGATCGACGGTACGGCGCTGCACTGGCCCCAGCCGGTCGGGGATGCCGAGTTCGAGAAGCCGTTCTTCCGCGCCTGCGTCGCGGTACTCGAGCAGGCACAAGCCGCCGGGGCCTTTGAGCCACTCGCCCGCGCGGATTCGTTCACCGTCGGGGTGGAGGCGACTCTGGGCGGGGACGGTCACGTTTGGAAGCCGGGAAACGCCAGGTAGGTCATGCTGAACAGACTGGCCGAACTGGTCTATATCATGCCGCCGCCAGAAACACCGCGCGCTGCGATGGGTGATTGGCAATCGGTCGCGGCAACACTTGGCACCTCGTTGCCGAGTGACTACGTGGCGTTCATTAGCCGCTACGGGACGGGGCGAATCAGCGACTTTCTCTGGGTCTACAACCCCTTCGAGGAGAATCGTTACCTCAACCTGTTGACGCAATACCCAATCGTGCTTGAAGCCGACCGTCACATTCGCGAGAGGTTCCCGGAGGCGTTGCCCGAGCCGCTCTTTCCCGAGAGCGGCGGGCTACTTCTGTGGGGCGGGACGGATAATGGCGACCGGCTGTACTGGCGAACGAACGCGCACCCGGACTCGTGGACCGTGGTGGTGTGGCAATCGCGCGGCCCGAAATACGCAAACTATGCGCTCACTATGTCTGGTTTCTTGTGTGCGTGGCTCCGTGGGAGCATCCGAGTTCCCGTGTTTCCCCCTGACGATTGGGAGCCGGTCTTTGAGCAGAACCCGAGCTACACCGATTAGTGGCCGCTGGATGCGAATGAATTTGTGTGGTGCACATGGCTGGGACTGCGGCCAGAGCGGACTTTATTATGGGAGACCTGTGCGCCGGCAGGGGCCGCAGTGTCCAATCCGAATGGACCGTTGTCAAGTTCGGACCTCCCGGAAAACGTCCAGAATTCCTCAGGCCGCCAACTCGGGGGCGCGCGTGGCACCCTGACCCCGGGGCCCCGATCGAGGAGCGCATTTTCGCGCCAGGGATGAAGCAGATGAAAGATCGAACGCGAATGAGTTTCTTCCAACGACTGTTCACCGCGATCCTGCCGCGGCGCTGGGCCGAGTCGATGGAGGCCCATTCGCGGTCGTGGATGGTCCGCTGCTCGTGCGGCTTCGCGCGGTCCATCTGGGAGCTGGGCGGCATCCGCTGGAAGGCCGCGGGAGGCCGGCCGCGTACGTACATGAAGTGCCCGCAGTGCGGCCAGTGGTCCTGGCACAAGGTCGAGCGCGACCCGCCGGCGGAACCGACCCGGGCCACCGACACCAAGGAGGTGTGAGCCCATGGCCGACACCGGCGACGGGTTGCGCTATCGCGCCGCCGACCTAGTCGAGTACGCCACCCGCCTGTTTGCCGCCGCCGGGTGCGACGGCGACAAGCCCGCCACGATCGCCGCGGGCCTTGTCGAGGCCGACTTGCTCGGCCACACGACGCACGGGCTGCATCTCGCCGCCGCGTACCTGCGCGAACTCGAGTCCGGGGCCATGACCGCGCGCGGCGAGCCGGACGTTGTCGCCGATCGCGGCGGCGCCGTGGCCTGGGACGGACGGCGACTCCCCGGCGTCTGGCTGGCCGCGAAGGCCGTTGACCTCGCGGCGGACCGGGCCGCCACGCACGGCATCGCGGCCGTCGCGATCCGCCGCTGCCACCACATCGGCTGCCTCGCATCGTTCCTCGAGCGCGCCACTGACCGCGGCCTGATGGTCCTCATCGCCAGTTCCGACCCGGCCGCGGCCAGTGTCGCCGCGTTCGGGGGTCGCAGGGCCGTCTTCAGCCCGGACCCGGTCGCGGTCGGCATCCCGACCGACGGCGACCCGATCCTGGTGGACACGAGCGCATCGATCACGACCAACGGCCTGTCGGACCGACTGCACCGCGAGGGCAAGCGATTCCCTGGCCACTGGGCGCTCGACGCCGCGGGCCGACCGACCGACGACCCGGGGGTCCTGTTCACGGAACCGCGCGGGACGCTCCTGCCGACCGGCGGAACCGACCACGGGCACAAGGGGTATAGCCTGGCGCTGGTGGTCGAGGCCCTGACCCAGGGGCTGGGCGGGTTCGGTCGCGCCGACGCACCGACCGGCTGGGGGGCGTCCGTGTTCGTCCAGGCGCTCGACCCGGCCGCGTTCGGCGGGGCTGCCGCGTTCCGACATCAGACCGAATGGACCGCGGCCGCGTGCCGGGCCAGCCCGCCGGTTCCCGGCGGCGACGCCGTCCGATTGCCGGGCCAGCGCGGCCTCGAGCGCAAGCGACGGGCACTGGCCGACGGCATCGCCCTGTATCCCGGCATCATGGCCGCGCTGACACCCTTCGCGCAGAAGCTGGGGGTGACTCCCCCCGAGCCAGTTGAGGACGCCGCATGAGACTTCGCAAACCGATCAACCACCCGGTGTTATTCGGTTCGCTCATCGTGATGGCGGGAGCCGCATTGGTCCTGGCCCAGCCGGCCAAGGACGCGGAGTGGGCCCGGGTCACCGACGACGACCGGGCCATCAAGATCGAGACTGACCGGCTCGAGGCGGTCATCCCCAAGAAAGACCCCAAGCAGTGGATGACCGGGATCGAGAAGGGGTCGTTCCTCGACAAGGCGACCGGGTTCCGCGAGGCCGGCGACGGGCTGATGGTCGTCGACTGGCT
>Ga0066905_100000337_pt1 | contig 12216 bp, 12 predicted proteins | sample PanSoiMetaPlot36_FD_67483 | JGI IMG/M metagenome (GOLD analysis project Ga0066905, IMG submission 67483) | Tropical forest soil microbial communities from Panama analyzed to predict greenhouse gas emissions - Panama Soil Plot 36 (version 2) | ecosystem: Environmental > Terrestrial > Soil >... | reverse complement strand
CCGCGCCCCCGGCGATTAGATCTGGATTCAATTTCCCCCTTTTCCTATTCCCGGCCGCTCGGCTCGGAAGGCTGTGCGTAAACCCTTCCTTCCGTCGAAGACGTGCTTGACTTCAGTCAGGTAATATTTGCCGCTAAAAAGCGGTCCCAGCCCTTTCAACTCGACGTAAGCTCCGACACGCAAGCCCGCGCTGGTCTCCGCGACGCCGCGCCCGGTCAGGAATCGGCGCGCGCTCATGCGCAGGAAAGTTTCGGCGGCGGACTGCGCCTCCTGGCTATTGAGCGGAATCGTGTGTGCGAGCGATTCGCGGCGCTCGCCGAAAGCCGATTTGAGAATGCTGATGCCGCTTTGATCGCCGTTAAGTTCGCTGCTGACGGCCGACTCGGTGGCTTCATATTTCAACTCCGACTTGTCCGACACATCCCACCCGCCGACCGTCACGCTGGTGCGCTGCATCGCCAGGTCCGCGAGCACCGTGAACTCGCGCAATTGACCGCCGTGCGCCAACTCCAACTTGCCGCCGTTGCGCTTCGAGCGGGTCCTGGCGTTGAGCGTTCGACCTTCCATCCACAATTCGGCATCAATCGTCCGCGCCCGCTCGCGCAGGAAGGCTAGATCGCTCTGATTGACCTGCGCCAGCGTCTTGTAAGTCGGGCCGTTCAAATCCACGCTCGGAGTGAGCCCGTGATCACTGGCGATTTGATTGAACACGTCCGCATCGCTGACATCGAAGAACGTCCGCGTCCGGCGCGTCATCCGCAGGTCTTGAAAACGGTCCTCCGCCAGGACGGCGATCTGCGGCGGCTGTCCTTCGGGGAAGCAGGCTTCAAGCCCCATAATTCGACCTTCGAAGATCGCGCCGTCTTTGAGCTTGACCTGAAAATCCTTGCCGAAATCGACCCGCCTCCGGTCGAAGTAAAGAAAGCCGATCTGTTTGTCCTTGTTCCCCCAGTTCCCGAAATTCGCCTCGCAACGATAAAGCCCGCTGTTGCTTTCAACGATCATCATGTTGAGCAGTCCTCCGGCCAGCTCCGGCTCTTCCCTAGCGCCAACAAAAATGGCCGGTCTGGAATCGAGCACCCCACTTTTCTGATCGTCCGCCATCGTATTTCCTCAATGCGCCCACACCCGCTCGCAGCGTTCATGCTCTTTTTCGATCATCTGCTCGATCTCCTGCGGCTGCGGCACGGATGCGGACTCGGTTTGACTTTGCGCCGGAGAAGTATTCTGTTTGCTTTGCGACGATTCACCCGGAACAACCTCGAATTCGTTGATAACGACTGCCATAACTGAGCGCTCCTCCCTTAGAGTTGCCGGTACCGTTAATAAATCGCGAGATCGAAGAGGAAAAGCATTTTCCATTTTCCATTTGCGATTTGATATTTGTCATTGCCAGCAGGCGCCTCCGATTCAATGCCCAATGTTCATTGGGCGATTTCTGGGGCAATGACAAATTTCAAATCGCATACACGCAACTCACCGCGCGTTCATGTCAATAAATTGCCCCGGCTGCAACCGCCGGGGATTTTCGATGTTGTTGGCTTGGGCGATTGATTGCCAGTTGTCGCCCTGGCCCTGACTTGCGGCTATCCCCTGAAATGTCGAGCCTGCCGCGGCCTGAGTAAGTTGGCGCGTTCCGGGCGCGTCCTCTGATTTCGGGCCGCGGAATTCGAACTTGGTGATTCTCTGTTGCGACAGGTTGAGCGTCATACTGGCCCGTAACGGACGCCCATCGTTTGAGAAGAACTCCAGCGACTCTTCGAGCGATTCCATCAAGCCGTCAAATTGAAACGATCCCCAGATAAACCGCACAGCCGGCGGCAAAAATTTTTTGTCGCCTACTGCGACCGGCGTGATGAAGTAGGCGACTCGCTGCGTCAGCCGCCGCACGTCGTTGATCTCCTTATCCTTTTCGGGCAGTTCCGCCGTCACGTCGAACCACAGCGTCAGACTCAGCTTGGTCGTCCCTTCGCCGACAAACTGGCGTGCCGGCGTGCCCCTTTGATCGCCCGCGCCCGAAGGCGTTTGCAGTTGGTTGGCGAAACTGACTTTGAGCGATTCGGGATTGAACTGCACTATGGCGTTGCGTTCCGGCTTGATCTCTTCCTTGAACTCTTCGTCGAGCTGCCGCAACTCCGCTTTTTCCAGTTTGACCGATTCAAACATGATTCAACCTTTCTTCAGCGACAGCGATTCGTAAGCCAATTGCAGCTCTTCAATCGCGATCATTCCATCCTTGGCGTTGAGCGGCGGCGCCTTGAGTTTTACCGGCAGACAGCGCGTCAATTTGAAGCTGGCGAGTGTGGTTCGTCTGTCACCGTCGGTCCGCACTTTGCTGTCCAGCACGACCACTTCGGCGTCGGCCCGCAGCGACGGGTTGCGCAGCGTTTCGCTGACCCAGTCCCACAGATCGAAGTTCCCGGTCATCCCTCGCTTCAACGTCACCTGCCCGAAATTGAAGGCTCCGGTCAGCCTGATCTGCCGGCCATTATTGCCGCCTTCGCGGATCGTCTTAACATCCATCGTTATCTCCAGTCCGTCACATTCAGAGAAAGCCGCGCTGACCAATTGCCCTGACACGCCCTCGCGATTGATCTCCACCGAAAAGTTGAAAGCAGTGAATGGAGCTATGACTGTCTCTCTGTCCGAATTCGCCATCTCCTCACCTCAGAAGAAAGGGGTAGGGCAAACTGGCAGTTTGCCTAAGTCTTCCTGAAGGACCGCATTGAAGGAGTCTAGGCAAACTGCCAGTTTGCCCTACCCTCACGCCGCGCTTTTCATTCTTTCAGGGCGTCGCAACGTGACATGAAGGCTCCTCAGAAAACATGTCACGTAGTGACGAATTTATTCGTCACGTGACGAATAAATTCGTCACTACGTGGCGTGTTTTCGTTAGCTCAGACTTCCTGTACAAATCCGCGATCTCCGTTCTGCACCAGACGAACCGTCAAAAACCGCAGCGGCAGTGACGGAGCGACGCGCAGTTCGACGATGAAGCGCCCTTGCTCCATGCTCCGCGGCGTGTTCAACGAATCATCAACCGCGACCTGGTATGATGTCTCCGGAGTCGCCCCGGCAAAAGCGCCGCGCGTGAACATCTGGCCAAGCAGCGCCTCGAAACCCCGTTTGACCGATCGCTGAAAGACCTGGCTGTGAGGCTCGAAGACATAATTTACGCCAAGTTTGAGCGCCAATCGCCGCAACAGGCTGAGCAATCGCCGCACGTTGATCTGGCGCAAATCCGCGTCGTCGCTCAGCGTGTCGGAGCTGAGCGACAGGAATCCGCGTGGTTCCTGCCTGATCAGATTGAGACGTTCCTCCTGCAGTTCCAACCGTTCGTTACGCAGGATCGGGGCGGTTAGCGCTATGACTTCGCGCAGAGGATCATTGGCCGGAGCGACCCACGCGCCGCGCGACAGCGCGCGCTTCGCCATCACTCCACTGATCGCGCCACAGGGAGGCGCGCTCCGGATTTGATCGAAACGGTTCTCTTCGCGGCCGCTAAGCCACGGATGCCAGACTGCGCCGAAGCTCAGCGTGCGATCGTCCAGCGGCTCCGGCGCCACGCCGTCGATCAGCGAAGACGGCGCTTTGGATCGCAAAGCCTGTAGATGCTCGACGATCTTCTCCCGGCGGTAATGTTCCGGCAGGGAGAGCGCGGCGAACATATCGCCTCGCGCCGCGCACATCCGCAGCAATGCCCGTTGCACGTTGAACAAACTCCGAGGGCCGTATTCCTCAGCGGCCTTGACCACCCACCCCGAAGCCGGATCGATCTGCGCGACGACGCCGTTTGACCAATCGCTCACGTTGCGGCCGATCTTCACCTTTACGCGGTAGTAATAATTTCCGGGCTGGCGGCCGATGATCAATTGTCGTGTCTCTTTGCCCGTATAGATCGTTTCGGCGCCGGTGAAATCGCGGCTCACGGATTCCTCAAGCGTATATTCAGCGATCTCTTCCGCATCAGGCGCCGTGGAAGGCGTCCACAAGAGGGCGAAAGCGCCTGAACTATTGACTGGCGCGTTGATTCTCAACACAGGAGGCGTGACGACGCGAATCGAACAATCCAGAAAGTTTTCCCACATCGGCTCGCGCGGTGGAGCGTCATTCTCCTTTAGCGACTCATCAACCGCCTGCTCGCAATCGCGCAATGCGCGATCCTGCTCTTTCAGTTCGGGCCGGCATGGCATGAAACGCAGCCACTCCGGCCGCGGCGGCGGAGCTGACGGCAAAGGCTCCGGCGGCCGTTCAGCCTCTCTCTTCGACCAGCCTGTGTGGACGGCGTCCGGCGCGGCGATAATGGTCGCTTCTTCGACGCCCAGCGCGGCGTAGATCCCTCGCAGTTCGCGCGGCGTGGGGCTGAGATAACGTATGAAATCGGCCTGCGAGATCAGCGCCTCGTTCCGAGCGTCAGTCAGACCTTCATCGAGGAATAGATCGGCGTCGAACGCGGCCAAACCGTCGCGTTCAAGCTCCGACCCGGGAAGGATGACCGCGCCGAGATAATCCACGGGAAGAGTCCGCATTCCGAGCGGGAAGCAGACTTCGCGCTCGCCGCTCAGCCCGGCTAACGGGAACCGAAACAGGTCTCCCGTCTGAGGCCGCCCTGGCAAATTTCTGAGGGCGGCGCCGGGCGTCTCTGCCTGATTGGCGGATCGGAAAAACTCATCATCTGCCGGTAACTGACTTCCCCAAAATCGCTCCTGGCTGTCGGCGAAAGCCAGACCGGTCAGGCTCGACGCGTACTTTTCCTGAAGCCGCGCCCAGAGGTCGAACGAAAGCCGTTCAGCGGCAGGCGCAGTCGCCGGCAATATTGCGGGCTCTTCCACATGCCACACCCCCTGCCCTCTGAGCGTGACTGCGCCATCCTGGCTGATCCCCTGCTCATCAATCGTCAACCACAACTGACCGCCATTAACATCCACCCGCGCCAACGAACCCGGCGCCGGCGCGTCCTGCGCCGACACATCACGCAATTTCAAATGCGCGACTGGACCGCCGCCTTGTTCGCCGGGCAGAACCTGGAACTCGGCTTCACACATGCGCTCGAATCCTGAAATCAACGACGCCGACTGATTCGCGTCGAAAGAGTCAACGGGCGAAGGAAATGTCTCACGCGTGTAAATCCTGGCTGTGACTTCGCGAGTGGAAGAAAGCGGACTTTCTTCGGTAATCGGCCTGAACCAAAGCGCCTGCCGCCCTATGATTCGCGCACGGCGATTCGACGGCGGGCTGCCGGCGCCGAATTCGACATCACTGATTACCAGTAACAGCGTCAGGTTTTCTTGCCCGAAACTCAGGCGCAGCAGATCGCCCAGGGCCAGGTCATTCGGCGCGACCCTTTCGAATTCGACGATCAGATCGCCGCCATTCTTCCGAACCTCTTCGACCCCCTGTAACGGCCGGGTTTCCAAAGTGGCGCTGACTCGCAAAGCGTCAGACCAGCTTCCCTCCGAACGCGCCCGCGCGAACGCCGGGGTGATGCGGGTGATCGTTTTGCCGTCCAGCGTGAACGCGGCGCGCGCCATCCCTGGAATCGGGAAGTAATTCGCGCGAGCGCGGTCCAGTGGGTCACTGCCCTTGGCTCTTTGCCTCGCCACTCGCACAACCCAGCAGCGTTGGCCGCCGTTGCGGAAGAAGGCCCGGACAGCCGGCGCGAGGTGAGCTTGCAAAGTCGCTCCGCGCCGCTCATCCCAGGCCAGCGGGGCGTCATCGCCGAAGGTCGCCGCGAACTGCGCTGCGGATTCAACGGCGACGGGCGTGTGCAACGGTCCGGAGGCCGCGAAGCCGACGAAGAAGGCGATGTCCATGCGCGGCAGCGCTTCGGCCATTGGCGGCGCCTGAGCCTCGAAGCGAATGCCCGGCAATCGTGTTGTCGCGCGTCCGACGATCATTGCTTAGGTAATCTCGAGCCGTTCATAGACGAAGGTCATCTCCTCCATCAAAACGTCCGTGCCCTTGGCGTTGAAAGGTCCGGTGACGTGTTTGGAGATGAGGGCGTTGTAGAGCGTCCAGGTCTGCACCGTATTGGTGCGGGTCTCGTCCTTCAACTCGATGACTACGTCTTTCCTCTCCTGATTGCCGAGCCGCAACTGGTTGAGCCACTCGTAAAACTTCAGCGACCCGATCACGCCGCGCTTAAGAGTTAGATCGGTGGCCTTATTCATGCCGACAATCTTGCGAACGTTATTGAAAGCGTCATTGCCGTTGCGGTATTCGACGATTGTCACCTCGGTCCCGATGTTGCTGCATTCCTGAAAGCCCGCCGCCGGCTCATTCGGGCTATCCAATCCCGGAATCGTGACCCAGAAATTGAACTGCACGTATGGCCTGTCCGGTCGTGGTTGCGCCATAAAGCCTCCTTAAAAGGGTTTACTACGCGGTACGGTCAGTAAATCGCGAAATCAATAGAGAGAATTTTCCATTTCGTGATTTACTGACTGCGCCGGTTTACTTCCTATCCGCCGTCCACTGGCCGATGCGGAAAATTACGAATTCCGCCGGCCGCAAAGGCGCGACGCCGATCAGGCAGACCAGGCGCCCGTTGTCCAGATCGTTTTGCGTCATCGTCGTGCGGTCGCAACGAACGAAGAACGCCTTCTCCGGCCGGTCGCCCAGCAACGCGCCCATCTGAAATTCGTTGAGCAGAAAAGTTTCGATAGTGCGGCGCACGTTGGCCCAGAGGTTTTCGCCGTTCGGTTCGAAGACCGCCCATTGCGTGCCCCGGTCGATCGAGCGTTCCAGGTAGGCGAAATAGCGCCGCAGGTTGACGTACTTCCATTCGGGATCGGAGCTGATCGTTCGCGCCCCCCAGACGCGGAAGCCTCGCCCTTCGAAGAAACGCAGGCAGTTGACGCCTTCGGGATTGAGAACTTCCTGCTGGGCCTTATTGAGCGTCTGTTCGAAGCCGATGGCCAGGTTGACCACTTCGTTGGCCGGCGCTTTGTACACGGCCCGCTGAACATCGTTGCGGGCGTATATGCCGGTGATGAATCCGCTCGGCGGCAGCGCTATTTCGGTCTGGGTGACGGGATCGAGGATCTTCACCCACGGATAATAGAGCGCCGCATACTTCGAGTCGTAACGCGAACGCATGGCCCTGACGTCGGAAATCGTCTGCCCATCGCCTGAATCGAGCACGGCGATTCGATAGAGCATCCGCTCGCAATGCGAGATCAACAATGAAACGATCGTCGCGGCTTGTTGGCGATAGCCGTTTTCGTAGCCGAATGTGGAGCCGGGAGCGGCGACTATCGAGATATCTTCGACGTCTTCGAAGGCTTTCAACCCGGTCTTGAAAGGGCTGTCGTCTTCGGCTTCGCCTTCGTATTCGGCGGCTGTAGGACGCTGGCCGTCATTCCCGCCGTCGACCACAAAATCGATCGAGCGTTCGTCGTCGGTCGAGTTCGGATTGTCCAGGCCGGCTCGGAGCGAAGGCTTGTGCTGTAAGAGCCTTTCCAGAACTTCTATTCCGTCAGTGATGTTTGTCGTTCCGGCGCTGTTTTTTCCACGCTCTATGACAATCGGCAGTCTGCGCGCATCGGAAAGATTACTCGGCCGGGCGGCGAATTTGTCGAAGATCGAATCCGGCTGGCCTGCCGTTTTATGCGACGGGTCCAACGCCAATCCGCTCCATACGCCCGGCGGCAGATCGCTCTCGCCAAGGAGCATTGTCGTCACTGTTAAAGTGAGGACCTTCACTTTGTCGCTCAGCTTAGGATCGGGATCGGGCCTCAGCGTAGAAAGATCCCGACTGGATGTGGGCGACGACGGCGGGCTGGTAAGCAGATTGGTGAACTCCCAGCCGCCTTCGGTTTTCTTATTGGCGACATAAAATTGGCCGCTTTCCGATGACGGGGGGCTGGATGGAGGCGAGCCCGGCAAATCGCTGATCCAGACGACATCTCCGTTGAGTAACGACGAGACGGACGGATTATCCGGCTCGCCGCTCAACACGTTCTGTCCGAGCCGCAGCGTCAACCTCACGCGCATCCTTCCGGCATCTCCCGGAAACCGCGCGCGGATTTCAATCTGCTCTTCAGGATTAACGCTCAGGGGAAAAATCGCACTGGCGAAGCCTTCGTCGGTTTCACTGATCGGTTTGAACGTGCGGACGATATAGAGGCGCTTGCCGTCATTTTCGAAGAAGGCGCGGACGGCATGCCACATGAAGTTGTGCGACAGCGTCTCCGCGCCATCCGCGGCGGTGAATTTCAATTGCTGGCGGTCACCGTAGACGCGTTCAAATTCGCCCAGGCCGGTGATGATATCCGGTTCCAGATCGACCGGGCCATAGCGGGTCGGGCCGATGAAACCGGTGGTGGTTGTGCTCACGCCTTCGATTGACTTGGCTCGAAAGGAGGTCTCTTCGACATAGACTCCGGGAGCAAGATATTCAGGCATAACTTCTCCTTTGTAACGGCGATCACGCCGGAGTGATAAATAGCTTGGATAGCTGTGTTGGCGGCAAGGCGGGCGATGCAAGCGCGCCTTCGCGCGACCGCAAGATCAACTCGCGGCCATATTGCAAAGTCGCTTCCGCAAACGGCGTCGTCATCGCCAGGTCATCCCACATATTCGCCTGTTGCTGGCCGAGAATGGCCCGCAGATCGCGCAATTCGGTCTTTACGGGTTGCGGCGGCGAAATCTGCGACGGCGAGTAATAAGCGCGCAACTCTACGGTCCATTCCTGCGAGAAAAGCGGCTTGCCTGAGCTTGCCGGAGGCGAGCCGATCGGGGACGTGAACGGAGACGCGCGCGGCGCCGGGTATGGAAAGATAACCGCGACACGTCCCATCTCGTCGGCTATTCCCCGTCCCAGCAATCGACCGTTGTAATAAATTTCCAGCACAGCCCAGGACGCCGGTTTATTTTGAACAATGTCTTCCAGTTCGCCTCGCGCAACCGCCATCCCGGTCGGAACCTGGCGCGCCGCCGTCGAGTAGAGCGGAACCCCTGCCTCGGAGCCGACCGGCGAGCCCGGCGCCGGCGAAATCCATGTGTAAAGGCCGCGCGCCGGCAATTCGACATTCAACAGGAATGGCAGGAAGCGACGCTCCATATCGATTACTTCGATCACGTATGGCTTCCCCGGCAACGGCGGCCGCCAGACGTCGTCCGCTTCGCGCCGCTCGAAATCCAACAGGCCCGCCGCGTGATGCAGCGCATAAACACCGCTGTAATTGGCGGCTAGTTGAAACTGGCGCTCCGGATAGCCGGCCAGATCGCCGGGGCGATAAGCCAGAACGTTCAGTCCGGCGCCTACAAATTCTCCAGTGACCACATCCTGGAAGCGCAGCCCCAGAAGCGCCGTCAGCGTGACTCTTTCCAGTTTGCGCATTGAGGTCGTCACCGGATTACCTCGCCATAATCGAACGCTCGCGTTTGTACGTGGGCTGGCTCGGCTATAAGCACAGTTGAATCTAGCGAGACCGCTCTCGCCACGTAATTGGCGGAAAGCTGTGGGCTGGCCTTCATCGTAGTCCAAATGTTGTACATATCCTGCAGGGTAAGGGGGTCGAAGATTATTTCCACCGTCTCGTTCGGCTGAAATATTTCCGGCTCCGGCCCGACGTCGTTGAGCAACGCCGAGGGCAACAAAGGCGTATCTTCCAGAACACGCATGGCCCAGCCGAGCAGTCGTTGCTGTTTGTCCGCGCTCCTCGCCCAGGCGGTCATCAGAAAGTAAAGGTCTAGCGGCAATGGCGGCCGATAGCGCTGCCCGTTCGCCTTGACCTGAAACGGCAGATTGCGTCGCGCGGCGTTGACGCCGAGACGGTAGAGGTAAAGAGAAATCCCCTCCTCCATCGGCTGTGACTGCGAAAAATTGCCGATCTGGAAAAGCTCGAAACGCGCGGAGGGGAACTCCGCCCTGGGGCAACTATCGGCCAGCAGTTTGAGAATGGCCTGTCCTGTAACCGCAATCGCCGGATATGTAGCCATCGAATCGCCTCCCCAAAATCGGAACCAGCGGGAGCGGGGTAGGCTTTAGTCTGCCCCCTTTGGTCAATACAGCTTCAGCCATTCCCTCAACTTTCGCCGCAACCAACCTAGCCGTCTGCGCCCCGCCTGGCCGATGTGAGAACTGATGAAATCAACCAGGTCGTCAAAATTCCTGAAGTAGCGGCTCTCGCCTCCGGGAACATGAGTAACCTGACCTCGCCAAACAGTTGTTTCTCCATCCTCGGCATTCTCTTCAAGCCATAACCTGACGATGAAAGAATGCGCGAGAGGCTCGTGTGATGACATAGTTCTCCACGCGAAACGACAAATGCTTCCGGTCGCCACACTGCTTCTCTATGATTAACGCTGGCATTCTGAGGCCGTCTTTCACCGGAGGTCGAGCGCGATTCCGGTTATAGCAGGGGTCTGGCCAGGCGCCGTCTTTCTGGCGTCTGTTTTGGCGTCTTTTCAGATAAAAAAGAGGTAGGAGATCGATGGCTCAATCACGGTCGGTGTTTTTTTGACCATGAACAGCGTCTTCGACAAAGTTGATTCCCCGTTCAACCTGCCGCTGCATGCTCATCATCAAATCCTTGAGGTCGCCCAGGAATTTCAACATTTCTGTCGCCCCGATGGCCACTCCTTCAGATAGAAGCTCTGGGGACGCTTTTGCGCGGGCCATGCCTTCGAGACTGTCAGCGCGAATTTGTTCATAAAGCGCAGTGGTCGCCCCGGAAGGTTTCACTCCCAGGTCGTCGGCAAGCGTGTTGAGGCAAATTTGGTATTGGCGAAGCGCGGCTGTGCGGTCGCCAGCCAGATAATACAGTTTCATCATCTGACGGTGCGTTTTTTCGGACGCCCTGTCACATTGCAGAATCCGGCGTCCGAGTTCTATTCCTGTCTCGCAATCGATTCGCGCCTCGCAGTAGTTCATCAGCTTATAGAGTATAGTCAAGTAGAGACTGTTCAACCTCTCACGCTCATACAAGAGCCAATCCTCGTAACATCCTTCGAGCAATTCGCCCTGATAGATTTCCACCGCCTTGTAAAGAATCTCTACCTGCGCTTTATTCATCCCCAGGCTCTGTTTGCTCCTGCACCCGGAACAGGCTTGTTCAAACTCCGCGACATCAATCCACAGGGACTCATGCGAACTCACTCGTATCCAGTCCGCGTCGATATCCAGAAATGGCGTTCGCCCGGCAGGGTAGAGCGCGTTGAGAGATGACTGCAAAAGCCACAAAGTTTGACGCAGATACTTTCTGGATTGCGTGGATTGACTTCGATGCCAGAGCGTCTCGGCCAATCTCTCGCGCGAATGTGGACGGTCACGGTGGCACAAGAGATAGCCAAACATCTCCTGTACCTTCGAGCTTTCCAGTCCTTTCACGGGCGTTTCGTCGACTTTGGCCGAGAATTTCCCGAATAAACAAACCTTTAGTGTCGTCACGGCTGAATCCTCCTATGGGCTGAGTAACTGAAACAATGAAGTAAACTCGACAAACTGAAAATCTGAGAGACGGGATTCTAATATACGACCAGTTCAAACAGGAAGGGAACAAGGTTTGTTTCGCATTTTGATTTCCTCCGGGTAGTTACCACAGATCGCCTTCATTGAACGGCGCAGGAGCGAATTTGGGATAAGCGTATACGCTTCTTAGCCAGGTGATCGTCAGCGACATCACCTATCTGCTCGACCTGGGGCTGCGGCTTGTTGATCTGAGAATCTCGCGCCAGCCTGAAGAGGTGATAGCCATAACCGCCAGCGCCGGCGGCGACCGTAATCAGCGCGAAGATGTAGGAGAGTCGCAGCTTGCCGAAGCGATTTTTCTGGCCTGGGGCTTCCATCAGTCATCCTATCGCTCGAACCCGATCCGATCCGGCGCGTCGTCAAAACAGGGGTCTCGCTGTGGTGAAATCTCGACTTGCGACACACGTTAGGAACGCGTCTGGCGGCGTCCGGCGCGGATGTGGTCAAGATTCGGGAGTTGATGGGCCACGCCTCGATCACGACCGCGATGCGCTATATGCACGCGAGCGATTCCGGCAAGCGCGACGCCATCGCGAGAATGGCGGCGAGTTACTCCAAAAAAAATGTCACAAAATTGTCACAAATGAAAAACGGCAGGTACATGACCTGCCGTAAACTCTTGATTCTATTATGCGCCCGGCACGACTCGAACGTGCGACCTTTTGGTTCGTAGCCAAACGCTCTATCCAACTGAGCTACGGGCGCTTTTGAAGAGTGGGCATTTTGCCATCCGCCCCTTA
>Ga0066905_100000336_pt1 | contig 12217 bp, 24 predicted proteins | sample PanSoiMetaPlot36_FD_67483 | JGI IMG/M metagenome (GOLD analysis project Ga0066905, IMG submission 67483) | Tropical forest soil microbial communities from Panama analyzed to predict greenhouse gas emissions - Panama Soil Plot 36 (version 2) | ecosystem: Environmental > Terrestrial > Soil >... | reverse complement strand
GACCGTCTGCTCGCCGAGCACCTGGATCGGGTGGATCCACACGTCGAACTCGCGGATGCCCTCGGCGCGGCGGTAGCTGCCGTCTAGCTTGAGCCCGCGCGCGCTGAAACAGGTGGCGCCACGATCGAAGAGCCAGGCAGCCAGCGCGGCGTTGGTGGTCAGGCAGAAGGTGGCGGGCGGCACCTTCATGCGCAGCACGCGGCCGTCCTGGGAGCGGATGCGCTCGACCAGCTCGGCGGCGGTCATCGTCGGCGCGTCGGCAGGCGATGGGACACGGAGGGGGGCTATCGTGGCCATCTCAGAAGGGAACGTCCTCGTCGCCATGCGGCGGCGCGTCGTAGTAGCTCGTGCCCGTGCCGGGCTCGTCGTAGGCGCCGGGCGCGCGCCCGCTCGCGGTCGTGCCGAGCCCTCCGTCGTAGGCGCTCGCTCCCTCCTTGGGCGTGGAGAAGATCCACATCGCCCAGGCCAGCGCGATCTGCTTCTGTACCTCGAACGTGCGCTGCTCGGTCGGCATCATCGGCAGCGTCATCAGCGCCAGCTTGGCGCCGGTCGCAAGACAGATGCGCCACGCCTCCGAGGGGTCCATCTTGCGCCCCGTGGGCTGCACCGTGTCGATGCCGCCCGTGTCCTCGATGTCGCCGTTCGCGCTCGGCGGCGGCGCGGTGCGCGCGCGTTCGTAGTAGCGGTTCTGGTAGGTGCGCCCGCTCGATTCGTCGTGGCGTGAGCGCTCGCTGTATTCGATGACGGCTGGATCGCCGGACTGGCGAAGGGCGGCGGCTTCCTTGGCCTTCGCCTCCATCTTGGTCTGGAGTTTCTTGACCTGCTCGTGATCCGTGAGGATCGAGTACCAGCCGGTTCCTACGTCGTGTTCAACCTTGGTGATACGTGCTTCGATCGTGGCCATACGGCGGCTCTCCTTCGCCCGTCAAGAGCCACCAACCGTCTACTTCGAGCGCTTGCGAGAGCGCGATGATCGTGTCCATCTGGAGTGAGCGCGGCCGTGGCTCGCTGCAATGCAGGTAGCGATGGACGGTCGCTCTACTAAGGCCAGATTTCGTAACGAGCATCTCGACCGTGAACTGCTTGCTGAGCATTGCTCTGAGCAAACGGTCGCCGAATGCGGTTGGCGGACTTTCGGTTTGCATCGGTCTTTTCCCGATGATGTCGAAGAGTGCGCCGGTTGTCGCCTCGCTGAGTCTCACTGAGTCTCGCTGGGTATTTCTCCCTGCTCGTAGCATGTTTTTTCTTGGAAAATCCCCGATATCAATTCCGAGTTGCCCGACGATTGCGGTCGCCTGTTCGGAGACGGAGAGGAAGCGCGCGAGCTGATTGCCGTTCTCGTCGGCCACGATCTGCAGCTCGGGTGCGACGACGATCGTCGGCATCAGTCCCGGCTCGACCTGTCTAGTGCTACTCGGCGCGAGTGCTCGGAGTTGCGCTGCGACCTGCGCCACGAGGACGTGCAGGCTGATCGCTTCCGGCATGGGACCCTTCCTGCCGCAGGCGCTAGCTTGTCGCGCCCGGCAAGGGGATCGGGCCTCGGACCTGGAACGTTTAAGCGAGCCGGGGCCTAGTCGCAAGGTCCCGGCTATTTATAAGGCGCTCTTTGCACAAGAATCCTGCGGAGCGTGCTGCGCAGGGCGCAGCCAGCCTGTATGAAGGCTGGTTGCGTCGGAGGGATGGGGGTTACTCCCTGCGGTCCCCGCCGCCCTTCGATGCGCCCGGGCCGGGGGTCAACTCTCATGCAAGGGGTGCCCCCGGCCCTTTTGACTAAGTGTTGCTGCAGGTGGGCGTCTTCGCTCTCGAAAAAATCCCGCACAGAGCGGGCGCAGTTCTGCATGATTAGCCAGCAGTCTTGAGGAAAGGCCCTTGGGGCAACAAGGGTGTGGTGCATATGCCGAAGCTGCGGGGAGGCGGCTCTTCCTATTTGCGCGAGGTGGAGCTTGCTGCCAAGCGTCGGATGGATGCACTCGCGGAGTTCCATGAGGCGATCTACGCCGCCAGCATGGCGGGACATACGAATCGGGAAATCGCTGCAAGTGCGAGCCTTTCGCACCAGCGCGTAGGTCAGATCGTGGCTGAGCGGCGTAAGGCACACGAGCCGGACGAGTAGACTGCCGTCGTCGGGGGTCGCGGGGAGGCTGCATGCTCCTCGCCGAGAAGGTCATGCGGGTCCGCCTGCTACTCGAAACGCTGAACGAGCCCTATCCGACGCCGCGCGGCGCGCTCGCGACCGACTCCGGTCCGGCCCCCAGTCGCTACGTGCCCTGTGGCGCCTGTGGGGCGCGCGGAGAGCGCCGCGAGCGGGGCGGGTGGGTTCTCTGTCTCGCCTGCGATGGACGCGGCGAGAGGCGCTCTGAGCGCGGCGAAGAGCCTTGGGATGCCTACATCGGGATGAGCGTCGCCCAGGCTAACGAGCTGCCGCGTGAGCCACCCACGAGGCTGCTGATACCGGAGGCGATCCGGGAGGCGACCTACGGCTGGGAACGGCTGCGCCATACCTACGATCGCCACGGCTCCTACCAACAGGTGCGGCGCGAGCTGGACCGGCTCGCGCTCGACGCCCCGTTGCGCTTCCGGCTCGTGCGTGCCGTGCTCGTTGACCACGAGCCCCGCCAGCTCGACGCGCGCATGCAGAGCGAGATGGACCTGGGCGTGGCCACGATCGCGCTGCGCATCAAGAGCGTGCGCGTGCCGCCGTGGCTGCTCGAACGTAGCCGCGCTGCGGAGCGGCGTAACACGATCGAAATGCTCGCGGCGGACGGGCTGAGCGCGGGCGAAATCGCACGGCGCACCGGCATCCCCAAGCGCACCGTGCGAAAACGGCTCGCACGGGTTAAACTCGCGCCTACCGGGACCACCGCGTAGGCGGCAGGAAACGGGAGAGGGCTGGCGGCAGCGACCCTAGATTCCCCCCAACCTGCCTACATCCAGGTTTCCGTTTCCTCGTCGTAGTGTGGTGGCATCTCGACGTGCTTGATGTGGCAATAGGCATGGTAGGCGTCTCCACGGCCGCTTTTGAACGGCTCGTAGCGCAACGGGACGTTGTGGACATCTCGTAGCCAGCGGCGGGCCTCGGCCTGGTTAGCTGCAGCCTCGTAGAGCGTGTCTCCGGGATCGACTTCGGAGAGCGTGTGCGCCCACGCAAGCCACGAGCGGCCGATGCCACGCCTGACACCGCCTGCGATGTACCAGTTGCGGTCGTCGGTCAGCTTCACAACGTCTTATACATGCGCCACAGCTTCGAGGCGATGCCGTAGACGATGGCGATGACGAGCAGGGCAGAGGCCAGACCGAACTGGTGCTGGTTGCTCGCCCAGGCATCGCAGTAGGCGCTTTGCACCGCGCCGTAGCGCTCGATGCACTTGTCCTTGTCCTGGTTGATCAGGGTGACCTGGCCGATCATCGCGAAGATCAGAAGCGTGAGCGTGATCCAGTAGCCGCGACGAAGCCAGGGATTTCTTTCTGTTACCACGGGTGTTCCTCCTTCTGAGAGTGGTCGGTATTGACCGAGCAGGGGCAGCTAGTGCCGCCCCTTGCGCCAGCCCTTGCCGGGCCGAGTTGCCTGCCATTCGATGATGTCATCTCGTCGCCAGATAGGGCCGATCGCCAAGGTGGCGAAGGGCTCGGGCATGTAGCCCTTCGACCGGTATGAGCCGATCGTGCCCAGGCTCGTGCCGAGCATGGTCGCAATCTCGCGCATGCTGACCAGCTCGTCGGCCGTGACGGTGGGCGTGCTCATCGCTTGTGTTGCTCGTCGTAGCGCCGAGCCCGCTCGCGTGTCTGATCGTGCTGACGCTGCATGTCGGCTCGGCTGGAACGGATAGACCAGCCAACCGCAAACGCGATTGCTACTAGCAGTAGCACTCCTAGAGTTGCGTACATGGGTTCCTCCTGTAGGTAGTTGACCGAGCCCCCGGCTATTGCCGGGGGGCACGTGACAGGTCGATACCGACCATCATCGCGTGCAGGAAGTCGGCTACTTCGCGCTTTGTGCCGACAGTGATCGTGCGAATGCACGAGGTGCCGAGGTACTCGTCTAGGGCTACGGCTCCGTTGCGGAACTCCACGTAGACGTACCGTCCGTGGTGGGCCCACTCCTCGACGGATTTGCCAGGGTTCAAGCGGCGATTCACGTTGCCCATGCGGGCGTGCAAGGTCTGTTTGGTGATGCGTTCCATTCGTGGTTCCTCCTGAGGGTTGTTGGTTACCAAGCGGGCCCAGGCGGGCCCGGTCGTGCTTAGAACTCCTGGAGCGGCTGGGCCTTCATGCTGACTTCGCCGCTCACGTGCAGCTCTTTCAGCATCTCGCGCAGCGTCTCTGCCTCATCCTCGGCGACGTCGCGGAAGTAGTCCTCGCCGCTGTCGCTCTCGATGCCCCAAACGCCCGGCGTCACGATGTCCTGCCTGATCCATCCCTCGCCATCGGGGATGGCGATCTCGGCCACGAGCCGAACGCCCACGAAGTGGAACTCGTCGCGCCGGTACTCGGCGAGACGATCGGCGAACTCGGGCTGATCGAGGTAGCTCGTGTCGGGCGTGTCGTCAGCTTCGACGCGGATGGTGATGCTTTCAAGTCTTGCGCTCATTGCGGGTTCCTCCTGAGAGTGTGGTTTACCGAGCCCGGATTTCGCTCCGGGTGGGCGGGGTGTCTAGAGGCCCTCTCTTGCAAGCCGTGCGGCCTTCGCGGTGGGGTGCCACGTAGCAGCAAGGTCCACCGAAAACTCGAAAGAGCACGGGCCAATCTCATCGGCATCGGTGGCCCGCACGAGCACGGCGTAAGACTGCCGTGCGTCCTTGGGCCCGTGCCAACGAACGGCGCCGGTTACCTTGCCGTCGGCAAGGTCCTGCACTTGCTCTTCCGTGAAGCCGCGATAGCGGCGCGCGTAGCGGTTGCCGCGCTCGGTCAGCTCTGCCATCTCCATATCGGCATCGCCGTAACCGGCGGGCACGTCAAAGAATCCGTCCATGATTCCTCCTGAGATAGTGGTTACCAAGCCCGCGCGGGCTTAGAAGCCCTCGCGCGGGTAGTCGTTCGATGCGACCTCGCTGGCGCACTCCTCGCAGAGCAGGCCGGTTGCGGTGCGGGACCATCCGAGGTCGATCGCCTCGGACGCGCTCTCGATCGCCGGGAAGCCGTCGTCTTCGGGCCCCATCCGGCAAAGCTCGCACTTGATGGTCTTGCTGGTCATCGGTTCCTCCTGAGAGTGTGGGTTACCAAGGTCGGAGGGCTCAGACTCTGAGCCCTCCTCACCATTGTCGTACAGCTCGGTCATCAGGTTCACGGCTTTCTGCGCAGCCGCTGCAGCCTGTACCACGAGCCGGGGATCGTCCTCCAGGGCCTTGAGCCATGAGGCGATGTAGGCCGCGTGATGCGGGATGTTCACGTCAATTCCGGCGATGCCGCAGAGATAGGCGGCGCCCATCTCGGCGATCAGCTCTTCGCGCGAGTAGTCCTCTGAGCCGAACGGCGCCGGGCTCACGAGCGATTTGCGCGCGAGCCGGTCCGCGTGGCCGGTCGAATGGACCAGCTCGTGGAAGAGCGTGCCGTAGTAGTGCTCGCTCGTGTCGAAAGCCTCGATGCGAGGCATGCGCACGAAGTCGAGCGCCGGGCTGTAACAGGCCCGATCGCCGCCGTGCTCGACACGAGGGCCACCGTTGGCGCCGTAGGCGCGGGCGAGCTGCTCGCAGCTCTCGATCGGGTCACGCTGGGGGAGGGGCTCCGAGGCAGGCGCCTCGATGCCGTCGCACTGGTCAAGGTTGAAGACCGTGAAGTAGCGCAGGAGCGGAATCTTGTCCGTCACCTCGCCAGCCTCGTTGGTCTTCTCGATGAACTTCCAGAAAACGACGGGCGTACCCTTCTCGCCCTTGCGCACGGACCCGCCGCGCTCGGCTGCTTGCTTGTAAGTCGTCCAGTAGTTCGACTCATAGCCGCGTAGCATCGCGGTCGCTTCCAGGACCCACACGTTCACACCCTGATAGGGCTTGTTCGTGCTGAGGCTCATGGGCCCGTCGCCGATCGAGCGCCAGGGCTTATGCCACGGGACAAGTCCCGCGTTCAGAGCCTCGATGATCCGATCGGTAACGAGCCTGTATGCGTCTTTCTTCGTCATTGCGAGTTCCTCCTGAGAGAGAGTTTTGGGGTTAGACCGAGCCGGGCCGTAGCCCGGGTCTTACATGCCCCGGATGGGGCAGTCCGGCACGAGCCGGTAGGCATCCTCGACCTCGCCGAGCAGGTCCAGGGCATCGCGCCTACGGGACTGCCAAAACTGGCGCATATGGTCGCTCGTGGCGTGCTGCGTGCACGAGTAGAAGTGGGACGCGCGGTCGCTCAGCTCGGCCCAGAGGATCGCAAGCGCTTCATGCTTGGCGGGATCGCCGAGCATGGAGAACGCGATGCCGCGCATCGCGTCGCGATAGTCCGAGTCGAGCAGCTCAGTGCCGGTGTTCGGGTCAATGCGAGTCATGGTGAATTCCTCCTGAGAGAGTGGTTACCAAGCCGGGGCGCGAGCCCCGGTTACACGTTCCAGCGCCGAACGTGATTGTCGTAGTAGCGGTTGCGCTTGAGGTCCTTGTCGTGCTGCCACCCCTTGCCGTGACAGCGGTAGCACTTGCCCTTGAAGCCGACGAACTGGCCGTTCACAACCGAGCCCCGGCCGTAGTAGACACCCGAGCCGTTACAGCCGTCGCAGGCGTGTGAGCCCTCGGGGCGATCCTTCGGGCCTTGCACCTCGTTGCCGGTGCCGTACACGTAAGCGGGCATGAAATCCATGAGAGTTCCTCCTGAGAGAGTGGGGTTAAACCGAGGAGACGCAGTAGCTCGCGCGGTTGCGACCGCGCTTGCGCTCCCCCTTTCGACGCAGGCCCTTCGCGACTCACAAAGTCCCGCGATGCGTCAGCGCGTTACGTAACGCGTTCTCTCTGCCGAGAGTCATCAGGGTCTATCGCGGGCAAGTCTCAGTGCGAGGGCCGTCCAAGTTTCAGGAGGAGGAATCTAGGGTCAGTGTTGCGGCGCTCTCGCATCGCGTTCTGCCTGGGCTCTGGCCCTCCGAGTGGTTACGGTCGTTAGCGGGCCTTGCGCGTTGCCGGTACTCGGGCCGAGCGATATGGGGCTCGGCGAGAGGGCTTGTCTTGCTGCCCTCGATCCAACGGGCACCAAGGTAGCCATGACCTAGAAGGTGCCGCAAGGTGAACTTGCAATCTCTTACGAACTCTTAACAAACGGAGCGTGAAACCGTGGAATCAAGCCAAACGCCAGAACCGCTCTCAGGGGAGATAGTCGAGGCAGAGCCGCGTTACGGCACGCTGGCGTGGCTGGCCTTGAAGCCTCACGTGATGGTCATGGGCCGCGAGCTTCCCTCGTGCCATCGCGTCCCGGAGGGCGCGACCTGGCGCAGTGACTCGGAACGCGGGACACGGTGCGCGCTAGAGCGGGAGGACGGCTCGCAGTGCGGCGCTCCAGCGACCAAGCGCTACGGGCTGTGCCTCGTGCATGCAGGCGGGGGCGTAGACCCTCGTGGGATTGCGGCGGAAGGTGGCGCAGTTAAGACTCGACTGAAGCTGCAGCGGCAATTACTGGGCTATAGAACGGATAGCCCGCGCGCGATGGCGCGGGCGGCGGTGGCGGCGAGGAGCGCGGACGTGGCGCAAGCGCTGCTAGCGCCGCTGGACGATCGCAAGCTGGGCTCGCTGGAGCGGCAACGCGCTGCCTCGGTGCTGCTCGGCGAGACGTTCCCGCTGAGCACGGCGATCGTGGAACTAGAGCTACCTAGCGAGCCGGGCGAGGTAGAGGCGCTGGGCTGGGCTGAGTTGCAAGCGCTGGCAACGGGGCTGCTAGCTGACCAAGGCTGACCAGTGCGGCGCTAGCCCGCATGAATGCAAGGCTTGCGGCTTGAACGCTTGCTGACGTAGCGAGCGGTCAGCGGGGAGAAAGGAACTGCGCGCGAGCGGTTAGATCGCCCGCGATCGGGCGTGCGCGTGACGTGCGCCCGCGCCCGCGCCCCGCCCCCCTGGGTCGCGCGAACCACGCGGGACCTGCTCTCTGACCCCCGCCCGACTGAGCACGTGAGCTGGCGCGCGCACTGGCGCCGAGCCCGGCGCCTGGCGCCTAGCCTGACAACAGGAGCCCGCAGCTCGCCGAACCGCCCGGGGCCTCCCCGGGGCCTCTCCTGCTTGCGTGACAAAGGGGTTTCATTGGCTAACCGCAAGCAATACGCCTCCAACGCAGTACGCCAAGCGGCCTACCGCGAGCGCAAGAGGGCTGAGCTGGCTGAGGGAGGGCTTCCTGTAACAAGTGAGTCGGGGCCCGTGCTTGCCGCAGGCCGGGCCCCGCATCTGTCTTTAGCCGACTACGTGCAAGAGGCGCTCAAGGGAGCGGAACTTCACTACGAGCAGACCTCTTCTCACGCCACTCTCTCCTCGAAGACCCTCGGTGAGATGCTGGACAGGGCTGAGGTCTACGCTCGGTGGAGGTATCAGGCGGTCTTGCAAGGCGAGGTCAACGGGCTCTAGTCCTCCCACTCTTCGTCTGGGGGCCAGCCCTTGGCCCGCGCGAGGTCGGGCACCGTCTCGGCCACGTGCACCGCCCGACTCGGCGAGCCAGAGGCGCTACCGAGGAGGCGAGCGAGCGACGCTACAACAAGAGCCGATGTAGTGCAGCGCTACCTGTCGCTGTAGCAGCAGGCTCTATACATAGGCCGGACATGACCGTCCACTCCTTCATCGAAAGAATCCCCGTTGACAAGTCCCTAGCGAGACGGCTTGAAGAGCTGCGCATGCAGTCCCAGCAGGGCTACTGCGTCGCGGCGCTCCTCGCTCCCGACCGAAGGACGGTCGTTCTGCTTGGGTGTTCGCTTGGCGCGCCATTCCCGAAGATGAGTGCGGCAGACACACAAGGCACCGTCTCCTGAGCCGATCGTGTGCACGGCCTTCCTGCCGCAGTGCCGGTCGATGGAGAGAAGCCACTGGCAGCGCATGAGATCAGTCTGCCTGGGGCCCCCTGATGAAGCGCCCGTCGCGGGTCAGTGTCGCGCCGCCGTCGTGGAAGACCTCGTGGTGGCCCTGCTGGGGATTGTCCAGCACGAAGCGCACGCGGCGCGCGATCAGCGCCAGCCAGGTGTCCGGGTGCTGTTCCACCTCTGAGCCCTCGATCAGCTTGCCCGCCTCTTCGACCGTCTCGGGACGGAGCCCCACGATCGTGACCAGCACCGGCTCCGAGTCGAGCCCTACACGCTGATGGCGGTAGATGCCGATGTCGAGCCTGCCGTCACGGTCGTACTCACCGAGCGCGACGTAGGCGTTGCGTGCCTGGGCGCCCGAGGCAAAGATGCGCGAGATCCCGAACCAGTGCGTGCCCGCGACCTCGATCTCGATCACTTGAGTACGACCACCTTCGTGCTGCTCGCTGTGGCGCTGGTGGTCATGGCCTGGCTGCTCTCACGGCCCTAGCGCCCGTTCCAGACTCTCGATCGGGGAGAGGTCCCGTACTGGAACTCGCGCCTCAGCACGTTGCCCATCACCGGGTCTGCGTGCCTGTAGCGCGACGTGACGTGCGCCATCACCTCCACCAGCGACTCGTCGGGGATCGCCTCGATCTCTCTGGACGCAGCGGCCCTGAGCTTGGCGCGCGTGATGCGGTCGCCGGATCCCGAGAGGCGCCACAGTTTCTTCTGCGAGTCGAACTCCAGGAGGCCCATTCTTCGCATCCAGCCGCAGCGCACGCCGAGCCCGTTCAGCTTCTCTGCCTCATCGACGCCGAGCGAAGAAGCCAGCGCGCGAGTCTCCACCCAGCCTTCGTCGTCGCCCTCGTCGGCGATCTTCAGCATCAGGTCGAGGTCGCGGAAGTCGTAGAGCGAGGCTCTCATCCCGCGACCAGCTTGTAGAACTTCCCGCCGCCGAGGCCCCTGCGGTCGAGCCGCAGCAGACCTTCGTCGTGCAGGATATTGAGCGCGGCCGAGGCTGTGGCCTGCGACCAGGCAAAGCCGAGATGACGCGAGAGTGGGCTGGCCGCGAAGCCCTCGGGGAAGTCCCCGTCATGCTCGCGCAGCCAGGCTTCCATTCGCCGCAGGGTTTCCTCGGCGACCTGCTTCTTCGCGCCGCCGTTCGACTTGGCCTTGCTCTTCACCGGCACGACGAAGCTCGGGTCGAGTGCTCGCAGCGCGCGGCGCAGTTGCTCGCGCGTCTCGCGCAGCTCGACAAGCTCGGCTTGCTTGGCGGTGTAGGCGGCTTCCACGTTCTGTAGCTGCTCGCGCAGCGGCGCGCCGAGAGCGGCGATCTGCTCGCGCACCGCATCCGGCGTCGTCAGCTCGGACATCTGATCCTCCTTCGTAGGTTCTGACCTGGCTAGAAGAATAGACAAGCCTGCGTCAACAAGGCCAATGGTAGGCTCACTCTGAATCCTTCGTGCAGCGCGCAGCTCGCGGCGGGTTCTGACCAGCGGGGGCCCTTCGGGGCCCTCGCTCTTTGGAGGCACTCATGGCAAGCAAGCACCCCCGGCTTCAAGGCGGTGCAGTCGAAGATCGCCGCCAAACAGGGCGTCTCGAAGAAGCGGGCCGGGGCGATCCTCGCCGCTTCGACGCGCAAGGCGAGCCCGGCTGCGAAGGCCAAGAACCCACGGCTGAAGAAGGTGAAGTGATGACGCTCGGCACACAGGACATCGCCTTGATCGCGATTGCCGTCGCGCTCTGGCTGATCTTCCTCTTCGGTACGAACGTCGCGTGAGCGTCCCCGCTGTCCCGAACCCAAACGCGCTCACCTACCACTGCGGAGCCCGGAAAGGGGTGTATCCGTGATGGCTGTCCATCCTTTCAAGTGCAAGCTTCCCGACGGCAGCGTCGTCGGCTCTAGCTACGACAACCTGAGCGCGGTCATGATCGCCAGCTCCTACTTCGCGATGCTGCAGCAGATGAGCCCGCAGACCGGAGGCGTGCACGCCGTCACTGTCTACGACGCCAGCGATGTCGCTATCGCCGTGATCGGGAAGGAGGCAGCGCCTACGCAGACGGCACCCGCAGATCCCGTTCCCACGCTCGCCTCGCTTCAGCCCGACTCTTCGGGCAACTGGAGCACCGAGGTTGTCCTGAGCGGCTCGAACTTCCTGCCTACCTCGGAGATCCTCGCCAACGGCACCCCCGTGACGACGAAGACCTACATCTCTGCGACCGAGCTTCGCTGCGTCGTTCCCGCGAGTGCTGCGGGCCCTTATCAGGTCACGGTCAGAAACGGCAGCCAGACCTCGAACGCGCTCACGTTCACGGCTCTCTAGGAGGAGCGATGCCATTCCGCAGTGAAAAGCAGAAGCGCTACCTCTACGCGAAGCATCCCGAGATTGCGAAGCGCTGGCAAAAAGAAACGGGCGGCAAGATCGCGCCCAAGAAGAAGGCTACGAAGAAGAAGAAGTAGCCGGATTCTTACTGGGGTTCGACTCCGTCTGGGCGGTCACTGCCAATACCTGTCGTCGCGGAGGATCACCAGATACTCGCGGACGGTGTTGGTGCTGCCATCGTTCAGCGGCACATCTTCGACGGACACGATGCGCTCTACGGTGTGAAAATCCGGCAGCGGATGACCTTCGCGGAACCGCCTAAGCGTCCTCTCGCCATAGTGCCGTTTACTGGGGTAAGAATCCGTTAGCGTCACGGAAGCCTCCGCAGGCACACCTGACACCGACCCGGCCCGTCCTGCGCCTCGTACCAACCAACGCCCTTGCAGGCGAGGCAGGCGAGGCTGTCGCCAGTTTTGGTTAGAGGCGGTCGGATGTGGTGGGTGAAGTGGTATCGGCCGATGTTGTTCCACCATGCCGTCCACGCCTCAAGGAGATCGCGATATTCCGACGCTCTATCGCGTCCTGTTCCCGCTCCCGCCGCCTGATCTCCTCGCGGCGGTTCTCCTGCTGCTCCCATTCGTCGCGTTCCCGCGGCGTCATCATGCTTGGATCGCTCATCTCTCTCCTTAATACCGAGGCGTAACAGATCACGTACGGTCGGGCGTTTACTGGGGTTCGACTCCGGAAAGGTCATCGGAGCCTCGCCCGCAGGCAGCCGTACACGTCGGAGCAGGAACAGTCCTTCGAGGCGAACGCCTCGCACCATTCCGCACCGCAATAGACGCACTCGGTATATGGCTTGAGCGATACGGGATCGACAGGAGCCGACGCGCACGGCTCGCCGTCGCCACAATCACAGTCGGGTCGCATCGTTTGCGGAGTCGTACTGGGGTTC
>Ga0066905_100000335_pt1 | contig 12222 bp, 11 predicted proteins | sample PanSoiMetaPlot36_FD_67483 | JGI IMG/M metagenome (GOLD analysis project Ga0066905, IMG submission 67483) | Tropical forest soil microbial communities from Panama analyzed to predict greenhouse gas emissions - Panama Soil Plot 36 (version 2) | ecosystem: Environmental > Terrestrial > Soil >... | reverse complement strand
TCACGCGCAGGGGCTGACCCCCGGGCGTCGTTGCATTCGCCGACGAGTTGCGCGTGGCCGGACACACCGTGCACACTCCCGATCTATTCGATGGCCGCACCTTCGGCTTAATCGAGGAGGGGATGAGATATGCCGAGGAGATCGGCTTCCCCGGCGAGGTGATCGACCGTGCGGCCCGAGCGGTCGAGGAGCTGCCCGCCGAGCTGGTGTATGCCGGCTTCTCGCTCGGCGAAGTCCCGGCCCAGAAACTGGCGCAGACGCGGCCAGGAGCGCGAGGGGCGCTGCTGTTCTACTCCTGGCGGACCCGCCACCCGAGGCACCCGTCGTCACGGGCGAGCACCTCGAGGACACGGCCAATGGGGACCGAGAACTCCCCGCCGGCAGACCACCATCCTCGTCCCCCCGCATAGCACTTCCGGGCCGGCCTGCGCCGCCGACGCGCTGCGCGAAACTCCCAATCGCAATAGTCTCACCTGGAGGGCCGGTAATGGAGATGACATGACGGTGGCTGGGCAGCACGGGCATCGTCCCACCGGCGCTGGCGCCGCGCGGGTGGTGATCGTCGGTGCCGGGTTCGGCGGCCTCGCGGCGGTACGCAGGCTGGTCCGGGCGGGAACGCGGGCCACGCTGATCGACCGCAACATCTACGCCACCTTCCAGCCGCTGCTGTACGAGGTGGCGACCGCCGGGCTGACCAGCAGCGACGTCGCCTTCCCCGTCCGCAGCGTCAGCGGCAGGTACCACGCGGCGTTCCGGCACGGCGACCTGGCCAGCATCGATGCGGCGGCCGGGGAGATCACGCTGGCCGACGGCGCGACGTTCGGCTACGACTATCTCATCCTCGCCACCGGCGTCTCCGCCGCCTATCACGGCGTTCACGGGGCAGCGCAATACAGCCTGGGCCTCTACACCCGCCACGATGCCATCGTTCTGCGCGACCGCATCATGACGGGCCTGGAGCGGATCAGCCTTACCGGCCTCAGCACCGACGTTACGGTGACCGTCATCGGCGGCGGCGCGACCGGCGTGGAACTGGCCGGCAGCATCGCCGACCTGCGCAACATCGCCCTCGCCGCCTCCTATCCCGAGATCGACCGCACCCGTGTGCACGTTTCGCTGATCGAGCGGGAGCCGGCGCTGCTGGCGCCCTTCCAGCCCGCGCTGCGCGACTACGCCCGCCGTCAGCTGGTCGAACGCGGCGTCGATGTCCGGCTCAGCACCGAGATCGCCGAGATCACCCCCGACCAGGTCCTGCTCGCCGACGGGGCCGCCCTCGGCAGCGACATCACGGTGTGGGCGGCCGGCGTGGCGGCGCCGGAAGCGGTCAGTCGCTGGGGCCTGCCGCAGGCCGGCGGAGGCCGGATCCTCGTCGGGCCCGATCTCCGGGTCGTAGGGCAGGACCGGATCTTCGCGATCGGTGACATCGCGCTCATCGAGGACCAGCTCCTGCCGCAGCTCGCCCAGCCGGCCCTGCAGATGGGCAAGCACGCCGCGGACCAGATCCGCAGGCTCGTTGACGGACAGCCGACGGTGCCGTTCCGCTACCACGACAAGGGGATCATGGCCACCATCGGGTACCGTTCCGCGGTCGTCCAGCTCCCCCGGCACGTGCGCATCCATGGCACGATCGCCTGGCTCGCCTGGCTCGCGCTGCACCTTGTTACCCTGCTCGGCGGCCGCAACCGGCTCACTGCGCTGATCAACATGTCCTGGCGGTACCTCACCTGGCGACGCGGCGGCGGCCTCATCGTCGGCGACGGCATGACCGGGCTAGTCCCACGAAGCTCCTCCGACGGCCAGCAGGCCATCGGCCATACCGGCACCGATTCCACGCCTACCAGCCTCGAACCGGGCTGAGGGGAGCGCCTGGCGCCCTCATCTTTGGACGCGGCCTGTTGCATCGCCCGCCAGCAGGTGACGCACCTCGGGCACGGTGACCAAATTGAGGTCACCTGGGATCGTGTGCTTGAGCGCAGAGGCCGCTACCGCGAAGTTCAGCGCCTCGTCCTCCCCCCTGCCCGTTGCCAAACCGTAGATCAATCCGGCCGCAAACGAGTCGCCGGCCCCGACCCTGTCCACAATATGGGTCAGGTCGTATTTGGTGCTGACGAAGAACTGCCGGCCGTTGAATAGACAAGCTGACCAGCTGTTGTGGCTGGCGCTGTGGCTCTCGCGCAGCGTTATCGTCTGGTATTTCAGATTCGGGAAGGCTTCGAACACGTTCCTGCACAGCTGTTCGTACCGGGCAACGTTCAGTTCTCCCCGTGCGAGGTGCTGCTCACCGCGGTCTTTGCCGGCGGTGATGCCTAGGGAAAGCTGGCAGTCTTCTTCATTGGCTATCCCTACATCGACGTGGCGGACCAGTTCACGCATGACCTCAGGGGCCTTTTTGCCGTAGTTCCACAGCTTTCCGCGGTAGTTGTAGTCACATGAGACGGTTACGCCCCGTGCCTGGGCCTCGCGGACCGCCTTGAGGGAAAGATCGGCCGCGCTCTGGCTCAGCGCCGGCGTGATGCCGCTGATGTGGAACCAGTCGGCTCCCTCGAAGACGGATTCCCAGTCGAAGGTGGCGGGGCTGGCCTGTGTCATGCCCGAGTGATTGCGGTCGTAGATGACGACCGAGGGGCGCTGGTTGGTCCCGGCTTCCAGGAAGTAGACGCCCAGGCGTTTCCCGCTGCGCACGATGCGTGAGGTATCGACGCCGCGCCGCCGCAGTTCCGCGAGGGCCGCATCGCCGACCGGGTTGCCTGGGAGCACGGTGACGAGCGCAGCCTCCAGCCCGAAGAGCGCGAGCGAGACGGCCACGTTTGCTTCGCCGCCGCCGAAGGTGGCTTCCAGGAGAGGTGACTGGAACAGGCGCTCGGCCTGGGGCGACTTCAGCCGCAGCATGATTTCGCCCAGCGTGATGACTCTTGTCATCGGTTCACCTCGGGTTCGCCGCGCACCTGGCGAACGATGGCCCGCGCCTGCCTGGACAGGCGCGCGATCTCCGGGAACTTGCCTGCGGAGATCATGCCTTCCTTGGCCATCCAGCTGCCCCCGCACGCGGCGACGTTGGGCAGCGCGAGGTACTGGGGGAGGTTCGCCGCGGTGATTCCGCCGGTTGGTATGAATCGCACGCTGGCAAAGGGCGCGGACAGCGCCTGGAGCGTCTGTACTCCGCCCATTGACTCGGCGGGGAAGAACTTGAGCAGATCCAGACCTCTGGCCAGGGCCATGCTGATCTCGGTCGCCGTGGCGACGCCAGGAATCACCGGCACGTTGCGCTCCTGGCACCAGCCCACCACGGCGGGGTCGAATCCTGGCGCAACGACGTACTGCGCGCCTGCCTGGGTGGCCTGCTCCGCCTGCTCCACGGTTAGCACGGTCCCTGCCCCGACCAGCAGCTCGCCGCAAGTGCTGCTGATCCCATGGATGGCCTCCCCCGCCGCTGGGGTACGGAACGTGACCTCCGCACAGGCGATGCCGCCGTCAAGCAGCGCCTCGGCCAGTGGCACCGCATCGCGCGGGCTTTCGATCGTGATCACCGGCACCAGGCCAATCCTGCTCAGCGCCGCGAGGGCCTCTGCCATGGTCTTACTCCCCGGTTGCGCAGGCTGCCGGCGCGTCTATCCACATCACGCTGGACCGGCGGTCGGCTGGACGGCGTTGACCGGCGACAGCGGGGGGTTGCCGGTCAGCACGCGTACTACCTCACTGGCGGCGAAGTCGCGCACCGTGCGGATCGCCTCTTCCGAGTAGTAAGCCGCGTGCGGTGTAATGATCACATTGTCCAGGCTGAACAGGGGGTTCACCGGTTTCCAGTCGCGCTGCTTGGCAGGTTCCTCGGCGATGTCATCCAGCCCGGCGCCGGCGATCCAGCCTTCGCTCAGTGCGCGGTAGAGGGCCGCGTCGTTGACGATGGGCCCGCGGGCGGTGTTGATGAGGACAGCGCCCGGCTTCATTCGCTGGAGCTCAGCTTCTCCTATCATGTCTTGTGTCTGTGAGGTGAGGGGTGCCTGGATCACCAGGTAATCCGCCTGCTCGATCAGTTCGCCGAACGATACCGGCGTGGCACCGTGGGCCGCGACGTCCGCGTCCTGCATGTACGGGTCATTCGCGATGATGCTCATGCCGAAGGCCGCCGCCCGGCCCGCGACCGCCCGGGCGATGGCCCCGAACGACAGCAGTCCCAGCGTGCTTCCCCGCAGGCGGTGGATCGGCTCACCGGACTGCCAGCGCCAGATCCCGGCGCGGGTGTCATTGTCGTAGTCGCGGAGCTTGCGTGCCATGGCCAGCGTGAGGGCCATGGCGTGGTCGGCGACCTCGTTCTCGCACCAGTCATTTGGGACATTCGTCACCAGGATGTTGCGGCGGGTGGCCGCGTCCACATCCACGATGTCAACACCTGTGCCGTAGCGGGCGATGACCCGGCACCGCGTGAACGCATCGATCGCCCTGGCGCCCACGTGTGCGTATTGTGCGATGACCGCGTCGGCGCCCCGGGCGATGCCGATCACGTCGTCTTCCGTCTTGCATTGCGCGGCGATCAGCTCGAAGCCCGCGCCTTCTATGATCGCCCGCTCGATGCCGACGTCGTCGTAGTCGTAGTCGGTGATGACCACCGAGCATTTCTGATTCTCTTGCATGTGCCTCTCGATTCCTAGGTGATGGACGCACCATCGGAAGAGCCGCGGGCGACCCGGGCGTACAGGGCCAGGATGCCCTTGCTGTGCCGCGGCGGCTGCGGGGTCCAGTGACGGCGGCGCTCGGCCAGTTCTGCCTCTACCTGGTCTTCGGGGAGGCGCTGGCCTTTCACGCCCACGACCGCGAGCCGCCGTTCGGGGATGTTGATCTCGATGAGGTCGTCGTCTTCGATCAGGGCGATGGGGCCGCCATCGAGTGCTTCCGGTGTCACGTGCCCGACGCACGGGCCCTCCATGGCGCCGGAATAGCGCCCGTCGGTGACCAGTGCTGTGGTGGTGTTGAGCGTGCGGTCGGATGAGATGATCGTCGAGGCGAAATACATCTCCGGCATGCCGTTGGCGCGCGGTCCCTCGTAGCGGATCACGACCACATCGCCGGGCGTTATCTCGCGTCTCGTGAGCGCTTCGATCGCCGGCGGCTCGAAGTCGAAGATCCGCGCCGGCCCCACGTGGACATGCATCTCGCTGGGTACGGAGAACTCCTTTATCATGGCTCCTTCGGGCGCCAGGTTGCCCCGCAGCACGGCCACTCCGCCATGGGCAGCGAATGGGTCGTGCCGTGGCCGGATGATCTCTTCCCTGGCGACCTTGACGTTGTTCAGGTAGCCGTATCTCTCGGCGAAGAACCTGCTGTTCTCGATCTCCTCCAGGTTCTCGCCCAGTGTCTTGCCGGTGACGGTCAGGCAGTCCAGGTGCAGCATGTCGCGCAGTTCGAGCATCACGGCCGGGACGCCGCCCGCGTACCAGAGGTACTCCACCGGGTACCGGCCGGTGGTTTTCACATTGGCCAGCACCGGCACCTGGCGGTGGACGCGGTCGAAATCGTCGATCGTGACCTCCACCCCGATCTCCCGTGCGGCAGCCGGCAGATGGAGCAGCGCGTTCGTCGACCCTCCGACGGCAGCGTGCAGGACAATGGCGTTCTCGAACGCCTCACGGGTCAAGATGCGATCGGGGGTGATGTCATCCTCGATCAGCCTCAGGATCTGCTTGCCGGTGGCGCGGGCATAGCGCAACAGCTTCGTGAGCGGCACGGGGGTCAGCGCCGAGCCGGGCAGGGCCAGGCCCAGCGCCTCCGCCAGCACCTGGCCGGTGCTGGCGCTGCCCATGAACTGGCACGCGCCGCACGTCGGGCAGGCCCCGCGCTGAGCGTGCTCAAGATCCTCGCGCGGGATCTCCCCCCGCTCGACGGCAGCGCCCATGGACCACATCTTGTTCGACGTCACATAGTCAGGCGCGTTGAGCTGGGTGCCACCGGGCAGGTGGATGGCGGGCAGGCCGCAGCGGGCGATGGCCACGAGGTGCGCGGGAACCGACTTGTCATTGCCGGAGATCAGCACCATGCCGTCATGGGGATGGCCCAGCGCATGGATTTCCACCATCGCCGCCATGATGTCGCGTGAAATGAGCGAATAGCTCATGCCGTCGGTCGCCTGGACGACGCCGTCGCAGATGTCGCTGACCGTGAAGACGCCGGGCTTGCCGCCGGCCTCGAAGACGCCGTTGCTGACCTCCTCGATCAGCGACCGGAAGTGGAAGGTACCCGGGTGGCCCATGCCATCGGCGCTGTCGACCAGCACCTGTGGCTTACCCAGGTCTTCCTCGGTCCAGTTCATCCCAAGGCGGAGCGCGTCGCCCTGGTGGTTCACCATGCGCAGGCGCTGGCTGCGCAGCAGATCCCGAGGCATCGAATGCTTCCCTTCGTGTCGGCACGTAGCCATCAGGCACTGGCAGGCTCTCGCCGTTGCCTGTCGTAGGCCGTTGTCTGGTTGTCACGGCGCGTCAAAGGCGATCACGGTCTTGATGCCAGTCGGCCGGCCGAGAATCAGGTCCGGCGCCTGCTCCGGTGGGTAGCGGCCGGCGATGAGCGTCGCAACGACGGCCGGCCAGCGCAGCCGGAAGGCGTCAAGGTTCCGGAGCGCGGATGCGAAGGCATCTGCCCCGGCGTTCACCGTGCCCAGCACTACCTGGTTCTTCAGCACCATGTCCCGCATGAGGCGAGCCGGGTCCGCCTCGATGAAGGCCTGCATGCCCGGGACGCCGGTGAGCACGAAGATCCCGTTTGTGCCGAGCACCTGCAAGGCTTCAAGAGCGAAATGTGAATGCCCAACCGCCTCGTAGACCAGGTCGATGTTGCCGATTCTCTCCGCCAGGTCCGCGAACGTCACGGCCTGGGAGGAGACATAGGTCGCCCCAATGGCAGCGGCCAGGTCGATCCTGGGACTCGGTGGCAGCTCCCGTGAGTAGATGTAAGTCGTGAAGCCCGCGCTGGCCAGCACCATCGCGCCCAGCAGCCCAACCGGCCCGATGCCGAGTACCAGCGCCGAAAGCCCCTGCCCGCGCTCCCCGCCGGGTGTTTGAGGGTCGAGCCACGGCGGGCGCTGCTGCATCATCCAGGAGATCTGGCTGAGGGCCTTCTCGGCGATGGTCAGCGGCTCGGCCAGCACGGCGATCTCCCGCAGATCCGGCGGCACGAGACTTATGTGCCGCTCCTGGTCGACGGCATACTCGGCCATGTAGCCATGCGCTTCCTTGATGCCGCGTTCGGTGAAGTCGCCGGTGTAGCAGTAGTCCTGGTGCCCGGCCCGGCAGGCCAGGCAGCCGGGATGAACACACGGACGGCGCACGGACGGGACGACAAGATCGCCTACCTGGAAGCGCTCGACGGCGGATCCGGTCGCGACGACCTCGGCCAGCGACTCGTGGCCGATCACCAGGTGGTCATCCCCCGGCGGGGGGGTCCCGTACTCGAACGTGCAGATCTCTTTGTCGGTGCCGCAGATGCCGATGTCGAGCATCCGCAGCATGACCTGGTCAGGCTGGGAGATCCGGGGATCTTCCTGCTCGATGACTTTGACCTCGCGGGACCCCGGGAACACTGCGACAGCCTTCATATCGTCTTCCAGCGGTGATCGCTCTAGGGGAACGGAGTTGGTTCATTCTTCGGATCGGAGATGACCCCAGACCCGGGCAAGTGCCCGAACCCGTTGGTCGGGCGCTCGCTGCCAGGTTCCGGTGCGTCGGTGCGTCGGTCAGCGTGCCTCGCCGGGCGGTCATGGCCGGCCGGTGTCAGACCTGGCTGTTGGCTTCTCGCCCGGGACGGCAGGAGCGGCCCCTGGCGCTGGGTCCAGCCCGGAGGGGGGGACGGCAGCGGCGCTACGGTGTTCGTCCTCGCGGATCAGGTGGATGACGGCGTTGATCAGGGCCAAGTGGGAGAAAGCTTGCGGGAAGTTCCCGAGGTGCCGCCCGGAGTGGGGGTCGATCTCCTCGGCGTACAGCATCAGCGGGCTGGCGTAGGAGAGCAGCTTTTCGCACAGCGCCCCGGCACGGGCCACCTCCCCGATATCGGTCAGCGCGGAGACCAGCCAGAACGAGCAGATGGTGAACGTTCCCTCCTCGCCGCTGAAGCCGTCGTCGATTTCCTCGACCCGGTAGCGCAGCACCAGTTCGTCCTCGGTGAGCTCGTCGGCAATGGCCAGTACGGTCGCCCGCACCCGTTCGTCTTCTGGGGGGAGGAACCGGACCAGCGGGATCAGCAGCGCCGAGGCGTCCAGGGCGGTGGTGTTGTAGTGCTGGCAGAACACTCCCCGGTCGTCGGTGCCGTGGGCACACACATCGGCGTGGATCTCATCGGCGGCCTTGCGCCAGGCCTCCGCGTGCTCATTGTCACCGCGCAGCTGGGCCAGTTTCGCGCCGCGGTCGGCCGCCACCCAGCACAGCACCTTGGACGCGGTGAAGTGCTGGGCTGGGCCACGGACCTCCCACAGCCCCTGGTCGGGTTCCCGCCAGTTCGCAATCGCGGCCTCGACCTGGCGTACTAGCATCGGCCACCGTCGCTCATCCAGCCGGTCGCGGGACCGGGTGTGCAGCCAGACCGAGTCAAGCAGCACGCCCCAGACGTCGTGCTGGCGCTGGTCCCAGGCGCCGTTGCCGATGCGGACCGGGCGGGCCCCGTCGTAGCCGGACAGGTGGTCGAGGGTCTGCTCGGTCAGTTCCCGCTCGCCGCCGATCCCGTACATGATCTGCAGGTCCGCATCCTGCTCGGCGAGCTCTGTGATGAAGTAGAAGAAGTCGTCCGCTTCCCGGTCAAGGCCCAGGGTGTACAGGCCCCAGAGCATGAACGTCGAATCGCGCAACCAGGTGTAGCGGTAGTCGTAGTTGCGCTCTCCCCCCGGCGTCTCCGGCAGCGACGACGTCGCCGCCGCCAGCAGGGCGCCGGTGGGCGCGTAGATCAGCCCCTTCAGTGTCAGCGCCGACCGCTGCAAGACCTTGCGCCACGGGTGATCGGGGAAATTGCCCCGGCCTAGCCACTCATGCCAGAAATCCGCCGTGCGCGCCAGCCGCTGGTGTGCTTCGTCGAATGTCCCGGGCGGGGACCCGTCCTCCCAGGACAGCGCGCAGAAGACCCGGTCGCCGGCGCGCAGGCGGCGCCGCGCGATCGCCCGCGGGCCCTCAAACCCCACGTTCAGGTCGGTGGTCAGCCGAAGCAGCGGGCCCCCCTCGCCTGCGCTGACCTCGGCCTGCCCGTAGCCGCTCCCGGTGTGCCGCCAGGTGCCGCGCTGGCGGCCGTAATCAAACGCCGGCTCGCATTCCAGCACGAAGTCAATTGATCCCTGCAGGCACCGGACCGTCCGGAGCAGCACCCGCTCAGCGCTATGGTCCGCCGGCGCCCGGCGATGAGTCCCGGATCTGGCCGAGTCATGCCGCCACGGGCCCATCAGCAGCACATCACGGACCACCGCCCACCCCGTCGGGGTACCCCACGTGGTCTCCAGCACCATCGTCCCGGGCAGGTACCGCCGTCCGGACGGGACCATGAGATCCGCTGGCCCGAGCCGGAACCAGCCGGCTCCCCGATCCAGCATCGCGGCGAACACGCTCGGGCCGTCCATCCGGGGCAGGCACATCCACTCGACATTGCCGCTCGGCGCAACCAGCGCCGACACCTCGCAATCCGACAGGAAGCCATACTCGGCAATCGGAGGAAACGGGCTCCCGCCCAATGTCGACCGAGCCGCGTGGGGCCCCTGCATGAGCTGATCAGTCATCGCCCTTCACGTTCCCTCGTCGCAGGTGACCGCGCGGCTAATGGGCCTTTCTGGCAAACCAGCGCCTGGTGCGTAGCTTAGCGCCCGGTGGTTAACGACCACCGATGACCACGTACGTCGCATCGCACCTCATTGAGCGATGCGGCCCCGTAGCCAGGCGCTGAGCAAGTCGAGCCCGATCACCATGACCATCACCATGAGGACGTAGGTCATCATGACGTTGAACTGGAACTCCTGGATGGCCTGGGTGATGTAAAAGCCGATGCCGCCGGCGCCGACGACGCCGAGGGTGAGGGCGTCGCGTACGTTCACGTCGACGCGGTACAGGAACAGGCTGGTGAACTGCGGGATCACCGAAGGCAGCACGGCATGGGTGGCCGTTTGCGCCGGGGAGGCACCAGCCGAGCCGAGCGCTTCGAGCGGTCCCCGGTCTGTCTCTTCCATCGCCTCGGACCAGAGCTTGCCCATGACCCCCGTGTTGTGAGTGATGATCGCGAGGACACCCGGGAAGGGGCCGAGACCTACCGCGGTCACGTAGATGAGCCCCCAGACCAGGCTCGGGACGGACCGCAGGAACGACATCAGCCCCCGCGCAAGCTGGTAGACCACGACGTTCTTCGAAGTCGTCCGTGAGCCGAGGAGCGCAAGGAACAGGGCGAACGGAATCGAGAGCGTGGTACCGAGCAGACCCATCGAGAAGGTCACCACGCACGCGCCCAGCGCCGGGCCAACTATCTGCCAGCTCAGGTCGGGCGGCAAGGCGCCGGCTGTCTTCTGGTCGCCGAACAGGAACGACCAGATGCCGTGCCAGCCGGTGACCAGCTCCGGCAGGGAGAACTCCGTCTCGCGCACCCCCACGACATGCAGCCCCACGACCACGGCGAGCACTGCCCCCGTGGTTACGAGCCACCCGGCGGTACGCCGACGCGGCGGCACCGGCAGGCGCCGGGCGGGGGCGGTGTTGAGGGTCGCGCTCATGTGAGGCCTCCCTCGGCGGCGTAATCGGCGGCGTACAGGGCGTCCACGTCGGCGTCGGTTAGCGCGGGCGGCGGGATGTTGAGCGTGACCCGCCCGCCGGTCAGACCAACGATGCGGTCGGAGTGCCGCCGCGCGAGATCAGGCTGGTGCAGGACGGCGGCCACCGCCATCCCGTCGTCGTCGGCCAGGGAGCGCAGCAGCCGCATCACCTGCTCGGCTGCGGCCGGGTCGAGAGAGGAGACCGGCTCGTCCGCGAGCAGGACCCCTGCGCGCTGGCACAGGGCGCGGGGCCTCCCGTGGAACAATCCGATCCGCGCTGGCAGCCCTGCGCCGCGAGGGACTCATCGACGGTGGCCAGGGCCGACCGCCTGTTGTCCGCGACGCTGTGGCGAGCCAGCCGTTCGAGAACCTCATGTCCTTCACCGCGTGGGCCGAGCAGATCGGCCGCACGCCCGGGCAGCGCACCATCGAGGTGGCGCGGCGCGCGGTGAGCGGCATCGCCGCCCACGAGCTTGGCCTGGAGCCCGGGACCCTGGGCGTCGAGATCCTGCGCGTGCGCCTGCTGGACGGAGAGCCCGTCATGGTCGAGCGGTCAACGTTCGTGGAGCAGGTAGGCCACCTGCTCTTCGACTTCGATCCGGACTCCAGCTCGATCTACGCCCACCTCACCGCCGAGGGCGTCGACCTGCGCTCTGCGCGCCACACCTTCGACGCCGTACCCGCTGGCGAGCTCGATGCCGAGTTCCTCGGCATTCCCGTCGGCGCACCGCTGCTGCGCGAACGGCGTCGCGCCACCTCAGCCGACGGCACGCCGCTGGAGTACGGCGACGACCGTTACCGCCCCGACCGTGTGACCTTCACCATCGACAACTCCCGCCCCACCTCGGCCGGGCTCCCCCGCGATCTCCGCATCCTCAAGGAGACCTCATGACGGCCTACCTCCTCGCCGCCCTCGATATGGCCGGCACCACCGTCGACGAGGGTGGCCTCGTCTACTCCGCTGTCGAGGACGCCGTCGCCGGGGCGGTCGGCGGCCCGATCCCCGCCGAGCTGATGTTGCAGTGGAAGGGCACCTCGAAGGAGGAGGCGATCGCCGGCCTGTTGCGCGGCATGGGCTCGGACGATTCCCACGCCCACGTGCTGAAGGTTTACGAGGTCTTCGCCGGCAAGCTCGAGGAGGCCTACGGCAGGACGCCACCGGCACCCATCCCGGGTGTGCTGGAGATGTTTGAGACGCTGCGCCGCGCCGAGGTCAAGGTCGCACTGCAGACCGGCTACGCCGCGCCGGTGGCGAAGTCGATCATGACCGGCCTCGGCTGGACCGTGGGCGAGACTGTGGACGCGCTGGTGACCAGCGACACCGTGGCGGCTTCCAGACCAGCGCCGTACCTCGTCTTCCACGCGATGGAGGCCACCGGCGCCACAGACGTACGTCGCGTCCTGACCGCAGGCGACACACCGAACGACCTCGGCGCCGGTATGAACGCGGGGGCTGGCTTCGTGGTCGGCGT
>Ga0066905_100000333_pt1 | contig 12236 bp, 17 predicted proteins | sample PanSoiMetaPlot36_FD_67483 | JGI IMG/M metagenome (GOLD analysis project Ga0066905, IMG submission 67483) | Tropical forest soil microbial communities from Panama analyzed to predict greenhouse gas emissions - Panama Soil Plot 36 (version 2) | ecosystem: Environmental > Terrestrial > Soil >... | reverse complement strand
CAGAAGCTCTACAACTGGCTCACCCGTGAAGACGGGCAGACGATGGCCGAGTACGGCGTCGTCCTCGCCGTCATCACGATCGCGGTCTTCGGCGCGCTTGCCCTGCTCTCGGGCAACATCACCAACGCCCTGACCCGCGTCGCCGGCTACATCACGTAGTCGAGCACGAAGTCCGACCTTGTGGCGTGGCTTGGAATCGCCAGATTCCGGGCCACGCCGTCTTTTTGGCGTACCCGGATCACCATTCAGGGTGATCTCGCGGCCGCGGATTCGCCCGATGACACAAGAGTCAACCGCGACGCGCGTCCGTCCGGGCGTCGACTCGTCCATGGAGGTCTGCTCCGATGCAGAAGCTCTACAACTGGCTCACCCGTGAAGACGGGCAGACGATGGCCGAGTACGCCGTCGTCCTCGCCGTCATCACGATCGCGGTCTTCGGCGCGCTTGCCCTGCTCTCGGGCAACATCGTCAACGCCCTGACCCGCGTCGCCGGCTACATCACGTAGTCGAGCTGCTTTCCCCCGGCGTGGTTCGGAATCGCCAGATTCCGGCCACGCCGTCCCCTTTTTGGCGTATCCGGATCACGACGCGGGGGGATGGCGTCGGCGCTGATTCGGCCTGATGACGTGAGAGCCAACCCGGCGCTCCGTCCGGCGTCGCTACCTCTGGAGGTCTGCACCGATGCAGAAGCTCTACAACTGGCTCACCCGTGAGGACGGGCAGACGATGGCCGAGTACGGCGTCGTCCTCGCCGTCATCACGATCGCGGTCTTCGGCGCGCTTGCCCTGCTCTCGGGCAACATCGTCAACGCGATGACCCGCGTCGCCGGCTACATCGCGTAGTCGAGCGCCATTGGAGCTCTGCGTGGCCCGGGCGGTCTCCGGGCCACGCTGCGCTTTCCTTCTACTTCCGGGGGATCAGGCGCGACACGCACGGTTTGCGGTACACGGATCACGCCACGAGGGGATCCTCGATCCGGGGATTCGGCCGATGGTTGAACCATGGAGAAGCTCAACGGCCAACTGCGGCTGGAACGCGGCCCCACGGTGACCGATTACTTCAGAACCCTCTCCGTGATCACGACGTTCTGCCTCTCAGGCTTCGCGCTCGCCGTCGTCGCGGGCTACCTCACCTGATCGGGGGATTCTCGGCGCCGCCGAGATCACCGATAGTGCGTAGCGACACGTAACCAAAGGCGCAAGCGGCCCACGCCGAGATCCCGGAGGGTCCAGCCGTGCTCCGACGAAGACGACATCGAGCTCCCGAGCAGCAAGACTTCCTCGACCTGGGCGACGGAAAGTCGCCGGAGCGCAGGCGAGCGGATGCCCGTCGAGCCCACTACGAGCACCAGCGCCGACTGCTCGAGGTGAAGAACGTCGAGCAACTGATCTCGACGCTGCAGCTCGACAAGTCGGCTCCTTAAGAATCACCTGAGAGTCCGTGGACGGGCGCATGACCGAGCACTTAGGCTCGTGACATGCGTCGCGTCCTGGTCCCGGCGCTGGCAGCCCTATTCGGGGTGTCGGCGGTCGGACTGGACTGGCACGCGGAGCAGTCATCGTCGGGACTTCCGGTCCCGACGGGCTGATCGGGACCTCTCGTGCGGACGAGCTCTACGGTCTGGCGACGATGGACCGGCTCGCCGGCGCGGCGCGATTGATTTGATCGGCGGGGAAACCCGCCTCGGCTAGACGACCCAGGTGTCGCCGGCGTGGAGGAGCGACTTCAGGTCGCCCTCGCCGCGCTCGGCCGTCGCGGTCTCCAGCTGGCCGGCCATCAGCTCGTCATAGACCGGGCGGTCGACGTCTCGGAAGATCCCGATCGGAGTCGGGCCGTGCGGCGTGTGCGAGATCCGCGACAGCGCGAACGCGAGTGACCCGACCTCCTGGTGCTCGTCGTGCACGAGGAGGTCGCCGTCGTCCGCCGAGACGAGCTCGCACGAGCCGTCGTCCCGCAGCTTCACGCCGCGCTCGTTCTCGGCGCCGAACGTGATCGGCTCGGCGTCCACGAGCCGGATCTGGTTCTCCGTCTGCTCCTTGACCGCGTCGAAGGCGCCGTCGTTGTAGACGTTGCAGTTCTGGTAGATCTCGACGAACGCCGACCCCTTGTGCGCGGCGGCGCGGCGCAGCACCTCGGTCAGGTGCTTCTTGTCCGTGTCGATCGAGCGTGCAACGAACGTCGCCTCCGCGCCGAGCACGATCGAGACGGGATTGAACGGGTAGTCGAGCGAGCCCATCGGGGTCGACTTGTTGCGCGTCCCCAGTGGCGAGGTCGGCGAGTACTGGCCCTTCGTTAGCCCGTAGATCTGGTTGTTAAAGAGGAGGATCTTCACGTTCACGTTCCGGCGCAGCGCGTGGATCAGGTGGTTGCCGCCGATCGAGAGCGCGTCGCCGTCGCCGGTCACGACCCACACGGACAGATCCGGACGGGACGTGGACAGCCCCGTCGCGATCGCCGGCGCCCGCCCGTGGATCGAGTGCATCCCGTATGTCTGCAGGTAGTACGGGAAGCGAGCCGCGCAGCCGATCCCGGAGATGAAGACGATCTTCTCGCGCGGCAGGCCGAGCTCGGGCATGAACGCTTGCACCGCGGCGAGGATCGCGTAGTCTCCGCAGCCCGGGCACCAGCGCACCTCCTGGTCGGACTTGAAGTCCCTCCCAGTGAGCTGAACCACCTTTCCGCTGCCGCCGTTCTCGCTCAATGCTTCGGCCGCCCTTCGTCGTAGCTCTTGATGTAGCCCGGCGGCACCCCGCCAGGAACCTCGCCCTGCTGCTCGATCTTCGGGCCGCGGCCCATCGCGGCGGCGGAGGCGTCGACTCGCTCGTCGCCCGAGCGCTGACCCTCGCCAGCCTCCACGGATCTCGGGCGGAATCGCCGGAGGAAGTTACGGATTCCCATCGTCCTTCCTTTCGTCTTCGTCGTGTGGGTTCGGCAGGACGAGCTCCTCGCCCTCTTCCGGCTCGATGAAATCGCCGGGCCGCTTCGTGCCGAGCGCCAGATCGTCCGGTTCGCGGGAGCTCCCGCGCAGCATCTCGAGGAACCTGTCGAGCCACCGCTGGAACATCAGAGCATCGCCTTCAGCGCGTCCGCGAGCTCATCCGAGCGGAACGGAAGCCCCCGCACGCGGTTGAACCCGGCCGCGTCGACGAGAAACTCGGCGCGCACGAGCTTGAGCAGCTGGCCGAGGTTCATCTCCGGCACGAGCACCCGGTCGTAGCTCCGGAGCACGTCGCCGACGTTGCGCGGGAACGGGTTCAGGTGCGTCAGGTGCGCGTGCGCGACCTTCTTGCCGTCGCGCCGCAGCCGGCGCGCAGCCGACTGGATCGGTCCATACGTCCCGCCCCACCCCAGCACGAGGAGCGACGCGCCGTCGGGATCGTCGACCTCGAGCTCCGCGATGTCAGCGGCGATCCCGGCCACCTTCTGCGCGCGCAGCCGAACCATGTGGTCGTGGTTGTCCGGGTCGTACGAGACGTTGCCGGTCACGTCCTCCTTCTCGAGCCCGCCGATCCGGTGCTCGAGCCCGGGCGTCCCCGGGATCGCCCAGTCGCGGGCGAGCGTCTCCGGATCGCGGTGGTACGGCATGAACGTGCCGTCGACGTTCGGCTGGTCGGCGAACGCGACCGAGATGTCCGGCAGCGCATCGACGTTCGGGAGTAGCCACGGCTCGGAGCCGTTGGCCAGGTACGCGTCGGAGAGCAGGAATACGGGCGTTCTGTACTTCAAGGCGATGCGAGCCGCCTCGATCGCCGCGTCGAAGCAGCCGCCTGGAGTCGAAGCGGCCACGACCGGAACCGGCGCCTCCGCGTTCCGCCCGAACATGACCGCGAGCAGGTCGGCCTGCTCCGGCTTCGTCGGCATCCCCGTCGACGGCCCCGCGCGCTGGATGTCGAGGATCAGCAGCGGCAGCTCCAGGGTGACCGCGAGCCCGATCGTCTCCTGCTTGAGGATCACTCCCGGCCCGCTCGAGGTGCACGCGCCCAGCGCGCCGCCGAAGCTCGCGCCCAGAGCGGCGCCCGCAGCTGCGATCTCGTCCTCGGCCTGGAAGGTGCGCACGCCGAAGTTCTTGTGCCGCGCGAGGTCGTGGAGGATGTCCGAGGCGGGCGTGATCGGATACGCGCTCAGGAAGAGCGGCAGCTGCGACTGGACGCTCGCGGCGACGAGCCCGAGCGCGAGCGCCTGGTTCCCGGTGATGTTCCGGTACGTCCCTGGCGGCAGCGGCGCCGGCGCCACCTCGTACTGCGTCGCGAACCCCTCGCTCGTCTCGCCGAACGCGTACCCCGCGTTGAACGCGCGGGTGTTCGCCTCGGCAATCTCCGGCCGCTTCGCGAACTTCTTGGCGATGAACGCGATCGTCCCCTCCGTCGGACGCGTGTAGAGCCACGACATGAGCCCGAGCGCGAACATGTTCTTCGACCGCTCCGCCTCGCGGTTCGTGAGGCCGGTGCCCTTGACCGCCTCGAGCGTGAGCGACGTCAGCGGCACCTCGTGGACGCGATACTCGTCGAGCGACCCGTCCTCGAGCGGATTCGATGCGTACCCCGCCTTCTGCAGGTTGCGGTCGCTGAACGAGTCGCTGTTCACGATCAGGGTCCCGCCCGCGGGCAGGTCTTTGAGGTTCTTGCGCAGCGCGGCCGGATTCATCGCGACGAGCACGTGCGGCGCGTCCCCCGGGGTCAGGATGTCGTGGTCCGCGTAGTGGATCTGGAACCCGGAGACGCCCGGCAGCGAGCCGGCCGGAGCTCGGATCTCGGCCGGGAAATCGGGCAGCGTCGAGAGGTCGTTGCCGAAGAGCGCGGTCTCGCTGGTGAAGCGCCCGCCGGTCAGCTGCATGCCGTCGCCGGAGTCGCCGGCGAACCGGATGATCACGTCTTCGAGCTGCTCGATGGGCTTGGCCATCGCCTCTCTGGGAGGTATAGCACCAGGCCGTTCCCAGATCTTCACCACACTGCTAGGCGAGCGCCGGAGCAGCGGGCGCCCGTCGCAATCGGTAGGCCAGGTATGCGGTCGTCATGACCGGGATCAGGAAGAAGACGATCGAGAGGGCAACGCCGAAGTAGTTCGTCGAGCCGCTCGAGTCGGTGCACGCCGGAGGAATCACCGTTCTGCCGCTGTCGCTGATCACCGGGCCGCACTCGCCGGTTTCTGTGTTCCCGGCGAAGAGCAGGAAAAAAACCGGAAGGGCGAGACCGCCGGGAAGGAAGAGCGTCCCGATGATCTTGTCGCGGACGTTCCAGGCGTTGGAGACCCACAGCAGGACGACGCCGATCACCCATCCGAAGAACGGCAGGATCAGGCCGCCGATCAGGAGCAGGACGAGCGCCGTGATCTCCATCCAGCCCGGCTTGAACGGCTGAGCCGGCTGGGGCGGTTGGACCTCGAAGCGTTCGCGCGCTTCCTCCGCGATGTCCGCCGGGTCGCCGAGCCCCTCGAGGATGTTGCGCACGTCGGCCTCGGTCTCGTGCTCGAGCCCGGCCCGTGCCTCGGCGATGTGGCCGGCGATCTCGTCCACGATCTCCCGTCGGCGGTCGCGCGGGAGATCGTCGAGCTCGACCTCTAGGTGCTTCAGGTACCGATCGACCAGCTTGTCCGGCGTGGTGCTCATCACACTGCCTTCCTTTCAACGAAGTGATCCACTGCGTCACGGAAACGGCTCCACTCGCCTTTGAACGCCTCGAGCGCAGCCTGGCCGGCGGCCGTGAGCTTGTAGTAGCGCCTCGGCGGCCCCGTGGTCGACTCACGCCACGTCGTCTCGACGAGCCCGTCGCGGCGCAGGCGGCTGAGGAGCGGGTAGATCGTCCCCTCGCTCGTGACCATGCCGTCCGTCTCCGCAAGGGAGCGCACGAGGTCGAAGCCGTACCGCTCCTCGTCGGCCAGCAGCGCGAGGACGCAGTACTGGAGCGTCCCCTTGCGCATCTGGGCCAGGAGAGCGTCTTGCTTTCCGCTGGCTACCATGCATCACAAGGTACCTGGGTAAGCCGCCTAAGTCAAGCGACCCGGACCGCGATCCCCGGGTAGTCGACGACGAGGCCGAATCGGTCGTACGTCAGGACCGCGCTGAAGTCAAAGGCAGGCGCGGCGTACTCGAAGCGCTGACGTCCGGCGCCGTCGTCTTCGAGCCGCAAGTACTTCTGCCCCAAACGTTCGACGCGCAACGCCGGCGCACGCACGTAGACGGCCGGCGCCGCAGCTTCGTCTCCCACGCCGAGGCTAAGCCGGCGCACGGGGAAGGCATTCGTGCAGGCAGAGGCTTCGAGATCGGCGTCCAGGCAGCCGTCGAGCTCAGGCGCCCGCGCGCCGTCGACCCGCCAACGGCCGCATCCGTCCCCCACGAGCCGAACTTCGTGCACGGCCCCGGGGGAATGCCCGACGACGTGCGCGGAACGAGTCACCCAGTCCTCGCCGAGCGTGAGCTCGTAGCGGATCCCCCAGGCGTGGCCGTCCTGGACCGCAGTCGAATGTCCGTCCACCCGGTAGCCGGAGCGCTCCCGGCGCAGAAAGGCGACCTCGAAGCCGACGCGAGCGCCCCGATGGCGCCAAGCCGCCATCGCCGGGAGCTCAGGCACGTTGGAGTGGCGAGGCCACCCAGGGGTCAGCCATCGGGCTCGCTGACCCGCACGACCTGGAAACCCCAGGCCCGCCCTTCTGCAAAGAGCTCGTCGGGGTCGACGTCGTCCCGCCAACCGATGAAGTGCCGATGGGGCTCGTCCTCGGTCGACCCGTACACGCCAACCGCGGCTCGGGCCGCCGCCGACCACTGCCGCGCTCGAGCTCGTCGCGCCTACGCTCCGCCTCGTCCGCCGCCGGCCCCTCGGCGTAGCCCTTCGCCATCAGGCCGGCGCTTCGGCGAGCAATGCGTCGAGGTCGAGCGGCACGCTCATCATGGCCACGCCCTTTCCGTCGGGCGTCATGGGCCACTCGTCGCGTGGTCGGTCGCGGTAGAGCTCGATCCCGTTGCCGTCGGGATCGTTGAGGTAGATCGCCTCGCTCACGCCGTGATCCGAGGCGCCCGAGATCGGCACGCGGTTGTCCACGAGCCGCTTGAGCGCGTCCGCGAGGGCCTCACGGTTCGGGTAGCGAATCGCGACGTGGTAGAGACCGGTCGTCCCGGCCGGAGGAGGTGAGCCGCCTCTCGATTCCCACGTGTTGAGCCCGATGTGATGGTGGTATCCGCCCGCGGACAGGAACGCGGCCTGCTCGCCCATGCGCTGCATGAGGTCGAAGCCGAGCACGTCGCGGTAGAAGCCGATCGCGCGATCGAGGTCGGCGACCTTCAGATGGACATGGCCGATGTCGACGGTGGGGTCGATCGCCTGAGCCATGCCCGCAACTCTACGACTTCTTCGACTCCTCCCCCTCGCGCCGCTCGAACTCGACCATGAGCCGTCGCAGGAGCGAGTTCAGCTGCTGCTTCTCGCGCTTGTTCAGCGCCGCTCCGATCAGGTTCTCGTAGGCGGCCTGCACCCTTGCCGTTTCCACCCACTTCTTCGAGCCCGCCTTGGTCAACTCGACCAGCACGCCGCGACGGTCGTCCGGATCCGGGAGCCGTCTCACGAGGCCGGCCTTCTCGAGGCGGTCGAGCCGATTCGTCATCGCGCCGCTCGACAGCTCGGTCCTCTTGGCCAGTGATCCTGCCGAACGCCTGAACGGTGGCCCCGACTGGCGGAGAGCACCCAGCACATCCCACTCCTGGTACGTAAGCCCGTGCTCCTCGATCACCGCGTTCAGGCTGCGTCTGAGACGCCGGTTGAGGCCGTTCATCCGGTCGACGATGCCCTCGACCTCGAGATCGAGGAACGGCATGTCCTCGAGCCATGCGCCCTCCATCCACCTGTCGATGTGATCGCGTTCCTCGGTCTTGGCCATGGGCCAAATCTTAACATTCAGAGTCTTGACGTCAAGATACTTCAACTGCTACGGTTCAGAGTAACTCGAGATCAAAATACTTCACCTCGAAGGGAGGCAGGCTGTGTTTCCAGTCGACGTCCAGACTCAGAACCTCCTCAGTCGCGAGCATGCGGAGCGCCTGCGCGAACTGGCCCAACCGCCGAGGAACGTAGGGTTGAAGCGTGAGCGTCGAGCGCACGATCCGGCCCCGCGGGCCCTACTCGCTCGCGCTGTCCGGCCGGCGCGCATCTGACCCGACCCGCCGCTTCGGCAACGGTGTCCTGACATGCCTGCTCGCGGACGGCGAGCGCGCCGGAGCCCGACAGCGCGCTGATGGAGGCCTCGTCCTGCACGCCGAGAGCGAAGCCGGCATCGAACAGCTGCGCTTCGTCCTCGGCGCGGACGACGACCACACGCCCTTCGTCGAGCGCTTCCGCGACGACGAGCTGCTCGCGGGGCCGATCCGCAACCTGCGCGGCCTGCGCCCGATCCGAACGGCGACCGTGACACACGCGCTCCTGCGCGCGATCGTCAGTCAGCTGATCACGTCACGCGAGGCACGCGCCGTCGAGTGGCGGCTGCTCCACGCCACGACGGAACGCATCGATCGGTTCGTGGCGCCCCCTCTGCCCCACCATTTCGCCCGCTTCGCTCCGGCGCAGCTGCAGCGGTTCGGTCTGCCCGCCCGCAAGGCGACCGCGCTCGTCCGGATCTGCCGCACCCTCGACCCCGAGCGCCTGCGACGCCTCCCTGCCGACGCGGCCGCGGCCCGGCTGGAGCGTGAGCGCGGCATCGGCCCATACTCGGTCGGGATGGTCTGGACACAGGGGCTCGGCCGCTACGACCGCGGCATCGTCGGCGACCTCGGTCTGCTCAAGATCTGCTCGGCGATCGAAGGCCGCTGGGTCGAGCCCGAGGACACGGCGCGGATCCTCGGGCGCTACGGCGAATGGGCGGGCCTAGCGTGCGTCTACTTGATGGCCGGTGCCGCACGAGGCATGGTGCCGTTGAAGCTGAGCCCACCCGAGGTCCGGCGCGAGCGGATCAGGGCGCGAAGAGCGGCATAGACTCAGGCCCATGGCAGTGGACGGCCGGCGCATCGCGATCCTCGGCGGCGGCAAGATCGGCGAGTCGCTACTCGCCGGCCTGCTCAGCTCCGGGTGGCGGGAGCCGGAGGAGATCGTCGTCACCGGCCGCCGCCAAGAGCGAATCGACGAGCTCGCCGAGCGCCACGGCGTCGAGACGACGCTCTCCAACGCGGATGCCGTCGCCGGCGCGGCGTTCATCGTGATCGCGGTCAAGCCGCAGGACTTCGAGGCCTTGCTCGGCGAGATCGGAGGGCTTGTCTCACCGGAGCAGACGGTGCTCTCGGTCGCCGCGGCCGTGCCGACGAAGCAGATCGAGCGGCACCTGTCCGACGGCGTTCCCGTCCTGCGCGCGATGCCGAACACTCCGGCCACCGTCCACGAAGGCATGGCCGGGCTCTGCGCCGGCGCGCACGCGAGCGACGACCACCTCGCGCTGGCCGCCGAGGTACTGGGGCACGTCGGCCGCGTCGTCCAGATCCCGGAGCCGTACATGGATGCCGTCACCGCCGTCTCTGGCTCGGGGCCCGCGTATTTCGCGCTGCTTGCCGAGGCGATGATCGAAGCCGGGATCCTGCTCGGTCTGTCGCGCGAGGTCTCGACTGAGCTCGTTGTCCAGACGATGCTCGGGACGGCGAAGCTGCTCCGCGACGAGGAGATGCACCCGGTGGAGCTGCGCGAGATGGTCACCTCGCCTGGTGGGACGACCATCCGCGCGATCCGCGAGCTCGAGCGCGCGGGTGTACGCGCTGCCTTCCTGAACGCGATCCAGGCGGCTATGGAGCGGTCGAAAGAGCTCGCGGAAGGGGATTCCTGATCGACATCCGAGTCTTCGCGACCGCGCATGAGGCGCAATCAGCCGCTGCCGAGCTGCTCGTCGCCGCGGCACGGGCCGGCGATCACCTCGCGCTCTCTGGCGGGGGCGCGCCCGGCCCCGCGTTCGAGCTCGCCGCCGGGCTCGAGCCCGACTGGAGCACTGCACGGCTCTGGTGGGGCGACGAGCGCTGCGTGCCGCCCGACGACGAGCGCTCGAACTACCTGCTCGCCGAGCGGACGCTGCTCGACCGGATCGAGGGGCAGCCGGCCGAGGTCCACCGCATCCGCGGCGAGCTCGGCGGCGAGGCGGCCGCGGACGAGTACCACCGGAAGCTCGAGGGCATCCGCCTCGGGCTCGCGCTCCAGGGGATCGGCCCGGACGGGCACACGGCCTCGCTCTTCCCGAGCTCGCCCGCCCTCGAGGAGCGCGTGCGCCGTGCCATCGCGGCTCCGCACGACGACGTCGAGCGCGTGACGATGACATTGCCGGTGCTCTCCGGCGCCACACAGGTCGTGTACCTCGTTCTGGGCCAGGACAAGGCGGAGGCCGTCCAACGCGCCTTCGCAGGGCCTCCGGACCCCGCGATTCCCGCGAGCCTGCTGCGCTCGGAGGCCGGAGAGACGATCGTGCTGCTCGACCGCACCGCCGCCGCCAGGCTTGACAACGGCACCTGAATCCCTATATGTAGGATCTATATGACCGTGGCCCCGACCACCGCACCGAGCGATGTCCTCACGATCGAACGCGCAGAGCAGCTCAAGGCGCTCGGCCATCCCCTTCGCCTCCGCGTCCTCGAGATACTGGGCGACGACCGCGACCAGAGCCTGACGAACCGCGAACTCGCGGAGAGGCTCGGCGTCGATCCCGGCCACCTGCACTTCCACGTCAAGATGCTCCTTCGCGCGGGCCTGATCGAGCCGGCCGAGGGCGGCAAGGGCCGCGAGAAGCCCTATCGCGCGATCGCGACCACCGTTCGCGTGGGGCCGGAGCTCCTCGGCTCACACCTGACCGGCGACCTCCAAGCGGCGATGCTGGACGAGGTTCAGGCGGGCTTTGCGAATCGCGACAAGGCCCAGCTCAGGAGTGCTCAGGTGACCGGTCGCGTCACGCCCGAGCAGGCGATCGACCTGATCACGGAGCTCGTCGAGCGGGTGGGCGAGCTGGAGGATCCCTCTGTCGAGCCGATCGTGATCACTGCGTTCATGCACCCGCCGACGGCGCGGGGAGAAGCGAAGAGCTGAGCTCGGCGGCGATGCCGCGACGTGCGGCGAGGGCCTGCAGGACGAGCACCGTGTCGGCGACGGGGATGTCCTCGAGATACTCCTCGCGCGTCTCGAACGAGTCGAGGACGCTCTCGACCGCGTATGCGTAGCCGACGAGATCCTCCGCCGCGATGAAGGCGAGCGCATCGCCGACGTCGCGGGGGAACCCGTCGCTCGTGCGGATGACGTCCGCGTGGATGATCGAGTCGTGGTCGCGGCCGAGGATCAGCAGCGCGAGCGCGGCCGCGTAGCGACCGATGGGCGACTCCGTCTCGGCGGCGCCGAGCTCGAGTGCCCAGCGCGCCGCATCCTCAGCCTGCGGCCAGTCGTCTGCGAGGACGAGAGCCTTCATCGCGCCGATGGGTCTGCCCCAGCTCCCGGCCGGAGCGTCGGTGATGCTTTCCCGGTAGCGCGCCGCTGCCAGGTGAAACCAGTCCGGCGCCTCGCCGCGGCGCCCGGCCATGAGCAGCGCCAGTCCCGCTCCGCCGGCAGCGTTGCCCATCCGGGTGAGCTGCCGCTGGCGCGCGTCGGGGTCGTCCGGCAAACGCGACTCGCCGTCGGCATACCGGCTCGCTTCGCGCTCGATGAGCTCGTCCCAGCCGACCATGCGCCGGACGATAACCTGCCTTCCGTGGGCGAGCCGGTGACCCAGTTCCACCTCGACCGGCGCGACTCGGTGGCGCTCGTGACGATGGACGACGGGACGCGTGCGGGCCGGCCGAACATCCTCGGCCGCGGCGCACTCGAGTCGCTCGCCAGCCTTCTACCCGAGCTCGAGGAGAGCAGCTTCTCGGCGCTCGTGATCACGGGCAAGCCCGGGAGCTTCTGCGGCGGCGCCGACCTCGACGAGTTCCCGCGCATCGAGACCCGCGGGCAGGCGATCGAGGGCAGCCGCGCGGGGCACGAGCTCTTCGCGCGCATCCGGGTGCTCCCGTATCCGACCGTGGCAGCGATCAACGGCGGCGTCCTCGGCGGCGGCGTCGAGCTCGCGCTGCACTGCGACTACCGGGTGATCGCCGATGAGGTCCGGCAGGTCGCCTCGCCGGAATGCCTGCTCGGGTTCGTCCCCGCATGGGGCGCGACGCAGCTCGCTCCACGCCTGATCGGCCCCGAGGCGGCCGTGAAGCTGATGGTCACGAACCCCATGCGGCAGAACAAGATGCTGAACGCCGAGCAGGCGCACG
>Ga0066905_100000332_pt1 | contig 12237 bp, 10 predicted proteins | sample PanSoiMetaPlot36_FD_67483 | JGI IMG/M metagenome (GOLD analysis project Ga0066905, IMG submission 67483) | Tropical forest soil microbial communities from Panama analyzed to predict greenhouse gas emissions - Panama Soil Plot 36 (version 2) | ecosystem: Environmental > Terrestrial > Soil >... | reverse complement strand
GGGGGCGGTGGGGAGGCGGGGTGGCCACAGAAGCGGAAGAGCTCGAGGGGCCCTACAACGAGGAAGAGCAGCGGGTCTCCGCCCTGGAGCTGTTCTTCGACCTGGTCTTCGTGTTCACGTTGACCCAGCTCACCGCGCTGCTCGCCGCGGACCTCCGCTGGGAGGCCGCGGGTCAAGTCCTCCTTATTTTTGGTGCGTTGTGGTGGATGTACGCCGCGTATGCGTGGCTCACCAATCAGGTGCCCCCGGATCGGGACAGCCGCCGGATCACGCTGGTCGTCGGCATGGCCGCGTTCCTGGTGTGCGCGCTGACTATTCCGCGCGCCTTCGACGATGGCGGGCTCGCCTTCGGGCTCGGTTATCTCGCTGTCGTCATCGTCCATTCGGCGCTTTACGCGCAGGCCGTGCCGGTACGGACCCTCGCCGGCTTCGTCCCAGCGAATCTTGTCAGCGCGCTGCTGATCATCGCGGCAGGGATAGTCGACTCGTCGGGTGTCGGCTATGCACTGTGGGTCGTCGCGATTCTGTTGCCGATCATGGTAGTGAACCTGTTCCGGCCCAACGAACAGATCGACATCCACACGGCGCACTTCGTCGAGCGGTATGGACTGCTGCTCCTCATCGCCTTTGGTGAGTCAATCGTTGCGATCGGCGTGGGCACCGAGGAGCTGGAGCTCGATGCCTCGTTCTTCGGTGCCGCGCTTCTCGGCCTCGCTCTCGTTGCGACCCTGTGGTGGACCTACTTCGGCGGGGACGAGGAGGGCGCGCAGCGGGCCCTTTCGGCCGAGCCGGTCGACCGCCGTGGCCGCCTCGCGCTCCGCGCGTATTACTTGGCCTTCGCGCCAATGCTGCTCGGTGTCATCGCGGTCGCGGCCGGGGTGAAGAAGGCGCTCGGCCACGTGGAGGAAGAGTTGATCACTGGCGTGGCCCTCGCGCTCGCTGGCGGCGTTGCCATCTACCTGTTCGGCGATGTCACCTTCCGGTTCGTCCTGCGGCTCTCACCCATCCGCTACCGGGCCGCCGCTGTGGCGCTGGCCCTCGCCACCATCCCGCTCGGCATGTACGTCAACGGCGTCGCACAGCTCATCGCCCTGGTCGCCGTCCTTGCAGCAGTGCTGGCCGCCGAGGCGCGAACGAGCCCCTGACCGGCTAGCGGCCGTTCTTGGATCACGCGGGACCCACTCCGGAACTCGCGGGGGCTTTGCTGGGGGCCACCTCTGGCGGCGCGGTCGAGCCAGTTCAGGTGAGAGTGACAGGGTCGCCGCGGCGGATCGTCCCGCCGCTGAGCACCGACGCATACACGCCGACGTTCACAGAGTTGTGCTGGGCGGCTACCCGGAGGATCCCCGAATCTTTGGGCAGGTCGTCCTGGGCCAGGGTGATCATCACGCATCGGGGGCAGGGCTCGGTGATGGCAAGGCGGACGGTGGCGCCGATCGCCACGATGTGCCCGACCCAGTCGTTCTCCGCGAAGCCCTGATCGTCCGGCCCGGTGGAGACGACGATGTTGGGGCGGAACCGCCGGGCCTCGAACCGTCCCTGTGGGTACAGCCCCCGTAGATGATCGATTGTTGCGGTGGTGAGCAGGTGCACCACGGCGAGGTCGAAGAACGTGCCGGGCGGAAGCTCGAAGCTGGTCACCGTGTCCCTGTGATCCAGACCGGCCATGTCCGGCCAGTACTCCTCGGCCGTCACCGCCGGGGACTTGTCACTAGGCTGCGCCGCCTCCAGGGTTACCTCCCGGCCGAACGCCTGCGAAAGAACCTGGTTCACATCATCTTGGCCGGAGGTGACCACGGTTCCGTCAGGCAACGTGATCCCCACGGGGGCCGTCACCGAACCGGCCTGCGGCGGTTGGGTGTAGGCGGCCCGGAAGTCGAAGAAGTTGCCCCATTTGCGGGGATTCTTGGCGCCGCCGATCTTTCCGGTGGCGCGGTCTACCACGGCGAATTGCCGGTCGCCGAGCAGGCCCCGGTCGCTCACGTCCGAGGAGTTCAGCGCCTCGCCCATCATGGATTTCACTGGATAGCGCCACAGCGCCGAAACAGAACCAACGTGCGATGTTCGAGAAGAAAACGACGAATCGGTTTGCATGGCGTACCCCTGGTGCCAGCTCAATCGTCTTGATCCAGGCTTGCCCGCAGGCGATCTGCTGTCAACCTGAGATGGTTCACTGGCCCAGGGCTGGACAGCTCTGAAGGAGCCGAGTTGTCTGCGTTGTGATCGTCTAGCCGCCAGGCGCTCTTGGCTGCTCACAACTCGCGGCGTGTTGCTCTCGGTCGGACTGCTTAGGAGACGGCGTTCCTGGATACTTACCTCTTGATCAGCTTCGCCAGCTGGTGAAGCGCCGCCGGCACCGGAGGAGTGCCATGTCCAACTCGAACTATCCACTCGTGGTCCGAGCCCGCCTCGACGAACCGTTATCTCGCTGGCTGTGGCTCGTCAAGTGGCTTCTCGCCATCCCGCACTTCATCATCTTGATCTTCCTGTGGATCGCCTTCTTCTTCGTGGCGGTCATCGCCTTCTTTGCGATCCTTTTCACCGGTCGCTACCCACGGGGTCTGTTCGACTTCAACCTCGGAGTCCTCCGCTGGACCTGGCGGGTGAGCTACTACACCTATGACGCCCTAGGAACCGATCGCTATCCGCCATTCACCCTGGACGAGGTGCCGGATTATCCCGCCACGCTGCATCTGGAATATCCCGAGCAGCTCTCGCGCGGCCTCGTCCTGGTCAAGTGGTGGCTGCTGGCGATCCCGCACTACGTGATCGTCGCCATTTTCACGGGCAATTACAGCTGGGGTTGGTACAGCAAGAGCGGCGAGTGGCACGGTGGTGGTCCGCCAGGGCTCATCGCCATATCCGTCTTCTTCGCCGCGGTCGCGCTGCTGTTCACCTCGCGCTATCCGAGAGGTCTATACGACTTCATCCTCGGCATGAACCGGTGGGGCCTGAGGGTCGCGGTGTACGCCTCTTTGATGACCGACCAATACCCGCCCTTCCGCCTCGAGCAGGGCGGCGACGACCCCGCCGACGCTCAGCTGGCGGCACAGCCCACAGCACCGGCCCCGCCGGTACCGCCAACCGAGCCGCTCGGAGGAATGGGCCAGGGGCCAGGCACCTCACCGTGAGAACGTCGGCAATGAAGCTCTGACAGATCGACGTCGCTCACGCAAAGTCGAGGGAGCGGCACGCGGCATAGAGGGCCGATCCGGCTGCCCCAGCCAAGATCGGCCCTCAGTCGCTGCGTTCGATTGCCTGCAAACCCGCCTTCAGCGCGCCCGCGGGCGACACCGCATCAGCCACCTCTCGCCAGGCACGGCGGTAGACGGCAAGCGCTGTCCCTGTGGTCCTCCTATCAGCCAGCGCCCGGCTGAGGTCAACAACGCGTAAGGGCTGCTCTGCCGTGATATAGGTCGGCAGGTACGCCGCCCGGGAGACCCAGCCGCCGCCTGGGCGCTCGGTGAAGGTGAACCTGGCCAGCACACCCTCACGGGTGTCTCGGGGCATGCCGCGCTGGTCGGCAACGCAGTTGCCAAGACCGTAGGCGACCCACTTACGGCCGATCTTCTGGAATGGCTGTACGACGTGGGAGTGATGGCCGTACACGAGGTCCACATCGGGGGACGCCAGCAGGCGTTGGGCGAGACGACGCTGATCGAGCGTGGGCTGGTGCTGGTACTCAATGCCCCAATGCAGCGCCACCAGTACGAGGTCGGCGCCCGCCATCCTGGCCCGCTTCGCATCCAACAAGATCGCCCGTGGATCGATCGTGTTCACGATCCAGCTCCTGCCAGGCGGCGGAATCAGACCGTTGAGCGTCTGCGTGTACGCCAAGACGGCGATCCGTACTGGCTGACCGTCGCCCGCCGTGAACCACATCGGCCGGTGTGACTCGGCGGCTGACCGCGCCGAGCCGCTGTGCTTGAGCTTCGCGTCGTCCAGCGCGGCGAGGGTTCGGCGGACGCCGGCCTCGCCCGCATCAAGGGTGTGGTTGGACGCGGTTGTGCAGCCGTCGTATCCCGTCCACGCCAACGCCCTGGTGATCTGCGGTGGCACGCTGAACCTCGGGTAGCTGGTGTAAGGGCCGGCGATCGCGGCCAGTGGGGTCTCCAGATGGCAGATCGCAAGATCTGCGCCCGACACGGCGGCGCGGATGCCGCCAAGTATCGGCCTGAAGTCGAGGCGTCCGCGGCCGGTCGCTGCGGCGTCCCGCCGGGCCTGATCCCAGACGGTGTTGTGGAGCAGGATGTCTCCGGTCAGCACGACGCTGACCTTTCGCGGCCGGTTGTTCCCTGGCGCGCGTGACGTCCGCGCTGGAGTCTCAGCGTTACGCGCGCCGGTTGAGACGAGGCCGACGGATCGTGGTGCCACAGAGGCCGGGTCGGGCGCCGCGGCGTGGGTCGCGTGCAGCGAGGCCAGCTGTCGGGCATCGTCGCCGGACGACGCCACGGCAATGATCCCGGCAACGAGAGCGCCGACCGCGCCTGCCGTGACGAGCAAACGCAGCGACTCGCGGGCCGTCTTCGTGTGCTCCGTCTGCTCCCCCTGCGCTCGCCTCAGCATGTCGTGACCAGTCACCCTCGATCTGTTCGTCAGCATCGCCGTGATCTCACGTCGACCCACACTGCCACCGCACGCGGCGCAGTGGTTCATCCGACTGATGGTGGTGACGGCCGACCAGATCAGCCATGGTCCTCGACGGCGGGCAGAGGCTCGGCGTCGGGGAAGGAATGGGTGCCGGGCGGGTCCGGCATAACGGTCACCATATGCGCGATGGGGGAGCGTAGCAGCCAGCAGACGGCGAGCGTCCCGCCGACCGCCGCCACGAGGAGGGTTGGGCGCAGGCCGATCGCCGTTCCCAATAGTCCACCGACGATCGCGCCGACAGGGCGGCTGCCGTAGTTGATGGTCGAGAACGCGCCCGCGGTTCGCCCGCGCATGTCGTCGGGTGTCACAGCGGTGATGACCGCGTTCTGGTTGATGTCGAAGAGCATGACGCCGATGCTCGATAGCAATTCCGCGGCGCTGAGGACGATGGCATTCGTCAGCGTGGTCCCGTTGGCCGCCGCCGCGACGGCGATGGGTGCGGGGAAGAGCACCGCGCCCACCATGATTGTCCTGCCGATGCCGATCACCCGCGCGACTCGCGGCGCGAGAACTGCACCCACGAGGCCGCCGGCCGCGCCAATGCCGAGCGCCAAACCGATCACGGCGTCCGAGAGGCCGAGCGTTCGGCTTGCGTACAAGATCAGAAGCGCTTGGGCGATGAAGGTGAAGAAGTTGATCGTCGTGGTACACCCAAGGCTCGCCCGCAGGACCGAGTGCCCCGCGACGAACCTGAGGCCGTCGAGTGCCTGCCGGACCAGGCTCTGCCCCTCGGATCCGGAGTCAGTCGTTGGGGCGGGCGCGGACGCGGGACTCCGCAGCCGACCGATGACCGCCGCCGAGAACAGGAAGGAGATCGCGTCGACGATGATGGCGACCGGTGCCGTTACCGCGTGGATGAGGGCGCCTGCGACAGCCGGCCCGCCGACGTAAGACGCGGCCCGTGACGCACTCAGCTTGCTGTTCGCGTCGACGTACGACTCGCGCGGGACCAACCGAACGTAGAAGGCGGGGTACGCCATGTGGAACATGACCTCGCCCATGCCGGTGGCTAGGGCGACCGCGTAGAGGACGCCAAGGGTGAGAGCGTCGAGGGAGTACGCGATTGGCACCGCGAGCAGGGCGGCGGCGCGAAAGAGATCGGCAACGACGAGCACCCGCCGCTTGTGTGTCCGCCTGTCGATCCAGGTGCCCACGAACATCGCCATGAGATTGGGCAGCCAGACAGCGGCGGTGAGCAGACCGACCTGACTCGGAGTCGCGTCGAGGACGACGACCGCGATCAGCGGCAGCGCGAGTTCGGTGACCCTGTCACCGACCTGCGACACGGTAAAGCTCGTCCAGAACGCCGCGAACCTCCGGTCGCGCCAAAGGCTTTTGGTCCCCGCGGGCTCGGCTGCCACCGAGATTGCACTCATGATTCTTTGCCTCCCTCATCGGTGTCTGCGGCAGCAGCGGCGGGCGGCCGTTCCGCCTCCGGCATCACGTACCGCATCATGCGGACACCTCGTGCGCCGGGCGGTCCGCCTTCGGCGCCACGCTGGACGTACGGGGCGAGGACGTTCTCGATCTCGGACTCGACCCGTCGCAGCTCGTCGAGCGTGATCGTGACCCGAGTGTTGGCGAGTCCGGCCTCCTGCCGCCACTCCGGTTCGAGCCGAGGCTCGTCGTGCTCCAGCCATACCTGCGGAAGCTGGTGGTAGCGCAAGAACATCTGCTGGCCAAGCAGTCGGGCAGCAGCCTGGCCCGCGGGATCGTCGACGGCTGGTGAGATGCGAAAGCCTCGCCGGGTGGCCTTCCACCACCGCAAGCGCCGGTCTTCCCCGCCGTCCCAGTCATCGACGAGTCCGAAGGTCGCGAGGTGGCGAAGGTGCCAGCTGGTGACCGATGGCGAGGCGCCGACATGGGGGGAGAGCTGGGTAGCCGTTGCCGGGCCATAGCGCTGCAGCCTGTCCAAGATCGCAAGTCGAACCGGATGGGCGAGCGCGCGCATCGCCTGCGGGTCGGTCAGCTCGAAATCATCGTACGGATTCGTGAGAGACATATCTCGAGAGTAATCTCTCAGAATTTTCATTGCAAGAGGGTTCCTTCTACGACCGTGATCCACAGCCGAAACAGGCTGGTCGATGCCTACTCCCGGCGTCCGCTCGCCTTCGCAGGCTGGCGCTCGCTGGGGGCAATCGAGCGTCTTCCTGGGGCCGATCGCCCGCGCTGCTACATCGTTATCGCGGGGGCCTAGGTCAAGCCCCGTCCATGTGCGACTCTGTCCGCGTGCTCGACGAGGTCGGCGTGATCGCGCTCTACGAGGATCGCCTGCTGCGTATCCTGCTGCAGAGCGATCCGCTAGCGCTGCGATTGATCGGCCAGGCGGACCTGACTCACCGTCCAGCCCTGGAACAAGCTCTGCGTCGCGCCGAGCAGGCGATGACTGACGTACTGATTGACCTCGCCGGCCTCGAGTTCATCGACGTCGGCGGCGTGCGCCAGATAATGGATCTTGCCGGAGTGCTGGCCATTGATGGGCGGAAGGTTCTGATCTCTGGCGTCCGCCCAGCCGTACAGCCGATTCTGCAAGTCTGTCTCTGGCCGCAGCCGGCAAACCTGCAGGTGAAAAACGCAGATGGTCAGGACCTCGAGCGTCCTGACACCTCGACTGCCCCCGCGAAGGACCCGCCGGAGCGACAGCCGGCAACTGAGTATGACTGACCGAGAGCTGGCTCACCTCAGCCGTTGCGGAACGCTCATCTCGGCCTGACCGCTGCACGTCCCGACACTTTCTCGGGCTGATGCCTTTGCGTCCGGAGTCAGGAACCGGCGATATCGGGCCATTTCGCTGCTGATTATCCCGTGAAAGTGTCGACGCAAGGCTCGACGACCTCTCATCAATGCCCCGCCGTCTGCAACGGGCCGTCGGTTCCCCTCAGTCCGTGACGACGGTCCCGCCGGCAAAGACGTGCCCGGGCTCCACGACGTGCTGGGCCGCCCACACGTCCTCAATTGGTACGTCCAGCCCGCGCGCAGTTGCGCGGCACGCCGCCTCTAGTGCTTGGCTGCGGACGGCCGGATCCCGTGGCCGCATCCACATGTCGAGGTAGACGATGCGATCCGCATGCTCGACGACCCGCTCACCTAGTGACATGCGAGTGACCGCTGTGAAGGTGCACCAGGTGCTGTGTGGTTCCTCGCCGAGGACGGCCGCGACCTCGCGCGCTATCAGTTGAAGCGCGGAATCCACCTGCTCGGTGCCGCCATCCGGACTGAGCCCTCTCACGTGGATCACTGGCATCGGAACTCCTGCCTGATCTGAGCATCGATCTGCGGCTCACAGTTTGCGGATCGCGGGGAGGATCTTCTCCGCTGCCACCTCCGCTGCCCGGACTGGGTCCGCGCCTGAGCAGGAAACCACAAGCTCAGTGAATCCCGCCGCATGCCAGCGCCTCAGCTCTTCGATCGTCGCGCCGGGATCCTCGCCATCGAAGCCAAACTGCGCAGACCAGCGGATGGCCTGCGGGTCGCGACCGATCTGGCGGCACGCCGCGGTGAGTTCTTCGCCGGCAGCTTGGGCGTCCTCCAAGCCCTCCCCAGCCCAGTTCCAGACGTCCGCGTGGCGTGCCGTGAACTGGATCATCATGGGACCCGACGCTCCGATCCAGATCGGAGGATGTGGACTCTGCACGGGCTTCGGACTTGCCACTGCATCCCTCAGGCGGTAGTAGCGGCCGTCGAGTGTCGATCGTTCCTGTGTCCACAGCAGCTTGATCAGTTGAAGGCCCTCGGAGAGACGGCCAATCTGGTGATCAGGGCTACCGATGTCGAACATCTCATTCTCGAGTGCCGCCCATCCCGCGCCGATCCCGAACTCAAGGCGGCCGTCCGACAGGTGATCCACGGTTACCGCCTGTTTTGCGAGCAGCGCAGGATGGCGGTAGATCATCCCAGTCACCAACAAGCCGATCCGGACTTGGGTGGTCGCCTCCGCCATCGCCGCGAGCAGCGTCCACCCCTCATAGAGGGCCGGATCAGCCCCATCAGAGCTCGTGGTGGCGAGATGATCGAACGCCCAGCAATGGTCGAACCCGGCGTCGTCCGCGATGTGCCAAACCTCCCTGAACGACTCGATCGGCGCACCACGGGAGAGCTTGAGTCCTACGCCCAGGCCGTGCTCGGGCGCGGTCATTGCGTTGCCTCGATTGGATCTGCCGCCAACGCCCGTCTCATGCCCACGCCTCTCTACGCCTCGGTCACCCAACATTGACAGCGAACAACCCGGAGCTTCGTGCAGTCCTCCAACGACGTGAACGCCGCAATCTCGTGGGCTATGCCGAGCAGTTCTGATGATCTTCCTCCACCCAGCCATGTCACCGGCGACCGGGCTGTCTCGTCCCAGGTCTCAGAGACAGAGACACCGGAATCAAGAAGGTGATCGTTGTGCGGATATTCGTGGCAGGTGGGAGCGGAGTCCTGGGCCGGCGGCTGGTGCCGCAGCTCGTGGCCGGGGGCCACCAGGTGACGGCGACGACGACCAGCGAGGCCAAAGTGGGCTTGCTGAAACATCTGGGCGCCCATGCGGTCGTGATGGATGGGCTGGACGCAGTGTCTGTCGGTGAAGCCGTCGCCAAGGCTCGGCCAGACGCGATCGTGCACCAGATGACGGCGATTAGTACCGCTCACGCAGGCAAGCCCAGTTTCAGGCACATGGATCGTTGGTTTGCTGGCACCAATCGGTTGCGCATCGAGGGGACAGATCACCTGCTGGCGGCTGCCGAGGCGACCGGTGTATCTCATTTCTTCGCGCAGGGTTACGCCAGCTGGAACGGAATCCGGGAGGGCGGATGGGTAAAGACCGAGGACGACCCATTGGACCTGCTTGCGGGGACGCCGGCGAACGGGGTGATGGAGGCGATCCGCCACGTCGAGGACGTCGTCCTCGGGGCCGCTGGGACAGTCTTGCGATACGGCAGTTTCTACGGGCCGGGCGCCACCGACGACCAGGTAGAGCTTGTCCGCAAACGGCAGTTTCCGATCGTCGGAGGCGGCACCGGCTACCTCTCGTGGGTGCATCTCGACGACGCGGCGAGCGGTACCGTCCTCGCTGTGGAGCAAAAGGCCAGGGGGGTGTTCAACATCGTCGACGACGAACCGGCCCCGGCCGACGAGTGGCTTCCCTACCTGGCGGCGTCCGCGGGCGCAAAGGCGCCAATGCGGGTCCCCAAGTGGCTTGCCCGGATGCTGGCCGGTGACCTGGCGGTGACGATGATGACCGAGGGACGCGGCTTCTCCAACGCCAAGGCCAAGCGAGAGCTCGGCTGGGAGCTGCGCTACCCATCGTGGCGGCAGGGCTTTAAGGACGATTTGGTGTGACCCGCGCCGAGGAGTTCGAGGAGCTGCGGCCGCTGCTGTTCGCGATCGCCTACCGGATCCTCGGCAGCGTGAGCGAGGCCGAGGACGCGGTCCAGGAGACGTGGCTGCGCTATCAGACCTCCCGTGCGCAGCCCACCTCCACCAAGGCCTTCCTCTCGGCCGTCGTGACCCGGATCTCGATCGACGTGCTGCGCTCGGCTCGCGTCCGACGCGAGGAGTATGTCGGCACATGGCTCCCCGAGCCGCTGCTGACTGATCCCTACCAAGACCCGGAGCGCTCGGCGGAGCTGGCCGACTCGGTGTCGATGGCCGCCCTTTTGCTGCTCGAGCGGCTCAGCCCGCTCGAGCGCGCGGTCTTCGTGCTGCGAGAGGTGTTCGGGTTCAGCTTCACGGAGGTTGCGTCGGCGGTGGGACGGTCGGAGGCGGCGTGCCGCCAGCTCGCGTTGCGGGCGCGGCGCCACATGGACGCGGGCAGGCCCCGGTTCGAGGTCGACCGAACGGAGCGCGAGGAGCTCGCTGGGCGATTTTTCGACGCCTTCAGGAAGGGGGATGTCGACGGGCTGCGGGAGCTCCTCGCGGCCGATGTTCAGGTTGTCGGCGACAGCGGTGGCAAGGCCCCGCAATGGATGCGCATCAGTGGTGCCGAGAACGTGATCCGGCTGCTCGTCGGGTTCCGCCCACCGTTCGACCGGATCGGCGGCACGGTCGAGCCGCACGAGCTGAACGGCCAGCTGGGCGCGATCTTCCGTGACCGGGACGGCAAGGTCATTAACACCCTTGCGCTCGACATTCTCGACGGCCGGATCCAGACGATCCGCGCAGTGCTCAATCCCGACAAGCTCCGACACCTGGGTCCGGTGGCGGACGCCTGGGCTGTCATCCGTGAGACGAATAAGGCTCGCGGGCCACAGGTCGACCAGAAAGGCTGAACGCGCATGTCATGGCACTGTCCCAGGTGTGGAAGGGATAGCCGGCGATGTGCGCGCCGGGTGGCGGAGAGGGGAACCCCGCCACCCGGAGGTGGTGTTACGGCTGGGCCGCGGCCGGGGCCGGCTCCTCGATGCCGACCGCTGGCCGCTGGCCGTCGTGTGGCGGTTCGATGGTGATGTTGGGCAGCAGCCGATCGAGCCAGCGCGGGATGTACCAGGACTTCTCCTTCAGGAGAGTCAGGAGCGAGGGCACGAGTGTCATCCGAACGATCAGGGCGTCGGCGAGGATCGCGACCGCCAGCAGCAGCCCGAACTCCTTGGGGACGCGGTCGGCGCTGAGTATGAAGGCAGCGAAGACGGTGCCCATGATGAGCGCGGCTGCTACGACGACTCGGCCGATCGCGGCAATGCCGTGTTCGACCGCCTCCCGGGTCTTGAGGCCGTGGACATGCTCTTCGCGGATGCGGCTCATCAGGAAGACCATGTAGTCCATCGACAGCCCGAACAGGATCGCGAAGGCGATCGGCGGAACGAAGGTCTCGATGGGCCCGGTCTTATCCAGCCCGGTGAGTCCGAGCAGGTGACCCTCCTGAACCACCAGCGTGAGCACGCCGAACCCGACGAACGCGGACAGGATAGTGGTGATCGCGGCGGTCAGGGAGACCACGATCGAGCGGAACGCCATCGCTAGCAGTATCAAGGTGATGCCGATGATGTAGAGCAGGAACAGCGGCATCCGGGCGACGATACGGTCGGCGATGTCCTTGAACGCCGCGGTCTGGCCGGAGACATAGGCCACCGCGTCGCCACCGGCGGTCGCAGCTGGTACGACGTTGTTTCTCAGCTGGTCGACGAGCTGATCGGTCTTTTCGTCCTGCGGTGCTGAATCGGGGGTGACGAAGACGATTGCTACCGTGCCCTCCTCGTTGAGCTGTGGCTCGCCCACGGAGGCCACCCCCGAAAGGCTCTCGACCCGGTCGTGGATCTTCTGCGGAGCCTGTTGGTCGTTGTTGACGTCGACCACGATGGGGATCGGGCCGTTGAAGCCTGGCCCGAAGCCTTCGGCCAACAGGTCGTACGCCCGGCGGCTGGTTTGCTTCTTCGATTCGGTTCCTTGATCGGCGGCACCCAGGCGGACGAGGAACGAGGTCGCCGCCAGCCCCAGGACCAGGAGCAGCACGGTCGGGAAGACGACCCGTGCGTTCGCGGTCACGAAACGACCCCAGCGCGCGATGGGGGTGCGCTCCCGGGCCGCTTCCGAATCGTCGATCGGCCGCAGGAAGGGCACCTTGAGCTTGTCGATGCGGTGTCCGAGCAGCCGCAGCACAGCGAGCAACAA
>Ga0066905_100000331_pt1 | contig 12240 bp, 12 predicted proteins | sample PanSoiMetaPlot36_FD_67483 | JGI IMG/M metagenome (GOLD analysis project Ga0066905, IMG submission 67483) | Tropical forest soil microbial communities from Panama analyzed to predict greenhouse gas emissions - Panama Soil Plot 36 (version 2) | ecosystem: Environmental > Terrestrial > Soil >... | reverse complement strand
CGTTGCTGCTCAAGGGGGCGGAGACCGCCGCGTATCTGTGGCCCGAGCTTGCGGCGCTGGATGGGCGCTGACGGCGGCGGCCTGGTGGATGGCGGCATGGCGGCCGATGGGGCGGCGCCCGAGCGGGAAGCGCAAGAGGTCGCCGGAGAGCTGGGCGGGTTCGTGCTGGCCCGCGGCGAAGTGGACCGGGCCACTGACCTGCGCGAGGACCCGGATTGGATCCATACCGCGTGGGCCGACGACCGCACCCGGGTGCTGGTCCTCGACGACGGTCAGGCGCTGATCCGGTTCGGCGACGGCGCCGCCGAACTGGTGCTGGTGCCGCCCGCACAGGCGCCGGATGGAGTGCGGTTCCTGCTGGGCGTCGATGCCGACAAGACCGCGTACTTCGGGCTGGCCGGCCCTAAGGGCTCGCTCGGGGCGGGCCCCCTGCCGCCGCCCGGCACGGACATGGCGCCGCCCGAGCCGGGGGTACGTCCCGCCAGCCTGCGGCTGGCCGCGCCGCTGCTCGGCGACCGCGATGCCGGGCTGTTCACCCATGCGGTGGCGCTGGCCAACTGGCACGCCCGGCACACCCACTGCCCGCGCTGCGGCGCCCTGACCGTGCCAGCCCCCGCGGGGCACTCGCGACGCTGCCCGGTCGACGGCAGCGAACACTTTCCCCGGATCGACCCGGCCGTGATCATGCTCGTGACCGACGACGAGGATCGCTGCCTGCTCGCACGCAACAGCCTCTGGCCCCCGCGCCGGGTCTCCATCCTGGCCGGTTTCGTCGAGGCGGGGGAGTCCGCGGAGCAGGCCGTGGCGCGCGAGGTCAGAGAGGAGACGGGGATCGCCGTCAGCGGCATCCGGTATGTCGGCAGCCAGCCCTGGCCGATGCCGCAGAGCCTGATGCTGGGATTCCGTGCGGAAGCCGGACACGGGCAGCAGATCACAGTGGACAACGAGGAGATCGTAGAGGCACGCTGGTTCACCCGCGACCAGCTCGCGGCCGAGATCATGGCGGGTGAACTGCTGCTGCCACCACCAGTGTCGATCGCGCACCGCATCATCCAGTCCTGGTACGGCGGCCCGCTCCCCGGCACCTGGTGAGCCCCCCGGCGCATCTGCCCCATGATCACGGACACTTCTTAGCGGTATACGCGGAAGATCGTCCGTGATCATGGAAGGTAGGCGGTTTGGATCTCTTCCGCCGGTCCTCGGGCCGCAGGTCGAATTCGCACCCGCCATGCGGTCCCGGCGGGAGCGGGCCGGCTCAGGCTGGGGCTAGCAGGCGCACGGCTTCGGTCTCATCCACGCCGGGGGTGGGCACCAGCATGAGCACCGGTGTGTCCAGGCCGCTGGCCCGGTACTGCTCCACCCGCTCCCGGCAGTCTTCCGGCCGACCGTGCACGACCAGGTCGTCCACGACGTGGTCGGGGACGGCGGCGAGTGCGCCCTTGCGGTCCCCGGCTGCCCATGCCTCCTGCATTGGGCGCAGCACCTCGCCGCGGCCCAGCCACGCGTGGAAGGCGGCGTAGACGGGGACGGTGAGGTAGGCGGTGATCAGCCGGCGGCCGATCTGGCGCGCGAGCTCAACGTCGGCGGTCGGGCAGACGAACAGCCGGGCGATCAGCTCGCAGTCCGGGCCGGCCACGGCACGCACGGTCGGCACATCCGATGGCGCAAGCCAGTTGGTGATCGCGCCATCGGCCAGGGACGCGGCCAGCTTCACCATTCCGGGGCGCAGCGCGGCGAGGGCGAGCGCGGGGGGCTGCGGAGGCGGCGGGTCCAGCCGGAACCCGCTGATCGTGAAGCTCTCGTACTCGGCGCTGACCTTGTCCCCGGCGAGCGCGGCGCGCAGGAAGATCAGCGTGTCCCTGGCCCGCTGGTACGGCCGCGCCAGCGCGATGCCGTTCCACCCCTCCACGATCACCGGGGAGGACGTGCCGATGCCGAGCACGAACCGGCCGGGCGCCAGGGCCGCCACGGTGGCCGCATTCATCGCGAGCAGCGCCGGGCCGCGGGTGAAGATCCCGGCGATAGCGGTCCCCAGCCGCAGCCCGTCCGCCCACTGGGCCGCCAGCGCCAACGGGGTGAAGGCGTCGGCGCCGTTGACCTCGGCTGACCAGGCGTCCGTGTAGCCGAGGTCGGGCAGCCCGGCCACGATGTCCCGCTGCTCGTGCAGGGGCATGCTCTGCAGCGGGAGCGTCAAGCCCCATCTCGGCGTGGTTGCCATCCGCGGCCTCCCTGGAGTTCCCGCCTATCATGCCCTGTGCCGGTCCGGGCAGCGCTCTCCGCACCGGGTCGTGAGAGAAGCTAGGAGCAGCGAAGCCAGCGGCAGAGAAGGAAGCCCACCATGAGTACCGGCGACAAGCCCCGCTACGTCCAGCCGGACCGCGGCACCCGGCTCTTCAACGGGGCGGTCGGCGCCCTGACCCGCGCCGGGTTCAGCGTCTGGGGGTCACGGGTGCTGGCCGTCCGCGGGCGCACCTCCGGGCAGTGGCGCACCACCCCGGTGAACCCGCTGATCCTGAACGGCGAGCGCTACATCGTGGCCCCACGAGGTGAGACGCAGTGGGTCCGGAACCTGCGCGTCGCGGGCGGCGGCGAGCTGCGCGTGGGCCGGCGGGCCGAGCCGTTCACCGCCACCGAAGTTGCCGACGCGGACAAGCCGCCGATCCTGCGCGCCTACCTCAAGCGGTGGAAGTTTGAGATCGGCATGTTCTTCCAGGGCGTCGGCCCCGACGCCCCCGACTCCAAGCTGCTTGAGATCGCGCCTGGTTACCCGGTCTTCCGGATCAGCCGGCCCGGCTGAGCCGCCTGCGCGAACCCGGCGCGGCCCCGGACGGCGCCGGGCCGGTCACCCCCACCGGCCCGTTCCGGTGCTCAGTGGGTCAGGGCGAGGGTGGCGCCGTTGTCGTCGAGCAGCCGGTGATAGCCGGCCGCCGCGGGGAAGCTCTGACGTGACCGTTGCACGCGAGCCAGCGGCCCGTCCGGGCCCGCCAGCGTGGTCCCCTCCGCGTCCACCGCGATCATGCCGCCGTCGGAGCGCAGCAGGACCGGGCCGTCACGGCGGGCGGAGATGGCCACCCGCCCGTGGCGCAGGCCGTCGAGCACCGCGCCGGCCCCGTTCCCGGCGCACTCAACCCAGGTCGTCGGCGTCCCGGGTGGCGCGTCGGCGCCCGGCCGGTGCCAGTCGCTGCCGCCGACCGGGATCGCGCCCGGATCCCACGCGAGCCACCACGCCAGCGGCGCGGTCCAGCGCGGGTCGAGCCAGCTCCAGTGCCAGACCTCGACGAGCGGTGGCCGGCCCTGCATCGGCAGGGTCCAGCTGACGTGCCCGCCGATCGGGTGGTTGACCGACAGCAGGCCGCCGCGCCCCTGGGTCTGCTCCAGCCAGGAATCGGCCGGGCGGCGGAAGTCGACCCAGCCGACCTCGCCGAGCGCACCGGCGTGGCCGCCGGTCGTCGTGACCTCCTGGCCGGGTACCAGCGTGATGCCGTACCGCGCCGCGGCGGCCGGAAGCCCGCGGTGGTGACTGACCGTGTTGTGATCGGTGACCGCGATGAAATCAAGACCCAGGCCCGCTGCATAACGAGACAGCTCGGGAACCGTCTGCGCACCGTCTGAGTGCACCGTGTGGGTGTGGAGGTCGCCGGCGAGCCAGCGCCGGCCGGGATCGGCCGGGAGCGTCCGGGCGGGTGGGCGGTCTCCGGGCGGCAGCGGTGGGGGCGGCGCGGGCACCGGCTCCGGCGAGAACTCGCCCCGCCTGCCGCTCACCTCCGCCTCCAGCCGGTATTCCGCCCCCTCCGGGGGCAGCCGGTGGATACCGATGATCACCTGCCAGGTGCCCGGCTCCAGCTCGCCTGCCAGGTAACCCGGGGTCGCCGCGTCCGCGGTGATCACGAATGAGCGACGCGCGCCGCCCGACCAGCCGCGGAAACCGGCCGGGCCGATGCAGCCCAGGTCCAGGATCGCGGCCGACCGGTCGTACTCAAGGGCCACGCGCAGGCCGTATGACCCGGCCGCCACCTCGACCGGCAGGTAGTGCCAGGCCGATGCGATACGGTCGCTCACCGTCCACCGGCCGTGGTGCCGCGTCGCGTTGGCCATGCTTCCATCCGACCAGATCCGGCCGGGCTCCTCCAACCGGCCGTGCCGCGGCCAGCGCGCCGCGCCCGCGGCGGGTGGCCACCGCCCTCCGATCATGCCCGTCGGGCGGTTGACCGATGGAATTCAACGTGCGTAGAATTCAACGTGCGTTGAGATCCTGTCGCGCGGTCGGAGAGATCCCCGAACAGACCGCGGCACACGTCCCGGCACCAGGGAGTTCGCATGTGGGCGATGATCGTCAAAGAGTTCCGGCAGCTGCGGCGCGACCGGCGCACGCTCGCGATGATGATCGTGCTGCCGGTCATCCTGCTCGTCGTGTTCGGCTACGCGGCCAGCTTCGATGTCAAGACGGTCCCGACCGTCGCCGCCGGGCCGCAGGGAGCCGCCCTGGCCCAGAGCCTGGGCGAGCCGTTCGATGTGGTGGCCACCGCACCGGATGAGGGCAAGGCCTGGGCGCAGACCCAGCTCCGCGACAACAACCACGGCGCCGCCGTCGCGGTGATCGCGGGCGACGGGCCGACCGAGGTGCTGATCGACGGCAGCCAGCTGTTCACCGCCCGCACCACGCTGGCCGCGCTGTCCGCCAAGGCGGCGAAGGCGGCAGCCCAGGGCGCCGCTGCCGCCCCCCGCCAGCGGCCCACGGTGACGGTTCTCTACAACCCCGGGCTCAAGACCTCCAACATCATGATCCCCGGCCTGTGCGGGGTGGTCCTGGTGTTCATCGGGACGATCATCACCGCTCTCGGGGTGGTCCGCGAGCGGCAGTCCGGGACGCTCGAACAGCTGGCCGTGATGCCGCTTCGCCCCCGGGACGTGTTCCTGGGCAAGATCGTCCCCTACTTCGGCGTGGCCGCGCTCGATCTGGCGATCGTCGTCGGGGTCGGTGTGGGCATCTTCGGCGTGCCGTTCCGTGGGTCCTACGCCGTGTTCGCGCTCGCGGCCGTCCTGTTCCTGTTCGTCACCCTCGGCCTCGGCGTGCTGATCTCCAGCGTGTCGGAGAACCAGGGCCAGGCCATCCAGCTGTCGATGATGGTGATCCTGCCGCAGGTGCTGCTGTCCGGGCTGATCTTCCCTCTCACCTCGATCGCGGTCGGCGTGCGCTGGATCTCCTACATCCTGCCGTTGACCTACTTCAACGAGATCTCCCGGGGGGTGATGCTGCGGGCTGAACCGATCGGCCCGCTCTGGCAGCCGTTCGTCTTCCTCGCCCTCCTCGGCCTGGTCGTGTTCACGCTCGCCACCCTGCGGTTCCGCTCCTTCCTCGCGCCCGCCGCGCCACGGCGGGGCAAGGGCCGCGCGCCCGCGGGGCCGCCGCCGGCCGGCGCGGAGGCAGGCGCGCAGGCGGCCGCCGGACCGGCCGTCTCGCCGGCCGGCCAGGCCCGGCACCCCGACGCGGGGGGCGGGCCATGACCGCGCTGTCACCGGGCCCGGGCCAGGCAGGCCCGGCCGCTCCGGAGTGGTGGGGGACGGACGAAGCCAGCGTGCGCTACGGGGACAGGCTGGCGCTCGATCACGTCACGTTCCGCGCCGTGCCCGGCCGGGTCAGCGCGGTGGTGGGCGGCGACGGGGCGGGGAGAACCACGCTGCTGCGCTGCCTGGCAGGGGCGCTCGCGGCGAGCAGCGGCCAGGTCCGGCTGCCCGTGCCGCTGCGGATCGGGTACCTTTCCGCCGGATCGGGGACCTACCCGGACCTGTCGGTGACCGAGAACCTGGCCTTCCGTGCCAGCGCCTACCGGCTGCCGCCGGCAATCGCCAGCGAGCGCAGCCGGGAGCTGCTCGACCGGACGGGCCTGGCCGGGGCCCGCGACCGGCTGGCGGGGCAGCTTTCCGGCGGAATGCGGCAGAAGCTCGGCGTCATCGCGTCGATGCTGCATCGGCCCGACTTGCTGGTGCTGGACGAGCCGACCACCGGCGTCGACCCGGTCAGCCGGGCCGACCTGTGGTGGCTGATCGCCCGGGCCGCCGCCGACGGCGCGGCCGTGGTGCTGGCGACCAGCTACCTGGACGAGGCGGAACGCGCCGCCGACGTGCTCGCCCTGGACGCCGGCCGGGTGCTCGCCTCCGGGACGCCGCATGAGATCGTCGCGGCGATGCCCGGCACGCTGCGCGTGAGTGACGCCCGGCCGGACGGTGAGGCCAGGCGGCGGGCGTGGCGGCGCGGGGGCCGCTGGCGGGTCTGGGACCCGGCGCCCGGCGACGGGGCCGGTGGCCCGGCCGGCGGTCCAGCCGGCCCGGCCGGCACGGCGGGCGCCGCACTGGTGCCCGACCTGCAGGACGCGGTCACCGTCGCGATCCTCGCCCGCGAACTGTCCGGCGCCCGGGCCGGAAACGGCCGCCCGGGGGGAGGCGATCCGCGATGACGCAGCCGCTCGCGGAATGCGTGGGGGTGAGCAGGCGGTTCGGGCACTTCGTCGCCGTGGACGGGGTTGACCTCCGGCTCGGCCGGGGGGAGGTGGTCGGCCTGCTGGGCGCGAACGGTGCTGGAAAGACGACCCTGATCAGGATGCTGCTCGGGCTGCTGGCGACCTCCGCGGGGCAGGTGCTCCTGTTCGGGGAGCCACCGTCCCGCCGGACCCGCCAGCGTCTCGGGTACGTGCCGCAGACCCTGGGGCTGTACGACGACCTGACCCCGGCCGAGAACCTGGCGTTCTCGGAAGCCGCGTTCGGCGCGCACCCCGGGCGGGGCGGCGGCCGGGTCACGGCGTCCGCCCTGCCGGAATCGCTGCGCCCGTTCAGCCGCACGGTGGTGGGGTCGCTGCCGCTGGGAGTGCAGCGGAGCGCCGCGTTCGCGCAGGCGCTGGCCCATCAGCCGGACCTGCTGATCCTCGATGAGCCGACCTCCGGAGTGGACCCGCTGGCCCGCGCCAGGCTCTGGGAGACGGTGGCCGTCGCCGCGGCCGCCGGTACCGGGGTGCTCGTCACGACCCACTACATGGACGAGGCGCAGGAGTGCGACCGGCTGATGGTGATGGCGGACGGCCGCGTGGTCGCCGAGGGGACCGCGGGCCAGATCGTCGGCGATGCCCGGGTGACCGTGGTGGAGACGGTGGAGGCCGCGTCGTGGGCACCGGCCTTTGCCGCCCTGGAGGCGGCAGGCATGCCTGCCGCCCTGGTCGGGCGGACGCTGCGCGTGCCGGGCGCCGAGCCAGCCGAGGTCCGCCGTGCGCTCGGGCCGATCGAGGCCAGCGTCACCGGCGCCCCGGCCACGTTGGAGGAGCGTTTCTTCGAGCTCACGCTCACCTCCAGCCGGACGAGGGCACCCGCGTGACGGGGCCGGCGGCGGCCAGGCGCCGCGGCGCCCGCGCTGGCAGGAGCGGCCGCCGCAGCGGCGACAGCGGCACGAAGGAGGCGATCCTGGCCGCGGCACGCTCCCGGTTCGGCGACCACGGGTACGACGGCGCGACGATCCGCGCCATCGCGGCCGACGCCGGGGTGGACGCCGCCCTGGTGCACCACTTCTTCGGCAACAAGGAGCGCCTGTTCGCGGCGGCGATGCGGCTGCCGGTCGTTCCCAGCGACGTGCTGGCCGTCGCGCTCGCCCCCGACGCACGGGAGCCGGGGCGGAGCCAGGGCGAGCACCTGATGCTCACGGCGCTCAAGACCTGGGACGTGCCGGAGATGCGGGCCACGTTCCTGGGGCTGCTCCGCTCGGCGGTGACCAGCGAGCAGGCGGCGGCGATGCTGCGCCAGTTCGCCACCGAGACTATCCTCGGCCGGATCGCCGGGGTGGCTGCGCCCGGGCCTCCGGGCGCCGACCAGCGGTTCCGGGCCGCCCTGGTGGCCAGCCAGGTGCTCGGGCTCCTGCTCACGAGGTATGTGCTCGAACTCGACCCGCTCGTCGATGCCGGGGCCGAGGACCTGGCTTCCGCGATCGGCCCGACGCTCGAGCGCTATCTGACCGGGAAGATCGACTGAAATGCCCCTGGCGCGGAACCCGCCGCAGTGCCGGGCTTGTGCGGTACCGGTCAGGGCTTGCGCGCCATGCCGCCGTGCGCCGAGACCATCTCCGTCGGCGGCTCGTCATCGGGGTCGGCACGCCACGTGTGCACGTACACCACCCCCGGCGGGATCAGCTGGAGGCCGTCGAAGAAGCGGCACACCTGCGCGTGGCTGCGCAGGGTCTGCGGGGTCGCCACCCGCTCGTTGTAGCGCCGCTGCACCTCGGCCTGGTTGGCGTGGATGTCACTGGCCGGGTGCGAGACGACCAGGTAGCTGCCGGACGGCAGGGCATCCATGAGGTGGGCCACGATCTGGTATGGCTTGTCGGCGTCCTGGATGAGGTGCAGGATCCCGAGGAGCATGAGTGCGATCGGCTGGGAGAAGTCCAGGGTCTGGCGGGCTGCCGCCAGTATGGTGTCCGGCTCGCGGAGGTCGGCCTCGAGGTAGGCCGTCGCGCCCTCGGGCGTGCTGGTGATCAGGGCACGTGCGTGGGCGAGCACGATCGGGTCGTTGTCCACGTAGACGATGCGCGAGGAGGGCGCGGCCGCCTGGGCGACCTCGTGCGTGTTGTTCGCCGTCGGGATCCCGGTGCCGATGTCGAGGAACTGCCGGACGCCGCACTCGGTTGCCAGGAAGCGCACGGTCCGGGCGAGGAAGGCACGGTTCGCCCGCACCCGGAAACGGAGCCCGGGCGAGATCGCGAGCACCCGCTCGGCGGCCTCCCGGTCGGCGGCGAAGTTGTCCTTGCCGCCCAGCCAGTAGTCGTAGACGCGGGCGGGGTGTGCCACGGTGGTGTCGATCTCGGCCGGTTTCTCGCTGCGCTGGAAGATGCCGCTGAACCAGGTGCCTGTCATTCGGGCCGCCCCTCCCGCCCGTCGCTGAATTGCTCCTCCACCGCAGCATACGGTGTCGGCGGCGCCAACGTTGAATCGCTGGTCAAGCCGCCCGCGGCCGGCCTGCCCGGCGCACCGGGTGGTCGGCTAGCATCCGTCGGGTGGACGCGCTGCTCGGCACGTGCTCGCTGCCGCGGCTCAGGCGGCGCACGAGCGCCAAGTGGCGGACGCACCCCGGCGACGTGCTGCCGGCCTTCGTGGCCGAGATGGATTTCGATCTCGCCCCGCCGATCCGGCAGGCGGTCACCGATGCGCTCGCCCTCAGTGACTGCGGTTACGCGCACAGGGGGGAGCTGGGCGAGGCGTACGCGGCCTTCGCGGCGGACAGGCTCGGCTGGGACGTGGACCCGGGCCGGGTGTACCCGGTCCCGGACGTGATGACCGGGCTCGCCGAGGTGATCGAGGCCATCACCCCACCCGGCTCGGGGATCGTCGTCAACCCGCCGGTCTACCCGCCGTTCCGGTTCCGGTTCGGCTTCTACGGGCGGCGGATCATCGATGCGCCGCTCGCCCGGGACGAGGCCGGGAGGTACGACCTGGACCCGGCGGCGATCGAGGCGGCGCTGAGCCAGCCGGGCGCGGCCGCGTACGTGCTGTGCAGCCCGCACAACCCGACCGGCAACGTGTGGTCGCCCGGGCAGCTGGGCATGGTCGCCGACCTCTGCCAGCGCCGCGGCGCCGCCCTGCTGGTGGACGAGATCCACGCCCCGCTGGTGCTGCCCGGCGCCAGCTTCGTGCCGTTCGGCTCGCTGCGCCACGAGATGGCCGAGCGGGCATTTGTCTTCACGTCAGCGTCGAAGGGGTGGAACATCCCCGGCCTCAAATGCGGCCTCGTGATCGCCGGCTCCGACCGGGGCTCGGCGCTGCTGGAGGAGCGCCGGCAGGCACTGGTCGCCGCCCAGCTCGGCGTCCTGGCGTCGGTGGCCGCCTTCACCGACGGGCTGCCGTGGCTGGACGCGGCGGTTCACCAGCTGGACCAGAACCGGGCGCTGCTGGCTGACCTGCTGCGCGAGAGCCTGCCCGACGTCGGGTACACACCACCGCGGGCCAGCTTCCTGGCCTGGCTGGACTGCCGGGCGCTGGGCCTGGGCGACGACCCATCGGCGGTGTTCCTGGACAAGGGGCGGGTCGCGGTCAGCCGCGGCCCTAACTTCGGCAGCCAGGGCCGCGGTTTCGTCCGGCTGAACATCGGCACCTCGCCCGAGCTGATCGCCGAGGCGGTCCGCCGGATGGCCATGGCATGCCTGGTCGCGGACCCGCCCCCGGGGCCCTAGCCGCGGGGCGTCCGGGCGCTAGTGCTGGCGCAGCAGGTCGCGGGTGATCTCCATCTGCCCCAGGTGCTGGCAGACCTCCTCCATGACGTGCAGGAGCGCATGGCCCTGGCTGACGAACTCGAGCCCGCCCGGCCGGGTGACCGCGCCGGTACCCCGGGGCCGCGCTTTCGGGTCGGCGGTCACGATGTCGGCGCGGAAGCGGCGCTGCGCCTCCTGCGCCGCGGCGATCAGGCCGTCGGCCGGCCCGGAGGCGCGGAACTCCGCCGCCCGGTCCCGGTCCACGGCACGGCCCGCCACCACATGCCCGCCCCAGAACTCCATGACGCCCAGGCAGTGCCGCAGCATGGCGTACGGCGAGTTGGCACCGGGCAGGCTGGGCCGGGCGTTGGCCAGGTCGTCACCCAGGTCGCCGACGATGTCCGCCATGGCCTCGACCGCCCGGTCGACGTAGCTGGCGACCGCGTCCGGCTCAATTCCCATCCCGTCATCATGGCCCGGCCGCGCCTGGCCGGCCAGCCGCCGGTGCGCACATCCGCGGAGGTGGCCCCTCACCGGCCACTAGAGTGCCGCGTCCGGGGTAGGACAAGCCGGGACGCGGGAAGCAACCGCGCGCGGACGGCGCAGACAGGGGGATCAGCCATGAAGTGGTGGAAGCTGGCGCTCGTGGTGACCATCGTGGGCGCGGCGGCATTCCTGCTCGCGGGCCGGGAGGATATCGCCCGCTACCGGCGCATGCGCGCGATGTAGCCCTCACGAACACCGGCGCGTCGTCGATGTGCCGCGGGAGCCGGTGACGGCCGACCGCGTTTGCTTGGATTATCCGTTATGCACGGAATGTCCTGCCTATTCACGACGCGGTCCGCATGTCAGGCTGGAAAGGGCCATCTCCCATGGTCACGAGGCGGAGGGCCGCATGGGCAGGGACGTTCCCGCGATCATCGTCAGCCAGCAGGACCGGCGACGCTACCGGGACAAGGTCCGCCAGTGCCTGGACGTCTTCGCCCGGATGCTGCATGACGCGCGGTTCAAGGAAGCACCGCAGCAGGTCGGGCTCGAGGTCGAGTTCTATCTGATCGACAGGGCGGGCTACGCGTCCCTGCACAACGCGGAGGTGCTCTCCGCGATCGACGATGGGGGCTGGGCGACCGAACTGGGCAGGTTCAACCTGGAGGTCAACCTGGAGCCCCGCCCGCTGGCCGACGACGCGCTGGCCGGGCTGGAACGCGACCTGGCCGGCACCCTCGCGAACGCGGACAGGCAGGCACGGAGCACGGGCGGCCGGCTGGCGATGATCGGCATCCTGCCCACCCTGCGCGAGCGCGACACCACCGAGAAGGCGATGTCTCCCAACCCGCGCTACCGGCTGCTTAACGAGCAGATGTGTGCGGCGCGAGGCGAGGAGATGCGGATCGCCATCGAGGGGCCCGAACGGCTCCTCACTCATGTCGACAGCATCATGCCGGAGGCGGCCTGCACCAGCGTCCAGCTGCACCTGCAGGTAAGCCCGGAGGCGTTCGGCAACTACTGGAACGCGGCCCAGGCGGTGGCCGGGATCCAGGTCGGCCTCGGCGCCAACTCGCCGTACCTGTACGGCATGGAGCTGTGGCGCGAGAGCCGGATCCCCCTGTTCCAGCAGGCGACCGACACCAGGCCGGAGGAGCTCCAGGCCCAGGGGGTGCGGCCGCGCGTGTGGTTCGGGGAGCGGTGGATCACCTCGGTGTTCGACCTGTTCGAGGAGAACCTGCGCTACTTCCCCTCGCTCCTGCCGCTGATCGATGAGGACGATCCGGTGGCCGAGCTCCAGAGCGGCGCGACCCCCGAGCTTGCGGAGCTGACCCTGCATAACGGCACCGTCTACCGCTGGAACCGCCCGGTCTACGCGGTGGAGGATGGCGAGCCCCACCTGCGGGTGGAGAACCGGGTGCTCCCGTCCGGCCCGACGGTCATCGACATCATCGCCAACGCCGCCTTCTACTACGGCCTGGTCAGCATGCTCGCCGAGTCGGAGCGGCCCATCTGGACCCAGATGTCGTTCGCCG
>Ga0066905_100000330_pt1 | contig 12253 bp, 7 predicted proteins | sample PanSoiMetaPlot36_FD_67483 | JGI IMG/M metagenome (GOLD analysis project Ga0066905, IMG submission 67483) | Tropical forest soil microbial communities from Panama analyzed to predict greenhouse gas emissions - Panama Soil Plot 36 (version 2) | ecosystem: Environmental > Terrestrial > Soil >... | reverse complement strand
GCTGTCTCTCGGACCTGGTCAGGATGAAGGTGTCCGATTGATCGGTTCGCGCTCGCCCAGCAGCACGAGCGCGAACCGATAAATCAGCCAGCATCAGCCCGACTGTGTCTCAGACCAGTTCGGGGATTGCCCGCCCGGTATCGACCATCGGGACCGGGCGGCCGGTCGGGTCGTTGTAGTGCAGGTCGCGCGGCACGCCGAGGACGTGGAAGACAGTCGCCATCAAGTCTTGCGGGCTCACCGGTCGCGTCTTCGGGGCCTCGGCCCGCTCCGTCGATTCGCCAACCACATGTCCCATCTTCAATCCGCCGCCCGCCAGGGCGAGCGTTGAGAGCGGCGCCCAGTGGTCGCGGCCGCCGTCGCGGTTCAATTTCGGGGTCCGGCCGAACTCGCCGGTAATCACCAGGAGGATATCGTCGTCCAGCCCGCGGGCGGCTACGTCTTCGAGGAAGGCTGCGACAGCGTGATCGACGATCGGGCCCTGCTTCTTGAATCCATCGGCGATCGACCCGTGATGGTCCCAGCCGCCGTACCCAACAGTCACGAACCCTGCCCCGGCCTCGCACAGCCGGCGGGCCAAGAGGAGTTGCTCGCCGAGCCCCTTGCCGAAGCGTTCGCGCGTCCGCGCCGGCTCGGCCGTCACGTCGAACGCCGCCTTGGCCTGCCCGAGCATGAGGTCGAACGCCTGAGCCCGGAACCCGTCGATCCCGTCCATCAGACCAGTCTGATCCACGTCGCGCCGGACGGTGTCGAACGCATTCAACAGGCCGCGGCGGTCTTCGAGGTTGTCGAGCCCGTCGCGGAGGAGCATGTTGTCGCGGGCTCGGCCCGCGGCATCGAACGGCGAGAATGTGCGGCCAAGCCAGGCCGGGCCGTCGGCTAGGATGTCCCGGCACCGGACGTAAGTCGGCAGGCCGGTCGCCCCGGTCGCCCCGCGGAACCGCGACAAGATGGCTCCCATCCCTGGCCGGTTCGGCGGGGCCCCGTTATCGACGGCCGGGTTGTCGTAGCCGGTCATCACCCAGTGGGTCCCGCCGCCGTGCCCCGAATTCCCATGGGCGAACGAGCGAACGACCGCCATCTTGTCCGCCAGCCCGGCGAGCTTCGGGAATGTGCCGCCGAACTCGACGCCGGGCAGGTTGGTCTTCACGGCCCCGGTGGCGGAGCGGAATTCTTCCGGGGCGTTCGGCTTCGGGTCAAACGTCTCGATGTGAGACGGACCGCCGGAGAGCCAGAGCCAGACGACGGAAGTGGATTTGGTGGGTTTGCCGGTGGAGACACTGTCCTGGCGGGCTTGCAGGAGGCGGGGGAGGGTGAGACCGCCTAGCCCGAGGGCACCAACGCGCAAAAAGTCGCGACGGGACGCGCCGTCGCATGTCGTCCCGTGACGGGACGACCGCAAGGTTAACATGGCCGGACAGCCTTGGGAATCGGAGGGGGCCGAGTCTAGGGCAGGCAAGTCACAGGCGGGAGAGTAATCGGGGAACCATACCCTACTAAGCGGGATCGGTCAACATCTCCTTGCACTGGGCGTTCATTGACATTCTACGCTGCTTAACCATCCTCTTAATCGGCCGAAGTGGTTATCGGCGGACAGTTTTTTTCAAGATTGCTGTCGGAGGCCTGAAATCAAACCAGCATGGACAGGAGAGCAAATCTGGTTCAGCTGGAGCAAGAATATGCGCGCCAGAATGAAAAGACACCCGGGACAAGGACAGCCGCTGTAACGCGTTTTGCATGCAATTGCGCGACATTCCGGAAGTGTTCAGGTCGATGAATCGAATTGCCTCTCGACTGCGGAAGTCGTCCCCGCTGCAGTGCCATTCGGACGGCGATTGACGTATGCGCGCGGTGGGCCTAAGAAGTAGTAGTCTGGGGCAGATAGCTCAGCTGGTAGAGCGAGCGACTGAAAATCGCTAGGTCGCCGGTTCAATCCCGGCTCTGCCCACTCCGCAAGTCGATAGCCGAATAGCGTCTGCGATACCTCTCGGCGACCGGTTGTACGTCCCGGCACGCTTCGACTATTGAACTACAACAGTTGCGTGCCTCCGCATGGCCGCGTGTCCAAGTCCCCCTCGGCTCCCGTTCGCCCAGGCAATGACCGCGGTCTCGCCGTGGGTGCCATCCCCATCGAGTTGCCGAACCAGAGGGCGATGGGCAGAGCTCGCGGGGATCATGAAGCGTAAGTCCCGGGTGGGTCCGTACAGTCGCAGACAGCGGCCGGAGGCGGAAGGGCGAGGCGGAATTCGGGGGCGAGAAGCGGGAATTCGACATCGAAGGGAAGCGGGAGAAAAAGGACAAGTAGCAGCGGACCGCCTGGTCACCGGCGGATGAAGCCCGGTAGGCGAGTGCCATGGTGGTCACGAGCACCAGCCCGCAAACGCCGGTGATCAGCCTCCACCTCCACAATGGGAACGTGCCCGAGGGGGAACCGATCCGGGTGTCGAAAGCGCTGTCCCCGTCCTAGAGAACTGTCACCGCTTGGCCCTTCCCGTAGGTCGGAGGCCGGGTCCATCCGCCGCAGGCTTCCCGTGCGCGTTCGTCGGGTGCTGGGTCGTCGGCATCGCTTCTATCCGAACGCGGTGCGGCCCGTTATGCTGTCCGACGGTGTGAGACGCAAGAGTTACGCGTCCAGTTTAGTCGGACGGTACGCATGCCTGACGGCCTCTTCTCCGGGCTGCTGGTCGTCGACCTGACACGCGTTCTGGCCGGCCCGTTTTGCACGATGATGTTGGCCGAGCTGGGCGCCCGAGTCATCAAGGTGGAAGACCCACGTGGCGGTGACGATTCCCGCCGCTTCGAGCCATTCGTTCAAGGCCAATCCGCGTACTTCGCTTCGCTCAACCGTGGCAAGGAGAGCATCGCGCTGGATCTCAAGGACAAAGCAGACGGTGCCGTGTTTCAGAAGCTGGTCGGCCGCGCCGACGTGCTGGTGGAAAATTTCCGCCCCGGCACCATGGAACGATTGGGCTGGGGCTACGAGCCATTGCGGGCCGTCAACCCGCGTCTCATCTACGCGGCCGTGTCCGGTTTCGGGCAGACGGGCCCGTGGAGCCACAAGCCGGCCTATGACCTCATCGCGCAGGCGCTCGGCGGAATGATGAGCGTCACCGGCCAGCCGACCGGACCGCCGATGAAGGCGGGAACGTCCGTCGGCGACATCGTGGGTGGGCTATTTCTACTCGCCGGCATCGCCGCCGCCCTCTATCACCGCGAGAAGACCGGCGCGGGCCGGCTTGTGGATGTGGCCATGCTCGATGGCCAGCTCGCGATTCTCGAAAGTGCGATCATGCGCTATGCCGCCACTGGCCAGGTGCCGGGACCGCTGGGCAATCGCCATCCGTCGATCACGCCGTTCGAGCCGTATGCCGCGGCGGATCGCCCGCTCGTCATCGCCGCCGGCAACGACGCGCTCTTCGGCCGGTTGTGCGCTGCCCTGGGCCGAGCCGACCTCGCCGCCGATGCGCGTTACGCCAGCAACAGTGCACGCACACGCCACGCGGAGGAGTTGAAGGCTGACCTGGAGGCCACGCTGTGCCGCCAACCGGCCGGGTATTGGATCGAGGTGCTCGAAGCGGCGGGGGTGCCGTGCGCTCTGATGCAGAACGTCGCCGAGGTAGTCGCCCACCCGCAAACACAGGCCCGCAACATGCTAGTCCGCGCCGGTGATCTGCTCATGGCGGGCAACCCGATCAAGATCGCGGGATTCGCGGATGCGCCGACGCGCCGACCCGCGCCCGAGTTGAATGCCGACGGCGACCGCATCCGTCGGGAGATGGAAGAAGGGTGAATCTCGTATCGATGAGGGGTCCATGAAGCCGGCGACCGCGGCGAACGCACCCGTCGGCCGAAGGGCCGTGATCGAGGCAGTGAGCCGGCAAAGTGAGCGGCCGACCGACACTTTCAAGAAGGTGTGCGTCAATTGCGCCCTCTCTGACAACAGGGGTCAGATGCCAGGCACCATTCAAGACATTCCGCCACTTCTACACGACGCTCGATTGAGTGACTGCTGGTGGGATCGCCATCTGAACACGCTACACCTGTACTTTCAGTGCCTACGGCGCAACGTAGTTGGCACCCCCCTAGAGGATAGCACTGTTGAGCTGAAGCTGGGCGGCGTAGAGCAAGTTACAGCGTATTACTCACCTGCCAGTGTCAACGTGAAGCCTTCCGAATTCGAACCGTGTTCCCGAATTGCCGTCGCCGATCTCGAAGACTGGCCACAGAAGCCCGTCGAGGCCCACCTTGCGATCAACTCACTCCATGCCGAGTTCGAGTTGGCGACGGCGTGCGTCCGGGAAGCGCTGGTCGGCGATCTGATGGATCGCGCCCGCGAGTCGCCGCTACGGGTTCGTGTCTCGTTCGAGCCGCACAATTACGGATCGCAAGGCACGAGCATGGGCCTTGTCATCGACTGCGACTCGCTGGAGCCGTTCAGCAACAGAGTGCCGCTCAACATCGAAACGTGGGAGCGCCAATTCGAGGCGTGGTGGGCTGGTTGGCGAGAGCATTGGTCGGCAAAGGGCGGTGGCGACCCGGGGAATCCGACCACAGCGCTAGAGGATGCGTTCATCCCGGCTGGCCAGTCCGATCCTCCCGACTTGACCTACCGACCGCCACGGGCAGCGCCGTTCTTGCTGCCGTCGACGACTGTTCCTGCGGAATTGCTAAGGCCAATTGAAGATTACCACAACGGCCATCACGAGCAGAACTGGTTGAAGTTGGCGGCAGCGTACCCCCACTTCGACCAGCGACCAGAAGAGCGTGCGGCCCGACTCCGGGATCAGTTTCTCAGCCACGACTACGGAAGATGGATCTATGTCCGTCACATCGACAGGTGGTGGTGCGACGGAGACCGAGCCTGTGTTGTCGTGCGGGGAATCGAACATGTCAAGGGCGATAATGATTCTACTGCCACGAATGACGAAACTGTCATCACCTATGGTCTGCGGAAGTTCCGCCAAAACTGGGTCATTGCCACTTGGTCGCAGGGTTGGCCCAGGTTCGGGTCGGCGGCAGAGCTTCACGAGCATCAAATCTGGAAGGACGGGTGGAATCTTCCGCAATAGAGCTACTTTGTTAGGTACTTTGTCTGCGAGAGATGCGCGGTTGGAAGAAGCTGAGTTTCGCGCCGATGAGTGAATCCATGAAGTCCGCGACCGCGCCGGACGCACCCGTCGGCCGAAGGGCCGTGATCGAGGCGGTGGTCGCCAGCACGGTCGGCACGACCATTGAATGGTACGACTTCTTCCTTTACGGGGTGATGGCCGCCCTCGTCTTCCCACGTCTGTTCTTCCCCACCGTCGATCCATTCCTGGGGCAGATCCTGTCCTTTCTCACCTTCACGGCCGGGTTTGTGGCCCGGCCGCTGGGCGGTGTCATATTCGGCTACCTGGGCGACCGCATCGGCCGCAAGTCAACGCTCGTCGCCACCCTGCTGCTCATGGGCGTCAGCACGGTCGCGATCGGCTTGTTGCCGACGGCCGATACGATCGGCGTAACCGCGCCATTCCTGCTGACGTCGCTGCGCTTCTTGCAGGGCATTGGCGTGGGCGGCGAGTGGGGAGGGGCGGTGCTCCTGGCCCTGGAGTACGGTCATCGCGGCAAGCGCGGCTTCTACGCCAGTTGCCCGCAAGCCGGCGTGCCGCTGGGACTGTTGGCATCGGCCGGAGTGGTCGCCCTCTTCGAGAACTGGCTCGCGCCGGCCGACTTTCTGTCGTGGGGTTGGCGCGTGCCGTTCCTTCTCAGCAGCCTGCTCGTCGTCGTCGGCCTCCTCATCCGCGTGCGCATTCTGGAGACGCCCCTGTTTCGGCAACTGCAGCAGGCACAACAGGTCGCCCATGCTCCCATCCGGGAGACGCTGCGCCGCCACTGGCGTGAAGTGCTGCTGGCCGCCGGCTCGCGTATCAGCGAGAACTCGTGCTTCTATCTGTTCAGCACCTACATCATCGCTTACGGCAAGAATGTTCTGCACGTCGAACCGAGGCTGATCTTGTGGGCGGTCAACCTGGCGGCGGCCGTGGAGATCTTCACCATCCCGCTGTGGGGCATCCTCTCGGACCGCTGGTCGCGCAAAGGGGTGTACATACTCGGCAACCTGGTGCTGATTGGCTTCGCCGGACCGTACTATTGGCTCCTGGGCACGCTCCACCCGGCGGCCATCGTGGTCGCCGTGGTGCTGTCGCTGGCGCTGGGCCACGCCATGTTGTACAGTGTGCAAGCCTCATTGATTCCCGAGCTTTTCGGCACGCGGCTGCGCTACTCGGGCGCTTCCCTCGGCTATCAACTGGCCGCGCCCATCGCCGGTGGTACGGCGCCGTTGATCGCCGCCTGGCTGGCGCATACCTTTCCGGGGCAGACGTGGCTGCTGGCGACCTACATTGCGGGGATCAGCATTATCTCCCTGGTCTGCGTCTTCTTTCTCGCCGAGACGTCGCGCAATGACTTGACAGCCTCCAAATGAGCAGGGACCGGCCTCGGCTGGCGAGGTCTAGCCGGTACAACGTGCGGAGTCGGCTCTCAAATGTTCGTGAGCGGACCGGACGAGTCGCCGAAGCGGTCGAGTTTCGTCACGCCCGCGGCACGTGCCAGACCGAGGAACAGGTTCGTCGCCGGCTTCGATCCGTGCTGGACGTACCGCCCCGGCTTGAGTGCCCCGCCGCCCGCGCCGGCGAGCAACATCGGCAGGTTCGAGTGGGTATGGCGGTTGGCGTCCGCGTTGCCGCTGCCGTAGATGATCATTGAATTGTGCAAAAGGGACATTCCGTCCACGTCCTTGACCGCCTTCAGCTTCTCCAGCAGCTTTGCGAATTGCTTGGCGTACCACAGGTCGATGTCCGCGACCTTGTCGATCCAGTCCTTGCGGTTCTGGTGATGGGTCAGGTCGTGGTGCCCCTCGGAGATTCCGATCGGGTCGAACGACCGGTTGCTCCCGTCGTGGGCGAGCATGAAGGTCGCGATGCGGGTCGAGTCGGTCTGGAACGCGAGCACCATGAGATCGCACATGAGCTGGACGTGCTCGCCGTATTCCGATGGCGCACCGGCCGGGGTTTCGACCCGCGGGTCCTTCGCGTCGCCGAATTGTTCGGCCTTCTTGATACGGGTCTCGAGCTCGCGGACGCCCGTCAGGTACTGGTCGAGCTTGTGCCTGTCCGGGCCGTCCAGGCGTTTCTGCATCGCGCGGGCGTCGTCCAGGACGAAGTCGAGGACCGACCGGTCTTCCTGGCGGCGGCGCTCCTGGTTCGCCTGCCGCTCGCCCGGTTTGCCGGCGCCGAACAGGCGTTCGAAGACAAGCCGCGGATTCGGCTCAGCCGCCTTCGGCGTGGTCGGCGAGCTCCAGGCGAGATTGAACTGGTAGGCGCACGAATACCCGGAATCACACCCGCCGGTTCGCGGGGCCGCGTCGCACGTCAGCTCCAGCGACGGGAACCGCGTCAGGTGGCCGTACTCTTTCGCCAGCACCTGGTCGATGGAAATGCCGGCCCGAATGTCGGTGGCGCTTTTCTTGAGCCGGACGCCGGTGAGGAAAGTACCGTTGCCGCGCGCGTGGTCGCCGGCCCCGTCTGGACCGGGGTCCGCAGTCTTGTGGTCGAGACCGCCGAGAACTTGCACATCCTTGCGGAGCGGTTCAAGAGGCGCCAGCGTGCGGCCGTACTTGAAATCGGACCCCTCGCCGGTCGGCCACCAGGCGGCCGGGATCGCCCCGTTCGGAAAGTAGACGAACGCCGTTCGCAGCGGCGCACCGCCGGCAGTCGTCGCCATGCGGGCCTCTGGGGCCGCCAGTAGCCGCGCCGGCCGCATCGACTCAAACACCGGCAAGGCGACGGCCACGCCCACGCCGCGAAGGAAGTGCCGGCGGGTCAGGTCGGTTCGCATGGTCGCTCCTACTTCTCGGGCCGGTCTTGTGCCCGACGTCTCTGGAACGGAGTCGATTCGATCACCTCGGTCATCAACGCCGATGGTTTGCCGCCGGACTTTTCCAAACGGGCGACGATATCGTCCACCGCCTGCACGTCATGATACTCCAGTCCGCGGCCCAGGGCGTAGACCAGGAGCTTCTCGGTCAGGCAGCGGTAGAAGTCGGACTTCCGCTCCGTCGAGAGGACGCGCTTCAGCTCGCGGACGCTGACGAACGGCTCGCCGGTAATGAGCTGCCCGGCGGAATCGACTGGCTGCCCGCGTTCCTTGTCCCGCCACATTCCGAGGGCGTTGAAATTCTCCAGGGCCAGCCCGAGCGGGTCCATGCGGTTGTGGCACGATGCACATAGTGCATCCGCCCGGTGGACTTTCAGCGCTTCCCGCAACGTCTTGGGTTTCGCCCCATCGACCATCGCGTCTTCCAGGGTGGGGATGTCCGGGGGCGGGGGCGGGGGTGGGGTGCCGAGGATATTGTCCAGGATGAACAAGCCACGCTTGACCGGTGATGTCCGGTCAGGATTCGAAGTGACCGTCAAGACGGTTCCCTGCGTCAAAACGCCGCCCCGCGGGCTGTCGGCCGGCAGCTTGACCAGCCGCATCTGGTCGCCGGTCACGCCGGCGATCCCGTAATGCTTCGCCAGCCGTTCGTTCAGGAAGGCGTAGTCGCAATCGATCAGCTCCAGGAGGCTCCGGTCGTTGCGCAGGATGTGATCGAAATGCATCTCCGTTTCGCGCTTCATGGCCCGGCGGAGGTCGCCGTTCAACTCGAATTGCGCGAACCGCCCGAATCTGCGGCCGAACGAACCCCGGAGCGCATCGAGTTCCTTTTTCTCCGCGTCCGTGAGGGACTCTTTGCGGATGAGTTCGCGAAACCGCTCGCGCTGCTTGTCGGCATCCGGGTTGGGCGCCTCGTCGCGTGAAATCACCGCGCGGGCATTCACCTGCACCGCGTCCACGGCGCGGACCTGAAGCCACTGACCGACAAAATGGCGGACGAACTCGTTCGACTTTTGGTCCGCGAGCATCCGCTTGTATTGACCGGCGAGGTTCGCGCGGAGCTTCCCTTCGTCGGCCAGGCGGATCAGTTCGTCGTCGGGCATGGACGACCAGAGGAAGTACGACAGCCGCGAGGCGAGGGCATGTTCGTCGATGAGCGGGTGGCCGCTGCCCGTCGGCACGACGCCCTCTTCGCGGAACAGGAACCGCGGCGACGCCAGGACCACCGTCATCGCCTGGGCGATCCCCGCCTCGAAGGTGCGGCCGACGGCATGGTTTTCCGACAGCGCGACGAGACGATCGACGGTCGCGTCGTCCACCGGCCGGCGGAACGCCTTCGACGCGAACGACTTCAACAGCCCGCGGGAGTACTCACGGCGCTTCGCGGGATTGTCTGGCACTGTGCCGGGGAAGTACTTCTCGTGGTTCGCGGGCCGCACCCAGTGTTCCTTCGCCATCGGCCCGCGGACGGTCACTCCGACGATCCGCAGGGTGAGCGACCGGACCTGTTTGTCCTTCGTAAGGGGCTCCAGCTCAAACGTCAGTTCGTGCTCGCCGGCCTTCCAGTCCGCGTCGAACTCGTATCGATAGGTCTTACCCCCCTGTCGGGAGTACTGTTGGTCGTGCAAGACCTTGCCATCCGCCTTGAACACAACGCGGCACTTGTTGTAATCGAACTGGCCGTCCACAAACGTTTCATTCGCCGAGAGATCGACGACCAGCTGATATGGGCCGGCGTGCTCAATCGTGTGGGTATGACTGGCCTTGGCCGCCTTGTAATAGGAGAGCGCAAGGAAGCCGTCGGTCGGGCCCTTCGCGTCCGCGGGCCCGAACAATCGGCCCGGCAGTCGCTTCTCGGCGGGCACCAGTGGTGCGGTCGGCACCGCCTGCGCAACGATTGTCCGCGCGGCCGCAATGAACTTCTCCAGGTGCAGCGGCGACAGGGTGAGCACGTCGCCGATGTTGTCGAAGCCGTGTCCGGTGTCGTCCGGCGGGAATGCCAGGTCGGCGTTGAAGTCCACCCCGAGCAGGTCGCGGACGGTATTGCGGTACTCGACGCGGTTGAGCCGGCGGACGGTCACCCGCCCGGGATCGGGGTTCGCCGGATCAATCTTGAAGACCGTCCCCTTGACCCACTTCTCGATGTCACCGAGCTGTTCGACGGACGGCCGGGGCTTGCCCTTCGGCGGCATCATGCCGGCCCGGAGCATGCGTAGTGCCTTGGCCCAGACCTCGATGTTGGCGGTCACATCCTCCGCTTCAAAGTTGATCTTGCCCTTGGCCCCAGGGCCGGAATGGCAACTCGTGCAGAACGTCTCAAGGACTGGTTGGACGTGCATGCGGTATCCGTCATCGGCGCCGGCAATGGAGCATGGGACGAGGGTCGCGCACACGGCGACCACGCAAAGGAAGGAAGTGCGACGGTCCGGTATGCGAAGGAAGCCCGACATGGCGGCCCCGGAGTGTTTCGATTGGGCTCGGGTGTCGGTACGTTTTCCAATAAACGAAATCGGCTGTAGCGCAGCGGCGCGCCGATGCCGTGCGTTCAGAACGGGCAGGCTCTGAGTGAGGTTACCCGCCCTGTGCATCGGGATCAAATACGAACTGGAGCGCGTTCATTTTTCTCTCATGTTTCGGACGCTGAGTTTGTAAGCGACCGCGTACTTGATCGACCATCGCGGCGTCGGGCACGTTGCGTTGCATTACACCCCACCCTAAGGACGCCAAGGACGCCAAGACCGCCAACTTTTTTCACACCTCCCCCCCTCACTTTCAGACCGAATTCCGCGCGGATTGTCGGTGCTGACCTTGACAGGTCCTCGTAGCGGAAGGCCCGCGCCGACGCGTCAGGCTAACCCGCTACGAATTCCGGAAGCCCGTTCAAATCGATGGGCCCGTGGGTGGTCTCGAGGGACCGATTCATTTCATTCCAAACACACACCCCCTTGGAATGAAAGTTCACAGATGCAACGCAACGGCGACGAGTCCCGCGACCAGACGGCACCGGAACTTGCGACGATGGGGCCGTGCCGGCTGTTTACCCGGCGGTGTCTCTCACCGCGCCGGAACCATGGAACCGCGACGTGGAATCGTGACCGCTGGGAAGCGCGCGGGATGCGCGGAATGACCAGCAGAATCGACGACATGAGGGGGAGAATCGTCGAGATGTTGCGCCAGGCGAAGCCTGGGGAGGGGGGAAGTGATGTAAGACGCATCACGGAAACCTTTCGCACGAATCCTGTGGGTAACCAATCCCACCCGGTAGAGCCTAGCCAGCAGCCGGAAGCGCGTCTGGCGTCCTGTCCGGGCAACCGGCGGGGCGAAGCGGAGACAGCGAGTGTCAAGGCCGCGGGATTGAGCCTCGAAATCGATTTCCTCGCGAGGAGCCCTCGACTTCATCTCGTGCGGGGGCCGCGTCGCGGCACTGTCATGGCGAGGTGCAGCGGTCCTGCCGGGGTCTAAGGCCGGGGCATAGGCACACGAGGATTCGCCAGGAACCTGGGAGGTCCGCACGTCTCCGATCGACTAGTGGCGTGGGGCTGCCACTCCCAAAGCTCCAGGTCCGGCTGCCGGCGTCGGGCGGCCCGGGAGCGAACACAGGCGCACCGGTCGGCACCGCAGGCGCGAAGGACAACGAAGCGCGGCGGGAGGGGCGTACGGACGTCGGAGTTCTTCGTAGTACCGGGGAAGCCGGGGAACTCGCGCCACGAGGACCCGGTGGAGGGAAGGGAGAATCGAGTCCGAGACCCGTGGGAGGGAAACATGGCCGGGACACCGAGTCCGGATCCCGTGTTCACGAAACAGACACGGATAGCGGAGTTGGCGAAACAGGCGCCGTCGATGAGTTTCACGACCTTGGCGCATCACATCAACCAGCAGTGGCTGTCCGAGGCGTTTCGGCGCACGCGCCAGGACGGGGCCACGGGCGTCGACGGACAAACGGCCGCGGAGTACAGCGAGAACCTGGCAGGGAACTTGCAGGGGCTCCTGGACCGGGCCAAGTCCGGGACGTACCGGGCGCCGCCGGTGCGGCGGGTGCACATCCCGAAAGGAACGGGGACCGAGACCCGGCCGATCGGGATCCCGACGTTTGAAGACAAGGTGCTTCAGCGGGCGGTCGTCATGGTGCTGGAGCCGGTGTATGAGCAGGACTTTCTCGACTGTTCGTACGGGTTTCGGCCGGGGCGATCGGCGCACCAGGCGCTCGACGCGCTGTGGCGGCAACTGATGGCGATGGGCGGCGGCTGGGTAGTGGAAGTCGACATCCGGAAGTTTTTCGACACGCTGGATCACGCACGGCTGCGTGAGTTTCTCCAACGGCGGGTGAGCGATGGCGTGC
>Ga0066905_100000329_pt1 | contig 12276 bp, 13 predicted proteins | sample PanSoiMetaPlot36_FD_67483 | JGI IMG/M metagenome (GOLD analysis project Ga0066905, IMG submission 67483) | Tropical forest soil microbial communities from Panama analyzed to predict greenhouse gas emissions - Panama Soil Plot 36 (version 2) | ecosystem: Environmental > Terrestrial > Soil >... | reverse complement strand
ACGCGGTGTCACGGAAACTTGGGCGCGCTGAGCGTCGAGGCGCGGCGAACTAGACGTTGAAGCCGAGGGCGCGGAGCTGGTCCCGGCCGTCATCCGTGATCTTATCCGGCCCCCACGGCGGCATCCATACCCAATTGATCTTGAAATCGCTGACCAGGCCGTCCAGGGCCTCCCTGGTCTGATCCTCGATCACGTCGGTGAGCGGGCACGCGGCCGAGGTGAGCGTCATGTCTAGCACGGCGATGTTGGAGTCGTCGATGTGCACGCCGTAGACGAGGCCCAGGTCGACGACGTTGATACCGAGCTCAGGATCCACGACGTCTTTCATCGCCTCGGTGACCTCGTCGAGCGAGGCTAGCGTGCTACTCATCGGTATCTCCTCCTGCCGTGCCGGCGCCGGCGATCGCCTGCGTCGTCGCGTCCTTCCAGGCCATCCAGCCCAGCAGCGCGCATTTGATCCGGGCCGGGTACTTGGATACCCCGGCGAAAGCGACCGCATCCCCCAGCACGTCCTCGTCCGGCTCGAGCTGCCCCTTCGCCGTCATGAGCTCGCTGAACGAATCGGCCAGTTTGAGCGCTTCTCCCACGGTACGTCCGATGACGAGCTCACTCATCACAGAGGTCGACGCCTGCGAGATCGAGCAGCCCTCGGTCGCGTACGAGACGTCGGTGATCCGGTCGCCGTCCAGGCGTACCCGCAACCGCACCTCGTCCCCGCAGGTCGGGTTCACGTGGAAGACCTCGACGTCGTACGGCTCGCGCAGTCCGGCGTTCACCGGTCTCCGGTAGTGGTCCAGGATGATCTCCTGGTACATCGACTCCAGCTGCATCAGGCGAAGAATCTCTTGACGTGGTCGAGGCCGGCGATCAGCGCGTCGACCTCTGCGGGCGTGTTGTACAGGTAGAACGAGGCCCGGGTAGTGGCCGGCACCCCGTAGCGCAGGCAGGTCGGCCGGGCGCAGTGATGCCCGACCCGGACCGCGATACCAAGCTCGTCGAGGACCTGACCCACGTCGTGGGGGTGCAGACCGTCGAGGGTGAAGGAGATCGTCGCCCCCCGCTCCCGCTCGGTCGGCGGCCCGACGATCCGCAGCCCGGCCACGGTCGCCAACCCGTCCAGAGCGTAAGACACCAGAGCGTGCTCGTGCTCGGCGATCCGCGCCATCCCGATCTCGGTCAGGTAGTCGACGGCCGCACCGAGTCCGACCGCCTGCGCGATCGGCGGAGTGCCCGCCTCGTACTTGTGCGGCAGCCCGGCATAGGTGGAGTGGTCCATCCAGACCGCCTCGATCATCTCGCCGCCGCCGAGGAACGGCGGCAGCGCGTCCAGCACCTCGCGCCGCCCCCACAGCACGCCGATCCCGGTCGGACCGCACATCTTGTGCCCGGTGAAGCCGACCAGATCGGCGCCGAGCGCGGCCACGTCGAGCGGCATGTGCGGCGCTGCCTGGGCCGCGTCCACCACGACCAGCGCGCCGACCTCGCGCGCCCGGGCGATGATCCGCGCGGCCGGGTTGATGGTGCCGAGGATGTTGGAGACCAGCACGAACGAGACCACCTTGGTCCGCTCCGTGATGACCTCGTCGAGGCTGGACAGGTCGAGCCGGCCATCGTCGGTGAGGCCGAACCACTTCAGCGTCGCGCCGGTCCGCTCGGTGGCCAGTTGCCACGGCACGATATTCGAGTGGTGCTCCATCTCGGTGATGACGACCTCGTCGCCGGGACCGATGCGGTACGGCGGACCGGCCCAGCACAGCACGTTGGCCACCAGGTTGAGGGCCTCGGTGATGTTCTTGGTGAAGATCACCTCGTCCCTGGACGGGGCGTTGACGAACCGCGCCACCTTGTCCCTGGCACCCTCGTAGAGCCCGGTCGCCTCCTCGCCGAGCAGGTGCGACGCCCGGTGGATGTTGGCGTTGTGCCGCTCGTAGAAGCTGGCCACCGTGTCGAGCACCTGGCGCGGCTTCTGCGAGGTATTGGCCGAGTCCAGGTAGACCAGCGGGCGGTCGTTGCGAACGATGCGCTCCAGCACCGGGAAGTCCTTGCGGATCTCCTCGGTGTTCAGCAGCGCGTAACTGGTCATGGTCAGCTCGCTCCCCCACTCGATACCGGGCCGCCTCCAGCGGCCGCGGATGCCGGGCCGACCCCGGCGGTAGCCTCCGAGCCCTGGGCCGCCTTCACGAACCGTTCGTAGCCCTCGGCCTCGAGCGTCTCGGCCAGTTCAGGGCCGCCTTCCTCGACGATCCGACCGTCCACGAAGACGTGCACGAAGTCCGGCTTGATGTACCGCAGGATCCGGGTGTAGTGGGTGATCAGCAGGATCCCGGTCTCGCCGCCGTCGCGGACCCGGTTGACCCCGCGCGCCACTACCTTCAGCGCGTCGATGTCCAGCCCCGAGTCGGTCTCGTCCAGGATCGCGATCCGCGGGTGCAGCAACTCGAGCTGAAGGATCTCGTGCCGCTTCTTCTCCCCGCCGGAGAAGCCGGCGTTGACGTCGCGCTCGGCGAAGGCCGGATCGATGGCCAAGTCGTCCATCGCGGACCTGACCTCTTTGACCCAGGTGCGCAGCTTCGGCGACTCGCCGCGGATCGCGGTGGCCGCGGTGCGCAGGAAGTTCGACACCGAGACCCCGGGCACCTCGACCGGATACTGCATGGCCAGGAACAACCCGGCCCGGGCCCGCTGGTCCACGGTCAGCTTCAGCACGTCGACCCCGTCGAGCGTCACCGAGCCGCGAGTGATCGTGTACTTCGGGTGCCCGGCGATGCTGTAGGCGAGCGTCGACTTGCCCGAGCCGTTCGGCCCCATGATCGCGTGGGTCTCCCCCGTTGACACGGTCAGGTTGACCCCGCGCAGGATCTCCCGCGGGGTTCCGTCGGCGTCGACGGCGACGTGCAGGTCGCGGATCTCGAGTGTGGACATTTGGCGGTTCCGGCTCCTGATTCGATTGCGTTACGGATTGACGGCGACGTACACGCCGTCGTCTTCGATCTTGACGGCGTAGACCGGCACCGGCTCGGTCGCGGGCAGCCCGGTCGGACGGCCGGTGGCCAGGTCGAACCGGGAGCCGTGCAGCCAGCACTCGACGGTGCCGTCCTCGACCTCCCCTTCGGACAAGGCCACCTGGGCGTGCGAGCAGACATCGTGGATCGCGTAGACGCGGCCCTTGCTGCGTACGATCGCGACCGGCCGGCCGTCGATGTCGACGTGCACGGCGCCGGGATCCGGCACCTCGTCGAGCGAGACGGCACGGACGAACTCCCCGCGCGCCACGGTTCGCTCGCTCATACCGGGTCCCCGCGGAAGCGTGCGCGACGCATCAGTGAGGCCAGCGGTTTCATGGGGTGCCTCACGCCACCGCTCCCTCTAGCTCGGTCTCGACCGCTGCGATCAGCCGCTCCTCAACGGCCGGCACGCCGATCCTGGTAATCAGCTCGGCGAAGAAGCCCCGAACCACCAACCGGCGCGCCTCCTCGGCGCGGATGCCGCGAGACTGCAGATAGAACAGCTGCTCGTCATCGAATCGGCCGGTCGCGCTGGCGTGCCCGGCGCCCTCGACCTCGCCGGTCTCGATCTCGAGGTTCGGCACCGAGTCGGCCCGGGCGCCGTCGGTGAGTACGAGGTTGCGGTTGAGCTCGTAGGTGTCGGTCCCGATTGCGGTCTTGCGGATCAGCACGTCGCCGATCCAGACCGTGTGCGCGCCGTCGCCCTGCAGCGCACCCTTGTAGGCCACCCGGCTGCGGCAGTGCGGCGCCGAGTGGTCGACGAACAAGCGGTGCTCGAGGTGCTGACCGGCGTCGGCGAAGTACAGCCCGAGCAGCTCGGCCTCCCCGTTCGGGCCTGCGTAGCTGACCTGCGGGTAGATCCGCACCAGATCGCCGCCGAACGTCACCACCACCGAGCGCACTGAGGCGTCCCGGCCGACGCTGATGAAGTGGTGCGACAGGTGCACCGCGTCGTCGGCCCAGTCCTGGACCGAGACCAGGGTCAGCTTGGCACCGTCGCCGACCACGATCTCGACGTTGTCGGCGTAGGTGGCCGACCCGGTGTGGTCGAGCACCACAACCGCCTCGGACAGCGGCTCCACCTCGACGACCAGGTGCCCGTACGCCGGGCCCTGCGCGGCCTCACCATGCAGCCGGACCGTGATCGGCCGGTCCGGTGCGGTCTCCGCCGGCACCGTGATCACCGTGGCGGTCTCCGCATAGGTCCAGGCGGCCGCCGCGACCCGGTCGGACGGAACGCCGGCCCGGCCGACCCGCGGGTCGTCCCGCTCGGCCGTGGCGACCGGCACGCCGGCGGGAGCGTCCACCTCGACGAGCACCTTGCCGGTCGCCGCCGCGCTGCCGTCGTGCAGCCCGCGCAGCCGGTTGAGCGGGGTGAACCGCCACTCCTCCTCGCGACCGTGCGGAACCGGAAAGTCGGCGACATCGCGGGACGCGAACGCGTGCAGCTTGGAGACCGCACGCTCGCCGTCCGCGCCCGCGCCATGGCTGTGCCCGCTGACCTCGACGGTGGGCAGTTTCTGTCCAGTCGGCATGGTCAGCCCACGGCCCCTTCCATCTGCAGCTCGATCAGACGGTTCAGCTCGAGGGCGTACTCCATCGGCAGCTCGCGCGCGATCGGCTCGACAAAGCCGCGCACGATCATCGCCATTGCCTCGTCCTCGGTCAGGCCGCGCGACATCAGATAGAACAGCTGGTCCTCACTGACCTTGGACACGGTCGCCTCGTGACCCATCGACACGTCGTCCTCGCGGACGTCCACGTACGGGTAGGTGTCCGACCGGCTGATCGTGTCGACCAGCAATGCGTCGCACTTGACCGTGGACCGGCTGTGGTGGGAGCCCTCGAGCACCTGGACCAGGCCGCGGTAGCTGGTGCGCCCGCCGCCGCGAGCCACCGACTTCGACACGATCGTGGATGCGGTGTGCGGTGCGGCGTGCACCATCTTCGCACCGGCGTCCTGGTGCTGCCCCTCACCGGCGAATGCCACCGAGAGCGTCTCGCCCTTCGCGTGCGAACCCATCAGCCACACGGCCGGGTACTTCATGGTGACCTTGGAGCCGATGTTTCCGTCGACCCACTCCATGGTCGCGCCCTCGTGCGCGACGGCCCGCTTGGTCACCAGGTTGTAGACGTTGTTCGACCAGTTCTGGATGGTGGTGTAGCGGCACCGGGCGTTCTTCTTGACGATGATCTCGACGACCGCCGAGTGCAGCGAGTCGGAAGAGTAGATCGGCGCGGTACAGCCCTCGACGTAGTGAACGTAGGCACCCTCGTCGACGATGATCAGGGTGCGCTCGAACTGGCCCATGTTCTCGGTGTTGATCCGGAAGTAGGCCTGCAGCGGGATCTCGACGTGCACGCCGGGCGGCACGTAGATGAACGAGCCGCCGGACCACACCGCGGTGTTCAGCGACGCGAACTTGTTGTCGCCGACCGGGATCACGGAGCCGAAGTACTCCTTGAACAGTTCCGGGTGCTCGCGCAGGCCGGCGTCGGTGTCCAGGAACACCACGCCCTGCTGCTCCAAGTCCTCCCGGATGGCGTGATAGACGACCTCGGACTCGTACTGCGCCGCGACACCGGCGATCAGCCGCTGCTTCTCCGCCTCCGGTATGCCGAGCCGGTCGTACGTGTTCTTGATGTCCGCGGGCAGCTCGTCCCAGCTGGTCGCCTGCTTCTCGGTCGACCGGACGAAGTACTTGATGTTGTCGAAGTCGATCCCGGACAGATCGGCGCCCCAGGTCGGCATCGGCTTACGGCTGAACAGCCGCAAGCCCTTCAGCCGCAGGTCGAGCATCCACTCCGGTTCCCCCTTGCGCGCGGAGATGTCGCGCACCACGTCCTCGTCGAGACCGCGGCGCGCGCTGGCGCCGGCCGTGTCCGGGTCGGCCCAGCCGAACTTGTAGCGGCCGAGTCCCTCGAGCTCCGGGCGGGCGGTCGTGGTCATGAGGAGGTCCTCCCGATGGAAGGGGTTTCGGATGGGGGCGGCGGCGGCACGTGCGTGGTGCAGACACCGTCGCCGTGAGCAATCGTTGCAAGCCGCTGGACGTGGGTGCCCAGCAGCCGCGCGAAGACCGCGGTCTCCGCCTCGCACAGCTCGGGGAACTGCTCGGCCACGTGCGCCACCGGGCAGTGGTGCTGACAGAGCTGCTCCCCGCGCCCGGACGGCGCCGGGCTCGCGGTGGCAGCGTAGCCCTCCGCGGTGAGCACTTCGGCCAGGACCCGGGTGCGATGCTCCGGCGGGGTGTTCGCCAGCGCCGCATCGGCGCGCTCTACCAGGTCGGCGACCAGATCCTGGGCGAACGCGCGGACCGCTTCCCGCCCGCCGGAGCGGGCCAGGTAGCGCAGCGCGCGGACGGCCAGATCGTCGTAGGCCTGGTAGAACGCGTCCCGGCCGGACTCGGTCAGGGCGAACACCTTAGCCGGACGGCCGCGACCGCGGGCGCCGTAGATCCGCTGCTCGCGAGCCTCGATCATGCCGGCGGCGAGCAGCGCATCCAGGTGCCGGCGAACCGCCGCCGGAGTCAGTCGCAACCGCTCGGCCAGCGCCGAAGCGGTCGACGGCCCGTTGTGCAGCAGCGAGCGGGCCACCCGATCGCGGGTGTTGCCGCGCGCGTCGAGGCCGCCGTCAGTGGGGACGGCGACCGGGAGAAGCTCGCGCGCGTTTTTCACAACACCATTGTGACCTAATTCGGTTGGCCGTAACAAACCAACCCGCCGATTCGCGCCCCCGAATTCCGCCAAGATCGCCGTTTTCGTGATCACTCTACCGGCCGACCTGCGAGAACGCGCCGAAGCGATCACGAAAACAGCGATCACGGCACGGGCCGTGAGCATGGCGGACGCGGGCGCCGGGCGCGCCGGCCGATCGTGCGGTGAGATACGCGGTAGCCGGGTTAGGGTGCCCCGTGACCGTCGATCCGCCGCCTGGGTCGCTGCAGACCCGTGACTCGCTGGCCGCTGACCTGCGTACGCTCGGCCTGAGAGCCGGTGACATCGTGCTCTGCCATACCTCGCTGCGCTCCCTCGGCTGGGTGTGCGGCGGGCCGGTCGCAGTGGTCCAGGCACTGCTCGACGTGCTCGGTCCGGACGGCACCCTGGCCGTACCGGCGCACTCGACCGACAACTCCGATCCGGCCGGCTGGCACTTTCCGCCGGTCCCTGAACAGTGGTGGGAGCCGATCCGGGACAACATGCCCGGCTACGACCCCGCGATCACCCCGACCCGCGGGATCGGCGTGCTCCCGGAGACGGTCCGCAACTGGCCGGGCGCCCGCCGCAGCTCTCACCCGCAGGTGAGCTTCGCCGCGGTCGGCGCCCGGGCCGCCGAGCTGCTCGCCGATCATGCGCTCGACCACCGGTTCGGCCCACGTTCCCCGCTCGGCGCCATGAACCGGGCCGGCGCCCGGATTCTGCTGCTCGGCGCGGGCTACCTAAGCTGCACCGCGTTCCACCTTTCGGAGCACGGCGTGCCGGGGATCCCGACCGAGACCGAGTCCTGCGCGGTCCACACCGACCAGGGCCGCCGGCACTGGGTCACCTATACCGACACCGTTGCCGACGAGGAGGACTTCGGCGAGTTGGGCGCCGCGCTCGAGGTGGACCGACCGGACGTGGTCCGGCGCGGGCGAGTGGGCGACGCCGACTGCCGATTGATCGAGATGCCGGCCGCGGTCGAGTTCGGAACGGCCTGGCTGACCGCCCATCGGCACCCGGCCGAAACCGCCTGACCGAACCTCTCGGAGTTGGTAGCGAACGTGCTGGCCGAGGAGTAATTTCGGCCCGTGATCCATCGGGTATCGCGCTTGCGCGCTCTACCCGCGGCGGCGGTAGTTGGCGTGGTGATCCCGATCGCCGTGCTGTTGTCCGGCTGCAACTCGGGCGACCAGCCCACATCTGCGCCTGACCTGTCGGCGATGCGCACCGGGCTCCAGGACGGCAGCGCGTTCGCTGATGTGCGCAGCGTCACCGCCGACTACTGGGAGAACAACCTCGGCCAGGGCACACTCAAGGTCACGGTGACCGTCGGCCAGGGCGGCGACGCGGACACCATCGCCGACCAGGCGGTCGGCCAGATCTGGACCAACTGGGTAACCGATCGGGTTCGGATCATCGATGTTGTGGTGCTCGGCACCGAGGACGTCTCGTACACCGTGCAGCGCCGGTACAACCTGCCGGGCCAAAAGGAGGAACTGACCCGGGAGTACGGCGAGCCCGCATCCTCCGGCTAGCCGGGCGCAGCCGCAGCGGATCCGCCGGGGCGGCGTCGGGCCGGGTGGGGTCGGGCGCGCCGGTCGTCGCAGACCTACACTCGGCCCATGCTGGGGCCGGCCGTCGAGGTCGATCATCTCGTGATGCGCTACCGCGGTGTCACCGCGGTCGCCGGACTCAGCCTGCGCGCGGAACCCGGCACGGTCACCGCCGTGGTCGGGCCGAACGGCGCCGGCAAGACCACCACGCTGGAGACCTGTGTGGGCCTGCGGGCGGCGCAGGAGGGCACGGTCCGGGTGCTCGGACTCGACCCGGGCGACCGGCGCCATCGGGCCGCCCTGCTGCCCAGGATCGGCGTGCTCCTCCAGGAGGTCGGCGGGCACCCGGGCGGGCGACCGCTGCAGTTGCTTCGGCATGCCGCGGCGCTCTATGCCCATCCGCACGATCCGGACGAGCTGGTCGACCTGGTCGGGCTGCGCGGCGGCACGCTGCGTACCCCGTACCGCCGGCTGTCCGGCGGCGAGCGGCGCCGGCTCGGCCTGGCCCTGGCGCTGATCGGGCGGCCCGAACTGGTGTTCCTCGACGAACCGAGCGCGGGCCTGGATCCGCGCGGCCGGCATGCGATCTGGGCGCTGGTCACCGAGTTGCGGGCGGCCGGCGGCACGGTGGTGCTGAGCACTCACCTGCTCGACGAGGCCGAACGACTGGCCGACCAGGTCATCATCATCGACCGCGGCCTGGTGGTCGGCGCCGGCACTCCGGCCGAGCTGGCCGGTCGTGGGGTGCAGAAGGCACTGAGCTTCTCCGGTCCGGCCGGGCTCGACCTCGACTCGCTGCGGGCCGCGATCGGCCGCCCGACCTCGGTAGAGCAACCCGCGCCCGGCCGGTACCAGGTGAACGGGGAGCTCACTCCGCAGCTGCTGGCCACGGTGACCGCCTGGTGCGCGGCTCACGGCGTGCTGCCCGAAGCGCTTACGCTGCACCGGCGGTCGCTCGAAGACGTGTACCTGGAGGTCACCGGCGCGGAGCGGCAACCATGACGCTCACTGCGCAGCCGGGCGTCGCGAGCCGGCCGCGGATGCTGGCCGCGCACACTTCGCTGGAGACCAGACTCCTGCTGCGCAACGGTGAGCAGCTGCTGCTCCTCCTCGTCATCCCGATGATGCTGCTGCTCCTGCTCAGCCAACTGGAGATCGTCGAGCTGCCGGCCGGGCGCCCGATCGACTTCCTCACCCCGGGGCTGTTCGCGCTCGCGATCATGTCCACCGCGTTCACCTCGCAGGCGGTGGCGACCGGGTACGAGCGCCGCTACGGCGCGCTCCGCCGGTTGGCCACCACACCGCTGCGGCGCAGCACGCTGATCGCCGGGAAGACGCTGACGGTGCTCGCGGTGGAGGCCCTCCAGCTGGCTCTGCTGGCCGGAACCGCGCTCGCTTTGGGTTGGCGGCCGCTAGCCGGGCCGGGCACGCTGGCCGCCACCGGCGCGCTCGTGATCGCCGGCACCGCCGCGTTCAGCGGGCTCGGCCTGCTGCTGGCCGGAATCCTTCGCGCCGAGGCGACGCTGGCCGCGGCCAACCTGGTCTACCTGGTACTGCTGTTGGTGGGTGGCGTCATCGTGCCGCTGGACCGGTTCCCGGCCGGGCTGCAGCCCGCGCTCGAGGTACTGCCGATCGCGCTGCTTACCGATGGGCTACGTGGTGCGCTCGGTCCGGCCGGCATGGGCGGCGCGCCGTGGCCTGCCGTGGCCGGACTCGTGGCCTGGGCGATCGTCGCGATCACGGCCGCGGCGGCCACGTTCCGCTGGGACTGACGGGCCGCCACCGCGCTCGCGGCCTGGGCTCCTACCCTGGTCGGGTGCCCGACCAGTCCGCCACCGAGCCGGCGCCCGCATCCTCACCGCCAGCCGACCCAGCGCCGCCAACCGGGCCGGCACCGCCCATCGAGCCGCCCACCGACCCAGCGCCGCCTACCGACGCCGCGAGTCAGCCGGTCCGAGACCGCGTGCCGCCCTGGTACCGCCTGGCCCTCGCCTCGTTCTGGTACCCGTCCGCCAGGGCCATGCGCGGCTGGGCCATCGCCTCGCTGATCGCCAACATCGGCATCGTCGTCACCGGCGGCGCGGTCCGGCTGACCGAGTCGGGGCTTGGCTGCCCGACCTGGCCGCGCTGCACCGACGAGGACTCCGTGGTCCGGCCCGAGGCCGGGCTGCACGGCGTGATCGAGTTCGGCAACCGGATGCTCACGTTCGTGGTCGGAGCCGTGGTCGTGTTCACGCTGATCGCGGCCTGGCGCTACCGCCCGGCGCGGCGCAGCCTGCGCGGCTACGCGGCCGCGCTCGCGCTTGGCGTGCCGGCCCAGGCGGTGATCGGCGGCGTGACCGTGCTCACCGACCTGAATCCGTGGGTGGTGGCGCTGCATCTGCTGTGTTCGCTGGTGCTGGTCGGGCTGGCGGTGGCGCTGATCCGCCGGGTCGGCGAGGGCGACGGCCCGGTGCAGCCGGTGGTGGCCCGACCGCTGCGGACCCTGGCGTTCGTCGTGCTCGCAGTCACCGGGCTGGTGGTCTACCTCGGCACCGTCGTCACCGGCAGCGGGCCGCACTCGGGTGACGCCGGGGCGGTCCGGACCGGGCTTGATCCGGAGGCGGTTAGCCAGCTGCACGCGGACGCGGTCATGCTGCTGATCGGGCTGACGATCGGACTGCTGGTGGGCTTGCGCGCGACCGGCGCACCGGACCGGAGCGTTCGCGCCGCCGGGCTGCTGCTCGCCGTCGAGCTTGGCCAGGGAGCGATCGGCTTTACCCAATACGCCACCGATCTGCCCGAGGTCCTGGTGGGTATCCACGTGCTCGGCGCCGCGGTCACCGTGGCGGCGGCCACCAACCTCGTGCTGGCGACCAGGGATCGCGGGCCGGCACCCGAGACTGTGCGCGAGTCCGGCGTCCGGATCGATGTCGTGCCGTACGACCATCCGGATTCCGCCCGGCTGGTCGCGGCCGGGCAGCGCGACGAGGCCGAGCGGTACGGGAGCGGGTACGCGACTGCGATAGATCCGGCCGAGTTCAGCCCGCCGACCGGCCACTTCCTGGTCGGCTACCTGGATGGTGTCGCGGTCGCCTGCGCCGGCTGGCGCAGCCACGGTCCGGACGCGGAGCTCAAGCGCATGTTCGTGGCTCCGGCCGCCCGGGGACGTGGGCTGGCCAAGGCGTTGCTCGACGCTGTGGAGAGCAGCGCACGGAATGCCGGCCGGCGGCGGGTCATCCTGGAAACCGGCGACAAGCAGCCGGAGGCGATCGCGCTCTACCGCACGGCCGGCTACACCGACATCCCGAACTTCGGCTACTACGCCGACGAGCCGGGCTGCGTATGTCTCGCCAAGGTCCTTGACGCCACCGAGCCGGCGGCGCCCTGAGACACTATTCGGAGCGCGCCGGATCAGTCAGTTTGTCAGTGGCGGCGGCTAGACTCGAACACATGTTCGAGGTGGTGGTCGGCGAGTCTCCGGCGGTGCTGGCCGACCTGGCCTGTCCTGCGGTGGCGCCGGCGCTGGCCGACCTGGATCCGGCCGCGGTGGACGATGCGGTGTTGGTGGATGCGATCATGGCCGCGGAGCGGCCGGTCTCGTTCGCGGCCGCCCGGCAGGCCGTACTGGTCGCCGAGCTGGCTAGCCGCCGGGTCGGCGCCGACCCCGGCGGTGGCGAGTTCGTCGCGGATGAGATCGGCGCGGCGCTGCGGATCTCTCGGGTCGCCGCCAGCCGGCGGTTGGGGTTCGCGCTGGATCTGGCCCGGCTGCCCGGCACCTCGGCTGCGCTGCGCGCCGGGGTGATCGACGTGCCCCGGGCCCGCGCGGTCGCCGATGCCACCGGCTGCCTGCCCGATGGGTTGGCCCGCGCGGTGGAGACCCGGGTGCTCCCGAATGCGGCGGAGCAGACCGCGGCGCAGCTGCGCGCCAGTGCGCGCCGGGCGGTGCTGGCCGCCGACCCGGCCGCCGCGCAGCGCCGCCACCAGCAGCAGGTGGCGTTGCGGCGGGTGGAGCTGCGCCCGCTGCCGGACGGGATGGC
>Ga0066905_100000327_pt1 | contig 12296 bp, 10 predicted proteins | sample PanSoiMetaPlot36_FD_67483 | JGI IMG/M metagenome (GOLD analysis project Ga0066905, IMG submission 67483) | Tropical forest soil microbial communities from Panama analyzed to predict greenhouse gas emissions - Panama Soil Plot 36 (version 2) | ecosystem: Environmental > Terrestrial > Soil >... | reverse complement strand
GCGGCACTGAATTCCTTGAACCCTTTGCGCAGCTTGGTGACGAGCGAGCCGCCCGCCATTGGCGCGACGACCGCGGTCGGCTGACGCCACCCCAGCTGCTCGGCGATCTCGTACGCCTGGGTTTTGGAACCCTCGCCGTAGTAGCCGCGCAGGTTGACGTTCACAATGCCCCAGCCGAACAGGTCCGCGACTTGCGTGCACAGTCGATTGACGTCGTCGTAGTGACCACGCACTCGCACGAGCCGCGCCCCATACACCGCGGTCCCGACGATTTTCGCCGGCTCGAGATCCTCCGGAATGAAAATCCACGCGTTGAGGCCTGCGCGTGCCGCCTGCGCTGCGACGGCGTTGGCCAGGTTGCCCGTCGAGGCGCAACCGATGGTGTCGAGCCCAAATGCCGCAGCAGCGTTGATCGCCGTGGCAACGACGCGATCCTTGAAGGAGAGCGAAGGATGCGAGACGGCGTCGTTCTTCACCCAGACGCGCGCCACACCGAGCCGGACCGCAAGGCGGGGCGCTTCGACGAGCGGTGTCCCGCCCGTATCGAGGGACAGCGCGGGCTCGCCGTCGAACGGCAGCCACTCGCGGTAGCGCCACAACGACCACGGCCGCGCCGCGATCGTCTCCCGGGTGGGGAGCGAGCGGCGCGGATCGAGAACGGGATCCAATGGACCGAGACATTGCTCGCAGATCGCAGTGGGACTCGGTGCGTGGTCGGCCCCACAGGCGCGGCAGCGCTGCGGCCGGGGACGCAGTCCCACCACTTGGACCTTGGTCGTGGTCATGGCGTCACCGCAGCCGTCATCGCCGCGGAGTCACCGCTGAGAATCATGTCGACACCGACTCGATCGGCGAACGTCGCCGTCGGGTAATCGTAGGCGGTGACGAACACAGCTTTTTCGTGGTGGGCTTTCAAGGCGGCTAGCGTCGCGACGGTGACTTTCCGGGCAGACATCGCTCCTCCGGCGTAAGCCGCGAGAAAGCGATTTCCTGAAACAACCATCGCCCGGACGAATAACGCCGCGGGCGAGTTCGCTTTTTAGCCCTTGTTTAGCGTGGCGGCAATACGCGGCAAATTACCACGTGTCTTCAATTGTTTCGTAGTCTAGTCCCGATGTCGCGATGGCGTCAAGGCCTAAGATATCCCTGCGCGAGGAGTAGTTCGGCGTTCAGAATCGCCGCCCCCGCCGCCCCTCGGATGGTGTTATGTCCCAGCGCGACGAAGCGAAGCCCGAGCACGCGATCGCGGGCGATACGCCCGACCGTCACGCTCATCCCGCCACCCGCATCGCGGTCGAGCCGTGGCTGCGGACGGTCGCGCTCCTCCCGGACAATGACGGGGTGCGCCGGGGCGCTCGGCAGCCCGAGCTCCTGCGGTACACCGCGGAATGAGGCGAACGCGTCCCGCAGCTCCGCTGCCTCCGCGCGCCGGCCGAGCTTCACGCGAATTGCGGCCACATGGCCGTCCACGACATTCACTCGGTGACACTGCGCGCTCACTTCGAAGTCTGCGAAGTCGATGGACCCGCCATTGAGCCGGCCAAGGATCTTGCGGGTCTCAGTCTCGATTTTCTCTTCCTCGTTGGCGATGAACGGGATGACGTTGTCGGTGATGTCGAGCGAGGCGACGCCCGGGTAGCCCGCGCCCGAAATCGCCTGCAGTGTGGTCACAACCACCGCGTCTACACCAAACCGGGCGACGAGCGGCGCAAGTGCCAGCGTAACGACGACCGCCGAGCAGTTGGGGTTCGTGACGATGAAGCCGCGCTTCGTGCCGCGACACGGATCGAGCAGGGCGAGATGGCCGGCGTTCACCTCGGGGATCACGAGCGGTACGCCGGCCTCCATCCGGTGCGAGGACGAATTGCTCACGACGGGGTAACCCGCGTGCGCGAAGGCCGTCTCGGCTTCACCCGCAACATCGGTGGGCAAACTCGAAAACACCAAATCGCAGTCGAGCGGGGGCTGGGGTGCCTGGACGACGAGCTCGGCCACCCGTGCAGGCATCTCACCCGTGAGACGCCAGGTGCAGGCCTCGCGGTATGGCTTCCCTTCCGAGCGGTCGGACGCGGCTACCGCGGTGACCACGAATTGCGGATGTCCCTCGAGCAGCGCGATGAATCGCTGTCCGACTGTGCCGGTCGCTCCCAGAATCCCAACCCGAATCTGTGCTGCCGTCATGGCGGTTCCTTGACGCTCAGTTGTTCTGACCATATGTATGGACGTACGACCGATGTCGTCGTGGTGATTTGCCGCGTATTGCAGCCACGTTAAACAATTTGCTAAAAAGCGCTCGCCCGCGGCTACTGTGCCCGGGCTTTCTGTTTTGTCGGAGTACTGTCGCCGCTATGCCAGCCAGCGTCTGCGTGCGGGTGCCGGGATCGACTTCGAACGTGGGATCAGGGTTCGACTGCATCGGCATGGCCGTCGAGCGGTGGCTCACGCTTACGGCCCGCCTTGCGACCGAGTCGAGTCCGCACGCCGTCACCATCGACCGCCGGGGTACCCTCGCGACTTTGACGACTCCGCCCGAGGAGGACCTTCTGTGGCGGGGGTTCGTGCAGGCGTGCGTTGCCGCGGAGCGGAAGCCGCCGCGCAATGTGCTGCTCACTGTGGTCTCGGACATTCCCGTGGCCCGAGGCCTCGGCTCCTCGGCAGCCGCCACCGTCGCCGGCGCCGTAGCCGCCGTGACGCTGCTCGAGCTTGACCTGGAGCGTGAAGCTATTGCGAAGCTCTGCACCGAGCTCGAAGGGCACGCCGATAATGTCGCCCCCGCGATTTACGGCGGCGCGACGCTGGTGCTGCCGGAGCCGCAAGACGCTGGCAGGATTGCAGTCGCGCAATTGACGCTCCACGAGTCGCTCGCGCTGACGTTCGCCGTGCCCGACTTCATTGTCGAAACGAAGCAGGCGCGCGCCGTGCTGCCGCAGACGGTTCCCCACGCGTTGGCGGTGGAGGCGGCGGCGCGCAGCGCCGCGCTCGTCCAAGGACTCACGTGCGCTGAGCCCCGGTTGCTTGTCGCAGGGCTTCAAGACGTGTTACACGTACCCTACCGTCGCGCGTTGGTCCGTGGCTACGACGCCGTCGCGAACGCCGCGCGAGCCGCGGGCGCGTTCGGCGCAACCCTGTCTGGCTCGGGTCCCACCATGCTCGCGGTGACGACGGCGGACAATGCCGCCGCCGTCGGCGCGGCGATGGTAGGTGCCTGGCGAGACGCGGGCGTACGAGCCGAGACCTTCCAGCTCACGCGGCCGGTGCGCGGTTACGCGGTGTCGTAACGAATGGCCCCCTCGTCCCGACCCCTCGAGATCCATAAGTTCGGTGGCGCGTCGCTCGCGAATGCGCCCGCCATCAAGCACGCGGTGTCGATCATCCGCGCTCACCAAGCACAGGCGAGCCTGGTTGTGGTCGTCTCCGCGATGGCTGGTGTCACGAACGCATTGCTCGAAATCGCCTCCCGCGCGGTGCGCGGCGACGTGACCCACACACGGACTGCGACGCGGGCGCTGCGCGCCAAGCACGTCGAGGCCGCGCGGGGCCTCCTTTCCAAAGGCCCGGAGCTCGACGCGATCCTCGACGTCGTCGACCGCTCGCTGACCGAGCTCGAGCAGCTCGCGGCCGGGCTCGCGACGCTGCGGGAGCTCACCCCGCGGACCACGGACTACATGATCGCGCGCGGGGAACGCCTCAGCGCCCAGCTGGTCGCGGCAGCCCTGGCCGCGGACGGCGTCGACTGCACGTACGTGGACGCCGTGGATGTCGTGAAGACGGACGACACCTTTGGCAACGCGTCGCCCGACCTGGCGCAGACGGAGCGGAGCGCGCGGCGCGCGCTGAAGCCGCTGCTTGCGCGCGGTGTCGTCGTGATTGTGCCGGGGTTCCTGGGCGCGGCCTCCGACGGCCAGGTGGCGACACTGGGGCGCGGCGGCTCGGATTTGAGCGCCACACTCCTGGCGCGCGCGCTCGGCGCGCCTGAAGTCTCGCTCTGGAAAGACGTGCCAGGCCTGCTTACGGCTGATCCAGGAATCGTTCCCGACGCCCGGGTCGTGCCACAGCTGCATGTGCGCGAAGCTGCCGAGCTCGCGTACTATGGCGCTCGCGTGTTGCATCCCCGCGCGCTCACGCCGCTGATGCGCCGCACCATCGCGGTCCGGGTCCGCCCGTTCGCCGAGCCGAGCTTGCGCGGCACGGAGATTTCTCCACGCCACACGCTGACGGCGTACCCCGTGAAAGCAGTGTCCGCGATCCCGGGCCAGGCGCTACTCACGGTGACCGGCAACGGCATGCTCGGCGTGCCGGGCATTGCCGCCCGCACATTCAGCGCCGTGCAGCAACAGGGCATCTCGGTGTCGCTCATCTCGCAGGCATCGTCGGAGCAGTCCATCTGCTTTAGTGTGCCGCAAGAGCACGCGCAGCGCGCGCGGACGAGTCTGTTGGAAACATTCCGCCACGAAATCGCACGGCAGGAGATCGACGGCGTCGAAGTGCGGACCGGGGCCGCCACCCTCGTCGTGGTGGGCATGGGGTTGGCCAGCACACCGGGGATTGCCGCTCGCGTCTTCTCGGCGCTCGCGGAAGCCAAGATCAACATCATCGCGATCGCTCAGGGCTCGTCCGAGCTTAATCTTTCGCTGGTGGTAGACGGCAAGGATGCCGCCGCAGCGCTCAGCGCCGTGCATGCTGCGTTCCAGTTGTCCAAGATTGGAGGCGGCACCGCCGGTACTGTCGGACATCCCGGGTTCACCGACGTCGTGTTGCTGGGTTTCGGGCAAATCGGCCGTACGCTGGCGCCCCTGCTCGCGCGGCCCGTCAACCGGCGCCAGGACGCTGCCCGTGTCCGCGTAGTGGCCGTCATAGACCGCAGTGGATTCGTGTTCGATGCGGACGGCTTCGGACGCCGGCAGCTCGACGCCTTGTCCGCCGCCAAGCAAAAAGGTACCCGCCTCGCCGCCAGCCCCGCGGGGCGCAAAGGGACCGCGGCGGACGCGGTGGCCTTCACCGCGCGCCACGCCCTTGCCAATCCCGTCCTGGTGGACGTCACAGCGGACGACACGACCGAAACGCTTAAGGCCGCGCTTAACGCCGGGATGCACGTCGTGCTCGCCAACAAGCGGCCGATCACTGGAAACCGGCGCAGCTACGCCCAACTCCAGGCTGCAGCCGAAGCGGGTGGGCGCCAGCTTCTGCACGAAGCGACGGTCGGTGCGGGGCTGCCGATCATCGACACGTATCACAAGCTGGTCGAGTCGGGCGACCGCGTCGACAAGATCGAGGGCTGTCCGTCGGGCACGCTCGGCTATTTGTTCGGCGAGATGGGTCGCGGCAAGCTGTTCTCGGAAGCACTGCGCGGTGCGATCACGCGCGGGTATCCCGAGCCGGACCCACGCGACGATCTGTCAGGCGTGGACGTGGCCCGCAAAGCGCTGATTCTTGGCCGGTTGCTTGGCTTCACGGGTGAGCTGAAAGACATCGCCGTTGAATCGCTGGTACCGCAGGGAGCGAAGCGACTGTCCCGGGAAAAGTTCGTGGCCAGACTCGAGGATTTCGATGCCGGGTGGCTGAAGCGCGTCGAGCGCGCCAAGGCCGGCGGCGGCGTGCTTCGGTACCGGGCGATCGTGACACGGAGACGCATCCGGGTCGGACTGGTAGTGGTGCCGGCCTCGAACCCTATGGCTTCGCTTAACGGAACAGACAATCAGTTCATTTTCACGACGACGCGGTACAAGAAAAACCCGCTCGTGATCACCGGCCCCGGGGCCGGACCCGACGTCACGGCGGGGGGAATCGTCAACGACGTCCTCAAGCTCGCGGTCGAGAAATGAGCGAGGGGACCCGGCAACGCTGCGCCAGTTGCGGCAGAGAGTTTCCGGAAACTGCCCCGCACCCGCGCTGTCCGAACTGCCGTGGCCTGCTTGAGATCCAACACACGGCTCCCACGGTTAGGGGCCAGGAGTTACGCGCGCTACTTGATCGCAGGCCGCACGAATCCGGTGTGTGGCGATTCAAGGAGATCGTGCTGCCCACTGCGCAGGACCTGCTCTCCTATCCCGAGGGCAACACGCCGCTGCTGGTGCGTCCCAGCGTCGCGCAATGGGCCGAGGTGAATAGGCTGCTGCTCAAGCACGAAGGCTTCAACCCGACCGGCTCGTTCAAGGACCGTGGCATGACGGTCGGCGTAACCCAGGCTCGGCGGATCGGCGCCTCCGCGGTGGCGTGTGCGTCGACAGGGAACACCGCCGCTTCGCTGGCGGCGTACGCGGCGCTGGCCGGACTCCCGGCGCTTGTCGTGATCCCGAAAGGACAGGTCGCCGTGGGCAAGGTGGCTCAGACGGTCGCCTACGGCGCGCGGGTGCTCGTGGCGCGAGCCAACTTCGACCGCTGTCTGGAGCTCGTGGACGAAGCCAGTCGCGAACTGGGCGTCTACCTGCTCAACTCTGTCAATCCGTTTCGGCTGGAGGGACAGAAAACGATCGTGCTGGAGTTGTTGCAGCAGCTCGCCTGGGAACCACCCGACTGGATCGTCGTGCCGGCCGGCAACCTCGGCAACACCGCGGCGTTCGGCAAGGCATTGGTGGAAGCGCGGACGCTGGGATTGATTGGTCGCCTACCGCGGCTCGCAGCGATCCAGGCGGCGGGGGCCGCGCCGTTTGCCGCGAGCTTTCGAGAGGGCTTCACGCGACGCCATAGCGTCGAGCCGCACACGGTCGCGACCGCCATCAACATCGGCAATCCGGCGTCGCACGATCGAGCCGTCCAGGCTATTCGCGACACCGAAGGCGTGGTCACGGCCGTGTCGGACGACGCGATTCTGGAGGCGAAGGCGGTGGTGGATGCTGCCGGCGTCGGCTGCGAGCCGGCGAGCGCCGCCGCGGTCGCCGGCGCGCGTCACCTCGCGCGCGAGGGGCTGATCCAGCCGACCGACCGCGTGGTCGCGGTGCTCACGGGCCACCTGCTCAAAGATCCGGCCGCCGTGACGCGCTACCACATCGAGACCGAGCCGCCCCCGCCACGAGCCAATCGCCCCGGCGAGATCGAGCCACGTTTGTCCGAAATCGAGAAAGCGCTGAAGCTCGTCACGGGCTGAATTCCGTGTCGATCTGCGCCCGTTGCAAGTGTCCCGAGTAGTCGACGTAGATCGTCTTGGTCTCGGAATAGAAGTCGTAGACCTCCCATCCGCCTTCGCGGTGTCCGTTGCCGGTCTGCTTCACGCCGCCGAAGGGGAGATGGGCCTCTGCACCGATCGTCGGCGCGTTGACGTACGTGATCCCGTTGTCGAGATCGGTCATCGCGCGGAACGCGCCGTTGACGTCGCGCGTGTAAAGCGAGCTCGATAATCCGTATTTCACACCGTTGTTGATCCGTATCGCATTTGCGAGATCAGTGGCTCTGAGGACCGCGAGGACAGGGCCGAAGATCTCTTCCTGCTCGACGCGCATCCCCGGCTTCACGCCCGTGATCACCGTCGGCTCATAGAACCACCCGCATTCGAGACGCTTGTCACCTTGCGGGATCTTGCCGCCCAGCGCCACACTCGCCCCTTCCTTCTTAGCGATATCGACGTACTCTCGGACCTTCTGGCGCGCGTCCTCGTGAATCAGCGGACCGACGTCCGTCTTGTCGTCCAGTCCTGGGCCGAGCCGCAGCGTGGATGCGCGGTCGGTCAACATCTTCACGAACTTGTCGTGGACTTTTTCCTGCAGAATGAGCCTGCTCGTCGCGGTGCAACGCTGGCCCGTTGTGCCGAACGCTCCCCAGAGCACACCGTCGAGCGCGAGGTCGAGATCGGCATCGTCCATCACGATCATCGCGTTCTTGCCACCCATTTCGAGTGACAGCCGTTTGTGCATCTTGCCGCACGTGGCGCCAATCGTCGAGCCCGTTTCGGTCGACCCGGTAAACGAGATGACGGGGACTTCCGGATGCTCGACGAGCACCCGGCCGACCACCGATCCCTGCCCGTGGATGAGCTGCACAACTTCCGGCGGAATTCCCGCCTCGAGCAGTACTTCGACCAAGAGATGCGCCGTGTGCGGCACGTCCTCGGCGGGCTTGAAGATCACCGCGTTACCACATAGCAGCGCTGGAAACATCTTCCACGTGGGTATCGCGAGCGGGAAGTTGAACGGTGTGATCAAGCCGGCGATGCCGATGGGGCGACGATAGCTCATCGCCCACTTGTTGCGCAGCTCGGACGGCACGACCCGACCGAACAGGCGCCGCCCCTCGGTGGCCGCGTAGAACGCCGTATCGATACCTTCCTGCACGTCGCCGCGCGTCTCGGCGAGCACCTTGCCCATCTCTCGCGTCATCGCCCGCGCGATGACGTCTTTGCGCTCCACCAGCAGCTGGCCGACGCGCTGCAACACCTGGCCACGAATCGGTGCTGGAGTTCTCGACCAGGCAGCGAAGCCTTTCTTTGCGGACGCAACGGCGCGCTGAAGATCGTCTGGCCCGGAGCGCGGGAACAAGCCGATCACGTCGTTCCAGTCCGCGGGGTTGCGGTTCTCGAAGTAGTCACCGGTAGACGGCGCGGCCCACTGACCGGCAATGAAATTCTTGAAAGTCTCAGGCATGAACGGTCAGCCTCAAGGTTTTGGTGTTGGCTGTGTCGTTGGCTCGGGGCAGAACCAGACCCCACGCTCACGCGCGTTGGCGTAGCCGGTCCGCGGGAGCACGATACCCAGCGCGAGTATGACGCCCCAAAAGCTCACGAGGATCGACATCAGATGCGCAAAGCCCTTGCGATGCCGCCACGACGCCGCCGCGCTCCATATCCCCGATACAATGAGGGTGAACACCCCGGTGCCGTAGAACAGCAGTTTCGCCCCGCAGACGTGGGAGTACGGCCACACCAACATTCCCACGCCGAGCAGCACGCCCAGACCGAGCCGGCCCCAGGTCGCGGCAGCACGGTGCGCTCCGCTTGTCATCGGACTGCGGACTGTGGGGGTCCCTCCCGGCGTCCGCCGCGCCGTGGGAACCGCACGGCCGAGCGTCGGGTCAGCTTCGGGCAGCTTCGCGAGCAGCTTGTCCACCTCGCGCATCTCGCGATCCCAGTCTCGGTCCCTGTCTTTGTCAGCCACTACTCCCCCCTCCCCCGCGGGCCAGCCCGTATCGCTCGATCTTCTTGTACAGATTGCTGCGGGGCATTTGCAATGTGCGCGCGGTCTCGGACACGTTCCAGTCGTGCTCCTGCAGCTTCCTCAATAAGAAGTCGCGCTCGGCGGCCTGCTTGAAATCCTCGAATGTGGCGGCTCGTAGCCACCCCGCGTCACCGGAACTGACGCCGCCCGTACCCCTCACTCGTCCCCCGTCCGCCGTCCCCACGAGCTTCTCGACGTCGCTTTGAGTCACGGTCAGACCCGCCGCGAGAATGAGGAGCCGCTCGACTGCGTTCTTCAACTCGCGAATGTTTCCCGGCCAGTCGTGCGCGGTGAGCCGCTCGACAGCGTCCGTTTCAAAATCCTTGACCGGCAACCCCACGCGCGTCAGCTCGGCCGTGAAGTGCGTGATGAGCTGCGGGATATCGCTGCGTCGCTCGCGTAACGACGGCACGTGGATAGGCACGACGTTCAGACGATAGAGCAGATCTTCACGGAACCGACCGTCCTCAATCTCCAGATTGAGATTCTTGTTCGTCGCGGCAATGACCCGCACGTCGACCGGCAGCGTCTTTCCCGACCCCACACGGGAGATCATGCCCTCCTGGAGCGCGCGGAGCACCTTTGCCTGCGCCGACAAGCTCATGTCGCCGATCTCATCGAGAAAGAGCGTTCCGCCATCGGCGAGCTCGAACTTCCCGGCTCGGTCCGCGAACGCGCCGGTAAAGCTCCCTTTGATGTGGCCAAACAGCTCGCTCTCGATCAGCTCCGTCGGGATCGCGGCGCAGTTCACCTCGACAAACGGCCCGGATGCGCGCGGGCTCAGCGCGTGGATTGCGCGAGCGACGAGCTCCTTGCCCGTCCCGTTCTCGCCGGTGATCAGGACACGCGCCGGCGTGGGCGCCACTTTTTCCAGCAGCCCGATGACGTTGCGGATCGCCTTGCTCGAGCCCACGATCTCGTACTGTGCCCGTACTTCCTGCTTCAGACGCACGTTCTCCTTGACGAGGACGACGTGCTCGAGGGCATTGCGCAAAGTCAGCAAGATTCGGTCGGTGTCGAGCGGCTTCTCGAGGAAATCGTAGGCGCCCAGCTGCGTCGCTTCGACAGCCGTTTGGATCGTACCGTGTCCGGAGATCATGACGATCTGCGCCCGGGGGTCAAGCTCGCGGAGACGTTTCAGCGTTTCGAGTCCGTCCATCCCTTCCATTTTTACATCGAGAAAGACGAGGTGCGGCCTGAACTCGGGATAGGTGCGCGTTGCCTCGTGGCCCGAGGCGCAGACCTGGACGGCGATCTCTTCGTACTCCAGCACCTGCCTCAGGGCTTCGCGAATTCCCTTTTCATCGTCCACAATCATCACGCGGCGCGCACTGGAAGGTGGGACGGAGCCGGCAGGAGTCAAAACGATGATCTCCGCTTCCGATACAACACGACGCCGATTGGATTGACGGCCACATCTGAAACGGCGGGATCGACCTTCAACGGAATCGCCCCATTCGATGAGGCGCCCGCCATTTGCTTCGCGATCGAGTTGACCATCGGCCCGGGAAATTCGATGCCGCGCAGACTGATGTCCTCGATCTTGAAGCGAGCGATTCCCGGTCGTTCGATCGAGACGGTGCCGCCCATCCGCAGCGGCTCGCGCTCACCCACCATCCCCGCAAACGGGCCCAGTGACCCGGGCGGTAGCGTGCGCGTGTCGAGCCGCGCGTGGACGATGAGCTTGCCCTCCTGCAGCTCGACACGCATTGAGTCGTACATTTTCCTCACGTTCCAGTCGATCCCTGCGCCGATGAGCGACGCCATCTCGTTTGGCGTCAAGATGACGGAGTCCGGTCCACCGCTCGCGCCAAGGTTGCCCAGCTTCGCGTTCCCCGACGCGGTCGCCGCGGGTGTCGGCGCGCCCACAGACGTATCCGCCACCGGTGGCAGCGCCTGTGATCTTCCGAACCAGCGGGCGCCGGTACGCATGATCGGCTCACGGAACCAGTAGATCAGCGCGATCGCCCCCAGGATGACGACCGCGCAGCCGAGGCGGAAGAGCCCTTTAAGACAGCCGTTCATGGTATTTCACCTGGTACACTGATCCATTAGGAGTCAGCGTGCTTTGCATGAGATCCACTTCGCTGACGGTCACCGTGCGGTCGAACGAGATCCGGGCCAACGTCTGTTCGAGCCCGGAGAAATCGCGCGGCCTCGCGTCGCGACTTGTTCGCCCCAGTGTCACGTGTGGACGAAACGCGCGCGCCTCCGTCGGGAAGCCGAGTGGCTCGAACGCCTGCTCCACGCCGTGCTGCAAGAGCTCGAGGGCCGGCTCTGGTGTCACACCGGCCCAGAGCACGTGCGGTCGCCGATAATCAGGGAACACACCGAATCCCGTGATCTGGAGTGCGAGTGGTCGCGGCTCGGCGCGGCCTCCAGCAGCACGCCCCAACGCCGTTCGCAGCTCGCTCTCGCGCGACTCGTCGACGTCACCCAGGAATTTGAGGCTCAAATGAATGTTCTCGGGTCGTACCCATTTCACGGGAAGAGCGTCGCGCCTCCGGGCGGAGCGCAGCGGCGTGAGCGCGTCCCAAAGCTCCTGTCGCAGCTCTCCGGGAAAATTCAGCGCGACGAACGCTCTAACAGGCTCCCCCGACGGTAGCCGCGCGGATCGATCTCGATCCGCGCAAATCCCAGGGCCCTGAGGGACGACACGATCGCCTCGCGTCGCTCCTCGAGCCACGGGATCCATCGCGCCTCGACCTCTACGCGCGCGACGTCCCCCAGGTGACGCACCCGTAGGTCACCTTCTACGCCCAACGCCCGCAGAAACGCTTCCCCCTCTTCTACTTGCTTCAAGCGCCCCCGCGTGATCGCAAGACCGTACTGCACACGGCTCGACAAACACGGCGCTGCGGGAGCATCCCAGGTCGCTAGGCCCAGCTCCCGGGAGGCCGATCGGATCTGCGCCTTGGTTAGGCCGGCCTCAGCGAGCGGCGAGCGAATGCCCGCCGCCATGCCGGCGGCGCGCCCGGGCCGGTGCTCGCCGAGATCGTCCGCATTGGTCCCGTCGCAGACGACCTCGAGACCGCGCTCCCGGGCTACCGGGATCAACCGGCCCCACAGCTCCTGTTTGCAGTAGAAGCAGCGATTCGTGGGATTGGCGAGGTAGTTCGCTTCCTCGAGCTCGTGTGTGTCGATTTCGAGCAG
>Ga0066905_100000326_pt1 | contig 12301 bp, 11 predicted proteins | sample PanSoiMetaPlot36_FD_67483 | JGI IMG/M metagenome (GOLD analysis project Ga0066905, IMG submission 67483) | Tropical forest soil microbial communities from Panama analyzed to predict greenhouse gas emissions - Panama Soil Plot 36 (version 2) | ecosystem: Environmental > Terrestrial > Soil >... | reverse complement strand
ATCGATACCCAAACTCCCGACGTGACGCGGAAGCCCCTGGAGGCTCCCGCCAACGCTCCGACGGTCACGGAACTCGTCTCCGGGATCGCCGACGACGCCCAGCGGCTTATCAAGCAGCAGTACCAGATGCTCCGGGCGGAAGTGAAGGATGACTTTCGGCGGACCAAGGAGGCGGTCAAGTACATGAGCATCGGTGCCGGGGCGGCGGTGGTCGGGGCCGTCTTCCTCGTGGTGGCGTTACCGCTGTTGCTCAACCACGTGTTCGACCTGCCGCCGTGGGCCGGCTGGGCCATCATCGGCGGCGTCCTGGTCATCGTCGGCGCGATCGCCCTGTACGCCGGATACCGGATCTTCCAGAAGAACAACCCACTTCCGGACAAGACCCTGAACGCCTTGGAGGAGAACCTGTCGTGGGCAACGAATCACCGGACAAGTCACCAGAGCTGATCGAGCGCCAGATGGAAGAGACCCGGGAGTCGTTGACCGAGAAGGTCGCCCTCCTGGAGCAACAAGTGACGGGCACGATCCAGTCGGCCACGGAGGCGGTCCAGGACACGGTCCATACCGTAAAGTCGGCGGTTGAGGAAACCGTGGAGGCGGTGAAGGGCACCGTCCAGCAATCGGTCGCGTCCGTGTCCGAGGGGGTAAAGGACGTACTCGACGTGCGCAAACACGTGCAGGAGAACCCCTGGGCCATGGTCGGCGGGGCGGCCACGGTCGGGTTCGTCACGGGACTATTGGTATTCGGCCGCCGCCCGACAAGCCGTGGGCCCACGGTGCCGTTTACGTCGCAGCCCGTGACCGCCCCGGCCTACGCGCCCGTACCTACGCAGCGCCCGGCGTGGGTCAATGATCTGTTCGAACTGGCCGGTCGGGAAGTGAAGAAGCTGGCCGAGTCGGTGATCGCCACCGCCTCGGCCTCACTCAAGGAGACCGTGGGTCACAAGGTTCCACAACTGATCGACCGCGCCATGATGCCGTCGTCGGCCTGCGACCGGGCGGATGCCGTGGGGGCCGGCGCTCACGCGAACGGGCCGTCGGCGAACTATGGTGCTGGCGGGGTGCGCGGGGGCCTTTAGCACGACGCTCCGGCGAGGCGATTGCCCTCGCCGGAGCATCCACCTTACCCTTCCTCGTCCTTCTTGAACGCCGCCTTGTCGATCTTGTAATGGGCGATCTTGTCGGTGATGCTGCGCCGCGACAGGCCGCTCAGCTTGGCGCACTTGCCGACGTGTCCCCGCGTCTTGCGCAGCGCCTTGCGGATGTACCGCTCCTCGAACGCGGCCGTCAGCTCGGTCAACTGGTCCGGAAGTGAGCGGGTGAGGTCGACCTGGAACGGGTGTCGGACGTCCACCCGGCGACCCACGTCCTTGGGAAGGTTGGCGGGGCGAATGACCCCGTCCTTGGCCGTCAGACACGCCACCTCGATCGCGTTTTCAAGTTGCCGGACGTTCCCCGGCCACTGGCAACGGAGCAACACCTCCATCGCCTCCGGGCTGATGGTCGGCGCGTGCCCGGGGCGGCCGAATTTCTGGCAGAAATGCGCCGCCAGTACCGGGACGTCCTCGGGGCGCTCGCGGAGCGGGGGGATGTCAATGCGGACGACGTTGAGTCGGTAGAACAGGTCTTCGCGGAATTTGCCGTCGCGGATGAGCGACTCGAGCGGCTGGTGGGTGGCGGCGATGACCCGCACATCGATCTCGATCTGCTCGTTGCCGCCGACCCGTTCGATCTTCCGCTCCTGCAGCACACGGAGTAGTTTCACCTGCATGGACACCGGGACGTCCCCGATCTCATCGAGGAACAAGGTCCCCCCACCGGCCAGCTCGAACCGCCCCTTCCGCTGGCCGACGGCCCCGGTGTACGACCCCTTCTCGTGGCCGAACAACTCGCTCTCCAGCAAGTTTTCGTTCAAGGATCCGCAGTTGACCGGCATGAACGGCCCCGGTCGCTGCTCCGCCGACGCCTGGTGAATGGCCCGGGCCACCTGCTCCTTGCCGGTCCCGGTCTCGCCGACGATGAGCACGGTGGATGTGGTGTCGGCCACCTGGGAGATGAGGTCGAACACCTCCATCATCCGCGGGCTCTTGCTCAGGACGTTCTGGAAGGAGTGCCGGCCCTGGAGCTGTTGCCGGAGAGCGGCGACCTCGTCGTGCAGGGCCCGCTCGCCCAGGGCCCGCTTGACCATCAGGACGAGGTGCTGCGGGTCGGCCGGCTTGGTCAGGAAGTCATAGGCCCCCATGCGCATGGCCTCGACGGCGTCTTCGACGCCGCCGTGCCCGGTCGTGACGATCACGGTCACCGGCAGCTTCTTCTCGAGGATGGCCTCCATCAGTTTGAGCCCGCTCAGCTTCGGCATGCGGAGGTCGGTCACCAGGATGCTGTACGGTCGCTCCTGGAGCATCTGCAGGGCCTTGGCCCCATCCTCGGCCGTATCGACCTCCAATCCCAGGGACAAGTGGAGCAACTGCTGAAGGGTAGTGCGGGCGTCCTCCAGGTCTTCGGCCACGAGCAGTCGCTGCGGCGGGCCGTCCGGATTGGCGGGTCCGGCCGCGGGGGGGTTGGGGGTGGCACGCATCGTGCAGTCTCACCTTGATGAAAGGGCGCACGAAAACAGTCGCCCGTCGGCGTACGATCCCCTTCCGGGGTTACGCGGCCCGGGCTCGCATTCATTCAGACTGAAGAGAATTATACCCACGCCGCGTGCCCCGGTCTTCGGGCGCTTAAGATTGTGACGGGCCGGCCGCCATGCCGGCCCCGGAGAATCGGCATGCGGTCGTGGTGGGTCACCGCCGTCTGGGTCGTGGCGTTCGCGTTACTCATCCTGAACGCCGCCGTGTCCGCTTACAGTATCGACGTGTTGATCGACAACGACCGGGCGGTGACCCGGTCGCGCGACTTGACGGACGAGCTCGACGCGTTGTTGTCGGAAGTCAAGGACGCCGAGACTGGGCAGCGGGGCTTTCAGATCACCGGGAGGGAAGACTTCCTGGAGCCGTTCATCAGTGCCGAACAGGCTCTCGGCCCGCGACTCGATCGGCTGCGGAAGCTGGCCGCGGGCGAGACGTTTCACGAGGCCCGGGTTGAGCCGCTCGCGAAGCTGGTCCAGGTAAGACTTGCCGAGCTCCGAGAGAACATCCGCGTCCGCCGGGCCGGCGGTCCGGACGCGGCCGCCGATTTGATCCGTCGCGGGCAAGGAAAGGTGACGATGGACCAAATCCGCTACCTCGTCGAGGAGATGAGGCAGCACGAGGGCGAGGTTTTGGCACAGCGATCCCGCGTGTCGCGGGAGCGATTCCGCGCGGCCACTTTCACCGCCATCGTCGGTGGGGTGGTCACGGTCCTGATGGTGGCGATGGCCTACGCCACCGTCCGTGGCGAGTTGGCCCGCCGGCGGCGGGCCGAGTTGGACGCCCGTCGCGCGGCTGACGACCTGAGCCGGTCGCAGCGGGACATCGCCGACACCCTCGCCCTGCTCGATACGTTTCTGGCCAATGCTCCGATCGGGATGGCCTTTCTCGACCCGGACCTGCGCTACGTGCGCATCAACAACCACCTCGCGGCCGCGAACGCCCGGTCGGTCGAGGAGCATCTGGGTCGCCGGGTTACCGAGTTGGCCCCGGGGGAAATGCCCGACATCCTGTCCGACTTGCGCTGTGTGCTGGAGACGGGGCAGTCCGCTCCGAATCGTCTGGTCACTGGCCGCCCGGGTGGGGGCGATCGGGTCTGGCAGTCGAGTTACTTTCCCGTCCGCACCAAGGACGATCGGGTTCTCGGTGTCGGGGTGGTGTCCCAGGACGTGACCGATCGGCTGGCGGCCGAGCGTGAGCTGAAGGAGAGCGTGGACCGGTTCCGGAGCCTGGCTGAGACAGTCCCCCAGATCGTGTGGGTAACGGACGCGAGCGGACGGCTCACACTGGTCAACCGCCGATGGGTCGATTACACGGGACTACCCGCGGACGCGGCCGGCGCCGGCGGATGGTCGGAGGCCATTCACCCCGACGACCGGGAGGGGTTGACGTCCGCCTGGCAGGCGGCTCTGAGCAACCCGGGTGAACGGTTTACATATGAATACCGGCTCCGGTCGGCGGGCGGGGAGTACCGGTGGATGCTTTCGGCCGCGGTCCCAGTCCGGTCCGGCAACCGGGCCGTCCGGCAGTGGGTCGGCACCCTGACCGACATCGAGGACCAGAAGCGGCAGAGCGAGACACTGGCCACCCTCGTCCGTATGCGGACGGCCGAGCTGGAGTCGGCGAACCAGCTCTTGCGGGAGGAGATCGGCGAGCGGACCCGGGCCGAGGGCCGGGCCGAGGCCGCGGCTGTCGAGCTCCGGAGGAGTAACGAGGAACTGGAGAAGTTTGCCTACGTGGCGTCGCACGACCTGCAGGAGCCGCTTCGCAAAATCCAGGCGTTCGGGGACCGGCTGGTGACGAAATACCGGGAGGGGCTGACCGTCGAGGCGCAGGAGTACGTGGACCGGATGAAGGCATCGGCCACGCGGATGCGCACGCTGATCGACGATCTGCTGACGTTCTCGCGCGTGACCAGCAAGGCCCAGCCGTTCAGCCCGGTGGACCTGACCGCGATTGTCGAGGAAGTCGTGTCGGAGCTGGAAGTCCGGGTGCACCAGACTGGCGGGCGCGTGGATGCGGGCCCGCTGCCGACCCTGTCCGCCGACCCGATGCAGATGCGGCAGCTGTTTCAAAACCTGATCGGCAATGCGCTCAAGTTCCACAAGCCCGACGCGCCGCCCGTGGTCACGATCCGGGGGATGGCGTGGCAGTCAGTGCCGCCGGACGCCGAGCCCCCGCCGCCCTCGGGGCGCGGTTTCCGGGTCACAGTCGCGGACAACGGGATCGGGTTCGACCAGGTGTATGCCGAGCGGGTGTTCGAAGTGTTCCAGCGCCTGCACGGCCGGTTCGACTACGAGGGAACCGGGATTGGTTTAGCGATTTGCCGTAAGATTGTTCAACGGCACGGTGGGTCGATCGCGGCCAGCGGCCGCGAGGGCGAAGGGGCGGTGTTCATTATCGACCTCCCGGCCGACGGTGCCCTACAAGTAGGTTAACGCCCGGGCGGGAGGCATGGGCCGTGGCGAATCCCAAACCCATCACCATCCTGATGGCCGACGACGACGCGGACGATCGCCGGCTCACTCAGGAGGCGTTCGCAGAGGCCAAGCTGGCCAACGACCTGCGGTTCGTCGAAGACGGCGTGGAATTGCTCGATTACCTGCACCGTCGTGGCCAGTACGCGGACCCGCAGAACTCCCCATGGCCGGGGATCATCCTGCTCGACCTGAACATGCCCCGGAAGGACGGTCGGGAAGCCCTCCAGGAGCTCAAAGCCGACCCACGCTTCCGCACCATTCGAGTGATAATCCTGACCACGTCCAAGGCGGAAGAGGACATCCTGCGGACGTATAACCTCTCGGCTGCCTCGTACATCACCAAACCGGTCACATTCGAAGCCCTGGTGGACGTGATCAAGACCCTCGGCAAGTACTGGCTCGAGATCGTGGAGCTGCCGGAGAATGGCGACACCCCCGGCCCCTGACCGCCCGGTCCGCGTCCTATTGGTGGACGATGACCGGGACGATTATCTGCTAACCCGGGATCTGTTCGCGGAGATCCCCGGGAGTCGATACGCCCTGGACTGGGAGCCGGAATTCGACCCCGCCCTGGAGGCCGTGTGTGGCGGGGGATACGACGTCTGCCTCCTGGACTACCGTTTGGGGGCCAAGACCGGGCTGGACCTCTTGACTGACGCCCGCTCACGCGGCTGCCCATGCCCAGTCATTCTGCTCACCGGTCAGACCGTCTGGGAGATCGACCTGGCGGCCATGCAGGGCGGTGCCGCCGATTTTCTGGAGAAGGGACGGCTGGACGCCACCCTCCTCGATCGCTCAATCCGGTACGCGCTGCAGCAACGGCGATACGAGGTGGAACTGCAGCGAAAGGTCGCCGAGCGGACCGAAGAGCTTGCCAAGGCGAACGAGGCCCTGCGCGAGGCGGATCGGCGGAAGGATGAATTCCTGGCCACCCTCGCCCACGAACTTCGCAACCCGCTCGCCCCCATCCGCAACGCCCTGGAAATCATGCGGATGGCCTCGGACAACCCCGAGTCCGTAGACCAGGCACGGACGATCGTCGAGCGGCAGGTCGGACAAATGGTTCGGCTCATCAACGACCTGCTGGACGTCTCGCGGATCACTCGCGGCAAGCTGGCGCTCCAGTTGGAAGTGTTGGACCTGGCCGAGGTCGTCGAGGCCGCCGTCGAGACAAGCCGGCCGCTCCTGGACTCCGCGGGCCTCGCGTTCACCGCGACGGTTCCGGACGGACCGCTCATGGTGAACGGGGACCGGCTACGCCTCGCGCAGGTGTTCGCCAACTTGCTCAACAACGCGGCCAAGTACACCGAGCCGGGCGGCCAAGTCACCTTGGCCGCCGCGCGGGAGCGCGGTCACGTGGTCGTCCGAGTGTCGGACTCGGGCGTGGGAATCCCCAAAGATGTCCTCCCGCACGTCTTTGAACTGTTCACACAGGTGGACCGGACGTTGAACCGCGCACAGGGAGGCCTCGGCATCGGACTGGCACTGGTCAAGCAGATCGCCAGCCTGCACGGCGGGGGAGTGAAAGCCCAAAGTGCCGGCATCGGCAAGGGGTCGGAGTTCGAGGTCCGACTGCCGGCAGCCGATGGGAAGGTGTAGTCCACCGCCCGTCGGCAGCGTGCTGCGGTCCCGTCAATTGCGGACCTGCGGATTGTTCGAGACGAAATACCCCCTGCCGCCGAAGACATACATCGCGCCGCCGATGACGACGGCAGCCCCGCAGATGACCAGGGGGACGGTCATGTTCGGTCGCCTTGGCTGGTTATCGTGAACGCCGGTCGTGTCACGTTCGGGCGCCGTTGGCTGCAGGACCTGGATCATGCAAATGGCCCCGGCCACCAGCCCGACCAGTGCGAGAATCAGTCCTGTGATCTTCACGACTTGTCTCCTCGATCAGTGGAATGGGCGCTGACTGACCCAGGGCAAATTGACGCATCCCGCGTGCCGGCTCCGCGGTTTACAGACGGGCAAACTGTTTCCGACTTGTGGGTAACCCGCGTCCCATTGCAAAAGCCCTCTTTTGTCGGCCTCCAAGCCTGCTATCGTGAAGCGCATCGCGCCGTGGCAGTTGAGCATGATTCTCCCATTTCGGTTGGTCGCCCAGTGGGACGGGGGCGATGCCACGCGAATTGTTCCGGGCACCATCCCGATTTCAACTCACGCGCCTCGAGGCGATCGGGTTATTCGTCTTCGCGGCCTTCGCCCTGTACCGGGCGTGGGCGGTCCTGCTCCCACTCGCCCTGGCGATACTGCTAACGCTCGCCTTCGCCCGGCTTCTTCTGGGCGTCTATCGCCGCGGCTCCGAGCCGGCTCCGGCCGTGCTCCTGGTTGTCTCAGCCGCCCTGCTCATGTTCGCGGCTGTCGGCTTTGTGCTGTGTCAGGAGGTGATTCACCTCACCCGGGGCCTGCCCGAGAAGATCGAGCAAATCCGCGCGGGGATCGCGCGCTAGTGGTTCGGCACTCGCCTTGCTAATCCTTTCCTTCACCCCCGCCCGTCGAAGGGGATGGAACCGACACACACACCGGGCGGCCAGCCGAAAGGACTCGAGAGATGCCGCGCGGATTGTCTCGATCGAACTCGCAGCACGCCCTCACCGTCCTGGCGACGACGACCGTAGTGTTCTTCGTCATCTTTGCCCTCTATTGGGCACGGGCGATCTTCATCCCCCTGGCCCTGGCCATCTTCCTGACGTTTGTCCTCTCCCCGCTTGTCCTGGCCCTGCAGCGCCGCGGGCTCGGCCGCGTGCCGTCCGTGGTCGTGGTCGTTACTGCCGCCCTGTTGACCTTCGGGGTCGTTGGGCTGGTGGTCGGCCGGCAGGTCATCGAGCTCACGCGCACATTGCCGGATCACGCGGACCGCATCCGCGAAAAGGTTGCGACGATGAAGTCGTGGGTGTCGGCGAACCAGGACAGCCGTTTTGCGCAACTCGTGAACGAGGTGTATGACACGCTCGCCGGCGGGCCGCCGAAAGATGGGCCGGCGGCCTCGGCCGCGGACCCGGGCAAGCCGCCGATGGTGATAGTCGAATCGTCCCCATCTTGGGTAGTCCGCGCCCAGGGCTTCCTCAGTCCCGCGGCCGAGGCCGTCGGCCAGGCCGCGTTCACGTTGATCCTCGTCGTGTTCATGCTTCTGAAGCGCGAGGACCTGCGCAACCGGATGATCCGCTTGCTCGGACAGGGAAGGGTAACCACCACGACCAAGGCCGTGGACGAGACGTCGCGTCGGATCAGTCGTTACCTCCTCGTGCAGTTCTTGCTCAACGCCTTGTTCGGGATCGTCATCACGATGGGCCTTCTGGTGATCGGGCTGCAATACGCCCCGCTCTGGGGATTCGTCGCCTTTCTGATGCGGTACGTCCCGTACATCGGCACCTGGATCGGTGTGATCCCCCCGGCGTTGTTCGCGTTCGCGGTTACCGACGGGTGGTGGACGACGATCGCCGTGCTCGCCCTGTTCCTCGGTCTGGAGGCCCTGTCCAACAACTTCATTGAGCCGCTGCTGTACGGATCGAGCCTGGGCCTGTCCGAGGTGGCGCAGCTCGTGGCGACCGCGTTCTGGGCGTTCCTGTGGGGCCCGGTCGGGCTGATCCTTGCTTGGCCGCTGACAACTTGCCTCCTGGTGCTCGGTAAGTATGTGCACGGCTGGCGGTTCCTGAGCGTACTCCTCGGGGACGAGCCGGTGTTGGCCCCGCGGGTCGCCTTCTACCAGCGGCTCGCGGCCCGGGACCAGGACGAGGCGGCCGAGATCGTGGAAAAGGAGCTCGCAAGCCGGTCGCCGGAGAAGGTGTTCGACGACTTGCTGGTCCCGACTCTACACCAGGCCCGGCGCGACGCCCGGGCAGGGGAGCTGTCCGAAACGGACCTGTCGTTCATCACCGCGTCGGTGCGCGAGATCGCGGAAGAGGTGGCGGAGTTCAAGAAGGATGACGCGGGGGCACCTGCCGGGGCCGCGGCCGCTGACCGGGCCCGCGTGCTGGCCGTCCCGGCGAAGGACGAGGTAGATCATGCCGCGGTCGAGTTTTTTGCGCGATTGCTCGACCCATCACTCTGGGAAGTCGAGGTGTCGCCGGCTAACACCCTCACTTCCGAACTCCTCGAGCGCATTGCGACGGAGAAGCCGGCCGCCGTGGTGATTGGGGCCATCCCCCCCGGCGCGCTGACACACACGCGCTACCTGTGCAAGCGCATGCGACAGCGCTTTCCGGAGTTGAAGCTGGTGGTCGGCCGCTGGGACGGGTCGGAGCAAGACGGCCCGACCTGGCAGCAACTGCGCGACGCCGGGGCGGACCAGGTGGACGCCACGTTGGAGGGGACGCGAGCGTACCTGTCCGCGTGGCGGGCGGTATTCAGCGCCGGACCAACAAATACCCATTCCGACGGTCTCGGCAAGCCGGACTCGGATCGGGCAATTGGCACGGTTCGTGCATAAGGAGTCCTCAGATCGACAAGAGACCATCCGCCCACCGCTCTGGAGGATAAGACATGGCTGACATCAGGGATCGTGCGAAGGGGGCCATTGATACGGGCGCCGACAAGGCGAAGCAGGGGATCGATACGGCGGCCCACCAGGCCCGGAACGCCGCGGACCAGGGCGGCGGGATCGTCGACACCGTGAAGGAGAAGGCCGAGTCCGCCATGCACGCGGCCGGCGACTACGCCCACCAGGCGCGCGACATGGCCGGGCACGCGGCCGACCGCGTTCAGCACTGGGCGGAGGACGCGTACGACGCCGCCGGGCACTACGCCAAGGACTTCGGCCAGGAGCTGAGCACCCTGATCCGGCGCTACCCGGTCCAGGCGCTCCTGGTCGGCTTCGGCGTCGGCCTGTTGCTCGGCCGCGTCGTCCGCGCTTGAGACTGTCGCAAAGGGCCCACCGCGACTGCCGGCGACCTATTCGGGTCGCCGGCTTCTTTTGTCCCCGGCCACCCGACCGGCTGGTGGATTTGGTTGGCAGGCACTCACTGTGACACCCCTGCCACCCAAATGGCCTTTTCCTGCCACCCATGCTGCCACCCAAGGTGCCACCCAACTTGCATTGGCCGGCGGGGCAAGGGCTTGCGGTCACCGGATTGCGCTGCCTGGCACCCACCTCACCCCCCCGGCCGGGGTTCCATGCGTGCGGTTCACTCCGTCGCGCTGAACGACAGCACCTTGCTGAGCGAAGGCCGGGCCGACCCGCGGGATCCCTTGGTTCATTGCTTGCAGACATACCCACCCCCTGAATTCACTCCCAAGAGCCGGGATTACGGGCGCCGATGGCCGGGAGCCGTGCACGATGCGCGGGATTCGGGGGAGAATCGACGGGATCGAGGGGAGAATCGACGGGATGCGGGGAGGAATCGACCTCCACAGGCGTCCTCGGCGAGCGCGGGCTGATAGCGATTCTGAAGTCTGGCGCCGGGTGCGACGAAATGAAACGAATGCGCGCAAGCAAACGGCCCGGGGCGATCGCCCCGGGCCGCGTCCGATCCAGAGTTCCGCCTCACTTCGATTTCACGGTCAGCTTCACGTCCGTCGGGACCTCGGGAATGTCCTGTGCCTTGGCGACGATCTGGAACTTGTGGTCGACCACCGGCGGGGCGTCCGGGGCCGCCTTCAGAGTCAGGGTGAACATGGGCTTGTCGGCCGGCACTGACAGGTCCTTGGTCTCGAGGGCGACGCCCTTCGGCAGGTTCCGCACGTCAAGAGTGACCGGTCCGCTGAAGTTGTCGCGGTCAACGTTGACCATGATTTCGTCCGTCTTGTCCTGGGTGATCGTGTGATCTCCCGACACGCGGATGGTCAGCTTGCGGACGGCTCCCGGCTTGCTGGGATCGGTCGAAGGCGCGGTCCCACTCTTTTGCTCGCACCCGATCGGGCACAGGAGCCCGACGGACAGGGCGGCCGCGTACAGCATTCTCATGGGTCAACTCTCCAGCTCCGCCTGAGGCGGAATTGAATCTGGGCAATCATTGAATGACCACCCGTCACGCGCGGCCCGCGCCGCGCACTGACGACGGACGGACGGTCGGAACACGACAATGAACAGCAAGGCGCGTTCCGAAGTCTCCGGTTCCGCGACCGCGCGCGTCGGCATGGAATCTGCCCGCCTATCGCACGTTCCACGGCACGGACGTGCCGCACGGCCGCCGCGGGAGCGGCCCACGCCCGGGCTGTTTACGACTGAGGAGTGACAACCCATGACGAACGATACGCCCGTCCATGCCGAAGACGTGATCCCGGTGCGAAGCCGCGTGAGTTGGTCGGCCGTGCTCGCCGGAGCGATGATCGCCCTGGCTGTCTACTTCCTGCTGACGTTACTCGGGGCGGCCATCGGGTTGTCCATCAATGACCGCGTGGCGGACCGGAACCTGGCCATTGGCGCTGTCGTGTGGGCCATCCTGGTGACGGCCGGGTCGCTGTTCCTCGGCGGGTTCGTCGCCAGCCAGATGACGACCGGGGAGAACAAGATCGAAGGGATTCTGTACGGCGTGCTCGTGTGGTGCCTGACGATCGCCCTCTTGATCCTGTTCCTCGCCGCCGGCGTTCGGACCGGCTTCAATGCCATGATCGCGATGTCGAACGTGGCGGCCAACCCAAATGTGAACTGGGAGGAGGCGGCGCGGAACGCCGGCGTGCCGAAAGAACGGATCGAGCAGGCCCGAGCGAACATTCAGAACCCGCCGCAGGTCGACCGGCAGGCGGCCGAGGAGAACGCCACGCGGACAGCGTGGTATGCCTTCCTCGGGACCGTCGTGGCCATGCTGGCCGCCGGGCTCGGTGGGTACGTGGGCGCCGGACCGACGTTCCGGCTCTTCACCGTCCGGGTGGACCGGGGGGCAACCTTCGATCGACGGGACTCCTTCGTCCGGACCTGATGAGTGCGCCCCGAGTGTGGAGACGGACCTCTAGGTCTGTCCTTGACGAGTGGTGAGTAGTGAGTTGTGGCGATTCCTATAGGTCCTATAGGTCCCATGAGTCCTATAGGACCTATGAGAGAGCCACCACCCACCACTCACTCGCCACGGACAGACCTGGAGGTCTGTCCCCACGCCACTGACTATCATGTCCCTCGCCCTTCCATCTCTCGTTTTCGCAACCGGAGGTCCCTCATGGCCCGATGTTCGTGGGCCGCCCTCGCGGCACTCGCGATCGTGGCGACCGCCCCCGCCGCGGACACCACCGACACTCGGCTGTTGTCCATGCCGGCCA
>Ga0066905_100000325_pt1 | contig 12301 bp, 17 predicted proteins | sample PanSoiMetaPlot36_FD_67483 | JGI IMG/M metagenome (GOLD analysis project Ga0066905, IMG submission 67483) | Tropical forest soil microbial communities from Panama analyzed to predict greenhouse gas emissions - Panama Soil Plot 36 (version 2) | ecosystem: Environmental > Terrestrial > Soil >... | reverse complement strand
TTGGCGAGGTCGTTCTTCGCCTGGGCGGCGTCCTCGGGTGACTTCGCCTTCGCCACGGCCTTGGTCAGGTGCTCGACCCGCGCGTTCGCGGCGGCGTGCATCGCGTTGCGCTCGGCGACCGCCTCCCGCTCCTTCTCGACGGTCTCCGCCTCGAACAGGGCGACCGGCGCGCTCGTGTCGGCGAAGACGGGCCCCTTGCGCGTGGCCGGCGGCAGGACGTCCGCGACGTAGAGGTTGAGCGGCTCGCGCCAGCTGGGGCGGGGCTCGACCTCGACCCGGCCCTGGACCGCCGTCGCCACGGGCGGGAGCACGAGCACGCCTGCCAGGTCGACCGGCGTCTGCGTCTCGGTCGCCAGCGCCGTCACGTAGGCGCGCTGCCAGTCCGGCAGGGCGTCGGTCGGGAAGACGGGCCGGTCGCCGGTGTGGCCGAGCTCGAGCGGCGGCTCCCAGGGCGCGGGCTGCTCGGCGTCGTCGTCCGCGTCCTCCGACGGCGGGGGCTCGTCGCCCGGGTCGTTGTCCGCCGAGCGGTGACCGTTCGGCGTGATGCGCTTGCCGTTGACGATCACGGTGCCGGACGGCTCGAGCGGCTTCGGCTCGGGCGCTGGCCGGGACAGCACGTCGTCGACGATCGCCTCGACCTCCTCCTTGGTCCAGGGTCGCGCGGGGTCGCCGATCGGGGACCGTTTCATCCCCTGCCAGCAGTTCACCTTGATCGTCTCGACGTCCCAGCCTGCGCCGTAGAGGTTCACGGCTGCATCGATCAGCCGCTGGCGCTGCGTCTTGGTCTTGAGGTGCTCCTCCTCGGCCTCGCCGAGCAGGGACGCTCCTTTCGCGAGGAAGCGCAGGGTGTCGAGCCCGACCTGCAAGCCGGAGCGCTTGCGCCCGGACCCATTGCCCATGGTCGCCGTGGGCGCCGCGGCCGGCTGCTCGACGAAGTAGCGCTCGAAGTCGGTCGGGTTGTAGCGGGCTACCTCGTCCATCGGAGCAACTCCACGGGCCGCGGGGCGTCGAGCTTGTGGTTGCGGGTGCCGGGCACGCGCAGCAGGCGCGCGAGGTCGGAGGTCTTCTCGAAGTACCAGCCGCGCGCCCCGGCCTTCGCCCGCACCGTCGCCTGGTAGGCGGCGAGCTGGGCCTGGGCGCGGCTCCGCTCGGCGGCGTCGGCGAAGACCCAGAACTCCCGGAAGAGGTGGTAGGCGTGCACGCCGCCGCCCGAGGCGACCAGGAGCGAGGGCGGCGTGTCCGGGAACGCCTCGGCCAGGAGCGCCCGCACGTCGTCGGGCCCGGCCGGCAGCTTGGTCTGGGCGTGACCGGGGCCGGCGAGGTCCCAGTCGCCGTAGAAGCCGCCGAGGCCGGCCGCGATCGCGCCGCTGACGCGCCTGTTCCCACCGGGCGGCCGCGCGACCGTGGTGGGGCTGACGTAGACGTCCCACTCGTCGGCCTGGTCGACCGCGAAGCGCGCCGCCGCGGCGGGGTCGAAGAACCACGTCGTCCGCGGCACCGCGTCGTGGCCGGCGTGGGGCTCGATGAGTCCGATCCCGATCCGATGCCCGCCCGGCTTGCCGGCGAAGATCGCCTCGAGGAAGGTCGTCGCCTGCTCGACGCTCGGCGCGCTCCCGACCGCGGTCATGGGCCCTCCTGTCGCTCGGCCTCGAGCCAGTCGACGAACGCGACCAGGCGCGCGAGCGACCGGTCGCGGTCGCCGTCCGCCGGCGGGTCGAGCACGGCGATCATGTCCTCGTCGCCGCCGACCTCGGACGCGGGCATCGGCCCGCCCAGCTCGCGCAGGAGCGCGCTCAACCGGGCGGCCGGCAGTCTCTTCTTGAGCGCGAGCGCGACGGCGCAGACGCCCATCACCTCCTCGCGTAGGATCATCGCCTCGAAGCCGCCCGTCCGCCCGGGGAAGTGGCGCTCCTCGACAACCTCGACGACGCGCAGGGCGTTCTTGCTGACAATCGGCAGCAGCCACCACTCCCTGCTCGTCAGCCGACCGTGCAGGTGGCGCCGGGCGTCCTCCTCGGTCGACACCACGTCGATCGCGAAGGGGGGCGGCGTGCGATGTGGACGTGGTTCTGCTGAGCGGGATGGTGTTCCTCCTCCTGAGCGGGATGGAACCGGCGCCGGTTCGCGGCCACGATCCGGGCGCGGCCCGCGGCCAGGCTGATCCTGATCGTGATCAGGACGACGATCGTGCTCGCGACGACGATGCTCAGGACGGCGCCTAGCCACGGTGAGCCCTCCGGCGCCTGGACGCGGCCAACCAGAAGGGTCCGGTCGACCACCGCGCGAGGCACGGGTAGCGGCACCAGGGCGTGCCGCCCCTCGAGCCAGGACGGCGTCGGCGGGGTCGCGCGGCGGCGTATAGTTGCGATCGCACGGTAATGCGTTCCTTTCTTCGCGGTGGGGAGCCGGCCTGTCGGGGCCGGCTCTTTCTTTTCGGGTCACGGCGACGCCCACGGCGTCGCCTGCTCGGCAGGCCAACGGTGGCCGGCACAGCCCTTCACTTCTGCCCAGATCTCCAGAAGTGAAGGGTCGAGCGCCAGGGCCAGCGAGCACGCCCCGACGCGCCAGCGGCAGGTCGAGGGCGGTCGACTCAAGGGCTGTGCTCTGGGCGCGATCACGAGGGCACACCCTCGTGCGGGAAACGCCGGGCCGGCAGCTTGTGACAACACGATCGGCCGTTGTCCGGAGCTCGCCCGTCGGGCATCAGTCGCGCCCCACGGCGTCGATGATCTCCCGCGTCGCGAGCCGGGCGAGGATCAAGCGCTCGGACTGCTCGACCGCGTAGGTCGTCTCCAGCACGCGCCGATCGACGTGGTGCTCGATGCGCTCCCGGACCAGGGTACGAAGCTCGCGGGCCGGAATCGCGTCCACCTCGACGCTCTCGCCGACGAAGCGGCGCGCGCGGCTATCGGTCTGCTTGGTCGGCCGGGTCGGGAGCCGCCACTCCCGGATCTGCGCCGGCGTCACCGCGATCCGCTCGAAGTGGATCTCGGCCTTAGGAGCGAGCTCCCGCAGTCGCACCTCGACGTTGCGGCTGATGTCGACCCCCGAGGGGTCGTGGTCGCCGAGGTAGTAGAGGTGGGCCGGCTTGCCGCGGTCGGCGATCGCCTCAGCCGCCTCGTAGAGGTAGCTGATGCTCGGGTAGCCGCGCGTGACCATCAGCGGCACGTCCCACGGCGCCGTCTCCTCCATCAGCACGCCGGCGAGGGCGTCCTTCTCGAGCCAGACCTCGACGTAGACCGGTTGCGCGTCCCAGAGGGCGCGGCGGTAGAACTGGACGGTCTGGCGCAGCGCCTCCTCGACGCTGCCGTAGGTCCGCGGCTTGCGCTGCCAGCGGGTGTGGTCGGCGATCCAGCCGAAGTCCAGCTCGCCCTCGAGGCGCATCTGCGCGAGCAGCCGGCAGACCGTCTTCTTGTACTCGGGCTCGGTCTTCGCGATCAGGCGCCGATTGGAGAGCTGGTAGAAGACCTGGCGGCACGTCTGCGGATGGTCGGCCGCGAGCAGGTCGAGGATGGACTGGCGCAGCGCCGCCATCTCGGCGCGCGTGCGGCGCGCTCTTGTGGGATGTGTCCCATAAGCGGCGGGCAGAGCGACCATCAGGACGCGTCCCCCCGCTCGAGGTCGAGGCGCGAGCTGCAAACGGGGCAGTAGGCGCGGCGCGGGTGGTGGGAGTAGCCCTCGGTCAGGGCCGGGCTCAGCCGCCGTCCGCACGACGAGCAGCGCGGTCGGCGCCGGTACTCGCCGATCGCGACGATGGGCGGAGTAGGATTAGCCATCGGACGGGGTGGGCTGGTGGGCACCGGCTGCTCCTCCGCGGCGGCGCCGGACTGAGCACCCCGGCGCCGCCTTTTGTTCCCTAGGCGGCTCGCGATGGTGGCGTTGGGTCGCTCGGCTCGTCGGGTCGTGGGCGCGCGCGCCAGGCCGCCACGAGGAGGTCGACCAGGAGCGTGCCGAGCAGCTCGGCGTCGGCCGGCGGCACCGCGCTCGAGGCGGCGGTCCCGCGTGCGAGACGCCACGTCCCGGCCTCAGGCGACGACTGCGACACGCCCAGACTCCGGATCGCCCGTCACCGGCCCCGGCTCATCCGCCTCGCGCAGCGCCTTGGCGAGGATCAGCCCGGCCTCGTCGCCAGGGTGGCGGCGCTGCGCCCGGGCGCGCCGCACCAGCTTCGTCAAGTCGGCGTCCGACAGGCGGACGTAGAGACGCTCCACCGGGCACCTCCGCGATGCCCGCTACGCTAGCCTCGGGTGGGCGCCGGCGGAACGGCGCGAAGCCGTCTCTTACCTGTCGTTTTCGGTGCCGGGTCGGCGCCAGGTCGGTTTGCCCCGGCGCGCGGCGGCCTCCGATCGAGGGGAATGCCTGAGCAAGTTCTTGTCGCGCAGACTCCGCTTGATGCGCTGGACCTGGCGCGGCTCCCGCCCTAGGTGCGCGGCGGCCTCCTCCTCGGTCGGCGCGCGCCCGTCCTCGTCGATCATCTTCCGGTGGTACGCGAGGTACTTCGCCTCGGACTGGCTCAGCGGCGGCGTCGGCAGCGCGACCGGCGCGGCGGCGGGCTTCGGGTCGACGACGGGCCCGGGCGGTCCGTACGCCGCTCGCAGGTGCGCGTCCAGGCCGTCGAACAGCGCGCGGATGCCCGGGAACCGGGCGCAGAGATGGTCGGAGCGGACGACCTCAGCCCACACCCGACGTTCGCCCGCGTCGTCGAGGTCGACCGCGCCGAGGCGCTGCAGCGCGTGAACGTGGCCGCTCGACGTCACCGCGAACTGCATCAGGTCCTCGACGGACGCCTGGTCGCGCACCGTCAGGTAGGCGAGGATGAGCAGGTGCTGGTCGAGCGGCGTCGACCCCGGCCCCTCGACCAGGCGCGGCGCGGCGAGCACGAGACCGGCGCCGTCGATCAGCGGCGTGGTGGCCCACCGCCGCAGGTACCGCTCGATGGTCCCGCGGACGTGGTCGATCGACTCGTCGTACCAGGACGCGGTCACCCGGGCGCCTCCCCGGTCGGCGGGCGGTGCGCCCGGCGCGCCGCGCGACTGGGGCGCGCGGCGCGAGTGCTTCGCCGAGCCGTCCGGCTCGACGGTCGCTTACGCCGCCCTTGGCCGCCCGCGAACATATGCGGGTTGGCTAATTGGCCAGGGCCATCTACCCAACCCGCAGCAGCGCGGGGCGCTCGAGGGCCTCGGCGACCGCGTTCAGCGCCGCGCCGAGCGGCGTCCAGGTCGTCCGCACCGCGTACTTGCCGTAGCCGACGCGGACCGGCACGACCTGCTCGAGCAGCGCCCCGAGCACCGACCGCTGGCGGCCGACGTCGGCGCCGCCGACGACCGCGACCCAGCCGCCGACCTCGGCCAGCACCTGCTCGAGCGGCGGCAGGATCTCGACCGGGGCGGCGGAGGCGGTCCCCGCGATGGCCGCCTCGGCGGCGTCCAGGTCGGCCTGCGCCTGGTCGCGCACCAGGTCGTAGCCGGCCTTGTCGAGCTCGCCGTCGACCAGGCGGAGCGCCGCGTTCTTGAGGCGGTCCCGCGCCCGGTCCCGCTCGCGCTCGAGCTGCCGCACCCACACCGCCGCGCCGTCGTCGGGGGGGATCTGCCGCCGGCGCCAGGCGGCCTGCATCGCCGCGCGCACGGTCTTGTCCTCGGAGGCGGCGACCTCGGCCAGCGCCCCCGCCGCCGCCAGCAGGAGGGCGTCCACGGCCGCCGCGGTCGCGGAGTAGAGGCAGTTCGTCTCGATCGCCGCCCGCTCCGCGACGAGGATGCCGCTGCAGCGGTAGACGGTCATGTGGGTGTTCTTGACGCCGTGCATCCTCGAGCCGCACTTCGGGCAGCGCAGGAGCCCGGTCGCGAGGTAGCGGCCCGACGCCTGGTGCGGCACGCGCGCGTGGTCGGCGATCCGCGCCTGCACCCGGTCCCAGGTCGCGCGGTCGACCAGCGCCGGCCAGCGCCCCGGCACGAGCTCGCCGTCGGGCCCGCGGTTGCAGGCGACGTAGGTGGGCGACGAGAGGATCATCCGCAGCGATCGGTGGTTGAGGCGCTTGCCGCCGCGCGCCGCGGCCGGGAGCCCCTGCACCCAGCGCAGCGTCGCGCGCACGGACGCGCCGTCGCCGACCCGCTGGTACGCCTCGAGCGCGTAGGTCGCCGTCTCGGGGTCGAGCGCCAGCACCTTCTTCGGCGCGCCCTGCCCCCGTTCCGCCGGCGTCGCGTCGCGCCAGCGGTAGCCCCACGTCACCCGCCCGACCTTCGTCCACCCGCTCGCGGCGGCGTGCTGGTTAACCGCCCGGACCCGCTCGCCGAGCCGGCGGACCTCCTCCTGCGCCACCGAGGCCAGGACGTTGGCGACCAGGTCGCTGACCTCGCCGCCCTCGCGGACGCTGTGGACCGGCACGCCGAGCGCCTTCAGCTCCTCCCGGCAGCGCACGCGCTCGAGGAGCTTGCGCCCGAGGCGATCGAGGGCGGCCACCACGACGACGACGGGGCGACCCTGAGCCCGCTGCTCGCGCACGTCGGCGAGGAGCGCCTGGTAGTCGGGCCGGTCGTCGCGCGTGCCCTTCATGACGTCGGTGTACTCGCCGCCGAGCACCCAGCCCTGGCGGGCCGCGTAGCGGCGGCACTCGGCGAGCTGCGCTTCGAGCGACATGCCCTCCCGCGCCATCTCCTCCTTGGAGACGCGCAGGTAGAGGAGCGCGGTGGCCAGGCCCCCGGCCGTCACGCCGAGATTAGCTCGGCCGGATCGACCTCGAGGGCCGCCGCCAGCTTGCGCGCGGTCCGCAGGTGGGCGGCCGTCCGTCCGTGCTCGAGGTCGAGCACCGTCGTCTTGGCGATCCCCGCCCGCTCGGCGAGCTCCCCGGTCGAGAGCATCTTGCGCTCCCGCACCGCCCGCAGCCTCCCCAGCGGCACCGTTCCCGGCTTCGACGTCGACGTCACCGTTCCCCCCTCGAGCACGCTCCGTGTCGCCCCCGTGCATCCGAAATGCTACCAAATCTGCGCGATCCACCGCCGAAACCCCTTGACTGTCTGGTTGTCTTTTGATAGTATATCGGATGTAGATCAGTTCAGCAAGGGAGACGAGAGAGATGGCCAAGAGCGCGGCGGAGATGACCCGGGGGGCCTTCCAGCGGGCGCGGGGGCGCTCGGCCCTGGTCCACTACCTGGCGACGAGCGTGGGCGGGTACGCCGTCTACGCGGTCGGATCCACCGCCGACCCGGACCACGGCTACCGGGTCACCGTGCGGGGCGACAGCTACGCCTGCTCCTGCCCCGCGGCCGACGGTGGGCACCCGGCCTGTTGGCACCGCGGCGCCGTCCACCTCGTGCGCGCGACGCGACGGTCGTGGGGCCTCGAGGCGGACGGACCGTCCGCCGGCCAGGCCGCTCCCCTGGGCCGGGTGGCTCCCCGGCGGCTGCCGCCCCAGGGCGACGCGGCGTAAGGGGGGCTAGGCGATGGAGCGCATCAGCGGCACGGTCACGCGCGTCCGTGGCCAGGGCTTCCAGCTCGACGACCAGGAGCCCTGGCGGAACATCAGCAAGTTCGCCGAGGGCGTGGCCGTGCCGGCGGTCGGGGCGAGCGTGGCGCTCGAGCTGGACTCGAAGGGCTTCGTCCGCCGGGTCGAGACCACCGGCCCGGCAGCCACGGCACCCACACCCGCCAGCGGCGACCGGGAGACGCGGATCACGAGGCTAGCTGTGCTGAACACAGCCGCGACCATCCTGGGAGCCGGCCCCGGCCACGCGATCGACCCGGCCGAGGTGGCCGCCCTGGCCGCCCGCCTCGAGCGCTGGGTCAACCGGGAGGCGTAGGATGGGCGCGGATGCTCCCGCGCTGCTGGGAACAGCCGGGAGCACGGCACCGATAGGAGGCTACCGATGCCCGGTCAGTCTACCCCCGCGCGCGGGAGCGGCGATCCCGATCGGTTCCTGACCCACACGGTCGACGACGAGTCCTGCCTACCCACCCTGAAGCCGGGCGACGTGGTGGTGGTCGAGCGCGGCGGCGCCTGGGGCGACCAGGACCTGGTCCTGGCTGAGGTGGACGGTGAGCTGGTGGTCCGGCGGGCCGCGCCGCTCGCCGCCGACGGGCCCGACGAGGTGGGGCTCGCGCCCCTGGTCATCCCGCCGGCCTCGGCCTTGCTGAGCGCCTGGGGCGGTCGCGCGGCGCGGGCATACATCGGCCCGGTCGAGGCCATCGTCGGCCCGCTGCGGGGCCTGCTCGTGGACGGCGCGGTGCGCCCCGTCCCGCCCCACCGACGGTACCGGGGCATCCGTCTGCGGGACTGAGGCGCCCGCGGACGAGCAGCGCCCCCGCGCGGCGGATCGACCGGAACGACCCACCGACGGGTCGCTAGCGACCGCGGGGAATCCCGTGCCGCTTGATCATCACCAGGAGGCCAGGCCGCCCGACCCCGCTCTGCTTGACGCTCAGGATGAGGTGCAGGACGTGCGGGTGCAGGTCCTCGCTCTTGTCCGGGATGATGACGATGCGCTTCTGGCCGTCGGGTCCCGTCTTCACCAGCGCGATCCCGTGGGTGCGGCGGTCCGCCTCCTCCCAGCCGTCGAGCCGGAAGAGCGCGATGAGCTGCTTCCCACTCAGGGCGGGGAGCGGTGCCGCCACCGGGCTAGATCGCCACCGCCAACGCCACGGGCCCGACCTCGGTCGGCGCCTGGTCGCCGCGCACGACGGGCACGCTGCGGCGGACCCGCGCCGGCACGGGCTCCCGGTACATCTTGATGCGGCGCCGGCGGAAGAAGCGCTCCCGCTCGCCCTGGCGCTCGAGCGTGGTGAGGTGGAGCCGGATGAGCTCGGTCAGCTCCTCCTGCAGCGCGTCGAACGTCGCGGCCTGGGTCGCCGTGCCGAGCTCCTCGCACTCGCCGATCCATCGGTCCCCGTCGCGCAGGTACCGGACGTTCAGGATCACGAACTGCTCGGCCGGCATGGAGGCGCTCCCCGCGCGGGCGCGTCCGACCGCCCGCTCTGCGGACTCTACCCGCGGGGCCGGCGATAAGCAACGCGCAACCCGCCGGACATAACGCCCTAGCGCGGCGGCCCGCTGCGGTAGACTCGCGGCGATGACGGTCCCGCACGGGCTGCGTCCCACCTACCAGTGCGGCGAGCGGTGCCACGAGCTGGTCAGCGAGGCCGTCGCGACGGTCGACCTCGAGCGCTACGCCGCGCTCCTGGCGGCGGTCGACCAGGACGACTGGTTCGGCTTCTGGTCGGAGCTGGTCCTGCGCGTCGGCGTCCCGATCGTGCCCGAGCACGTCGTCCACCGCCATGCCAAGGCCCGCTCCCTGGCGGCCGAGGACGCGCGCCGGCGCCAGCCCCCACCACCCGCCGCGGAGTAGCGCAGCACGGCGTCGGTCAGGCCTGACCGAACCCGGCGCGTCCGCTGGTGACGCTATCGTCTGTGATATCATTGGGCATGGCGACGGGCGACGAGCGGGACCGGCTGGCCGCGATGCGGCGCCGGCTCGCGGCGCGGCCGAACGCCGTGCGCTTCGGGGAGCTGCGGGTGCTCCTGATCGCGCACGGCTTCGCGGTCCGCTCGGGCCGGGGTAGCCACGTCGTGTTCGAGCGCGGCGAGCAGCGGCTGACGATTCCCTACCGGCCGGGGACGGTGCTGGCGGTCTACGTGCGCCGGGCGCTGGCGCTCTGCGAGGAGGACCGATGACCGAGGACACGCGCATCATGACCGACGAGGAGCTGGACAGGGCCGAGGCGCGCATCGAGGCGGAGATGGCGGCGGCGCGGGCCCGCCCGGTCGACCCCGCGATCGAGGCGGCGGTCCAGGCCGCGCTCGCTCTGCCGTACCCGCTGCGGGTCTGGCGCGAGCCGGAGGGCTACTACGCCTGCGAGGCCCCCGACGTCGAGGGATGCCTGGGCACGGGCGACGACCCCGCCGCCGCCATCGCGGACTGGCGCGACGCCTTCGCGGCGTGGGCCGAGGCGGTGATCGCGGCCGGCCAGCCGCTCCCGGCGCCGTCGGAGCCGCCGTCGGCCGACCGCTACGCCGGGCGGGTTCTGGTCCGGATGCCGCGCTCCCTGCACCGACAACTGGCCGAGCAGGCCGAGCGCGAGGGCACCAGCCTGAACCAGCTCGCCGTGACCTACGTGGCGCGGGCGCTCGGCGCCGCCGCGACCCGGACCGGGACGCGGGCCTGAGGCACCGGCGTCACCGAGGAGGGCGGGTCGGGGCGGCGGCATCGCGCGGGGCGAAGGGGTTCACGCCCGGCGGGCGGTACGCGCGGGCCCGGTCCGCGTGCTCCCGGTCGCCCCGCGCCGGCGACGAGCCCAGCGACACGCGGTAGGGCGTCCCCGCCGCCGGGTGCAGGCGCCGCCACTCCTCGCCCCGCCAGGAGAGCTCGGCGCACCAGACCGCCAGGCAGAGCGAGAACACCAAATCGTCGTGCTGCCCCTCCCGCCACGCCTCGTAGCCCTCGTGGCCGGCGTCGCTGATCTTGAGGCGGTAGCTCCGCAGCTCCTCGACGAGCGTCGGGACCAGCGGCAGCGCGGCCGCGAGCTTGAGCCGCCCCCGCTCGAGCAGCACCCGTGCCCGGCTGACCAGCTCGCGCTTGGGCACCCGGCGGAAGCCGTTGGCGTCGACGGTCGTCTCGGCGCCGCCGTGCACCACGACCGGGACGGGGGTGAGCCGCGCTTGCCGCAAGAGGTCCACGACCGGCCGACCGACCCCGGTCGCGTCGACGACGAGCGCGCTCCCGGTGGGCAGCTTCGCCATCAGGTCGCGCACGCCGTCGACGATGTCGGGGTAGCTGGTCCCCAGCGGCGGCCGCTCGAGGTGGCGCACGGCGTAGGTCGGCTCCCGGCGGAGAGCGGCGTCGCCGCTCACGACCCCCGGCCCGTCCGCGGCGGCACCGCGCTCGACCACGACGACCGCGGTGTAGTCCGCGACCAAACCGAGGTCGACCCCGACCGTGCACGGAGAGCGCCGCTCCGCCGCGCTCACGACGGGCGCCTCAGCCACGCATGCCCCCCGCGAAGAGCGGCACGACCTCGTCCGAGACCGCGGCGTCGATCGCCTGGCCGGGGAAGACCTGGTCGATCGTGTCGCGGAAGGCGCAGCGGTACTCCTGGTCGAACCACCACTCGCCGATCGCCGTCCGCTCGGCGGCCAGCCAGTCGGCCGCGATGCGGGGGCAGTCCACGGCCGCGACCTCGACCCGTTCCCAGGCCGGCCCGCCCTCGGTCCACTCCCTGAAGAAGAAGCCGCGACGGCCGAAGGGCGTCGAGAGCAGCACGATCCGCCCGCCCGAGACGGCCAGCATCGGCCGGACCGCGTAGTAGAGCTCGTCCGGCACACGGCTGGCCTCGTCGACGACCAGGAGCGCCACGCCACTGAAGCCCCGGATGGTCTGCTCCTTCCCCGGGAGGCAGACGACCCGGCTGCCGCTGGGCCACTCGAGCCGCAGGGCCGATTCCTCGGCCAGGGCCGGCGCGTCGGGTCCGAGTACCTGCAGGGCGTCCTTGACCTTGCGGAACAGCTCCTGGCTCTGGCGCAGGCTCGGGCTCAGCAGCAGCACCAGCGCCGGCGCGCTGTAGAGCGCCGCGTGCAGGGCGAGCAGGGCCGTGATCGTGCTCTTCCCGCTCTGCCGACTGCAGTTGAGGACGAGCTGGCGGCCGGCGGAGCGGAGCAGGTCGGCCTGCCAGGGGTCGGGCTCGAGGCCGGCGTGGCGGGCGAACAGCACCGGGTCGAGCGCGCGGGCGAGGTCACGAGCGAGCGTGGCCATTCACCCCCTCGAGCGCGACGAGGCGCTCGGCGACCCGGACGCGGGCGGCCGGGAAGGGGCCGAGCGCCTCGAGCAGGACGGCCCGGACGGCACCCCACTCCGGGCTGATGGTCAGGTTGACCCGCGGCGCCTCGTTCAGCTCGCCGAGGAGCTTGGCCAGCAGCTCGAGGTTCGAGCGGGCCTGGCCGATCGCGCCGAGCGCGGTCCGCAGGTCGCCGGCGGCCTCGGCGGTCGCCAGGATGCGCAGCGTCCGCGCCTGCAGGTCGCGCAGTTGGGCGAGCAGGTCGTCGGCCTGCGCCGCGTCCGCGGCCTCGTGGGCCAGCGTCAGGCCGGCCGGCAGGTGGTCGGCCTTGTGGCGGCGCAGCGCCGTCGCGGACGCGCCGAAACGCGCCGCTATGTGCCGGTACGGCTCCTCCTCGACCAGCGCCGCGTCGATCGCGGCGCGGTCGGGGTGGGTGCAGACGCTGCAGGCGCGGGGGATGGCGTCGCCTCCTCGGGTCCCCCGGTCAGGCGCCCGCCGGGGGGATCTGGTACTGCTCGGCCGGCGGGAGCTGGTAGGGAGCGGG
>Ga0066905_100000324_pt1 | contig 12304 bp, 8 predicted proteins | sample PanSoiMetaPlot36_FD_67483 | JGI IMG/M metagenome (GOLD analysis project Ga0066905, IMG submission 67483) | Tropical forest soil microbial communities from Panama analyzed to predict greenhouse gas emissions - Panama Soil Plot 36 (version 2) | ecosystem: Environmental > Terrestrial > Soil >... | reverse complement strand
CCAAGATGGCGGCGGATGACGCACGCAAGAGGTTCGCCGAGACCCGCATCGTCGCGGTGGTGGACTCGGCGAACCTCTACGCGCACGCGCCACTCACGTACGAATACTGGCCGAACCAGGAGAAGCGCCCGGACCCGACGAACCCGGGGCTCAAGCCCTCCCAGCCCCGGCCCATCCCCGTGCTGCTGCGCCGGTACGAAGACCAGGCGGTGGCGCTCGACTCGCTGCGCGCCGGGCACATCCGCCAGGTCCTGGTGGTCGGCAACGACTTCCTCGAGTCGGGCCGGCTCCGGCTCTACGACCACGACACGCGCGTGTTCACGAGCAGCGCCGACGATCGGCCGTTGCGTTTCTGGCTCACGCGCAACCTGATCGTGGACGCGGTGGACTCGGCGCGCATCGAGCGCGTGCTGAACCTGGGGCGCTCGGTCGAGTTGTACACGCTGGATCGCGACGGTCGCTGGGCGGTGAAGGACGATGCCCGTGAACTGGTGGGGTTCCTGCTGCCGTTCGCGCTCGGCTTCCTCCTCTCCATGGCGATCGTCACCGGCGGCCAGTACCTGCTCCAGGGCGTGAGCGAGGAGAAGGAGTCGCGCATCCTCGAATCCCTGATGTGCACGGTGTCGGCCGACGAGCTGCTGCTCGGCAAGCTCGTGGGGCTCGGGAGCGCCGGGCTCACGCTCGTGGGGGTGTGGGTCGCTGCGGCCGCGATCGCCGGGGGCCCGATGCTGACCGCGCTCGGCATCCACATCCCGGCCTCGCTGATGGTCGCGGCCCTTGCCTACTTCCTGGTGGGCTACCTGTTCTACGCGAGCCTCATGACCGGCGTGGGCGCCATGACCAGCAACCTGCGCGAGGCCGCCCAGTTCTCGGCCGTGCTCACCATGCTCAACTTCGTGCCGTTCTGGCTGCTCGTGAAGATCCTCAACTCGCCCAACTCGGCGTTCGCGGTCAGCCTGTCGTTCATCCCACCCACGGCGGCCACCACGATGATGCTGCGCCTGTCGGCGGCGAGCGTCTCGGGAGCGCACATCCCGACCTGGGAGATTCTCGCGTCCCTCGCCACGCTGGCCCTGGCCGCCGGGCTTGGGCTGATGCTCGGCTCGCGCATGTTCCGGCTCGGCATGCTGCTCTACGGGAAGTCGCCGAACCTGCCGGAGATCGTGAAGATCCTGCGCCAGAAGTGAGCGTGCGGGAATCGGCCGGGACACCCGCCGAAGGCGGGTCCGGGGCGAGCCCCTCCGCGATGCCGCACGCGGGCTGGCCGCGCTGGCGCGTGTTCCCGCCCGTGGCGCTCGGCGTGATCATGGCCACGCTGGACGCGAGCGTGGTGAACATCGCGCTCCCCACGCTGCAGCGCGTGTGGCAGGCGGGGCTCTCCGAGGTGGAGTGGGTCGCGCTCGCCTACTCGCTCACGCTCACCGGGCTGCTGCTCGCGGCCGGCCGGCTCGCCGACGCGCGCGGCCGCCGCACGGTGTACGGCGCGGGCCTGCTCCTGTTCACGCTCGCCTCCGTGTTGTGCGGGCTCGCACCCGCGCTCGAGTCGTTGATCGCGCTGCGCGTGTTCCAGGGCGTGGGCGCGGCGCTCCTGTCCGCGAACGGCTCGGCGCTGCTCGTGCAGGCGTTCCCGCCCGAGGAGCGCGGCCGCGCGCTGGGCGCGTTCGGGGCCATGGTGGGCGTGGGGCTCGCCCTGGGCCCGCCGCTCGGCGGGCTGCTCGTGGCGCACGCCTCGTGGCGCTGGATCTTCCTCGTCAACCTTCCGCTCGGCCTGCTGGCGTTCGTGATGCTGCGGCGGCGTGTGCCGCGCGATGTCGTGCGCACCGCGGCCGCACCCACGCTTCGCGTGGGTGACCCTGCGCCCGGCGAGCCCGCGGCCGCACGGCCGCCGCGCGAGGAGGGGCTCCCGCCGCTCCTCTGGGCGACCGCGCTCGCCGCGCTCCTGCTCGCGCTCACGCTCGGGCCCGAGCGCGGCTGGTCGAGCGTCCCGGTGATCGCGCTCGCCGCCGCGGGCGTCGTGCTGCTCGCGAGCTTCGTGGTCTCGCAGGCGCGCTCGTCGAACCCGTTGCTGCCGCTCGGCCTCGTGGGCGGGCCGCTCGGCGCAGCCGTCACGCTCACGTTCCTCGGCCAGGTGCTGAGCGTGAGCGTGGGCTTCGCCATGCCCATGGTGCTCGAGGCGCTCGCCCGGCTGAGCGCGGCGCAGTCCGGATCGTGGCTCGCCGTGCTCCCGGTGGCCGCACTCCTCGGCGCGCCGGTCGCGGGGCGGCTCGCCGACCGGCTCGGCACGCGGCCGCTCACCGTGATCGGCATGCTGCTCACGGGCGCGGGCCTGCTCGTGCTCGCTACGCTTGGGTTCCGCGGGGGCCCGCCGGGCGCCGCCGATGCCAGCCCGCTCGCGTGGATGCCGCTCGCCGCCGGGCTCGCGCTCGTGGGCGTCGGGCAGGGACTGTTCGCGGTGCCCAACGCGAGCGCGCTGCTGTCGCTCGTGCCCGCGGAGCGGCTCGGCCTCGCCGCCGGGCTCCAGGGAACCGCCCGCAATCTCGGCATCGCCGCGGGTGTCGCCGCAACGGGGTCCATGCTGGCCGGTCGCTACCAGGCGTACGCGGGCGCGCCGCTCTCGCTCGGCGCTCCCGAGCCGATCGACATGGCGGCGTTCGCCGCGGCCGTCCGCGAGGCGAACCTCCTGTTCGCCATGGTGGCGGTCGTGGCAGCCGTGCTGGCCCTGTCGGTCCGGGTGGCGGTGCGCGAAAAGCCGCAAACCGCTCCCTGACTTCCCAATCTCATGCACCGCTTGGGGTTGTGATTCGTGACCCGCTCCGCGGGTAGCTTTTGGCGCCACGGTGTGCGATTTGCGCGCCAAGTGGCGTGGCATTGCCCGGCCCGCCGATTTGCCAAGAAACCCATTGCACGGGAACTTTCGTTTGCTGACAATCGTTTATGCAGTTGGAGAGGGTGGGAGCCTGCAGGGAACGCTCCTTGCAAACTCCCATGCGGAGCCCGGCCCGAGAGCCGGCCGCTCCTCTGATGCAGCAGGAGTCCGCCCGCGGCCAGTAAAGAGTAGGACCCGAGAGGTCCCTGCCGCGCGGTGGATGGCGGATCCGGACCCCGGCACCAAGAGCCGGAAAAGCCGGTCCTTCCTGCGCACGCGGTCGGGCCGCCGGCCCCTCCGCAAGATGACGGGATCGCCCGGTCCATGGCCGGGCGTTTTCGTTTGTAACTGCCGCGGCTGCCGCCGCCTCGAGCCAGCCGCCGCGAGCCGGCCAAGCCCGCTCCGCCCCGTGGCGCGGTGCCTCGCCGTGCCCCGATTCGCGCGTTCCCGCAAGTGCTTGCGCGCGCCCGGGCGCCCCGCCACACTGACCGGCCCATGCGTCCACTCCGGATCGGCCTCGCCCAGCTGAACCCCACGGTCGGCGACCTGGACGGCAACCTCGCGCGCATCCTCGAGACCCTGGGGCGCGCCCGTACGCTGGGCGTGGAGCTGCTCGCCTTCCCCGAGATGGTCGTCCCCGGCTACCCGCCCGAGGACCTGCTCCTGAAGCCCGCGTTCATCCAGGGCTGCATCGACCGCACCCAGTCGCTGGCGCCCCACACCACCGGCATGACCGTGGTGGTCGGCACCGTCGAGCGCGACGTGGACCTCTACAACTCGGCCGCGGTCCTCCACGACGGCCGCTGGGTGGGCACCGCGCGCAAGCGCTACCTGCCCAACTACGGCGTGTTCGACGAGAACCGCTACTTCATGCCCGAGCGCCGGAGCGTGGTGTTCGCGCGCTCCGGGACGGTGTTCGGCGTGAACGTGTGCGAGGACATCTGGCTCTCGGGCGGGCCCTCGGAAGAGCAGGTGATCCGCGGCGGCGCCGAGGTGATCCTCAACCTGTCCGCGTCGCCCTACCACGCCGGCAAGGCCGACGAGCGCCGCAAGATGATCTCCACACGCGCCACCGACAACCTCGCCATCGTCTGCTACGTGAACCTGGTCGGCGGCCAGGACGAGATCGTGTTCGACGGCTCGAGCCTGATCCTCGACGAGCGCGGGCGCGTGCTGGCCGAGGGCGCACCGTTCGAGGAGGACCTGGTGATCGCCGACGTGGACCTGGACGAGGTGTTCAAGGCCCGGCTCCACGACCCGCGCCTGCGCAAGGAGCGCGCGCTGGACGAGTCCGAGCCCATGCCGCGCATCCACCTGGACACCGCCGGCAACGGCGAGCCCGGCGTCACCGCCGAGGTTCGCACGTCCAGCGCGCGCTCGGCCGCGGCCGGGGCCACGTTGCTCGCCGGCGCCCCCGCGCGACCCGCGCTCCATCCGCGCCCGGTGCGCGAGGAACTGAGCGAGGAGGCCGAGGTGTACGCCGCGCTCACGCTCGGCGTGCGCGACTACGTGCGGAAGAACGGGTTCTCGACCGTGGTGCTCGGGCTCTCCGGCGGCATCGACTCGGCGCTCACCGCGTGCATCGCCGTGGACGCGCTCGGGCCCGAGCACGTGGTGGGCGTGACCATGCCCTCGCCGTTCACCTCCCCCGAATCGCAGCGCGACGCGGAGGCGCTGGCGAAGTCGCTGGGGATGAAGGTCCAGAGCATCCCGATCGCCGGCATGATGCGCGCGTTCGACGAGGCGCTCGCGCAGCCGTTCCAGGACAAGGCTCGCGACATCACCGAGGAGAACCTGCAGGCGCGCATCCGCGGCAACACGCTGATGGCGCTCTCCAACAAGTTCGGCTGGCTGGTGCTGACCACCGGGAACAAGAGCGAGACCAGCGTGGGCTACAGCACGCTGTACGGCGACACCGCGGGCGGGTTCGCAGCGCTCAAGGACGTCTACAAGACGCAGGTGTACGAGCTGTCGCGCTGGCGGAACACGCGCGGCGCGCCCATCCCGCAGCACACGCTCACGCGGGCGCCATCCGCCGAGTTGCGCCCGGACCAGACCGACCAGGATTCGCTCCCGCCCTACGACGCGCTCGACGCCATCCTGCGCCAGTACGTCGAGGAGGACCGCTCGATCCCCGAGATCGCGCGCCTGGGCCACGACGAGACGCTCGTCCGCCGCGTGGCACGCATGGTGGACCTGGCCGAGTACAAGCGCCGCCAGAGCCCGCCGGGGATCAAGATCACGCCGAGAGCGTTCGGCAAGGACCGGCGACTGCCGATCACGAACCGCTGGCGGGGGTGACGAGCCGCAGCGCCGCCCGGAGATGAGCCCGGAGGAAGATCGCAACCGCCACGAAGCCGCAGCGGTCGCAGATGGTGCCGCCGAACGATCCGGCGCTCAGGAAGCGCGTCTCCCCGGCGCTCCGCCCGCAGAACGAGCAGTGCAGCTGCGTGTGTTCCGCGGTGTCGGGTCGTGCCAGCGCATTCGCTCGTTGCATGGCGATCTCCTTCGTGCGTCCGTCCGGATCGGCTCGCAGGCCGAAAGAATATCAGTTCACCGCAGCGAATCGCGCTGCTGAATCGCGTGTTGAAACGCGGTGCGAAGCGATCCGCGAAGCACGAAGATCTTGAGCTCGGTGGCCGCCCTGCCGGCGGGTGTGAGCGTCGTCTGCGGGTCCACGTGCTGGCAGGTGAGCTCGGGGTTGCTCCAGACGTTCCCCGTATTCCGGGTCACGCTGGCGACGACCCAGGCGCTGTCGGCGGACACCGTCGCGATGAAGGGCTGGTCCACGCGCCGTCTCGTGTTGTAGTACGCGATCCCATCGCCGCGGCGCTCCATGCGTTGCTCCGGCACGGGCCAGGTGAACGAGGCGAGATAGCGCGCCGGGAGCCACTGCTCAAGCGGCATCGTGAGCCGCGCCGGCGTCTCGGCGGCCAGCAGTTCGAGCCCCGTGGGGTAGTGGACGTAGGTGCGTTCGAGCCGCACGTCGTGGAACGCCCCGGTGAGCCGCGGATCGGTGACGGCGTAGATCATGTCGTAGGCGGTCGTCGAGAGGTTGCGGAACTCGTAACGCACCTCGATGCCGTCGGAGTCGAGCGTGGCGCGCGCGGTGAGCCGCACGGGGCCCGGCAGGTCGAGGTCGTACTCGAGCGAGCGCCCGACGCGACGCCACGCCGTGCGCTCGTCCCCCCTCGCGGGCTGCCACCGGTAGAGTCGTCGAGCCTCCTGCTCCCCGTGCGGCACGCCGGTGACGTGCTCGGGGAAGAGCACGACGATGGACCGGTCGGACGGTGGACGGCCCGGCAGCACGACTCGCAGCGTCGGCGAGCTGTTGTCCTCGTCGACGACGAGCTGCAGCCCGGACGGGGCGGTGAGTCGGAGCGAGGCCTGCCCGTCCGGAGGGGCGGCCGAGTTCACCCTCGGGATCACCGCCAGACCGATCGCGAGGGTGATGACGCCGAGGGCTCGCGATCGCACGGTTGCGTTGGCCTCACTCCGGGTGGAAGTGACTCGGCCCCGACGCCGTCTCGCGCCGGGGCCGGGGTTTACGCGGGGTCAGTTCGCGGCGCCGATCACCGCGATGACCATGCCGTCGGTCAGCGTGAGATTGAACGAGCCGCCGGCGATCACGTAAAGCGAGAAGTGCCCGTCACCCTGGATCTCGTCGATCAGCGCCTGCCGGCCCACGAACAGCTTGGCCGACCGGTCCCAGTCCACGGACTCCGTCGTGTTGCCCGCCACGGTCAGGGGTCCCCACAGGCGCGTGCCCTGCGCCTGCACCTGCGCGAGCGACAGGTTCAGCGCGGCGCTCTTCACGAGCCACACGTCCACCGTGGCCGCCGTGGGGGTGTTGTTGTGGAAGTCGCCCGTGAGCGCCAGGTCCTCCACCCGCTTGAGCTTGTCCTTGTGATCGGTGTACGAGCTGGACGTGTTCAGGTCCACATCCGTTCCAGCGAGCGTCGCGCCCGATACCACGGTGAGCGGCGTCGGGAGCGCGTGGTTCACGACGAACTGGCCGGAGATCAGGAAGCACCCGGCCGCCGCGAGCGCGGCGAGTGCCAGTACGGGCACCGCGGTGCGAAGCGTCCTCATGGTCGGGGTTCCTTTCATGGCATGGTCAGGATGTCGTAGGACACGCCCAGCGTGAGGTTGCCCATCTTGCGCGACGTGCCGTCCTTCACCGCCGCCTGCAGCTCGCCGCGCAGGTCCACGGAGAACTTGGGCGCAAGCGGGATGTTGAAGCCGAGGCCGAAGTGGTACGACGTGAACGTGTCCTCGACGCCGTCACGCTTGAACTTGGCCGAGCCGATTCCCGCGAACGGGTAGAACCCGCCCATGGTGAGGATCCCGTTCACGCCGAACGTCGTGACGTCCGAGCCCGTGCGCGTCTGGCTGATGCCGCCCACGTCCACGGTCTTGTCCCCCAGCGCCGACGTGGACCAGAACCCCTCCACGCGGGCGAGCGGCACGATCTGCACCGGCACCCGTACACCGTAGAGCGAGCCGTTGCCCTGGTCCTCCTGGACGATGGGCAGGCTCATGCCGCCGAACGCGCCGACGCTGACGCCGCCGGCGACGGCGGTGCCCGCGGAAAGCGCCATCGCCGCGAGCGTTAGACCCAAGATCCTCCGCATGCTCGACTCCTTTCGGAAGCGGCCCGACGGGCAGGCCGGATGGGAAGAGGTATCGGCAGGTTCGCCGAGTGAGAACAGGCGGTCAAGCCATTCGTGCGTCAATAGTGCGAAAAGCACCCCGTCGGCCCGGGTGCTTCGCAATGGATCGCCGCGGGTCGCGCGGCGTCGCGCGCGAGCACGCGGATGCGAACGGCGTCGCGACGCCTGCGTTCCCGGCGCGCCGCGCGTTACTGCCGCGTCTGCACGAGGCGCACGGTGGCGCCGCAGTGACGCGCGAGCAGGTCGGCGACACGCGCGAGCATGATCGAGAGATGCTCGCCCGGCCGTTCGGACGGGCAGTAGATCACCACGAGCAACTCGCGGGTGGATTCCGTCACCTGCGTGCGCTCGGAGTCGGACGTGGGAGCACCGAATGGTCCCCCGTCGTCCGCGAGCAACGGTCGCGAGGCGAGATGGACCTGCGCCTTGCGGATGCCCTCGTAGCCCTCGTCGGGCTTGCCGATGCGCGCGATGATGGACCCCTTCACGCGCGAGCGGTCGTAGACGCCGAGCGGGAGTTGGTGCTCGAGCGACGCCAGGTTGCACACGTCCACGGCGGGATGGATCCGCGGCAGGCCCTTCCCCTGCAGCACGCGACGCAGCAGCGCTTCGCTCGCGGGGCGTGTCTTCGTGGGGTCCACGCCGAGACGGTGGAACATGCCGCGAGTTTCGGCGACCCCGGGCAGGTCGGCTGCGGAGCGCCCGGTGTAACGGCGCATCAGGGCACGGATGGACTCATCGCGCTCCGAGTCGAACGCCTCGGCCAGCGGCTCGCCGTGGAGGCCGTCGGCCTCCAGCCAGCCCAGCATCACGATGCCCCGGAGGGCGTCGTCGATCTCGAGCGCGAGGCCGTGGGGGCGGGCCTGGAGCGTCATCCCAGTTCTCCATGTCCCCTCGTCCACCGCGCGCGAGCACGGCGGAAAGGGAGCGGGCGGCGGGAAATCCCTTTCCGACCCAATGCGGTGGGCTGGCGCGAAGGCCCATCCCCCGCCATTGCGGCCAAAACTCTTGTCATCGCCGCCCGCCGGTCCCTGAGTCCTTGGTGGGTGCTCGCGGGGAGAGGTCGCGCGCGACCCGACCGGCGTGTCTGTGGCGCGTGATGCTCGGCATGTGGTGCGCGACAGGCGGTGTGAATCGTGGGCGGAACATAGCGTGCGAGCCCCACCCTGCCAATCGAATTTCGGCGAGAGCGAACGATTTTTTCGCGCTCGACCCGTGAGCGAACGCGCGCTTGATCCACGCTGAGCATCCACTCTCGTGCCGGAGCGAGCGTCGCTCGTCGGTGCGCGGCGGGTCAGTGCGGAGCGCAGGAGCGGTCCTCGGACCGGGCGGTCGGATCGCGGGCGCGAGGTGCCGCCGAGTGGACGAGCGCGGGCCGCAGCACGCTGTGGACAAGTGCGCTCGCGTTCCGCGAAGCCGCTGCGAATCCGCGCGCTGCGCGGAGGGCTTCAGGACGCGCTGGAAGGCGTCACGGCGGGCGGGAGCCGCCGCGTTACGGACCGCACGCGCCAGACGCGGCGCTCGCCGGCCTCGCCCAGCTCGAGTGCGTCGCCCACGGTCCGGCCGAGGATCGCCTTCGCGATCGGGGTCTGGTGCGAGATCACGTGGTCGCCCAGGTGGTGCTCGCCGTCCCCCAGGATCCAGTACGAGGTCACGTCCCCCCCGCTCTCCAAGACGACCTCGGTCCCGAGCCCGATCACGCCCTCGCGGTAGTCCGCGTCCTCCACGAAGCGGGCGCGGGAGATGCGCTTCTGGAGCGAGGCGGCACGCTTCTGCGCGTTGCTCTGCTTGAGTTTGGCCGAGTGGTACTCGGCGTTCTCGCGCAGGTCACCCAGCTCGCGCGCCTTCTGGATGGCCTGGGGGATCGTGGTCTTGAGCTCGCGCTCCAGGTCCTCCAGCTCGCGCTGGAGCCGCTGCCACGTGGCGCGGGTCATCACGGGATTGTCGAAGTCCTCGGCCTGCTCACCCACCTGGCTGAAGAGCGCGTCGGTCTTCTTCTGGCGGTGGTCCAGCACCCACTGCTTCTCCTCCGGGAGACCGAGGTGCGCCACCGCATCGAGCGAGGGGAACAGGAAGCGGTCGCTCGAGCGCCACTGGCGCAGCAGCACGCGCAGCTTGAGCCGGATCTCGTCACCCGCGGGCACGCCCGCGAGCATGCGCTGGAACGCGCCGTTGGCCTCGATCCAGCGCAGCACCTTCTCGCCCGTCGAGGGCTTGGGTCTCTCCTCGATGAGCTGCAGCGCGGCCACGAACAGTCGCCACGCATCGGCCGGCGCGGTCGGCTCGTCGAGCGACTCCTCGATGAGCCGCAGGATCGCGGCGGGGTACTGGACGGCCCGGTCGATCATCGCCCGGCGGAGCTGGGCGCGGCCGGCTTCGTCGAGCTGCGCGCGGTCGCGCTCGGCCGCCTCGCGCACCGCCGCGAAGCGCGAGTCGAGCGCGGACAGGATCGCTTCGGCGGCCACGCCCGCCGAGCGCGAGTCCTCGAGGAACGTGAGCTGCTCGTCCTCGAAGCCCAGGTCGCTGATGGCGATGCCGAGGCTCCACAGCGCGCGGATCACACCCAGCCACACTTCGCGCTGCTCGGGGAACCAGCGCGCGAAGTAGAGCCCGGCGCGCGCGCGGTCCGCGCGGTCGGCGTCGGGGTCCATCGCCACCTTCTGGACGAACCGGCCGAAGCGACCCTTGAGCGCGTCCTCGAGCGTCGGGTGCTGGGCGAGGAACTTTCGCAGCGTGTTGAGGTTGGTCTTGGCGGGCTTCCGCACCTCGAACGCGGGGAGGGGCGCGTCGTCGTGCGGCTGCGACGCGGCGGCCGTGGCGGGGCCTGGGGCGGCGGCGCGCGGCTCGCGCGCCAGGCGGTAGAACTGCTCGAATGCGCGCGAGTGGTCGATCCTCGGGTCCTTCTCGCTCGCGGCCTTGCCCTTCCGCCAGAACACCGTCCAGTCCTTGGCCGGCACCAGGTCGGCGCTGATCAGGAACAGCTTCAGACGATTGGCGTCCGCCGAGCCGCCCAAGACCTTCAACGCGCTCACGATCATCCCCGCCTGGTCCTCGCCCCGCAGGCGCTGGATCTCGGCGGGGTTCGTGTGGCGCATGAGCCGGATGTCGTCCTCGGCCACCGGCGTGAGCGTCCGGCGCGCGGCGGCGTAGGGCATCTTGTGGCCCTTGGACTTCATGAAGTCCACCACCACGGTGACGGTGTCGTTGCTGACGATGCGTCCCGGCCCGAAGCCGTCGTGGAGCACGCCGCGGCCCGGGGCCAGGGACGCGATCACGTCGAACGCCTCGATCGCCTTGGCGAGCGGCGTCTCTCCGCTCGCGAGCCCGCTCTGCGCGACGGCATCGTCCAGGCCCGGCACGCCCTTGCCCGGGCCCTGGCGGAGTGCGTCGGTGATGGCGCCGCGGAACGGCTCGGCCGCCTTGTCGCCGCCCGCCGCCACCGCGAGGCTCACCAGCTTGCGCAGCGGTTCCAGCGCCTGGCCGGCGCGGTCGCTCTTCGCCAGGCCCTGCACGGTGACGTCCGCGATGTTGCGCGCATCCTTGAGCGCGCCCGCGGCGGCCACCACCGGGAGCGCTGCCGCCACGTGCAGCAGTCCCTCCCAGTCGTCGTGCTCGGCCAGCTCGTCGGCGGCCGACTCCAGGTCGTCGTAGCGGGCTTCCTCGGCGAACCTGCCCGCCAGCTCGCCCAGCAGCGCGCGACGGTCGTCGCCACGGCCTGCGTCGCCCAGCCGCTGCGCCAGCTTCTGCGCCAGGTCCAGGTCGTCCGGCATGATCGCCCACGCGCGCGAGAGCGCGTCCAGCCGCGCCGGGTCCTTCCCGAGCCCCTCGTGCGCCTGCACCAGCAGTCTCGCCGCCGCCTGCGTCTGGACCAGCGAGAGCGAGCGCTCCGCGATCGCCGCGAGCGCCTCCCACTTCTTCTTGGCCGCCACCTTCTCGCCCAGCGCCAGCATCGTCTGCTGGGCGCGCTCCACCTCGCCGTTCAAGGCGCACACGGCGGAGAGCAGGTAGTACACACCCCAGGAAGGATCCGGCTGCTTGAGTCGGCCTCCCAGCTCGTCTCGCACCCAGTTCAGGCGCCTTTCCGTCTGGGCATCGTGCGCGAGCGTCTCGAGTGCGGCGCGGGAGTCGGGCGAGAGGTCGGCTCCGACTTCACCACGGAGCACGGCGGGCAGGGCTTCGCGAACGGGCATGGCCTCGCAGGGTCTTGAAGAGGGCGGCACGTCGAGAGGGCAGGGGACTATGGCGCAGTGACGCCCCCGGTGCAAGCGAGCGGGGCCGCTTGGAGCCGCGGCTTTAGCGGCTCTCTCACTCCAGCGGGAGACCGGCCTCCGTGTGCGCCACGATCCCGCCGCCCTGGTCCAGGAGGTCGGTGAAGCCGGCGCGGCGGAGCAGGTTCACGCCGATGCGCCCGCGCGTGCCGCCTTCGCAGTAGAGCGCGATCGGCCGGTCGCGCGGCAGCTCGCCTGCACGCGCGGGCAGGTCGCCGAGTGGGATGTGCAGCGCGCCGGGCACGTGGCCGGAGTGGAACTCGGCGGCGCCGCGCACGTCGAGCAGCACCACCTCGCCTCGGTTCGCGCGAGCGAGTGCCTCGGCGGCGCCGATGGACGGCGTCCGGACGAGCGGCCCGCGCGCGCGCTCCCACGCGGCGAACGCCTTGCGGCCGAACCAGCCCGCCACGTCGTCCAGCCCGACGAGTGCCAGCTGGCGCACCGCACGCTTCACGCGGTTCGCGTCCGCGGCCAGGAGCGAGATCGGCCGGTCGTAC
>Ga0066905_100000323_pt1 | contig 12307 bp, 9 predicted proteins | sample PanSoiMetaPlot36_FD_67483 | JGI IMG/M metagenome (GOLD analysis project Ga0066905, IMG submission 67483) | Tropical forest soil microbial communities from Panama analyzed to predict greenhouse gas emissions - Panama Soil Plot 36 (version 2) | ecosystem: Environmental > Terrestrial > Soil >... | reverse complement strand
TGTTTGGACAGGCCGCCACGCTCTTGCCGCGGGACATCTGGGTGATCGCCGGGGCCGGGGCGCTGGCCCTCACGCTGCTGGGGCTGTTCTGGAAGGAGTTGAAACTCCTGACATTCGACCGGGACTTCGCGGCCGGACTCGGGCTGCCGGTCGTTGCCCTCGACATCTTGCTCACCGGCCTGTTGGTCCTGTCGATCGTGATCGGGTTGGAGAGCGTCGGCGTGGTTTTGATGAGTGCCCTCGTGGTGGCGCCGGCGGCCGCGGCGCGACAGTGGACCGACCGGCTCGGTGTGATGACGCTCCTGGCCGGGCTGTTCGGGGCGCTGGCCGGGGCCGGCGGGTCGGCCCTGAGCCACCGGCTGAGTGCGGTCGGCCGGACTGTGCCGACCGGCCCGACCATCGTCCTCTGCGCGACCGGGATTGTCGTCCTGTCGTTCGCCTGGCGGGCCTTCCGCCAGCGGGCCCGAGTCCCTGGCGGCGAGCCCGCAATCGCAGACGCCCGGCCCGGTTCGTAGAATACGCCTTGGTCCGCCCGCCTGACGCCCACCCACGGTTGCTGATGTCCGACGCCGGGACGAGTCAATTCTTTGAAGGCCTTCGCGCGAGCCGGTTGCTGGACGACGCTCGCGTCGCCGAGTTGGCCGCCCGGCCGGAGGCGGCCGCCGGCGACGTGGCCTCGCTCGGCGCTTATGCCGAGCGGCAAGGCTGGCTCACCGCGTTCCAGGTGCGCGAACTCCGGGCCGGACATGGGCGTCGGCTGGCCGTCGGTGCTTACCGCATCTTCGACCAGGTCGAGGACGGTCCCGGAGGGCCAACGTACAAGGCCCTGCACCCGGCATTGCAACAGCCGGTATCTCTCAAGGTCCTCCGCCCCGACTGGTTGGCCCCGGGCGATTCGGCGCCGGCTTACTTGGCGCGGCTTCAGTCCGCATCGCTGGTTCAGAACCGCCACCTCGTGACGATCCTGGACGCCGGGGCCGGGGACGATGGACCGTTCGTCGTCCAGGAGTTCGTGGAGGGGTGTGACCTGCATTGGCTGGTCAATGAGATGGGGGCCTTGCCGGTCGAACTGGCGTGCGAGTACGCCCGGCAAGCGACCCTGGCCCTGCGGGCGGCCCATGAGAGGGGCGTCACCCATGGGGACGTGTCACCGCACACGCTCCTGCTCACACCCGTCAAGCGGAGTTCTGGGACCGACGGGCACGTGACCATCCGCCCGCTCCCCGGCGCGACGGTGAAGCTCGCTGGGCTCGGCCTCACCCCGCTCCGCCCGCCGGTCGGCGAATTGACCTTCGGCCAGTCGGACCGGCTCGGTCCGGTCGGGTTCCTCCCACCCGAGCGCCTCACGAGTGGGGACCGCACTCCGGCCGGCGACCTGTACGGCCTTGGGGCCACGCTCTACTACCTGTTGACGACGCGCCCGCCCCACGCCGGCGAGACGCCGGCGGACGTGTTGCTTAGCGTGCAAAAGGAGGAGCCGGCCGCATTGGAAGGTCTGCGGTCGGAGGTCCCGCCGCCTGTGGCCGACATGGTCCGTCGGCTGCTGAGCCGCGACCCGGCCGCCCGCCCGTCGGCCGCCCAGGTTGTCGACGCCCTGTTGCCGTATTGCGAACTCTCAGCGATGCCGGATAGCGACACGTCGCTGTCGGCCGTCCCTCTGGCCAGCGAGACCGGGACCGTTCCAGCAGTCCCGCTGGCCATGCCCGCGTCATCGGGAGAGCAAGCGGCCGTCGGACTGCTGCCGGAGATCCAACCGCTCGAAACGCCGTCCGACTCCGGGCGTGGCTTCGGCGCGCTCGGGGCGGACCAGACGCCAGTGCCGCGGCAGCGACCCAAGGCGACACGGCGTCAGCTCGGGTGGGTGATTGCCGGGCTGATCCTGCACCTGACGGGTCTAACCCTGCTCATCGTCGGGTATCTGACGAACTGGTTTGGGTTGGCCCGCCCCGCGCCATGAACCTTTGCATCAGCCAGGCGACCACCCTGCCGGCCGCGTTCGCGGACGACGTCGGAGCGTTCGCCGACGTCGGCTGGCCGGCGGCCGAGCTGTGGCTTACCAAGCTCGAACAGCACCTGGAAGGCGCGTCCGTCGAAGACACGCGCCGGTTGTTTACTGACCGCGACATCCGGCCGGTCGCCGCGGCGTACCAGGGCGGACTCCTGCTCTCGCAGGGCGAACAGCGGAAGGCCCACTTCGAGCACTTCCGGCGGCGGCTGGAGTTGTGTCAGTCGATCGGTATTCCCACCGTGCTCCTGGTCGCCGACTTCGCCCGGCAGCCGGAGCGTACCGATCTCGAGCGGGCGGTGGTCTCGCTGACGCAGGCGGCCCAGTGGGCGGGCGGGTACGGCGTGCGGCTCGGGCTGGAGTTCCGCGGGTCGGACGCGTTCTGCACGTGTTTGGACACGGCGCTCGGGCTTGTGGCCCAGTGCGGGGAACCGAACGTCGGCGTGTGCCTCGACTTGTTTCACTATTACAAAGGGCCGAGCAAGCCGGATGATCTCGTCGGACTGACGCGCGAGAACCTGGCGTTCGTCCAGTTCGCCGACGTTGTCGGCGTCCCGCGGGAGTTGATGACCGACGCCGATCGAGTGATGCCCGGGGACGGGGACTTTCGGTTCGGCCCGGTGGTCGAGACCCTCCGCCGGATCGGGTACGACGGGTACATTTCCCTCGAGGTCACAAATCCGGTCTTCTGGCAAATGAAGCTCACCCAGGTGGCGGAACTCGGCCTGATGGCCCTCCGGAGAGTTGTCGGATGACGAACTTCACCGCGTCTTCTCCTGCCGGCCTTGGCCCGGTGGTATCCTAATCCAACACGCCAACGACCCGCCGGAACTCCCTTTCCATGCCCCGCCTCATCGCCTTGCTGTTGTGTGTCTTGGCCTGGCCGGTCTCGGCCTCCGAGCCGGAGCGGCCGCGGCTCGTGGTCCTGGTCGTGTTCGACCAGATGCGCGGGGATTATGTGGCCAGGTGGCGGCCGCTGTTCGGGCGGGACGGGTTCGTGCGGCTGCAAACCGAAGGCGCGTGGTACACGAACTGTCAATACCCCTACGCGATCACGGCGACCGGACCCGGCCATGCGTCGATGCTGACTGGCTGCGGACCGGACGTCCACGGGATCGTCGGGAATACCTGGTTTGACCGCAAGACCGGTGCGGTGGTTAACTGTTCTGAGAGCACCCGCTACCAGCGCGTCCCGCCGCTGCCGACCGAATTGCCCAAGGACGAACTGAAAGACGAAATCGCGGCGGAAGAAGCGAGGAAGGCCGCGGCCACCAAGAAGGAGGAGACGCCGGCCAAGAAGGACGCGACGCCGGCCAAGAAGGAGCCGAAAGCCCAGGGAACGCCGGACCGACTCTTGGCGCCGACGTTCGGGGATGCGCTGAAGGCGGCGACCGGCGGCAAGGGCAAAGTGTTTGGCCTGTCATTCAAGGACCGTTCGGCGGTCCTCCCGTGCGGGGCCAAGGCCGACGGGGCTTACTGGCTGGACAGCGCCGACGGGATGGTCGTCACGTCCACGTACTTCCGGGACGCGGTCCACCCGTGGGTCGAGGAATTGAATCGCAAGCGGATCGCCGACCGGTGGTTCGAGAAGTCGTGGGACCGGTTCCGGCCGGAGGTCGATTACGTCAAGTGGGGCGGGCCGGACCTCACTTTCGGCGAGGGGAAGGGCGTGCGCCAGGGCGTCACGTTCCCCCACCCGACCGACGGCGGGCTCAAGCGGCCCGGGACGGCCTATTACGACGCCCTGTGGAACTCCCCCTACGGAAACGAGTTCCTGCTGGCGCTGGTGAAGGCGTGCGTGGCGGCCGAACACCTTGGACAGGACGACGCGCCAGATCTGTTGGCCGTCAGCTTTTCGAGTAACGACCGGGTCGGTCACACGTGGGGTCCAGACTCGCAGGAGGTGCTGGACGTCACCCTCCGGTCGGACCGTATCGTTGCCGAGTTGTTGAGTTTCCTGGACGGGGCGGTCGGCAAGGGCAAGTACCTGCTCTGCCTGACGGCCGACCACGGGATCTGTCCACTACCCGAAGTGTCAGCCGCCCGTGGGCTGGACGCCAAGCGGGTGGACATGAAGAAGGTGCGGGAAACGGCTGAGGTGCACCTGCGGACGGCGTTTGCCCACGACTTGCCGGACGACATCAAGACAAGGTTCATCGAGAGCTTCACCAGCCCGTGGCTGTACCTCAACCAGCGGCTTCTGGATAGTCACCGCCTCGACGCGGCGGTCGTGGCCCGGAGCCTGGCCGACTTCCTGGCGAAGCAGGACGGCGTCTTGCGGACCTTTACCCGAGCCGACCTGGCCCGCGAGCTCGATCCATATGACGCGATCGGCCGACGCATGCGCAAGGCGTATCACCCAGACCGGAGCGGGGACGTGGGCGTTGTGATCAAACCCTACTGCTTGGAGCACGACCCGCAGTATCCGTCCGGGACGTCGCACGGAACCCCACATCCCTACGACACCCACGTGCCGCTATTGGTCTTCGGCCCCGACGTGAAGCCCGGCGTGCGGGGCGAAGAGGTCGTGCCTGCGACCATTGCGGCCATTTTCGCGAAGTCGCTGGGCATTGCACCGCCAGCGAAGGCGGAGCACGAGGTACCGGACGGGTTGTTTGTACGAGAGTGAGACGGACATCCGTCCGCATCACTTTCCCCCGGGCCTCAACGTCCCCACCGGCCAGGGACGGATTTGGCGGGCTTGCGTGGCGGTCTTGAAATTAGTCCTTGTTCCAAAAGCACTTAAGAGCGGCGAGCAAGGCCGCCAACCCCGCCACCGATGGCGGCCTTGCGTGGCGGGCTTGAACAGTCGGGCCCATTCGTTGCATGACTTGACTGAGGAGATTGGCAGAGCGGTTGGCATAGGGGTGGTGATAATCCCAAGTCCTTCTCCGCCAATCATCTGCGAAGAATCGTCACCGGGTCTCTGCCAAACTCACACGCGCGACCGGGGGTGGTGACGCCGGTCGATATCCTCGCCTTCACCACCCCCGGTCGAGGTATAGCGGACCAAGAAATTGGCTCGAATGCCCCCTCGCCGTCTTCCGAGAATTTTGCGGCCAATGTGAGCCACCACACGAGCACATCCCGGCCCCGTCGGGCTATTCCATGTCCCCACTGTACAGGTAGTCGTTGTCGTCCGGCCCATGCTGGTCGATTGCGCTGACCCGAATGCCAGTGGCTTTGAGCAGGGCAAATCCCTCGCCGGTCAGGGCGTTATGATCGAGGTCCAACAGTTCAACTTGCCCCAGTTGGTCGGACTCGGCCAGGATGCGGGCCCCTTCGTCCGTGACCCGGCCGAATTGCAGGCTCAGGTGCCGCAGCCGACCCAACAGCCGGGACTCAACCAACTCGCGGCACCCGGCGTCGCCAGCGTCGGACAGGTGAAACTCGAGGTCGCGAAGACCGGTCAGGTGCGGCGACCGGCTGATCGCCCGCAACTGGTCCAGGCCGAGGAACGATCGCGGGTCGTCCGGGTCCGCGGCGTGGGGGTGGAAGGCCAGCCGCTGCAAGTTTGTCACCGTCGGGTTCTGGGACAAGGCGTCGCAACGGTAGGATGTCGCGCAATGGACCTCCAGGGTCCGGAGACGCGGAAGCGGGAGAGCGAATATGGACTCGGTCACGACCTCGGCGGCCATGAGTTTGAAGGATTCCAGCGACTGAGCCAATGCGAGGAACTCCACCGCCTCGTTCGCGGCCCCGACGGACTGCATGGGGTCGAGTCCGAGCTGGAACTCGCGCAGAGTCGACACGAACGGGGCCGCCATCAGTGTCGGCCAATCTTCTTCCGAGCCGCCGGCTTCGAAACTGAGCGATCGCAGCAACCGTGTCGCGCTGGACCTCGCCAGGGCAAGGGCCACGCGCTGTTCGAGCTCCGGGAATGAGAGTCGATCGAGCCAGCCGCGGCGGAAGGCGAACTCACCCTTCGGCATGAGTCGGCGGAACCAGCGTGGGAACAGCAGCGCCGTGAGTTCGGGTCCGAGCCATTCTCGGGCGTGGGCGTCGAGCAAGCGCTTCTCCTCGGCCCGGAGCTCGGTGCGCCGCTGCGGGCCGAGGGTCTCGTCTTCGAGGGCGAGCTGGACGCGAATGAACTCCCCACGCGAGTCGCCCTGCTCGGTTAGCCAGTCGGCGTACGCGGCGTGAGCGGCCACGTCGTCGGGTTTTTCGGCGATCGCTCTTTCGAATAGGTCGCGCATTTTCGAAGGCATCGGCTATGACGTTGGCGCAGGAGCCGTTGAGGGTTAGACAATCACATCCCCCGGGTCCGGCTGCAGATACTCGCCCCATTGCGAGTCCCATTGCACGCGGATCCCCGCTTCCTGTAGGCGGGCAACGCCAGCCGGCGTCAGCCTGTTCGCCCCGACGTCGAGCCAGTCCAAATGGCCGAGGTCCGGTGACCGGGCCAGCGACTCCACGCCGGTGTCGGTGATGCCGCAATTACGCAGGTCGAGCCGCAGGAGCCGCCGGAGCACCCCGGACCGCGCGATCTCCGCACATCCGACGTCCCCAACCAGATTGGTGCGCAAGGTCAAGTTGGTCAGCCGGCCGAATTGTTCAGTCGCCAGGAATGGCCGCAGCTCGTCGGCAGCAAACTCGTCCGGGCCGCCCGGTAGTGGCTCGCCGGCCTCGGTGGGGTCGGGCGGCTCGGGCGGCACGTTCGTCTCGCGGACCCAGAGGAAGAGCTGCTCCAGGTTCGTCAGGGTCGGGTTCCCGGCAAGGGCCCGGAGCGGGGCGAACCCCAGGAAATCGACATGCAGGCTCCGCAGGTGTGGGAGCGGCAGGGAGAAGAGAAGTGAGGCCCCGATGCCGTAGGCCCGCATATCCAGCTCGCGGAGCTGGCCCATCTTCTGGACCAGTGGGACCGCCAGGGAGCCGCTGGCGGAGCACAGGTAGGCGTCGGGGTCGCCCAGGGTGAAGCTCTTCACCGTCCCCAGGTGCGGGCAGGTGAGCAGCGGGGTCAGTGGGCCGGAATTATTCGGCTGGCCGGTGTTTCGCAGCGTGATCGCCTGGAGCATGCGGATCTCGGGGGCGCGGGCCAGAACCGTGGCGAACGCGTGCCGGACTTCGAACACGTCCAGCCCGGCGAGCCACCCGCGCGTGAGGGTGAAGTCGATGTTCGGGCCGACCGGCTCGGGGGTGGGCTGTGGCCGGTCAAGGAGGAACGGGGCGAGCGGGCCCAGCCAGTCCCGCAGGTGTCGGTCGCGCAAACGGGCGGACCGCTCCTCCCACTCGCGCAACAAGCGCGGGGACTGGTTGCGGTCCTCCAACGCGAGTCGAAGCTGGATGTACTCCCCGCGCAGGTCGCCCTGCTCCGCCAACAAGTCGGCGTAGGCGGCGTGGGCGGCCAGGTCGTCGAAGTCGGCCGCGATCGCGGCTTCGAGCATCTCGCGCTGGGACTTGACGGACATGGGGCTGCGCCGCGAGCCGCTACTCGTAGTCTCCGGCGTACAGGTACTCGTTGTCCCCGTACTCGTCGCCGGTCTTCCGCCACTGCTTCCGGGCCGCGTATTTGATCTTGGCCCGCTTCAGCGCCGCGGCCCCTGCGTCCGTGAGTGTGTTGTACGACAGGTCAACCAGCTCCAGATTGTATGCTTCCGGGCAGTTGGCCAGGAGCTGCGCCCCCTCGTCGGTCACCACCCCGTGGCGGAGGTCGAGCACTTGGAGCCGCTTGATCAGTCCGGAGTTGATGATCTCCACGATCCCGTCGTCGCCGAAGTCGGTCAGCCGCAGCCGCAGGTGGGTCAGACGCTTCAGGTGCGGGGATCGGCAAATGGCTTTGAGCCCGGCGAGCCGAATGTATGGCTTAGATTCCTCCAGGGCCCGCGGGTGGCAGAGCAGGTGTGTCAGGTTGCCGAGAGTTGAGTTTTCGGTCAGCTTGTCGAACGGGTACTTGTCCGCGTGGTACACTTGCAGCACACGCAGCCGCGGCATCGGCAGATTGTAGATCTTGCCCATATCCGGCTTGCGGCAGAGTAGGTATAGCTCTTCCAGGTTGGGCATCAGGCGGACGAGGCCGGGGGCGATGCCTCCGGGGGCGTAGCAACTCCAGTATGGGCCCTCCTTGTAGTCCTCGTCCTCCGGCTCACCAAGTCGGAAGACTCGCAGGTTGTCGAAGTGCTTCCAGCGTCCGATGACTCGCAGGCCGATCTCGTCGTCATACTCCTCGGAGGACTTGGTGTCGGGGCCCGGCTCGAAATCGGTCCCGGGCTCCTCGTACGCCGTCTTGCCGATCAGCAGCTCACGGACAGTGCGGGTCTCGGGGCTGGCGATGAACGCCCGCGCCTGGTTGATAGACAGGTCGGGGAACTCGACGCGGGCCAACAGGCCGCGGACAAACGCGTGCTTGGGCAGAATCGTCTCGTCGGTCTTGATCGTCTTCTTCACCAGGAGCACATCGGCGAGCGGGCCCAGCCACTCGGGTTGGTGGGCTTTGAGGAGGGCCGCCTCCTTCTCCTTCAGCTTCTTACGGTCAGCCGGCTTGAGGCTCTCGTCTTCCAGGGCGAGCTGGACGCGGATGAACTCCCCCTTCGGGTCGCCCTGCTCCAAGAGGAAGTCGGCCAGGGCGGCGTGGGCGGCCCGGTCCTCCGGATGGGCGACGACGGCGGCCTCCAGGACTTCGCGGTCGGACTTCGGTGCCGACTGGGCAACGCCCTCCTCGACGTAGCCCTTGCCAGTCTTCTCCTTGATTAGCTTCTCGGCCTCGGCCTTGGCCTTGTCCGAGGTTGGGAACGTCTTGGTCTGAGACTGTCCGGCCGTCCCCACCTTTCCGTAACTGACGGTGAAGGCGTTGCCCTTCAGGTCAATGGCCCAGAACTTGTTGGACTTGGCGTCCGAGTAAGTAAAGCGGCGCATGGTGTAACCCGGGTGGTGGGAAACCATCGGACTCTACCAGTCGGGGGGAGCGGATGCAAACGTGCGTTGAGGGGATCCCAAGGCGAGCGGAAGCCCGTGAGGGCCCCGATGCTGTCCTGCTCATGATCGGCGCCCTCACGGGCTTCCGCTCGCCTTAGCTATGTCAGCTTCTCCAGCGGCCCGTACGCGGTCACAGTCTGGTTCGTCAGAGGGTAGCGGTCGAGCACCTCGCGGACGTCCTTCATCGTGACTGCATCCCAGGCGGCCAGCTCGTCGTCCACGCTCCGGTACTCGCCGCGGTACACCCAGTCCTTGGCCACCGTCGCCATCCGCCGGGCCGTCCGTTCGCCGGCCCGGACCTCGCGTGACAGGACCTTGGTCTTTGCCTGCTGGAACTCCTCCTGGGTGATCCCGTTCTTCTGCACGTCCTCCAGGAGCCGGCGGACGATGCCGAAACACTCGGCCGCCCGGTCCGGGTCGCAGTTGAAGCTCGTGTAATAGGCCCCGGCCCCGTCGCACTCGTCGATCCCCATGCCGGCCTCATCGGCTAATCCAGGGTCGGTCAGTGCCCAGAACATCCGGCTGCCGGTGTAGTCCCCGACGACGGTGGACACGAGCGCGCCGGCGTAGCCCAGCGCGTGGTCGGCCGGGGCGGCCGGGGCGATCATGGTCACATATTGTTGCGACACCTTATCCGCCGGCTTGGTGATGAGGTGAACCCCGCCGGCGCCGGGCGGCTCGGTCCGGTTGGTCCGCGGGGCGTCGCCGATCGGCCAGTCAGCGGTCGCCTGGCCGACGAGGTGAACGAACCGGTCCCAGTCGAAGTTGCCAGCGGCCACGGCGAGGATGTTCGGGGCCACGTACCGACGTCGGAAGTACGCGGCCATCTGGTCGCGGGTCAGGGCGGAGATGCTCTGGGTCGTGCCGAGGATGGAGTTGCCGAGCGGGTGGCCGGCGTAGAAGGTCCTGCGGGCCTGGTCGTACACGGCCCAACCCGGCTGCACCTCGTACCGCACGATCTCGTCCAGAATCACCTTCTTCTCGGTTTCGAAGTCCACCCCGCGCAAGCTCGGGCGGAGGATATCGGCCAACACGTCCTCCAACTGCGGCAGGAATTCGGGCAGCACAACTGCGTGGAAGACGGTGTTCTCCTCGGACGTCCAGGCGTTGTTGTCGGCCCCGATCCGGGAGAAGTCGCGGTTGACCGCGAACGCGTCGCGCCGGGGCGTGCCCTTGAACACCATGTGTTCGAGGAAGTGCGACACACCGGACACATCCGGCGTCTCATCTCGCGAGCCAGTCTTCACCCAGAAGGCGACCGCGACCGACAGGGCGGCCGGGTTGGTCTCGCCGAGGATGGTCAGGCCGTTGGGCAGTGTGTGGTGGTGAAAGGTCATCGTCTCTCCGACAAGTCAAAAGTAAAAAGCGAAAAGTCAAAAGTACTGGCGACCTACTTTGAACTTTTCACTTTTTACTTTTGACTTACTTGCAAAGCCCCCGGGCCGAGGGTGACGACGGTCACGCCCTTCGCCGGGTGGCGACGGAGATAATCGAGGACGCCCCGCACCGTCAGCCCGTCGATGGCCGCCTGGATCTCCTCCAAGGGCCGGATACGGTTCAGGAAGTACCAGTCGGACGCGATCGCGCTCGCCCGCGCCGACGTGGACTCCTGCCGCATGATCAGGGCCGACTTCAGCCCCACCCTTACCCGGTCCAATTCGTCCGGCTCGATCCCGTTGACAAGCGTGCGGAACTCCTCCAGTGTGCGGTCGAGCGTCTCCTGGGCCAGCTCCGGCCGGGCGCCGGCGTAGCCGACAATCGCGGCCCGGTCCCGGAACGTCTCGTAGCTGGCGTAGACCGAATAGCACAGCCCGTGCTTCTCGCGCACATTGGTGAAAAGGCGCGAACTCATGTCCTGCGACAGGACCCCGACCGCCCCGCGAGCGTGGTAGAAGTCCGGGTCGCCGATCGGCACGCTCGGGAAGGCCAGCGCGATCTGCGTCTGGTCCAGGTCCTTGTCGATGTGGCCGGACTTGGGCTCCGGCCGGGCAACCGCGAGCGGCGGGCGGGCCTGGGGCTTCCAATCGACGAACAGGCGCTCGACCTCGCCTTTGAGGGCCGGCCAATCCACATCGCCGGCCACGGCCAGGATGACATCCCGCGGATGGAAGAGTGTCCGGTGGTGGGATCGCACGTCGTCGATCGTAGCGGCCATCACCCCCTCGGCGGTGCCGCGCTGGTCGCGGCCGAGCGGGTCCGGGTAGTAGCGCTTGCGCAGCTCGATCATCACCTTGCGCTGCGGCTCGTCCTCGATCGACTGGAGGTCCTGGAGGCTGAGCGACTTGGCCGCGTCCAGCTCGCCCTCCGGCAGGTGCGGGCGGAGGAGGATGTCCGCGTAGATTGCGAGCGTCGGCAGCAAGTTCCGCGCGAGAGTCGCCCCGGAGAGCTGGACGTTCAGCGTTCCGGTGCTCTCCCCGCGGTCCACTCCCAGGTTGTCCAGGGCGTCGGAGAGCTGGCGGCTGTCCCGGGTGCCGGCGCCGCGGGTCATCAGGTCGCACAGGAGCCCGGCGAGCCCGTGCTTGCCGGCCGGGTCGTGGGCTGCCCCGGCCGGGACCAGGATGTGGAAGGCTGCCGATCGGACGTGTGGCATGCGCTCGGCCAGCAGAGTGAGCCCGTTGGCCAGGGCGTGCGTGTGGATTTCCTGGGGCACTTTGGAAGGGCTCAGGGGTCAGCAGTCAGGAGTTGGAGGACCCCACCTGACTCCTGACTCCTGGTTCCTGACTCCTTTGTGTAGGTCCGTCAGATGGAATACTCAGTGTAGTCGGCCTGGGTCTCGCGGTAGAAGGTCTTGCGCACCCGAAAGCCAGCCGACTGGTAGAGCCGGACGGCCGGCAGGTTTCGGGTGCTCACCTCGAGCTGGGCGGAAACCAGGCCGGCGTCGCGGAACCCGGTCAGGCAGGCCGCCAGGAGGGCCCGGCCGACGCCCAGTCCCCGGCAGTCGGCGACGACCGCGAGGTTCTGGATCATCCCGGACCGGCGGGCGCCGCGCACGCCCTGGATGCACCCACAATGGCCGTCCGGCCCGCGGGCCAGCCAGGTGGAACCGGGGACGAACCCGCTGTGTCTGGCGATAGCCCACATCAATTGTAGGCACCCCTCCAACCGGCCCAGGTTGGGGAAGATGGCCGCATCCACCGTGTCCCGGAAGGCGATCCATTTCACTTCCGCATGGGGCTCGACCAGATCGATGTCCCAGGGGACCAACTCGAAACCGGCCGGGACGATCAGGACCGGAAATTGTCGGAGTGGGGCCTCCATGCGCTGCCGCTGGACGTAGGTGCGGACGAGCATCGGGCACAGGCCGGGGGTTCGGGTGGTCTTCGATCCTATCACCAATCGGGCGTCCCTTCCTCACTCCTTTTCGCCGCCCTCGCGGGGGACGAGCTTCAG
>Ga0066905_100000322_pt1 | contig 12312 bp, 13 predicted proteins | sample PanSoiMetaPlot36_FD_67483 | JGI IMG/M metagenome (GOLD analysis project Ga0066905, IMG submission 67483) | Tropical forest soil microbial communities from Panama analyzed to predict greenhouse gas emissions - Panama Soil Plot 36 (version 2) | ecosystem: Environmental > Terrestrial > Soil >... | reverse complement strand
TCGAGTCCGCGCTCCCGGCCCAGGTGCTTCCAGCCGGAGTCGCTCGTACGTGGGCTGGTGTGCTTCGGCTTGAAATTCCGCAGGGCTTGCGGCTTCTTGAGCGTGAAGCCGAGAAGATGAAATTGATGCACGTCCGCTTCCATCTGGCGGGAGATCCCCAACGGCTCCAGCGCGCCGATCTGGCCAAGCTTCTCCAGCCGGGGCGCGTTGAGCGAGCGGCGGGTCGTACGCTCCTTGAGATCGTCGTACGTCAGGAACGGCTGGTTGTCCAGGATTTCACCGACGGCGACCGGGCCTAGCCCCTTGACCTTGCCCAGGCCGATCCGGATCATTCCCGTGCGCTTGTCGATGCTGAACCCGGCAGAGGATCGGTTGATGTCCGGAAGTGAAAACTCGTAGCCTTCTGCCCTGGCTGCGGCGAGATACTGCGAGCGCTCCGGGAAGTGATCGAGCGTCGAGGCGAAGAATTCAGCAGAGTAATGGCACTTGAGGTACGCCATGCGGTCTGCAAGCTCCCCGTAGCTGGCCGCGTGGCCACGGTTGAACGAATATCCCTGAAAGGCTTGCACCCACGGCCAGAACACTTCATCCGACAGTCCGTTCCGACGGGCAGCCTTGGTGAAATTTGGCCGGATTTTTTCAAACGCTTCCTTCGCGCCACGGCCCACGCCCTTCGCCTTCTTGATCGCCTGGTAGATGTCATCCACCCCGGCGTCGTCCATGCCGACCGCGTAGCCGATCTCCATCGCCTGCTCCTGGTAGACCGGCACGCCGTGCGTGACCTTGAGGATGCGCTCCAGGATCGGGTGCTCGTACTGAAAATCTTCCTGGCCGTGCCGCCTTTTCACGTAGAGCTTGTCCCGCCCCGTCCTGGTGTTGGCCGGACGGTAGAGCGCAGCCGCCAACGTCAGGTCGAACACATTCTCGGCGTGAATTTCAACGACGCCTTTGCGAACTTCCTTCCCCTGCAAAGTGTGGACGCCATCGACCTTCCCGGCGCGGATCATCTCGTACGTCTCCGGGTCGTCGGTCGGGAGATCGAAGAAGTCGAGCGGCGACTTGCCCACCATTTTCAGAACGTCGGCGGCCACGTCGAGCGTCTTCAAGCGCAGGAAGTCTCCCTTGACCAGCCCGAAGTCCTCCAGCGTCTTGAAATCGAACTGGGTCACGAGCGTCCCGGAGCTTGCGATCAGGTACATCGGCACCCACGAGGCGAGCGGGCGCTCCGGCGTGCCGAATGCCCAGGCACAGGCGTGCTGCGAGACGGACTTGATCGAGTCGAAGATGCTCGACGTGATTTCATAAAGCTCGGGGTAGTCCTCGCGCAACGCCATGAAAACATCCGTGTCCTCGTCCACCATGCCGGAGTCGATCATCTGGGGCAGCAGCTTCGAGATCTCGTCCTGCTCCTCTTTTTCGATCCCCAGGGCTGTGGCGGCCATGCGGAAGGCAGAGCGATTGGCGGCCGTGCCGTAGTTGCAGATCTGCACGACCTGGCCCTCTCCGACGAGCGGCTCCATCTTTTCATGGACGATCCGCATGAAATCCTCGTAGCGACTCGGCTGAATATCCACGTCGATGTCGGGGAGCTTCTTCCGGGCCGGGTTGAAAAACCGGCTGAAGATCAGGTTGTGCTTGATCGGGTCGATGTCGTGGATCCCCAGGCAGTAGCATAAGAGCGATGATGCCGCACTCCCTCTCGTCCATGTGAGGATGCCCTGCTTCCTTGCCTCCCGGATGAAGTCGGATAGCAGCAGAAGGTAGTGCGCGAAATCGCCCATCGCCGTGATCTCGTGCTCGAAGCGATCCTCGGCGTAAGCCCCGTGCTTTTTCACCATCTTTGCCAGCCGGTTCTTCGAGCGAAGCCGCATTCTTTTCATCGGGTCTTCATAACCGGAGTGTGGGATCGAGTATGAAAACGAGTCGAGCGGCTCCAGCACGATGTTCGCCTCGGCCACGATCTCCTCGATGGACACGAACGCTCCCTCTGGGACGTAGCTCCCAGCCTTCTCCATGTCACGCATGTAATTGGCGAAGTACGCATAGTCCTTGAGGTAGCTGGCGGACTGGTGCTCCTGTGAGACGCCGTAGTGCGTGTCGTCACGGTTGCGCCAGGCCGACGCCTTCATGGCGACGTGTGCCTTGCGGTCGGAGACGCGCTGCATGTGCGAGTCGTTTGTGAAAACGAGCGGCGTGTCCGTCTGCTTGGCCAGCTTGATCAACCTGGAGCGAGCCTCTTCCTCCTCCCAGACCATCTTGCAGTACGCCGGGAACTGCTCGTCCAGGTATCGGGGAACGGCGTGATCCTGAATTTCAACATAGAAGTTCGGGAACACGCCTTTCATCGCCTCGATGTACGGAACGCCCAGATCCATGCGGCCGTTGAGCAGCGCCTGGTTCAACTCGGAGCCGAGACAGCCGGAGAGCACGACGTTGTGGTGCAATCCGTGTGGTGCGATCTCCAGCATCCTGAAAATCGAGATCCTCGGCTTGCGGTAGAAGTGCTCCCGCCGCATCGAGTCGGTCGTCCAGGTGACGAGATTCTCGTAGCCCTCCCGGCTGAGCGCCAGCACGGTCAAGTGAAATTGCTCGGACATCAGATCCTTGCCCTTTTCACCGAACGCCCAGTCCGGCGTGACGTATAGCTCGCAGCCGAGGATCGGCTTGAGCTTTTCACGCTTGGCCTCCTTGTACAGAGCCGGGGCAGACATCATGTGCCCGTGCTCCGTCAGCGAGACGGCCGTCCAGCCAAGCTCCTTCGCACGTTGCACGACGGCCTTGGGGGTACCAAAGCCGTCGAGCAGTGAAAACGTAGAGTGGCAGTGCAGATCGATGATGCTCGTCACTTGTCCACCTGTCCGATTGCGACGTGGGCAAGGTGAGCGTACGCCTGCATCTTTTCATATGCCCGACGGCGGCAGGCGAGGCTCTCGTTGCACACGTAGACCTTGCGCTCGTCCGGTGCGCCCGTGAACACGGTGATGCTCGCGTTCACGTACTGGGACTCGTCGCCGCACAGAGCGCACTGCTTGATTTCATGCGTCATGCCTTCCTCTCGCACACCTTGCAGCGCAGGTTGGTGTACTCCGTAGCTGAAAACGGGTCGTCCTCTGAGCCTACGTCGAACGCGTTGTCAGGAATCAGCACACCGCAGAGCGTCTCACGGCTTACCAACTCGTTGACCGCGTGCTCACGAGAGATCGTGCTCCCGTTCGACTGCTTCCACGCGACCCATGTCAGGGTTTTCATGCCGCCAGCTTCCGCTTCAGCTTCTGCACGGTCGGTGCCGATTCCTTGAGCGGCTTGAGCGCCCGCAGTGAAATCCGCACGGACGCTGGCTTGGCAGAGACGGGTACCTCTTCGCCCGTCTGGGGGTTGCGGCCCATGCGAGCCTTGGTCGCCTTCTTGACGGCGGGCGAGATCACGACGCCTGCGATCTTCACGCGCTCGCAGTTGAAAATGGAGTCGTTGACGATGTTCTCGATGGCGATCAGAACGTCCTTCGCCTGTGCTTTAGAGATGCCAGCCTCCTCGGCCAACATCGTCTGAAGCTCGCTCTGCGTCACAAGGGGTAGAGCCATGATGTCTCCTCTCGGGCTGAAAATGCGTCAGCCCCGGAGCAGGAGTGCCGCAGTACCCCTGCTCCGGGACTAACCCTGTAGATGGAGCCTACTTCTTCGTGGTGCGGCTCCTGCGAGCGGGCTTGAGCTTGATCGACGTGATGATCAGGTCGCCCTCGTCGTCCTGGGCAGCGTCCACGACGACGGCCGCGCCCTTCTTGATCGCGACGTAATCGACTTCCAGACCGTCGCCCAGCCACATCTGAAGCTCGCCGTACTCGTCGGAAGCGAGGTCGAAGATCTCGTCCTTCTTGTTGATTTTCACAACCTCGAAGGCCGCGCCGGTCACCTTGGAGGGAGTCTCGGACTCCTCGTCCTCGTCCTCCTCGGCCTCCTCATCCTCTTCGTCCTCGTCGGACTCGTCCTCGTCCTCCTCCTCGGAGTCCTCGTCGTCGTCCTCGTTTTCATCCTCGTCCGCGTCCTCGTCCTCTTCGTCCTCGGACTCGTCCTCGTCCTCGTCGTCCTCGTCTTCCTCCGGCTCGGCCTCGGCCTTCGCCCTGCGACCACGACGCGACGGAGCGGGCTTCTCGTCCTCGTCCTCGTCGTCGTCCGTGTCGTCTTCCTCCAGGAGGTCGAGAGCCTTGAGGCGCTCGATCTGCCTTTTCAACTGCGCGAGCACGAGTCCCTCCATGCCGTTGCCGTTGAGCACGTCCTCTTCCAGCCGCTTGAGCAGAGCCGTCTGCTCCTTCTTCGTCAGCGGCTTGTCCGGAAGAACCTTGATCTTGTAATTCCCCCGGTCATCGAGGCGCTTGATGCGGATCTTCTTGCCGAGGATCCCGTCCTCCTCCTCGGCCTCGTCCGTGATGTCCTCGATGGTGCTGTAATTCATCGTGAACAACTTGATCTGATCCTTCGCGTCCGACGCCTCGGGGAAATACCAGGCAGTCATGGCGCGAGTGGACGGGCTGTCGTTCGCGGCGCAGAACGGGCAGTCCTCGCCAGCGCAGGGGACGTACGTGTTGCCCGCCTTGTCGTAGTGGTCGTAATACTCGAAGTAGCCGGGGTTTTCACCCTTCTCGGCCGACTCCGGATCCGGCTCGAACAGAGCCACGCCCCGGAAGCTCTCGTCCGCCTTCAAGCGCATGAAAACTGAGGGGCGCTTGCGCTCTTCGCGGGTGCGCACTGTGCGAACGCGCATCCGCTTGTCTCGTGAGGTTCTTTTCAGTGCCATCTCGTGTTAGTCTCCTTCGTCGGGTGCCCTGTCATTCGGGCTATGCGAGTAAACTAGCATCCCTGGGACGAATAATCAAGGTCGATTTGTCCGCTCCCTGAGCCGTCTACGCCAGATCAGGATCGGCAAAGCGCCCCGGATCGAGTGTTCTGCCTCTTTCTCGGTCAGTTCGGCCGGATCGGATTTTCCTTTCGGGTACCTGCATACGTGCAACGGGTACTGCTTGAGCGTCTCGTACGCGATTTCAATATTGCGGACACCCGCAGCGTCCTTGTCGAACATCAGGTAGATCGCCCGTGGATGGATGTTGCCGATGATCTGTCGCTGGCGTGCTGAAATTCCGGTGCCGAGAATCCCCACGGCGGGCAAGCCGAACTTGCTCAGCTTGATCACGTCGATGCTGCCCTCGACCAGGATGATCCCGGCCGGGTTTTTCAGAACGGTGTCGGCCCCGAACAGCACGGACGTTTTCTCGAAGCCCTCCGTGTACAGGTACTTCGGGAACTGGTTTTCCTTCACGGCCCTCGTGATCAGAAAACGCAGCCTGCCGTTCTCGTCGTTGCCCGGAATCACGATCCGCTGGTTTTCACGATCCCAGCCCAGTTCCCAGAACGAGATCTCCTTTCCGCCGATCCCTCGGGACTTCAGGTACTCCAGCCCGGCGGCAGGAATGAAGCGCTCGTACTCCAGCTTGCGCGCGTATTTTGTCTTCGCAACGGGACGAGCTTCGGTGGGCCGCGTGAAAACGCTCGCCTTCGAGCCACGCAGGATGATCCTCCTCGCCTCGCGCTCTGCCTTCTTGCGCCGGATGATCCGCTCGCGGTTCGTCTGAGCCTCGCTGACCTGATATTTTTCATACAGGCCGTGGATCACCGCGATGGCGTGCTCGTACGTCCCCTCCACGCCGCACCTGGAGAAGCAATGCACGAGCGGCAGCCGCAGGTTGACCTGAAAAGCGGGCGAGCGGTAGTTGTCGTGGGCCGGGTTGGGGCAGAAGACGACGGGTGAAAACTCTGAGCCGTCCTCCTTCGTGTTGGCCGGGAACTCGACGTACTCCGACCACAGGGCCACAGGATCGATGTCACGTCCGTGGAATTTCACATGCCACCCCAGCCGTGTGGTGGGATCCCGTTCGTCTCGCTGCCCGGCGAGGACATGATCGCCATGCCAAGCTCCTCTGGATCCCTGTTGTCCCTGCGATCCTCTGTGAGGCTCTGTGCGGGCCAGGGACGGCTTCGGGGAAGCTCACCCCAGACGAGGTACCTCTCGTGCTCCAGGGGCGTCATACCGGCTGTGAGCGCCTGCTGAGAAGCCGTGGCCGTGTACGGGATCGAGCGCCAGCCGTAGCGCCGCTCGTGGTGGATCTGGCAGATGATGAAACCTTCGTGATCGAGCACGACCGAATCGAACGTCTTGAAAATCTCCTCGTCAATCGGCGGGTCGATCTTCGCCGTGCAGCCGCAGATGAACCTAAGCATTGAGCCTGTCTCCTGTCTGGACGAGGATCGTGATCGTGCCCGGCTCGCCCATGTCCTGCCAGATTTCCTTCGCGATCTGCAACTTCGTGAAGGAGTGGCTCGTCTGGTCTTCGGGCGAGTCGTCGCGGGACGGCTCGATGAAATCCATCATCTCGATGAAGCGAGTGCGCTTGGTTTCGGGGTCTTCGCCCGCCTTGGTGAATTTCACACCACGCATACGAAGAACCATCATGGTCTGGACGAGGTTAGTCATCGTTCCTTTTCACGTCCTCCCAGTCTTCGCCGCCCGTGTCACGGACACGGATTTCAGGCTGGCCCGGCCTGCGCACCGACGTGCGGTACTTGTCGCTCTCGACGGTAACCGTCTCGTGCTTGCGAACCTCGACGCCCCTGCCCACGCCCTGCGAGCCGGACAGGCGCTGGATCTCCTGCTGCTGTGCCTCGACGGGCGGATTGGGGTTCGGCTTGGAAAAGTCTCTGATCTCGCCTGTGCCCATTTTCAACCTCCTCAGTGTGCTATGCGTATGTATCGTTTTCAGCTTCGGCAGCCTCGTCGGCTTCCAGTTGCGCCTCGATCTGCGCCAGCTTGTCCTGGTCGAAGCCCCTGGAGTACACATCGTTGATCGGAGTGATGTCCTGGAGCACGCCGTAGTTGGGCAGGAAGCGAGCCTCGAACATGAATCTCTCGCCGTAGCGGTTCTTCGTACATTTCAATTTCAGTTTTCGCTCGCTGTCGAAGTGCCGGACGCCGACGACCGTATCAGCTTCCTGAACCGGCGTGTCGGAGCCGAAGCTGGAATTCATGCTCGGAGCGTCGTCTTTCGCACCGACCATCGCCCGGTTGGCCTGGTTCGAGAGCACGACGGGGACGTTGAACTCGTGAGCGAGATCGACCAGCCCGTCCGTGATTTCACCAAGCTCCTCCCAGCGTGTGCCTCTGTAGCGTGGTGGCCGCAGCTTGTAGACGGGATCGATGATCACGAGATCCGCATCCACGTCCTTGAGAATCGACCTGATGTAGCCGACGGTCATCTTCTCACGCCGGTACTTCTGAGTGAAAAGCACCATCTCGCCGGGTAGCTCCGAGTCGAGCCACTGGCAGAAGCGGCGGTACGTTTTCATGTTGAAGCCACGGCCTTCACGCAGAGCGCGATTCGGGAACGCCTCCGAGAGTCCGCACGCCTCCTGGACTTCCTTCTTGCCGGAGAGCAAGGTGTGAAAACGACAGGTGTGCTGATACTCGCTCATCTCCGGCGAGAACATGACCGCCCTGTAGCCAGCCCAGGCTGCCTCGATCACAAGCTGCGCCAGTGAAAACGACTTGGCATCTCCCGGCCTGCCCAGGTACAGGTACGCCGTCTCGCCCTGGAGTCCGCCCCAGTGGTGGTCGAGATGCTCCAGCCCGGTCGGGATTCCGGGGATGTCTCCGTTCGAGCGCAGAGCCGCCAGGCTTTTCATCTTCTGGTAGTGGGCCTCCCAGCCAGCCTTGATCAGCACGTAGCTGTGATGACCCGACATTTTCCGAACCTGCTCGATGACCTCGATGAAGCCGCTGGCCTTGTCGAGAGCGTTGTCCTGATCGAGCGGATCCTCCCCGCCGAGAAGCTCATCGATTGCAGAGGAGATCTGGATGTATGCCCGCTCCTTTTTCAACTCATCGATCAGATCCACGAGCGGCTCGTCCACGATCTGAAAATCGAACTCCGGGAATTTCCGCTTGAAGAAGATCGGCGTGATCGGCATCTTCGACTCGCTGCGCTCGACCATCCAGGCGAATTCCTCGTCACAGATTTCAAAATCATCGTGGGTCAACCCAGCTTGCAGAGCCTTTTTCAACGATCCCTCGCTGGACAGACCCGTGATCACGCTCGTCTCGACGCTCATTGTGGCCCCGCCTCTCTGGGAGCCATGATAGGAGGCATCGGTACCAGAGTAGTAAGGCAGAATGCAGTCTGGTAAGCAAAATACTTCCTGCCTATCAAGATACCTTCCTGCATCCTCTTTCTACTATCGTAAAGAAAAACTGAAATTCGCTTTGCGTTACACTGGGGGGTTGGGCGCGCGTTCCTGCTCCGGCTCCTAAGGAGCCAGGGCATAATGCCTCCTCCAGGCGTCAGAACCAAGAAGCCGGGTACAGTAGCAGAATGTCTCACTCGGTCGTCCTTTCTTCGGCAATTTCAATCCGGCGCTCAAACAGCGAGGGAGGATCCTAAGACCCTCCCTCACCGCGCCGACGAAAGGAAATTCACCGCAGAGTGAGTCCACCGTGAATCCTAACGTGCCGGGCAGGATACGCCTCTCCCAGGCAGAAGTCAATATGGAACCAGAAAGCCCTGGAAACATGGAAGATCGAGCGGCCCGGAAACCCTCACCCCTCCTGCGGCAGAGGGAGAAGCGGAGAGTCTCTACAACGGGCCGCTCGAACTGATCGTACTACAAGCCACACATCCTACGTGTGTTCGGCCAAGGTGAAAATCCCCGACCTGAGTTGTACGCACGCGCTGCGACTTCGATCTGCATGGCGGGTGTCCAGTTGTGCGCGGGGCCGTAGCGCCTGAGGTAGTGGGAGCCGTACGCCCGCATGAAATTCCAGTCCATCTGTAATCCGCCGTAGTACCCATTGCCTGTATTCGCATTCCACGCGCCCTCGTATTTGTGGATGCACATGAACGCGTTCCGTAGCCACGAGGGCGTATTGCCCTGTGCCAAGGCTGTTTGTCCCGCGCCTCCCGAGATCAGGACAAGGAGGACGACAGTTAGTGCCAGCTTGGTTTTCAAGGTAAATCTCCTTTGTCAGCTTGCAAAGTCAGCGGTGAAAATCTCACCGTCGTCCCTTTGTTTTCGCTGCAATCACTCTCCTTTCGGCGTGTTCAACTTCTCTACGAGGGAGGGATATAGCATGAGCAGAGTGCGCAAGTCAAGTACGCTCTTCGCCCAGTAATCGATGGATTCCACAGCGATCCAGCACTCGTCGCAGTATTTTTCAACGAATGAATTCGTCACCCAGACGGGATTTCCCCACGCAATTACCTCGTAGCCGTGCGGGTTGTACGCCTTGCAGTACGCAGCCGTGCCGCCAAGAGAGCCGGGCTTCCAAAGCTCTCCGTTTTCACCGTTCCAGTCCCACCTGTCCACTCTGCCCTCGACCGCCTTGGGCAGCCAGAAGCCGAAGTGGACGCCTCTGAAAATGTAGATCGCCGTCCTGACGAGGCCACGCTCGTTCGGGTAGACCTCGCCGTACATCGCGATCTTGTATTCCTTGCCCCGGATCCACCATCCCTTCTGCCATGCCTTGAAAGCCTGGAGCATCGAGACGCCGATGTCGTTTTCATCGTGGTTGCGCCTTGATCCTGCAACCCGCTTGTACTGGTTGACGACATCGCGCTGGTGCAGAGGCAGCGTGCGCCGCTCGTCTATGCGGCCGAAGCGCAGAAGCTGATTCGCCTGGCTGGCGATTACATCGCAGTTGTAAACCTGCGATCCCCAGTCGGAGATCGGAATCTCGGCCCGCTGCTTGTCGAAGTCGTACTTCGTCGGCGCATGAAAACCGGAGTCCATGTACTTCGAGAACTGAATCGTGCGCTCATCGAATTCCGGCTCCCTCTTGCCGTACCGCATCACGGATTATTTTCACGCTCCGGCCAGTCGATCTGAGTCTCGGCCTCGTCAGCGTCATCGGGACGAGGCGGCGGGGGAGGAGGCGTAGGTGGTGGGATCGGAGCATCGGGAAAGCCACCGAGGAAGCCGGGAGGTATCGGCGGGGGTGGGCCATACGGCGCAATCGTGTGATTTTCAGGGCGATTTTCATCGTTCACGGCGGCTCTCCTTCCGAACGCGTAGCCGATGAACGATCCGAGCAGAGCGAGTATCCCGCCCAGACAGGTGAGCAGCACCTGGGTCGTGTTTTCACCCAGTCCGGCTCCTTCGTCCTGGAACGTGTTGACGAGCACGCTCGTCGTGATCACGATCACGGCGATTACAAGCCCACCCGCCAGGATAATCGCTGCGATGTCGGCTGCCTCACGTTGTCTCTTCAGTTTTTCAGGCATGTGAACTGGGTTACCTGCCCTCCCGGTGCGTTGATGACGAGAATTCCGTGTGAAAATCCGGCCGGGCAGTTCGCCTGCCCCGGTGCTCCTTGCGGGCCTGGTGGCCCTACCGGCCCCACTGGCCCTGCCGGGCCTGCATCTCCTTTTTCACCTTTCGGCCCTGTCTCACCAATCGGCCCTACTGGCCCTGGCGGCCCTTGCTCTCCTTTTTCACCTTGCGGCCCCACTGGGCCTGCTGGCCCCTGCGGCCCTGTCGTTCCTCCTTCGGGAATATTCACCGTGACCGTCTGCGTCGGCTCCTGAGCGCTTGCACCAAGTGAAACCGCCACGAAAGCTCCGCACGCGGCTGCCAGCACCAGAGCACCACTGATTCCAGCGAATGCCCAACCGTCGATCTCTCTGAAATATCCGAGAAGCTTGTTTATCAGTTCAGCCATCAGCCGCCTTCCTCTCTCTGGAAACGTCGCGAATCTCGTATTTCGTACCAGTCCTGAAGGCGTCTTTCAGTTCTTCGATGCGTTGTTTACAGTTGTCCTCTTGCCTGTTCTTCGACCTTCTGAGCGTGAGCAGCACAGCTATGATGCTTGCCATCCCGGTAAGAAATGCGCCCCACGCGGCAGGATCAGTCGGAAGAGGGCCGAGAGCTAGCGTGAATTTCCCCCTTCGGAAACGAATGGCGGCCGGTTGGGGACTCTGAAAACAGCAATCAACCCGACCAGGAAGGCAATGATCGCCGTGACGATTTCAGACCACGACAATCCTCCCGCAACCAGCCCGGTCACGATTGAGGAAAGTCCTGCGACCACTGCTGCGATCACAGCCTTGGCAATCGGGGCGAGCTTGTAGAACGTTTTCATGGCTCCTTCACCCTAGCGAAAACAATCGAGGTCGTCGCTGCGTCTCGTGTCCTGCGCATGACTTCACCCCCGTCACTGTCGCTGCTCGTAGAGGTATTTCCTTCGATGGCCGTGAACTGTCTGCCTGTCGTCCATTTTTCAAAGATCCCGACATGATCGTGAGTTCCGTCCCCGTGCCAGTCGTAGCAGACGAGATCACCGGCAATCGGTGAATTTGTCACGGACAGCCCGTTGCGGTTGTTGCGGGCATCGCTGACAATGTAGGGAACGTACGCCCAGCGCTGACCCTGGACGAACGCCGGAGAGTCCCCGGATGTCTCGAAGGCCCAGGTGCAAAACATCGCACACCAGGGGCCGACCATGCCGTACCAATTTGAAAACTTTGTCTGGTTGGAATTCGGAGGCGACTCTTTCACGCCGATCTGTGTAATTGCCTTGTTGAGCGCCTTCGTACGCAGCGAGTCCGGAGGAGGAGGATCGGGCGCAGGCTCACTGCCGCCGAACTGATCCCATGCCTGCACGAGCAGGGACTGTGAGTACGCATCCATCGCGTACGCTCCCTCGACGCCCGGCGTGTTTTTCGGGACGAGCGCACGCAGGAAGAAATCCCACGTCTGCTTGCCGATCCAGCCGGTCGCTGAAATTCCCTGCTGGCGCTGGATGCCCTCGATGCCCGTGTTGATCACGTTCGGGCCTTTGCCATGAGCGAAATTGTTGCTGTACGCGTAGTCGAAATTCGAGGCCGGGCCTTCCCAGCGGCAAAGCTGCCAGGCAATCCGCTTGTACGCCATCACGTCGGGGCCGTTCATCGACGGCTGCTTGCCCTCGCCCGCCGCATCGGGTGGGTACAGCGGCCGTGGAAATCCCGGCATGTCGATTGGCTTGTCGGCCAGCTTGTACTTCACTTCCCACCACTCAGCCATTTTCAATCTCCTCCGGTACCAGCACACCGGATACCTCGTGTTGCTCATAACCGTTCTTCTCGGCCTTGAGCTTCTGATTTTCAGTGGTCAGAGCCTGGATCTGCTCTTCGAGCATCCGCTTCTCGTAGAAAAGCTCCGCGACCATCCGCATTGCGTTGTCGATGTCGTACATTTCAGTACCCTGTCGCGATGTAGTCCACACGGGTATTTCCGT
>Ga0066905_100000321_pt1 | contig 12317 bp, 10 predicted proteins | sample PanSoiMetaPlot36_FD_67483 | JGI IMG/M metagenome (GOLD analysis project Ga0066905, IMG submission 67483) | Tropical forest soil microbial communities from Panama analyzed to predict greenhouse gas emissions - Panama Soil Plot 36 (version 2) | ecosystem: Environmental > Terrestrial > Soil >... | reverse complement strand
GGCCGTTGTACAGGTAGGTGGCCGCGGTCGTGACCGGCGACGCGCCGGGCACCGGTTCGTGCTCGACGACCGGCACCATCCGGCGCAGATATTGGGAGTCCGCGTCGCGGCCGGGCAGGTAGAGCTCGAGCCGGTCGAGCGCGTCCAGCATGGCCCGATCGGTGAGCCGGTACAGCTCGACCGAGACCCGGCCGGCACCCGGCATGACCAGCGCCGGGTAGGAGTACGGCCGGTAGGGCGCGGTCGGCACCGCAAACAGGTCACCGTGAATCCAGGCGGTCCCCAGCGGCTCGGCCCCGTGCAGCAGGTAGTGGTTGCGCTCGCCCGTACGCAACGTGCCGTACACCGCCACGACCAGCGGCAGGCCGCCAGGCTCTCGGGGCAACCGGGTGCCCATCGGCTCGTCTGCCGGCACCGACCGATCATCCCATCGGCGGCACGCCGCCGCGCCGGTCCAGCCCGACGGGCATCGCGCCCGGCAGCGGGAAGCATCCGGACGTGGCCGAGGTTGTACCCGCGTACATTGACAAGACCAGGAGGGTCCATGTCCGACGTGGCGACGGTTGGCCCGGTGCCACCGCCAGCCCCCGAGACCGCGGCGCTCGACGCCTACTCGACGGTGGTGTCGACGGTCGCCGCCGAGATACTGCCGCACGTCGCGAGCCTGCGGGTGCGGGCCCAACGCCGGCAGGGCTGGTGGGCCGAAGGTGCCGGATCCGCGGTGGTGTTCACCGATGACGGCTACCTGCTGACCAACGCCCACGTGGTGGCCGGTGCCAACCAGGGCACCGCGGCCTTCATCGATGGCACCGAGACCACATTCGACGTAGTCGGCGCCGACCAGCTGTCGGATCTCGCCGTGATCCGCGCCCGCGGCGACTCGCCGGCGGCGGCAACCCTGGGAGACGCCGATCGGCTCGTCGTGGGCCAGCTGGTGGTCGCGGTCGGCAACCCGCTCGGGCTCGCCGGCTCGGTCACCGCCGGCGTCGTGAGCGCCCTGGGTCGGTCGCTGCCGGTAGGGCAGGGCCGGTCGGTGCGGTTCATCGAGGACGTCATTCAGACCGACGCCGCGCTGAACCCGGGCAACTCCGGCGGCGCGCTGGCCAACTCGGCCGGCCATGTGATCGGGGTGAGCACCGCCGTGGCCGGGATCGGCGTCGGCCTGGCGATCCCGATCAACGCGACCAGTCGCCGGATCATCGGCACGCTGCTCACCAATGGCCGCGTGCGCCGGGCCTTCCTCGGCGTCATCGGCCACCCGGCTCCGGTGCCCAGAACGGCCGGCGCCGGGCGAAACCGCACCGGGCTACAGGTCGCCGAGCTCGTTCCCGGCGGGCCGGCCGAGCTTGCCGGAATCCGGCCGGGCGACATCATCGTCAAGGCCGGCGAGCACGAGATCCACGACGCGCAGAGTCTGCAGCGCCTGCTGTTCGCGGACGCGATCGGTGCCGAGCTCGTGCTGGCCGTCTACCGGGACGGCCGAGAGGTCGAGCTGCGCGCCGTTCCGGCCGAGCTCTCCTAGTCGAGCCGCGGCGGCGCCCGGCCCCGAGCCGCGCCGACGCGGCGCCGAGCTGACTGAGCGCACCTGATCGGGCCCCGCTGACCCGGCCGCCTACTATGGGCGGCATGACGCGGCTGGCCGCCGTCCACGGCGCGCTACCTCCGCATCGGTACCGGCAGGACGAGCTGACCGACCTAGTCGCGCAGATGTGCCTACCGGCCGGGGCCAGCCGCGCAGTCCTCGACCGGATCCACGGCAACGTCAAGGTGGACACCCGGCATCTGGCGCTGCCGCTGGCCCAGTACGCCCAGCTCGACGGGTTCAGCTCGACCAATGACACGTTCATCGAGGCCGGGCTGGACCTGGCCGAGCAGGCCGTGTCCGGAGCGCTCGACGCGGCCGGCATCCGTCCGGACCAGGTCGATCTGATCATCTCGGTCTCGGTCACCGGCATCGCCACTCCGTCGCTGGAGGCCCGGCTCGCGCCTCGGCTCGGGCTGCGGGAGGACGTGGTGCGCATCCCCGTGTTCGGGCTCGGCTGCGTGGCCGGGGCGACCGGGATCGCGCTGCTACACGACTTCCTGCGCGGGCGGCCGGACGGAGTGGCCGTGCTGGTCGCGGTCGAGCTGTGCTCGCTGACGGTTCAGCGTGACGACATGTCCATCGCGAACCTGGTCGCGAGCGGCCTGTTCGGCGACGGAGCCGCGGCCGTGGTCGCGGTCGGCGCACAGCGCGCGGAGCCCGGGCCCGAGGTGGTGGCGGCGCGCAGCCGGCTGTACCCGGCGACCGAACGGGTCATGGGCTGGCGGATCGGCGAGCACGGGTTCCAGGTGGTGCTCGCCCACGACGTGGCCGAGGTGGTCGGCCAGTACCTGGCCGACGACGTCGACGGATTCCTCGCCGAGCACGGGTTGGGCCGGGCCGACATCGCCGCCTGGGTCTGTCACCCCGGTGGTCCCAAGGTGCTGGAGGCTGTCGAGCGCTGCCTGGGATTGGGCCCGGACGCACTCGCGGTCACCTGGCGCTCGCTCGCCGCGGTTGGGAACATGTCCAGCGTGTCGGTGCTGCATGTGCTCCAGGACACGGTCGCGGCCGAGCCACCGGCCGGCCGGTACGGGGTGCTGCTGGCCATGGGTCCCGGCTTCTGCAGCCAGCTCGTCCTGCTGCGCTGGTAGCGGGATGGCCTGGTACACCGCGCTCATCGCGCTGGTCACCGTCGAACGGCTGGCCGAGCTGGTGGTGGCGAACCGGAACCGGCGGATCATGCTCGGCCGCGGCGGGATCGAGTACGGGCAGGGCCACTACCCGCTGATCGTCGCGCTGCACACCGGGCTGCTCGCCGGCGCGCTCACCGAGGTCATCCTGGCCGATCGCCCGTTTTACCGGTGGCTCGGCTACCCGATGCTGGCGATCGTGCTGGCGGCGCAGGGGCTGCGCTGGTGGTGCATCCGCACGCTCGGGCCGCAATGGAACACCCGGATCATCGTGGCCCCCGGACTGCCGCTGGTCACCAGCGGCCCCTACCGATGGCTGCGTCATCCCAACTACGTCGCGGTCGTGGCCGAAGGGCTGGCGCTGCCGCTGGTCCACACCGCCTGGCTGACCGCGACCCTGTTCACCGCACTGAACCTGCCGCTGCTGTGGTGGCGGATCCGGGTGGAGGACCGGGCCCTGGGCCGGCTGGCCGCGAGCCCGTCATGATCGACCTGCTGATCGCCGGCGGCGGACCGGCCGGACTGGCAACCGCGCTGTACGCGACCGCCCGCGGCCTGCACGTGGTCGTGGTGGAACCCCGATCCAGCCCGGTGGACAAGGCATGCGGCGAGGGGCTGATGCCACCGGCGGTGCGGGCACTGCACCGGCTCGGGATCGATCCACCTGGGCTGCCGTTCTACGGGATCAGGTACGTCGACACCAAGCGCACCGCGGACGCCCGGTTCGCCGGCGATCCCGGGCTCGGGGTACGGCGCACCCGGCTGCACGAAGCGCTCGCGACCGCGGTCGGCGATGCCGGGATCGAAGTGGCGACCGGACGGGTCGGCGAGGTGGTCCAGGACGATCGGAGCGTGACGGCCGCCGGGCTGCGGGCCCGCTGGCTGGTGGCGGCCGACGGGCTGCATTCCCCGATCCGGCGTGCGGTGGGGCTGGCCGGATCGGCCGACCGACGGGCCCGGCCCACCCGGCCGGCGAGGTTCGGCCTGCGCCGGCACTTCGCGGTGCCACCCTGGACCGACCTGGTGGAGGTGCACTGGGCGGCCGGCGCCGAGGCATACGTCACCCCGGTCGCGCCGGACTGCGTCGGGATCGCGTTCCTGACCACCGAGCCGGGCGGATACGAGCAGCGGCTGGCCAGGTTCCCGGAGTTGCACGACCGGCTCGACGGGGCGGCAGCGCGGTCCGAGGTCCGCGGCGCGGGGCCGCTCCGGCAGCGGGTCACCCGGCGGGTGGCCGGCCGGGTGCTGCTGGTCGGTGACGCGGCCGGATATCTGGACGCGCTGACCGGCGAGGGCATCGGGCTTGCGTTGGCCCAGGCCGAGGCCGCGGTCGTATGCGTGGCCGCGGCCCGACCGGGGGACTACGAGCACGCCTGGCGCCGGATCACCCGCGAGCACCGGATCATGACCGGAGCGCTCCTCTGGTGCGCCGGCCGGCCCGGGCTGCGATCCCTGCTGGTACCGGCCGCGGCCGCGCTGCCCAGCGTCTTCGGCTACGCGGTCAACCGGCTGGCCCGGCCGCCGGGCGCCGGACGCCGCCGAGCCCGGACCCGACCCAGTCCCGGACCCGACCCAGTCCCGAACCCGACCCAGGCACCGCCGACCAAAGGCCCGCCCGATGAACCAGCCAGCCCGTGAGCAGCGCTTCGAGATCGAGGTGTCCGGCGATGTCGAGGCCGGCGTGCACGCCGACTTCGCCTCCATCTGGCACACCCAGGACACGTTCGTGCTCGACTTCGCCTCGCTGCGCCGACCGCCCTACCTGTCCGATGACGCCGAATCGGGACGCCAGGTCGCCATCATGCCGGTCCGGGTCGTCGCCCGGGTCAAGATCCCGCCGGGTCAGGTCTTCGAGCTGATGAAGGCGCTCGAGGCGCAGCTGTCCGCCTGGGAGCAGGAGACCGGGCGCCGACCGAGCGGTGGACCGCCGCCGTCGGGCCCCGGCTGAGTGCGTCGGCGGGAAACCCGGTCGAACTTGTCCGAGGTCGCGGTCATCCTGAGGGAAGTCGCCGACCGGGAGGACAGCGTGCGCATCCGTCGCCGTGCCAAGCGCGCCGCTCGCGCCAAACCCCCACCGCCCGAGCCCGAGATCGCACCGGCTGGGTACTGGGAGATCCACAACGACGAGGTGGCCACCGCGACGTTCTGGTCGATGCTGCGCCGGATGCCGCAGGTTCTGCGCGCCGGGCTGCGGCTGAGCTGGCAGGCGAGCCGGCTTGATACCTGGCTGTCGCTGGTCCTGCAACTGGCCGCCGGGGTGCTCACCGGGGTCGGGCTGCTCGCCACCACCGGAGTCCTGGAGGCGCTGTTCGCCGAGGTGCCATCCGTCGACCGGGTGCGGGAGGCGCTGCCGTCGCTGCTGCTGGTCGCGGCCGCCGCGGCCGGCAGTCAGCTGGTCAACATCGGCGCCGGCTACACCCAGGCTCGGCTCGAACCGCGAGTACTGAAGGTCGCCGAGCTGCGCCTGTTCGAGCTGAGCACCACGGTCGAGCTGGCCGCGTTCCACGATCACGAGTTTCATGACGCGATGCGCCGGGCCAGGGACCGCGGCGTCGACTCGGTCCGTTCGGTCGTCCGCTCGTGCATGTCGGTGTTCGCCGCGGCGGCCGGACTGTCCGGGGCGGCCGCGGCGATCGGCGTGCTGCACCCGGCCCTGCTGCCGCTGCTCGCGCTCACCGCGCTCCCGGTCGGCTGGGCGTCGGTCCGTGCGGCCCGGATGCGCTACGCGAGCATGTACCGGCGGATCGCGGTCGAGCGCCGCAAGTGGATGCTGTCCGATCTGATGGCCGACCGCGACCCCGCCGCCGAGGTGCGCGCGTTCGACATGCGCGACTTCCTGCTCCACGAGTACGGCATGCTGGCCGACCGGGTCACCACCGAGGACATCAGGCTCAACCAGCGGGTCACCATGAGCCGGATTACCGGGTCCGCGCTCGGCGGGATCGCCACCGGAGTCCTGTATGTCGCGCTGGGCGCGCTCGTGGTGGCCGAGGTGGTGCCGCTGGCTGCCGCCGGCACCGCGGTGCTGGCCATCCAGACCAGCAGGTTCGCCCTGCGCCAGCTGGTGTTCGAGGTGAACCGGCTGTACGAGGAGGGCCTGTACTTCGGCGACTACACCGCGTTCTGCGCGGATGCGCACGAGCGCCGCCGGCTGCCGGCGGAATGCCCCGCACCGATCGGCTGGTCCGAGCTGGTCGCCGACGGCGTGTCCTTCACCTATCCGGACGCGTCCAGCCCGGCGCTGGACGGCGTCACGGTACGGATTCCGCGCGGCCACACGATCGCACTCGTCGGCGAGAACGGCTCGGGCAAGACCACGCTGGCCAAACTGCTGGCCGGGCTGTACCGGCCCGACTCTGGGCAGGTGCGGTGGGGCGACCTGGCGCTGGAGACGCTCGACTCGGCATCGGTCTGGCGGCAGGTGGCACTGATCGAGCAGGACATCACCCGGTGGCCGATGACGCTCCGGCTCAACATCACGATGGGCTCTTCCGATCGAGGGGACGCGGTCACCGATGCGGCCCACGCATCCGGTGCGGACGCGATCGCGGCCGAGCTGCCCCAGGGTTACGACACGCTACTGGCCAAGGAGTTCCTCGGCGGCCAGGATCTGTCCGGCGGGCAGTGGCAGCGGGTGGCGGTCGCCCGTGGCTTCTACCGGCAGGCCGAGCTGCTCATCTGCGACGAGCCCACCGCGGCGCTTGACGCCCGGGCCGAGCACGCCGTCTACAACCGGATCCGCGAGCTGTCCAGCGGCCGTACCGTGCTGCTGATCACGCACCGGCTGGCCAGCGTTCGCTCCGCCGACCTGATCTACGTACTCGAGCACGGGAAGGTGACCGAGGTCGGCAATCACGCCGAGCTGCTCGCACGGGACGGCACCTACGCGGAGATGTACCGGCTGCAGGCCCGCGCCTACCAAGATGACATGGCCGAAATCGGAACCAAACAGCCGGCGTGACTGTTCCGAATAGGTGGTAATACGCGCCGATCGATCGGTGCGCAGTCGTGACCTGCAGGTGGAATCTTGAGGCGCCCACCAGGCGTTGAACTTCTCGACTGGACAAATCGTCTAGTGGTTGCAGCCACCGGAGGAGGTGAGCGCACATGAGCCGTGTCGACGGGCAGCTCGAGGAGCTGTACGACACCGAGGTCGAGGTCGCTGAGGACCGCGACCTGGTCGGCATGTATCTGGATGAGATCGCCCGCACGCGGCTGCTGACCGCTGCCGAAGAGGTAGAGCTGGCCGAGGCCATCGAGGCCGGTCTCTACGCCGAGCAACTGCTCGCCGAGGGCGCGATCCCGGACGGGGTCGACCCCAGTGAGCTGGAAACGATCGCCGCCGACGGCCGGGCCGCCAAGCGACGCTTCATCAACGCCAACCTGCGCCTGGTGGTGTCGGTCGCGCGCCGGTACATGCGTGCCCCGATGCCGCTGCTCGACCTGATCCAGGAGGGCAACACCGGGCTGGTCCGCGCGGTCGAGAAGTTCGATTACCGGCGCGGCTATAAGTTCTCCACCTATGCGACCTGGTGGATCCGCCAGGCCATCAGCCGGGCCATCGCCCAGCAGGGCCGGATCGTCCGGCTGCCCGTGCACGTGGTCGAAGACCTGCACCGGGTGTCCAGGGTCCGCCGCGAGCTGGTTCGCGAGCTCGGGCGCGAGCCCGAGATCGACGAGCTGGCCAAGGAGCTCGGTGAGGACCCGGACCGGATCGAGGAGCTGCTCGCCTGGGGCCGGGACCCGCTGAGCCTGGACACGCCGGTCGGTGACGACGACGCCACCCGCCTGGGCGACCTGGTACAGGAGATCGAGCAGCCGACGCCGGAAGAGATCGTGCTCGCCGGCTTCCACGACCGCCGGGTGCACGACCTGGTCGGCCGGCTCGACCCGCGTTCGGCCGAGATCGTCCGCTACCGCTACGGCATGGCCGGTGGCCGCGAGCACTCGCTGGCCGAGATCGCCGCCCGGCTCGGGCTCTCCCGGGAGCGGGTCCGGCAGATCGAGGCGGAAGCGATGCGCCGGCTGCGGGTCATCGCCGCGACCGAGCCGGACCTCGACGCCGCGTAACCCGAGGCGCTCGGGATTCCCGCGGCCGCACTCGGGACAGCGCACGGTAGCCGCCCATATGGGCGACAGCAGCCGCCACACCGAGATCGCCGAGAGACTGTGATCTGTCACTCAACCACCGGTGCCAGCACCGGATGGTGATCAAAGCTCTCGGCGATCTTGCTTTGTCACCCCAAGTTCCGGACGCTCGGTCCGGATCATCGCCGAGATCAACCCGGTGTGCGGAAGGACGACAGCCGCTAGGGTCAAGATGAGGCGCGTGGAGGAGGGAACGGTCGTGGCACGCGAATCGGGCGAGCTGGTGCAGCCCGTCGACCGGATCTGGACCGTGCCGAACCTGCTCAGCTTCCTCCGCCTTCTCGGCGTGCCGCTGTTCCTGTACCTGGTCCTGGTGCCGGAGGCCGACGGCTGGGCGCTGCTGGTGCTCGCGTTCGCCGGGATCTCGGACTACCTGGACGGCCAGATCGCGCGCCGGTTCCCCGGTCAGGGCAGCCGGATCGGCGCCCTGCTCGATCCCGCCGCGGACCGGCTCTACATCGTCGCGGTCACCGTGGGCCTGCTGCTGCGCGAGATCATCCCGATCTGGCTGGCGGTGGTGCTGCTGGCCCGCGACCTGCTCCTGCTCGCGGCCTATCCGACGATCAAGCGACTGGGCCATACCGCCCTGCCGGTCCACTTCCTCGGCAAGGCCGCCACGCTCTGTCTGATGTACGGATTCCCGCTACTCCTGCTGGGTGACTCGGACACCGGAGTGGCCCGAGTGGCCACTGTGATTGGTTGGGCGTTCACCTGGTGGGGTACGGCGCTGTACTGGTGGGCCGGGCTGCTGTACTTGATGCAGGTACGACGGCTCGTCCGCGGTTCGAAAGTCATCGCTGCAACCGGGAGGTGAGTACCGCCGTGCGTGCAGTCGTCATGGCCGGCGGTGAGGGGACCCGGCTACGCCCCATGACCGCCAGCATGCCCAAGCCGCTGCTCCCCGTGGTCAACAAGCCGATCATGGAGTACGTACTCGCGCTGGTGAAACGGCACGGTCTGGACGAGGCGGTGGTCACCGTGCAGTTCCTGGCCTCGCTGGTGCGCAACTACTTCGGTGACGGCGAAGAGCTCGGGATGAGCCTGCAGTACGCCAACGAGGAGACTCCGCTCGGGACCGCCGGCAGCGTGAAGAACGCCGAGGAGGCCCTGCGCGACGACACGTTCCTGGTCATCTCCGGCGACGCGCTGACCGACATCGATCTGACCGACCTGATCCGGTTCCACCGCGAGCGGGGCGCGCTGGTGACGGTCTGCCTCAAGCGGGTCACCAACCCGCTGGAGTTCGGCATCACCATCATCGACGAGGACGGCCGGGTCGACCGGTTCCTGGAGAAGCCGACCTGGGGCGAGGTGTTCTCGGATACCGTGAACACCGGCATCTACGTGATGGAGCCGGAGATCTTCGACTTCATCGCGGCCGGCGAGATCGTCGACTGGTCCGGCGACGTGTTCCCGGCCCTGATGGCCGCGGGCCGGCCCATCTACGGCTACGTGGCCGACGGCTACTGGGAGGACGTGGGCACCCACGAGGCCTACCTGCGGGCCCAGGCCGACGTGCTGTCCGGGCTGGTCCAGGCGGACATCGACGGGTTCGAGGTGGCACCGGGGATCTGGATCGCGGAGGGAGCCGAGGTCGACCACGACGCGGTGCTCAAGGGCCCGCTGTACGTCGGCGACTACGCGAAGGTGGAGGCCGGCGCCGAGCTTCGCGAGTACACCGTGCTCGGCAGCAACGTGGTCGTGCGCTCGAGCGCGTTCCTGCACCGCGCGATCGTGCACGACAACGTCTACATCGGCCCGCAGACCAACCTGCGCGGCTGTGTCATCGGCAAGAACGCGGACGTGATGCGGGCGGCCCGGATCGACGAGGGTGCGGTCATCGGCGACGAGTGCCTGATCGAGGAGGAGGCGCTCGTCTCCGGCGGGGTCAAGGTGTACCCATTCAAGACGATCGAAGCCGGCGCGGTGGTCAACACCAGCGTGATCTGGGAGTCGCGGGGCCAGTCCAGCCTGTTCGGCCCGACCGGGGTGTCCGGCATCGTCAATGTCGAGATCACTCCGGAGCTCGCGGTCCGGCTGGCCAGCGCCTACGCGACCACGCTTCGCAAGGGCTCCACCGTGGTAACCGCTCGCGACCACTCCCGGGCGGCCCGAGCGCTCAAGCGGGCGGTGATCGCGGCGCTGACCGCGTCCGCCATCGACGTTCGCGACCTGGAGTGCCAGCCGCTGCCGGTGCTCCGGCTCGAGAGCCGCGCCGTCGCCGGCGGAATCATGATCAAAACCACCACCGGGGTTCCGGACAGCGTGGACATCAGCTTCCTGGACGCGCGCGGGACCGAGCTGAGCCAGGCCGCCCAGCGCAAGCTGGAGCGGATCTACAGCCGGCAGGAGTACCGCCGCGCATTCCCGGGGGAGATCGGCGATCTCACCTTCCCGAGCCGGTCGTTGGAGAACTACGCGCAGTTGCTGCTGCAGTCGATCGACACCACCGACGTGACCGACCTTCGGGTGGTCATCGACGCCGGCGGGGGAGCGGCCTCGCTGGTGCTCCCGATGCTGCTCGGCCGGCTGGGCGTGGACGCGCACGTCGTCGGCGTTGGTCTGGACGAGGTGCACCCGACCGAGACCGCGGCCGACCGGGCCGCGGCGCTGGAGCGGCTGACCTCGCTGGTGGCCTCCTCGCAGGCCTCGTTCGGGGTGTACTTCGGCCCGGTCGGCGAACGGCTGGCCGTCGTCGACGAAACCGGCCGGATCATCGACGAGAGCCGGGCGCTGCTGGTCTTCCTCGACCTGGTCGCGGCCGAGATCCGGCGCGGCCGGATCGCGCTGCCGGTGACCACCACCCGGGTCGCCGAGCGGGTGGCCCGCTCGTACGGCGTCGACGTCGAGTGGACCCGCACCTCGGCGGGGGAGCTGTCCCGTGCGGCCGAGCAGCCCGGCCTGATCTTCGCCGGCGACGGTGACGGCGGTTACGTGATCCCGGAGTTCTCCGGGGCGCTGGACGGCATCGCCGCGTTCGTCCGGCTGGCCGGCCTGGTCGCCCGCACCCACCTGCCGCTGAGCCGGATCGATGCCCGGATCCCGAGCTCGAACGTGCAGCGCCGGGACGTGCCGACCCCGTGGGCGGCCAAGGGCATGGTCATGCGGTCGGTGGTCGAGGCCGCCGGCGATCGCGAGCTGGACACCACCGATGGGGTGCGCATCGTCGAATCGGACGGCCGGTGGGTGCTGGTACTGCCGGACCCGGCCCAGGCGCTTACCCACCTCTGGGCCGAGGCGCCGACCGCGCACTCGGCGGCGGCCCTACTCGACGAATGGACCGCGGTAGTCGCCGCCAGCCACCCCGAGTAGCCGCACGTCGCCCCGAGTAGCCGCACGCCGCCCCCTTTGGCGCCGGCGGCTATCTCGATCATTACCGGCGCTGTGTGCTGACAAATCGCCCAAACTAGATGATCATTTGCGCACACTGCCGGTAATGATCGGGAATCACGGCGCGGGCTAGGATGCCGGGCGTGCCCCGTCCGGATGCCGCGTCGCTGCTCGACGACATCATGCGCTCCGCGCTGGAGGTGGAGTACGAGCAGGCAGCGGGCCGGCGCTCGGAGCCGCCCGAGCTGCTACCGACCAGTCGGCAGGGCTGGCTGCGGGCGCTGCCGATGCTCGCGGTCCTGGCCGTGCTGGGGGTAGTGGTGGCGGCCTCGGTCAGCACGGAGCGCGGGAACGCCGCTCGGTTGCGCGCCCAGCGGCCGGCGCTAGTGGACCGGATCGAACAGCAGACCGCACGGGTAGAGCAGCTGCAACGGACCGTGGCCGAGCTGCGCGCGCAGGTGGGCACGGCCACCCGGGCGGAGCTGGGACTGACCGCAACCGGCCGCCGGCTGACCGCGGATGTGGCCACGCTGGAGCAGGCCGCGGAGTCCGTGCCCGCTGCCGGCGACGGGATCCGGGTGGTGGTGGACGACGCGCCCGCGGCCAGTAGTTCCGAGGATGTGCGCAACCGGATCTACGACACCGACCTGCAGCAGCTGGTCAACGGCCTGTGGCTGGCCGGTGCGGAGGCGATCGCGGTCAACCGGCAGCGGATCGGACCACTGACCGCGATCCGCTCCGCGGGCGACGCGATCCTGGTCGGGTACCGCCCGCTGAGCCGACCGTACCTGGTCGAGGCGATCGGCGACCCGCGCACGCTGGAGGCGGGCTTCGTGGACGGACCTGCCGGGCTGTGGCTGCGCGGCCTGCGGGAGAACTACGCGATCAGGTTCGAGGTGACCGCCGGCTCCGACCTTGCGCTGCCCGCCACCGGCCAGCTCGGCCTGGCCCTCGCCAGGGAACAGCCGGAGCAGCCGAGCCAGGGCACGCCCACGACCGAACCGACCCAGAGCAGGTGAGCGGTACCAGGTGATTGTCCTCATTGGCCTGCTGTTCGGCGTGCTCGCCGGGTTGTTCGTCGAGCCGACCATTCCGTTGTGGATGCAGCCGTACCTGCCGATCGC
>Ga0066905_100000320_pt1 | contig 12325 bp, 11 predicted proteins | sample PanSoiMetaPlot36_FD_67483 | JGI IMG/M metagenome (GOLD analysis project Ga0066905, IMG submission 67483) | Tropical forest soil microbial communities from Panama analyzed to predict greenhouse gas emissions - Panama Soil Plot 36 (version 2) | ecosystem: Environmental > Terrestrial > Soil >... | reverse complement strand
TTGGCCTGTGCCTTGCGTCGTTCGCCCCGGAGTTCCTTATGCCACAGCCCATTCAACCCGACAGCCCGGCGGGCGAACACATCGCAATCCCGCGCCGCCCCCGCGGCGCGGCGGAGTCGGCGCACCCACTTGCGCAGCCATTTCATCGGCCGAGAGGGCAACAGGTCGGCGTACAGGGCGAGGGCCGCGTCGGCCCGGCGCGTCCACACGCGGAGCTGGTGAACATTCTCGGGTTGATCCGGGTCTTCGACCGCGCGTCGCAAGTAGTGACGGACCGCTTCGAGTCGGGACCGCAGGGCCCGAGCGGCCACGTCCGTGGTGCGGTCGGACGGGCCAACGTCGGGAACCCACTTATTCATCGGGAGGGCCCAGCGAGGTGCGGACCCGGAGATTATCGGGAGCGATGTGGCCGGGCACAAGACCCGGGACGATTCACTTCTGGAGCATCATGCCGAGGTCCCAGAGCAAGACGTACCGGTCCTTCTGGTCGTGGCTGCCCGTGTCGCCGGTCGCGAGCCATCGGCCGTCCGGGGACCAGGCCACGCGGCCGTTCGCGTTGAGCCGGAGCCGCTCCTTCCCGGTAGCCACCTCCCACACATCCACGCGCCCCATTCCGCCGTTGTTCGGGTCACCGGACAACGCGATAAAGTCCCCCTTCGGGGAGATCGCAACGTCCGTGGCCCCCGGGGCAACAGTCCACTCGGCGAGTCGCTTGCCAGTTGCAGGGTCCCACCGCCGGAGAACGCCCTCTCGGGATACGGTGAGCGCCGTCCCGTCGGTCGGGTGAAAGGCAATCCCGTTGACAAAATCGCTATTCGACGGGTCGTCCGACGCCGCCAGTTGGCGCGACACGCGCCCCTCCGGGAGGTCGAGCAAGGTAACCGTCGTTGACCACCCGCACACCAACATCCGCTTGCCGTCGGGTGAAACAGCCAGGGCGCAGCCAGTCAAGCCGCGCATCTTGATCGGGTCCAGTACCTCGCCGGTCACCGCGTCCCAGCGGTGGACGATCTCGCGACCGGGGGCGTAGAGGACCTTCTCGTCCCGAGAAAAGGCCAGTGCGTCGGCGAAATTCGTGGTCGGCCCTGACCGCCATCGTTCCTTGCCGCCCGGCAGGTCGTATACCTGGACCGGCCTAACTTTGCCGTCGAAGTGATACGTACTGGCGGCCAGCGCGTTGACGTCGCGGTTGAAGGTGAGGCATCGGACCGCGTAGTTGTCGGCGGTGGGAACGACCGTTTCCTTGTTCGTCGCCAGGTCGATGAGATGAACCTTGCCCCACGACCCGGCCGCGAGCGTCTTTCCATCGGGTGAAAAGGCGATTCCGCCGGACCGGTACGGGAGCGGGTAGCGCTTCGACCACGAACCGGTCAAGCCCTCGGCCGTGAGGCCGCGGCCAAGCTCCTTGGGCACGGGCGCCGCCGCGGCGAGCTCCCGACGGGCGTCCCACAGGTACGCGGCGCCATCGGCACCGCCGGACAGGAGGAGACCCGATTTCAAGAATCGAATGGCCATGGCCCCCGGGATGTCGCTCCAGGTCCGCAGGATGCGCCCGCTGGCGACTTCGTACAGCTCGATGTACCCCGGCCCGCCCACGGCCAACGCCCGGCCGTCGGGGGAAAACCGCATCGACAGCCACGGCCGATCTGTCCTTTTCCCGAGCTGCAAATAGACCTTTCCGGTCGCCACGTCCCAGAGCGTCCCCCCCGCGCGTCCGAGGCCCGCCAGGAGTCGGCCGTCGGGGGAAAACTCGACCGCCGAATGGTTCGCCCAGTGCCAGGGGGGCTGGACCAGGGTCGCGGCGCGCTTACCGGTCGCGGCGTCGATCAGGTCGGGAACGGCGCTGGATGAGTAACCGTATGCCACCGCGACGTGCTTCCCGTCGGGCGAAACGGCCAGGTCTTTCACATCGTTTGACGTCACGAACCCGGGCCCGCGCTCGGTCCGGTCGGGAAGGTCGAGCGTGCGGGTCGAGCCATAGTCGCGGACCGAGCCGTACAGTCGGGCGTCGTGCCCGGGAAGGAAGGCGTGACCGGTGAACCGATGGTGGTCGTAGTTGTCCTTCATGACGAGCCGCGGCGGGTCGCCGACCACTTTGAAGATGCCAAACCCGTGGTACGCCCCGCCCGTCACCAGCCACTTGCCGTCCGGCGAAAAGGCCATGCCTTTTGGCTCGCCGAAGCTCGTCGAACCGTACATGGTTTCGGAGAGGCACTCGCCGGTCGAGAGCCGCCACAGACGGATTTGGGCGTCGCCGCCGAACGTGGCGAGGTAACGGCCGTCCGGGGAGACGGCCAGGCCGTTGAGGCAGTACTCGTGTCCACCGGTCAAGTCGAGTTGCTCGCCGGACCGGATGCGCTCGCGGACCATCTTGCGGACGCCGGCAAAGCGCGTGAGCGACCGGCCGTCGGGCCCGAACGCCAGGCCGGTCCAGGAGTCGAATTTCGCCCCGGACTCGTAGTGCCGGGCCCACGGCCGGGGCTCGCGCACGTCCTCGCCGTGCCCGGCATCGGTCACGCGGAGGTCGCCGTTGGGTCCGGCCGAAGCAAGGAAAAAGCCGTCGCGGGTGAAGGCGATGTCATAAACACCGCCCAGTTGCCGCGGGCCGGACGGCTCGATGGGCATGGCCCCGGTCGCGATCCCCAGGTTGCCCAGCGTCATCAGGGCATGGCGGTTGTGCTGCCATAAAACACGGCGATCTTTCAGGTCCCACATCCGGACCACCGTCCCGCCACAGGCCGCGAGACGCGACCCGTCCGGGGCAAAGACCAGCTTGCGGACCCCGCGATCGAAGTCGATGACATTCCGTGCGGTCGCGGCCAATGCGCCGGGCTCCGCCTTGATCGGCGGTGCGATCGGGACACCCGCTTCCTTCGGTTCAGGGATCGAGTCATAGTCAAGATCGGCGACCTTGGTCCCGTCGGCGGTCCAGATTGTGAGCCGGCCATGTGCGGTCGCGGTCGCCAGCCGGCCGCCGGTCGGGGCGAAGGCCAGGGCCGTCACGGGCCGTTCGTGTTTCCCGAGGCGAATGTGCCGATCGGCCGACAGGTCGTGTAGACCTACCAACGTGCCGGCGGCCACGGCGACGCGACGACCCCCCGGGCCGACGGCCAGCGCATTCACCGCTTCCCCCGGCTTCTTGAGAATTGTCGATTCGCCCGTCACCAACTCCCATAGTCGGACCTCGCCCGTTTTGTCGGCGGAGGCAAGGAACCGGGCGTCGGGCGACATGGCGAGGAGTTGTACGTCGGCCGCGTGACCGGTCAGCTGATACACCGGCCGACGTTCGTGAGCCGGCTGCCAGGACCAGACGCGGACTTCCTTGCCTTCGACGACCGCGACGCGAAATGCACCCGACGGGGTGTGCGCGCCGACGGATGTGAACTGATTCCAGTTCCGTCCGGGGACGCCGAACCGGGCGATCGCCTCGGGCGGGTTCGGTACGCCGATCATCGTGAGCGGGGCATCGGCCCGACCACCGGCCACAAGGATGAGCAACGCGGAGAGTGTGAGGAGTCGGGACACGGCCGGCCTCCCGGGGAGTTGCCTGAGTGTCCCGCGATTCGCCCGGGGAGTCAACCGAACGGGTGTAACGAAGCGGTAACGGGTCAGCCGATCGACCGCCGCAAGTCCTCGCGCAGGTCGGCAACGTCCTCGATGCCGACGCTTAGCCGGATCAAGGCATCGTCCACTCCCCGCCGGATCCGGTCCTCGCGTGGGAGGCTGGCATGCGTCATCGTCGCCGGGTGGCAGACGAGCGACTCGACCCCGCCCAGGCTCTCGGCCAAGGCGAACAGCTTCGTGCGGCTGAAGAACCGCTTCGCCGCGTCCGTCCCCCCCTTGAGGCGCATCGAGATCATGCCGCCGAAGTTACGCATCTGCCGTTTGGCGACGGCGTGCCCGGGATGGTCGGGGAGTCCCGGGTAATAGACCTTGTCGACGGCCGGCTGCTTGGTCAGCCACTCGGCGAGCTCGGCCGCGTTGGCCCCGTGCCGGTCCATGCGGATCGCGAGCGTCTTCAGGCCACGGAGGGTGAGATAGCAGTCGAACGGCCCGGGCACGCCGCCGGCCGCGTTCTGGTAGAACTTCACCGGTTCGAGCAGCCCCTTCGGTCCGATCACGGCGCCGCCGACGACGTCGGAGTGCCCCCCCAGGTACTTCGTCGTCGAATGCACCACGATGTCCGCCCCGAGCTGGAGCGGCTGCTGCAGGTACGGGGAGGCGAACGTGTTGTCCACGACCAGCTTGGCCCCGCGCTTGTGGGTGACGTCGGCGATAGCCGCGATGTCGAGGATCTGCAAGAGCGGGTTGGTCGGCGATTCGATCCACACGACCTTCGTCTTCGGCGTGATGATCGCCTCGAACGCGGCCGGCGACGATTGGTCCGTGTACCGGGCGTTCAGGCCCCAGGGCTTGAACACCTTGTCCAGGAGTCGAAACGTGCCGCCGTACAGGTCGGCGGACGCGGCGACCTCGTCCCCGGGCCTGAGCAGGGCTCCGAATACGGCCGTGGTGGCGGCAAGTCCCGACGCGAACGCGAGCCCGCGCTCGCCCGACTCGAGCGACGCGAGGCACGTCTCGAGCGCGGTGCGCGTGGGATTGCCGCTGCGCGAGTACTCGTATCCCTTGTGCTGTCCCGGCCCGGCCTGGGTGTAGGTGGAGGTGGCATAGATCGGGACGATGGTCGCCCCGGTGGCCGGGTCCGGGTCCTGGCCGGCGTGGATGGCCCGGGTGGAGAAGCCAACTTCCTGTTCAGGCATTGGGGGCTCCGTTGGTGGGTCGGGGCGGCTCGTCGGGCTCGGCGTAGTCCGCGTGGTCGGGACCCGGCCTCTTGAGCCAGAGCAGGCCGAGGATCAAGCCGGCCAGCCAGAGTGCGCCGAGCAACGCGATGGCCATCAGATCGGGATCGAAGTCGAGGTTGTGGCGCATCGTCAGCCAATTCCAGTCAAACGCCGGGTTTCCATGTACGACCTATCCACGTCGAGCGGGATGCACCCCTCCCGACGAATGTAGAGCGGCATTGTGGGCAATGGCTGACCGACCGTCAGCGGGAACGTCCAAACATCGATTTCCCCTTTTTCCTTGCGATACGCCGGGCGGAAGGCAGCGACGTATGTCGAGTCCACCGGCACCGGAACCCCATCCGGAACCAGAAAGTCAATGATCTCGCGCAAGAGACTCGTCGCCGGGTTCGTTACCGTGTCAACAACCACCACTCCGGCGCCTTGCGAGAGGCGGGCATGACACGCGGCCGCGAAGAAGGTACGGGCTTGTGGGTGATCCTTGTTCGACGGGGACACCCACATCACGACCGCCGCCGGGCTGAGGCTGCCGTGGAGGTCATGAACTTCTACGGCGATCGTGTCCCCCGGATGGACTTCAACGGAGTAGGCCGCCGGCGGCTGAGGCGGCTCCCCGGGTGAAACGATGAGCGGCTCCGCATCCGGGTGGTGGATTTCCAATCGGACCCGGAACTGGTCGGGAAGTGTCCGGTCGAGGTCGTTGGCCACCTCGTTGGCCCAACGAATGTGGAAGGACGGCCATTCCGCCCTTGGATCTACCGTCCCGGCAAAGTGATCCAGCAGCGGCATACGGACCTCACTTCTTCCGCGCCTGGTCCCAGTAGTGGATCAAATCAATCCGCGTGACGATGTCAACGACCGCGTCGTTCTCCGTGGCCAGCACCCCCGTGTACCCGGCCAGCAGCAATCGGTACGCCTCGTCGAGGTGCGTGCTGACGTCCAGCGTGGGCAGCGGGCGGGCCATCACCTCGCCGATCGGCACCGTGTTTGGGTCGCGGTGGTCATGCAGGAGCCGGGCCAGGGTCACTTCCTGCACGCTCCCCACCGCCTTGCCGTCGGCGGTAATCACCGGGAGCTGTGAGATGCCCCTCCCTTCCATGAGCTGTATCGCCTTCTCGGCCGTCGCGTCCGGCGTGATCTTGACCAGTTGCCGCTTGCCTCGCTTCTTGAGCAGGTCGCCGATCGACTGGGCCGGGGCGGCGGCCGCGGTCAGCTTGTTCTCGGCCAGCCAGCGGTCGTCGAAGAACTTCGACAGGTAATTGCGCCCGGTGTCGCAGCCAATGGTCACAACCAGGTGTCCGGGGCCAAGCCGCCGGGCGTAGCGCAGGGCCGCGGCCAGGTTGGTCCCGGTCGAGCCGCCGAGGAGCATTCCTTCGCGGCGAGCCAGCATCCGGGCGGCCTGGAACGACTCCGCGTCGCCGATCCGGATCCACTCGTCCACCAGTTGGCCGTTGAAAGTCTTTGGCACGAAGTCCTCGCCGATCCCCTCGACCTTCCAACCCTTCGGGGTGCCGCCGGAGAGGACAGAACCTTCCGGGTCGGCGCCAATCACTTTGATGTCGGGATTCATCTCCTTCAAGTAGCGGGCGACACCGGAGATGGTCCCCCCGGTCCCGACCCCGGACACGAACACCGTCACCTTGCCGTCGGTCTGGTCCCAGATCTCCGGGCCGGTGGTCCGGTAGTGGATCTCCGGGTTGTTCATGTTGGCGAACTGGTTGGGCCGCCAGGCCCCGGGGATCTCCCGGGCGAGCCGGTCCGCGACGCCGTTGTAACTCTCCGGCGAGTCCGGAGCGACGGCCGTGGGGGTGATGACGACCTCCGCCCCGTACGCTCGCAAGAGCGCGATCTTCTCCGCCGACATCTTGTCCGGCAGGACGAAAATACAGCGGTAGCCCTTCACCGCGGCGACCATGGCCAACCCGACGCCTGTGTTCCCGGCCGTGGCCTCGATGATGGTGCCCCCCGGCCGCAGGTGCCCGCGACGCTCCGCGTCGGCGATCATGGCCAGGGCGACCCGGTCCTTGACGCTTCCGCCCGGATTGCCGGCCTCGACTTTGACCGCCACCGTCGCCTGGACGCCGTCGGTCAGCCGGCGGAGCTTGACCAATGGGGTGCGGCCGATCGACTGCAGGATGGACTCGAGCATGGCAGGGCCTCCGTTCGCGGGGCGGGCACGGGGGTATTGTCGGCGGAGGGCCGTGTCGGGTGCAAGTCGAGTCGCCGGGCCCACTGTCGCAGAATGTGCGTTTGATGATTTCCGCCCATCGACTAGACTTCGGTCATTATCCCATGGCTCCAGGACCCAAACGCGACCCATGCCGCTCGCCAAGCAAACGGCCTCCCTGCTCGACTCGGCCCGCGACATCGTCCGGCAGCTCCCGGCCGACGCCGTACTCGTCCTCACCGAGACTGACCTCGACTGGGACGACGTCTACACCCACCTCAAAGGGTGCCGCGTGCTCATCGCCGCCGAGAGCCGCGAGCTGACCGACAAGCTACGGAAGAACCAGGACCTGGACGTCATCGACCTGGACCCCGAGCCGGTGCCCACCCGCGAGCGGATGAGCCTCGCCCTGTTGAAGGCGGTCAACACGGGGCACCTCAAGCCCGGGGCCCACGTCGTGGTGCTTTACAACGGCATCGCCAACCCGGAGGACCTGCCGGAGCCGATCGACTCGATTAGCCTGATCCACCTGAGCGAGCACCTCGAGCAGCTCACCCTCCAGGACCTGCGCAAGCTCGACACGAACATCCCCCTCGATACTCTGCGGTTGGTGATCAACATCGCCACGGAGATCGGCCGCGAAGGCCGCGAGGGGAAGCCGGTCGGGACGATCCTGGTCGTCGGCGACACGCGCAAGGTGCAGAGCATGTCGAGCCCGCTGAACTTCAACCCGTTCAAGGGGTACTCGAAGGAGGAGCGCGACCTGAACGACCGCAAGGTGCGGGAGGCGGTGAAGGAGTTTGCCCAGCTCGACGGGGCGATCCTGATCGACGCCGACGGGATCGCGCACGCCGCGTGCCTGTCCCTCAACGCGGAGAAGAAGGGGACGGCCGTCAGCAAGGGGTTCGGCACGCGCCACCTGGCGGCCGCGGCCATCAGCCGCAAGACGAGCGCTGTCGCGGTGTGCGTCAGTCAGACGAGCGGGACCGTCCGGGTATACCACCAGGGCGACGAGGTCATGCACATCGAGCCGCTGAATCGGCCGCACGTGTGGCAGCCGCTCCGGCTCGAGGCGCTGGAAGAGGACGAGAACGGCGATCGGGATGAGGAGTGAGTCGCTAGCGGCCCGATTGCTCGTAGCGCAGGTTCAGGTAGATGAACACATTGGCGACGGGCAGAAGTGCCAGGAGGGGAGCGGCCGTCAGCCCGTGCATAGCCGCTTCGACGGCCCCGGTTGCCAACCGACTCGCATCTCCCACCGCAACGGGCCACGCGGGTACGATCGCCGGCCGGCCATAAAGGGCCAGGTTGACCGCGAGCGTCAGCGGCAGAGAGATCGCGATGCCGAGCAGGACCGTGAGACCTTCGTAGACGACGATTCGGCCGAAGTGCTCGCGCAACAGTTGGCGCCACTCGCGGATGCCAGCCAGCCACGACGACTCCTCGACCACGATCGCCGGCGTCAAAAGCCAGCACAGGCCGATCACGATCCAGGCCAGGATCGACAGAAGGATCACGAGTACCAGGATCGGGGCGAAGACGATGTCGCGAGCCGCCTCATTCATCCCCCCATCAGCCAGTGCTTGTTGCGTCCAGGCGGGGACCTTGTGCAAGAGGAACAGGAGCCCGAGACCGACGCCGGCGACGAACACGTTCGCGAAGATCACGGGAATGGCGTAGCTGCCGAACGTCGCGGACGCGTCGCGGAACCGGGCCGGGCGCATCGTGGCCAGCTCAGTGTGCGTGAGCTTGGCGAGGATCCCGTTCAGGACGGAGAGGACCAGGACGGCGAACGCGGCCCCGACGACGAGTGGGACCCACCCGTGATTCCCGTCATCCCGGTCGAAAAGCCACGCGAAAAACACCCGGGCGGCAAACATCCCCAGGTAGAGGAGGATGGCCGCGACGAATGCCGGGACCATCTTCGACCGCGTCAACGTGCTGTCCAGCGCGGCGACGAGCTCGTCAATCAGCCCGCGGACCCCGACCGTTTGCAGCCGCATCGGATCGAGTCGCGCCGACACGCCGGACCGGCCGGTCGCCTGGACGGGGCCGCCGGGGACTGGAGTCGGCGTGGAAGTTCCCCGGCCGGCCGGCCCGAGGTCGGCGAACTCGGCGACCCAGACCAGGGCCACCCACTCCTCGTCCGCGTCGCGGCGGACCATGCTGTTGAGCGGGATGTGCCCCGCCTCGACGTGGTGACGGACCGAGGCCGTGCTCTTGGCCTTGATCGTCCGCCCGTCCGGGAGCCGGACGTACCAGGGGTCGTAGTGGTCTTTCATCTCCGGGACCGGACGGGTGCACGACGGGGGACCGTACCACCGGTAACGATAATTCCCCCGCCCGTCGAACGCCACCACGATTCGCGGCTCAAAGCAACGCCCACGACCCGCACCGCCCGCACAACGCGCACTGCCGGCAGAAACGAACTGGGCCGGGCGGTCTTTCGACCACCCGGCCCGGTTCGCGGCGCTGTTCCAAAGCCGAATTTCGGCTAGTAATCGTCGTCGTCGTCGTAGCGGCGGCGCGAACGGGCCCGCGACGGCCGGGCCGGCTGGCGTTTCGAGAGGATCACGACTGTTGCCGCGATGCCAATCCCGATCAGCAGCAGCACACCCATCGTAACGGCGATGGCGGTGATCGCCCGGCCGGTGCGGCTGGAGCGTTCTGCGGCCGGGTCGGCCGGCGGTCCCGCGTAAACCCCGCCATCGGCGTTGCCGCGTTGCCCTCCAACCACCAAGTCGGGCTCCTGTCCAAAGCCGGCGGGGGGATCAAATGCCGGGGGATCAAGCGCCGGCGGCGCCGGCACCCGCGGGCCCGCGCCCGGAGGAGCAGGTGAACCGGGAGGGAAGCCGCCCGGTCCGCCGGGCATTCCGGGCATGCCCGGCCCACCGGGGAAGGGTGTTCCCGGGCCGCCGGGCGCGCCAGGACGGCCGGGGTCGATCGTATTGCCGGTAAAGATCGCGCCGCAGCCGGGACATCGCGGAATGGCCGGCGGTCTCGGCCCGATGCCCAGGCGGTGACCGCAATTGCTGCAGCTCCACTCGTAGATCGTGGGCCCGCCGGGAAACTCCGGCCGGCCAGGCCCGCGGCCGAAGCCACCCCCCGGACCGCCGGGACCGATTGGCGGTCGCGGCATCTCCGGCGGGCGCGGGATCTCGGGGAAACCGGGAGGCCGGCCCGGGATTCCGCCGAAGCCGCCGCCCGGCGGCCCCGGCATCCCCGGCCCCGGGTATCCCGGCGGCGGCTGGAATCCGCCCGGCGGCGGCGACCCGCCGCGGATGCCCTGCGACTGGGCCGGCTGCATCGTCACCAGCAGTCCGAGCAACGCCCCGACGGCCACGAGCCCGAGGCGGACGCGGTTCGTCCGGGTCATCGGCGAGTCTCCCGTGAGCGAAGTGAGAGATGGTTACGATACCCGACCGGGGCGGTAGTCGTCAAACGGCACGCAGACAATTGTGACAGACGATCGCGGTTAGCCGGGCAGTGTGCGGTCGTCGATGGAAGAGTGGTGCGAGCGGGGCGGGTTGGTCGGCTGCCCCGAGAACATGAGGAACGTCAGCTTGTGGTCGGAGAGGCCGATCTCGTCGTTGTCCCGGAGCCGGGTCGGACCCTGAATCTTGCGGCCGTTGACCGTGGTGCCGTTCTTGGACGCGACGTCGTGGATCTCGATCGTCAGGTCGCTGTGGACGACGATGGCGCAGTGCCGGCGCGAGACAGTCGCATCGTCAATGACGATGTCGTTGTCGGGGAGCCGCCCGACGCTGTTGAGGCCGACCTTGAGCGGGACCTGTCGACCGCGGTCGAGGAGCCAGCAGTGAGTTCCGCCTGCCTTCACCGGCACTTCACCGGGGGCGAGGGTTTTCAGTTCGCGGCACTCGGAGCCGAGTGGAAGGCGCACGTCCCCCGCCATTGTGTGCGAGCCGGCCGCGTGCTCGACGCGGCCACGGGCGGCGCGAAACGCGTCGCGGCGGGGGTTCCCTTCCAGGTGCACACTTAGCAGGCGAGGGTCCAAACGCGGGCCTCCTGATGCCGTTCAAATCAACCTAAATGCTTATCCAGTCGTTAATAATTGTCAAGAGCTTAATCAAGTGTAGGTCAGGGTCAAGCTATTACTTGGATAAATTATCGGTCCACTTCCCTTTCAGCGGCCACGGTAGTTCTCACATTCGATTCAACTCAGCCATCACCGATTCAGGCATTATCGCATAATTCACGGTGCAACACACGTGCCGATCCCGGTAAGACCGCCCCATCCACGCTCGAGCCGTCGAACGCCAGGATTCCGCAGGATTGGCGCCAGCTGCGCGGCCGGGTGCCATTGGGGCGTGGGAGTTTGGTCGATCAGGCCCTATGATCGACTCCGGCACGTGCTCCGCGTACATCCGACCCACTCGCACTTCGGGAGTTCGCCATGGTCCGCCTTCTACTGGTCGCTACGGCGTTGATCCTTTCGGTATCCCTTGCCGCGGCCGACGACTCCAAAAAAGAGGCGCCGAAAGACGCCGAGAAGAAGGGGACTGTGACCGGCGTGGTGACGGCCAAGGGGGACAACTGGATCGAAGTGAAGGCGGACGGCGAGGAGAAACCGCGACGCTACGTCCCGCACTGGCGCGGCGGCGCGCCGAAGGACGGAGGCGGACTGGACAAGGAGATGGTCGCGAAGTTGAAGGAAGTGCCGGTCAAGGCCCGCGTCCGGCTCGAATGGGTCTTCGAGGAGCGGCCGCGCGTCGAGAAGATCGAGGTGTTGAAGAAGGACAAGGACTGAGAGCCTCGGTTACTTCGCGATGAGCGTCCCCCGGACCATGTTCATCCCGCAATGGAACGGGTATTCGCCCGGGGCCGGGGGTGTCACTTCAACCGTCGTCACGCGCCCGAGCGGCAGGTCTTGTACCACACCGAAGCCGGGAAACACGACCTGGTCGGTACACGGGTTCGGCTCATCGCGATGAAACCGGATTCGGACCGGCTGGCCGGCCCGGGCCTCGATCCGGTCGGGGACGTACGAAGACCGCACCGTGATATCGATCTCCTGGGCGCCACCGGTGCTCGCCCGCGCGGCGATCGCGGTTCGCGGGCCGAAGAAGAACCACAGGATGAAGATGACGAGCGCGACGCCGCCGAGCGTCACGACGATCTGGGACGTGTCCACAATCGCCTCCGAATTCGAAGAGCCCGAAGCGCCACGCGAGGGCTAGGCGTCGCCCTCGAGTCGAGCTTCGGGGTCCGCCGAGTCGCCCTCGCGTGGCGCTTCGGGCTCGGCCGGGCGGGCCGGGTTGAATCCCCGTAGCCGCAGCGCATTCGTGACCACGCTGACGCTCGACAGCGCCATCGCCGCGGACGCCAGGATCGGGCT
>Ga0066905_100000319_pt1 | contig 12327 bp, 26 predicted proteins | sample PanSoiMetaPlot36_FD_67483 | JGI IMG/M metagenome (GOLD analysis project Ga0066905, IMG submission 67483) | Tropical forest soil microbial communities from Panama analyzed to predict greenhouse gas emissions - Panama Soil Plot 36 (version 2) | ecosystem: Environmental > Terrestrial > Soil >... | reverse complement strand
GACGCCCGCGCATACGATGCGGAAGGCCTTGTCGGGAGACTGTCGCGAAGTGCCCGGGATTCCGAAGTGCAGCGGCTGCAAGGGCCTCGGCGTCGCTCGGTGGCAGCCGGGAGCGCCGACACCGCCGTGTCACGAGTGCCAGGGGCTCGGTCAGGTCATTCCGAACTGGGCCGCGCTTCGGCAGAAGGAGACGTCCTCGTGAAGATCGGCAAGACGAAACGTGGCTCGAAGATTGGACGCTGGCTCGCGCCTCCGCCGCTCGGGACGCTCGAGCTCGACATGCTGGTGCTGCTCGCCGATGAAGAGCGGGAGCTCACGGGGAGCGACTTTAGTAAGGCCGGCGTCGCTCAGGGCAGCATCTACACGACGCTCCAGCGACTCGAACGCAAAGATCTCGTGCTCCGGCTCGACCCGGGCAAACGCTACGTCATTACGCGACTCGGTCATCGACTGGTTTGGCTCTGTCAGGATTGGTACGGCATGCAGAGATTATCGGGCCGCCGAAAGCCTGTCGCTTGGGCGTACGTTAGACGCGAGAGGATGAAAGCCTGATGGGCACCGTTCGAGGTTCATCGTCTCGTGTTCTTCCTGATGCCGGAAATGTTGGTGTGGTGTGAGAACTGAATGAAGAAGCGCCCGTCGAGCCGCGCGGCCGCCGAGGCGCTCGCGGTCAAGGCCGTCGAGGCGTGTCCCGACGAGCTCCTCCAGGTCTGGCAGACCTACGGCTGCAAGGCGATGAAGGGGCTCGTCCGAGCGGCTCGCGCGCTTCGAGCGTCGAAAGCGCCGTCGAGCAGGCCCGACAGAGCGCGGTGACACGGCCTCGGCCGCTCTTTCGGTAGAGCAGGCACGCGAATTCGGCGGGGCAGCCCGTCCAAGAGAAGCAGCGGGGCATGAGGAGAGTCATCGGAGCGGTTGGGCCGAGAGGTAGAAAGAAGACGGGCGGACCCTGTCGTGTGGGTCTGAGGCACGCGGGCAGAGGGCCCGCCCGTCCGGAGTCATTCTTTGGTCGGCAGCTCGAATCGGTCGAAGTTCGAAGTGGGGCTGCCGGCGATCTGGGTGCGGGCGCGGTCGTCGCTCCAGCCGAGCTGACGAGCGAGGGCATGGAGCTGTCGCTCGTAGTTATCGAGGCGGACGTGGGCACGGCGGGCGTTACTGGCCGCGTCGAGTTGCTCTCGCACGGTCGGGGCGCCGTCGAGCCCGGTCGACACCCGTCGGTCGAGCTCGCGATGGCTCTGGAGCAGCAGAAGCAGGCTCACCGCGAGCAGGGCGATCATGCCGAGCAGCGTCCAATGGAGGATGTCGAACGGTGAGTCCATCGCCTTCGATAAGCGTGGGACGGCGGGCGTCCGAGCGCAATCACCCGAAATGAATGGTCACGGCAGAGCAACACGAACCCGAGGATTTCTCGAGAGACGGCCACATAGGAGGCTCGTCTACAACGTCGAAGGGCTTCAGAATGAGCGGGGTATAGGGCGAGCATCGGGCGGGTCCGAGAGGGCACGCTCGGATGCTCGACGCCGTGACAGCTGCCCGCGCCCGTGTCAGCTGCCCGCGCCCGTGTCAGCTGTCGCGCAGGGCCTCGTAGTCGAAGATGTAGTCTTCGAGGCCCCATTCGTCCACGCACCAGGCGTACGTTTCCTTCCATCGGCGTTCACCGTAGGCCTTTTTGAAGGACGTCTTCAGGTCGTGGTAGACGCGGCCCGTTTCGAGCCGTTCCCAGCGCGGGCGAGCCATGACGAAATCACGCATGGCGTTGCCGATGCGCTGCTCTGCCGCTTCGACGGGCATCGACGGGCGGCCCGAGGGGACGTAGGGCTGCCATTGCCCAGCGTCGTGGTTCCACAGGAACCAGCGGCCCGTCTTCTCGTCGAAGAACGTCGAGCCGCCCGTGGTGGGCCCGGGGGGGAAGGCCGTGTCGGCGTAGGCGCTCGGACGGGTGTCCTCGATGATCGCGTCGCGGAAGCGCTCGCGTGCCGGTCTCGTCTTGCGAACGCGCTTTTTCTTGCGACGGACGAGCTTCTTGCCCGTCGTCTTCTTCGCGAGGCGCTTCTTCTTCTGCAGGGCCCGGCGGAGCTCGAGCTGGCGAGCCTGCAGGCGTGCCCCGGGCACGTGGAGCGTACCCGAGGCGTCGAGGAAGGCGCGTACCCTCCCCTCGCGGATGAGGTCGCGCAGGCGCCGCGGGCTGACGCCAAAGAGCCGAGCGGCCTTCGACAGCGTCGGAGCCGCGCTCGAGCGGACCGAGCGAACGAAGGGGTCGGGCCCGAGCTCGGGGCGCGGGCGGTCAATCCGATTCGGTGGTGGAGGCGGCGCTGGGCGCGCGGGCGGCGGCGGAGGAGTACTCGGCTTCTTCTTCCGCCGAGGGACGACCGTTTCGCGGGAAGCGCGCTTCTTCTTGGCGCGAAACGGTGGTCTCTTGGCGGGTTTGCGAGACGGGCTCGGAGGCGGGATCGAGCCGGTTTTTCGAGGAGTACTCGAAGCGGGCGCCGCGCGCGGTCGACGCTCGGCTCCGATGTGGTAGTGGCCCCGCTCGTCGATGACGGCATCGACTCGGCCGCTTCGAGCCCAGCGGCGCACCGTTGCCGGCGTGACGCCGAGCCGTCGGGCGGCGTCGGTCGTGCTCGGTAGCGAGCTCCGTCTTACGACTCGGAGGGAGGGAGCGGCGGGGGATGGAGAGCTACGGGAACGGCGTTTCTTTTGCCGCGCGCGTTTCCTCTTGGCTCCAGCCATCCGACATCAGTCCCCAATTGTCCGCCCACCGACTACGTGAGAGCCGACCCGAGCTCGCACGCAGCGCCCCTCTTCGAGGCGATTTTGCACTCTAACGGCCGCTCTGGTGATAGGCAAAGCGGGGTCGAAGGGATGATGAGCCAGGTCATCGGGGACCCGGCATCGGGCCCGTCCCTGGGTCCTCGTCGGCATGACCACCACGATTACGAGAAAAGAGGCGGAGGGTCCAGCAGGAAGACGGGACGAACGAGTCGAGACGCCTCGAACTAGTGGGGAGAGACGAGACGATAGAGTCTAGTTCCGAAGGGCGAGCGGTCGTGTGCTAGCGAAAGGACTTGCAGCGAGATGGGATCGTCATGCTATGGATGACGGGCCATGCCGAAACCCCCGACGGTCGGTGACAAGGTGAGGAGCGCGCGGGTCAAGAAGAAATTGAGCCAACTCGAGCTCGCCCACCAGGCCGGCGTTCGACCCGAGGTCGTCAGCCGCATCGAGCTCGGCAAGAGCTCCGGGAGCCTCGGAAGCCTGTACAAGATTGCGCCCGTGCTCGACATGACCCTCGACGACCTGTTGGAATCACCCACCATACGAGTGAAAAAGAAGAAGGGAACATCATCATGACCACCCCCCACAGCATGAACCCCATCGACCCGCAGCAATGGACGGAAGCTCCTTCCGGGTTCGGGGAGGGCACGGGCGATCTCGCCGCATACTGGGAGAGCGCGAGTCCGGCGACGGCCAAACGGGGTGAGACCTACGGCTCGCCGCCCATCACGTTCACGCCGCTGCACGTCACCTTGACCGACAGCGACCTCGACTCGACGAAGACGAGCACCCTCATCCACTGCCGGCTCGAAGCTCCCGCGCTCTTGCGGAGCGCCATCAAGGACGAGGGATTCATCACCTTCCCCACGGGCACGCTGTTTGGCATCTGGGCCAAGCCCGGCATGAAGGACTTGAAGAAGCTCGCGGGCGCTCAGGTCTGGATGCGCAACGGTCAGAAGTCGCCGCGGGACATGTCCGTCGTCTACTTCAAGGACATCAACAAGCCGGGCGAGACGAAACTGTCGCCAATGGTGCTCTATACGATCAAGTGGCCCGAAGGGACGAAGTTCTCGCCGCTGCGCGTGCAAGACGACTATCGCGAGGAGAGCCTCGACGACGCCGCGAAACAGCGCGCCCAGCGCCGCGCGACCCGCATCGCCGAGCGCGCCGAGGCGCTCGAGAACAACGACGAGTTCATTCCGTTCTGAAGAAGGCGGCAGGGAGTAGGGTTCAGGGTGCAGGGTCCGGAAAGACGGGCCCTCCGAGCCTGAAGCCTGCACCTTGCACCTCTCCCCCATTCCCCCAATCGAAAGGAGCATCATGCCCCGAGGAATCCCCAACAAGAAACGCCGCAGTCGCAAGAGCAACGGCGAGGCCGAAGCCACGGCGACCGAGCCCGAGGTCGACGAGGAAGGCAACCCCATCGTGGCCGGCGAGAGCGAATCGCCGCCGACGCTCGGCGAAGCGGTCGAGATCGTGCGTGACACGCTCAGCCATTTCGAGGACTCCGACCGCAAGCGCGTGCTCAAGGCCGCTGCCACCCTGCTGAAGGGATGAGCGTCACGGCGTTCGATTCAGGCGTGCGGGTCGTGGTCGAGGTCGATGAAAACCCATCGTCCCCCCATCCCATCGCGCTCACCATCGGTGAAGAAGACGCCATCCATCTCTCGGAACGAGAGGCTCAACGCATCATCGAAGGTCTCGCCGCAGGGCTCGCGCGTCATCAACGAGGGTCGTCCAATCCTCTTTGAACTCGCGGCAATCGAAAACGTGTGAACGCCGCGCGGGATAGCGGGCTCCCCCTCTCGCTTCCCGCGCGGCGTTTCCGGTCTCACGACTTCACGCCGTGTAGAATGAAGCGGGGGCCGATTCGTCCGATATCGAACAACGACCGGAGCCGCCGGCTCTTCCAGAGCCGGCGGGCGTCGTCGCTCATGTCGTCGGAGGAGACGACCGTCACGTCGAGCGCGAGCGCGAGCTCGAATGCCATCGCATAGAGCGCGATGCCGAGCCCTTTTCCGCGCTCGCCCTCTTGCAGATAGACGTGCGTCTGGAAGATATCGGGCGAGCTCGAGAGCGCCTTCGCGAGCTCCGGGCTCTCGACCCGTTCGAGCGTGATGATGCCGAGCACGGCGGGGTCGTCGGGATGGCGGAGGCGCACCACGCGCTCGTCGGTCGTGACGTCGATACGCCAGCCCCACGGCACGTCATAGGCGTGAACGACGTAAGGCGGCGGGACGAGCGAGGCGCTCCGGAGCTCGATGGAGGCGACGTCAGCCATAGAAGCGATGGCCATCGACGAAGGGGATGGCCTCGGGACCTTCGAGGTCGACGCGCAGGTTCATGCCGACCATCAACGGGTCGACCGTCTTGCAGACCTGCCCCGTGAAGTCGGAGGCGCTCGATTGGACGTTGTTCCCGACGAAGACGTTCCGAACGACGGCAGGCCCGACGGCGACGATCCAGGCGCCCGCGTCGATGGGGACGTGCGGCTGAAAACAGAGCTGGTGGCGCTTGCCCGGTCCGACTCGCGCCGCGTGCACCATCATGGCTGCGTTCGGCGGTAGCACGTAGACGTAGGTCGAGTCGACCCTGGTGCGGAGATCGAGCAGGTGTTTGCCGAGCGCGCGCAAGCTGACGACGGCCTGGACGAGCTCGGAGACGACGGCCTCGCCGCGTTCGACGAGGCGAGGCGCTTCCGCGAGACGGTGGTAGAGCGCGAGTGGCAACTCGGCGATGTGTTGCAGACCCATGGTCTCAGCCGGCCTCGGGCTCGACGGGGTCGATAGGGTCGATGGGTACGAGCCGGTAGAGTTTTCCCTTCTCGAATCCACGAGCCTGCTCTTCTGCCGTCAGGTCGCTGATGACCTTGTCGATGAAGACGATGTCGAATGACCCTTCGGGCGTCCGAATGGGACGATGTTGGGTGTCGTATCGATTCGGCAGAATGGAGCTGAACGTCAACGTGATGGTCTTCGAGGCCGAATCGTTACCGATGGCGACGTTCTCTTCGACCTTGCGATGACTCAGCAGAAAGACGGGGCTTGGCATGGGGTCCTTTCGGGTGAGGGGAAGAGGATGGTTTTCGACCGAGGCGCTCGACCAAAACAGCCGACTGAACCGGTCGTTTTCGACGGCGCTCATTTCAGGCGCGCGAACTTCTCGCGTTCGGTCTTTGAGACACTCTCTTGGCACCGTTCGAGAAAGACGACGGCATCGACGCTCGTTTCGACAGCCTCGAAGGCCGTGCAGTAGGGCAGCGTGTGGTAGGCCGTCGGAACCCCCTGCGCGTCATAGTCGAGGCTGTATTTGCCCCCGCAGGCGTGGCACGGGTGGGCCTTGGGCCGTGGCGGCAGAGGGCGCGATCCCATCAGGCGAGACGTCCGAGGACGATGGGGCTCTGGGTCGAGCCGAGCTCGCCTGGGATGAGCCGCAGGTCTTTGCCGGCGCGGTGGTAGGCGCGAGCGAGCGAGGTGCGCAGGACGAGCTGGAGCGCGGTCCCTCCCTCGCCCGGCACTTGGCAGTAGAGAGCGCCCATGGGCTCGGCGCGCAGGCTCGCCGTGAGCTCGTCGAGCGCGCCGGGCGCGAACCGGAACGACGGCGGGACCTCGAGCAGATAGAGCCCGTTGGCGACGCGGAGAGCGCAGTCGAAGTAGTTCTCTCCCTCTCCCTTCCTGAAGAACGGGAATGAGGGTCCCGCGGAGTGGTCGTCGAGGATTAAAAGGGGCTCGACGAGCGGTGCGAACGCGCTCTCGAAGCATTGGGAGAGACTGTCTTCGTCCGTCAGCGCGTCGAAATGGACGATGACGCTGATGAGAGGACGGCCGCCGCCAGGAATGCTGATGGCCTCTTCGGTCTCGGCTCGCAGCACGCTCACGAAGTGGTGGCTCGTCGCCGCGAAGGTGAGGACCTTGCGCTGGTCTTCGCTCATGGGCTCGAAGCGCTCGACGCCTTCGACGCCACTGCGCCGCACGTTCTTCGCGCCGTCGAGAGAAGTCGCGAGCGGTTCGGGCTGCAACCCGCGTGGCAACTTGCCGAAGACCAGGACGGTGTCATTCCAGCCGTGCTCGCGCTGGTCGTGGGTGAAGCTCTCGAGCAGCTCGATGACGGGATGATGAGAGAGCTCGCGATTGACCCAGGCTGCGAGCGCGACTCCCGCGTCGGGGTAGAAGCGCCAGCAGTCGAGTGGGTACTGGTGGACGACGCCATTACTCGGCGCGTTCAGGTAGAGGAAACCGCCGGGTTTGAGCACCCGCACGGCTTCCTCGAACGTCGCCCAAAAGCAGGGGTCGTGCTCGAAGCAGCTCGTCGAGACGACCACATCGAACGAAGCCCCGTCGAACGGCAGTTTTCCCGTGCTGTCGACCACGAAGTCGACGCCCGGACCTTTCGCGAGGTCGACGCCGGTGTAGGTGATATCGCAATCGGGCGGCAGCGCCTGACGGAGCGACCCGTTCACGTCGAGCGAGCCGATGTCGAGGATGGCGACGGGGCGGTCTTTTGGCAAGTAGCGTTCGAAGAAGAGGCGGCCGAGTTCGAGCGCGGTGTCGTGCATGAGGAAAGATCTTTCGGGGGGATTCAGAGGAACTCGTCTTCGAGACCCTTTTCGCCGTCGAGCCGTTTGATGGCTCGAAGCGTCGAGTCTCGAAGCGCGTGCCACGTGACGAAACGGCTATTGCCGTGCGCGTCGTGGACTTCGATGCCTTTCGACTTCAGCTGGAGCGAGCCATACAGACCGACGACCATGTGACAAGCGTTGCCGGCGTTCGTCAGCCACTTCCAGCCCGACCAGATGAGGAAGCCGTTCGTCAGGCACATGAGACCGACGCCGAGGAAGAAAGCGACGAGGGGGCTCATGGCGCGCAGGCTCCTTCGTGCCCGAAAGACAGTGTGCACCAGCGTTCCGTCTTGCAGTGGGCACAGTTCACGCGCCGGGGGCAATTGCCGTCGATCTTCCCATACTCGTCGATGACTCGGAGCTCGTGCCCCGCGTGGGCGACGAACCAGCTCGCGTCGACATGGCCGTAGTAGGTTTTGAGCTCGAGGTCGCCGTTCGTCGCCGCGAGCAGCGGGGCGATCGCGGCGATGGCGTCGCGGTGAGTGACGAAATGGCGCATGAGTCCCTCGCGGTGGTTCGCGTCGTTGAAGTCGTGCCGGCTCTGACAGTCGACACAGAAGACGTGGTAGTCGCAGCTCATGGGGGATATCGGAAGGCTTTGGGCTTTAGGCTTTGGGCTCTGGGCACGGAAAAGACTCGGATGGGCCTAGAGCCTAAAGCCCAAAGCCTAGAGCCCGGTTTCACAGGTCGTCGCGCTCCCAGCACACGACGACGGCTTCGCTCGCGGCCTTCCAGCCCTGGAGGTGATAGCCCTCGGGCGGCGAGAGCCCAATGCCGCCACCCTGGTCGGCCTCGTGTGCGAGTTCCTCGTAGGGAATGATGGTGAAGACGTAGGCAGACGGGGGCTCCGGCGCTGTTTTCCCGGCGTCCGGAGCGCCGGGAGGCTTTGCGGCGTCTTTCCGTGATGAGGCCGGAGCCCCTGTCCTGTTTGCGGTCGCTATCGGGTGAATCGTCATGGAAGGAGCTCCGGGCAGGTATGGCCCTCGAAGCGGCGGCAGGTGAGGTCGTCGAAGCAGACGACGCAGCGGTAGTCGTTGCAAGAGAGCACGCGCGGCGGCAACGGCAGCCGGCAGCTCGACGTGGGCCTGGTAGGCTCGGGGTCATCGTCACTGCATGCCGCCAGGATGGAGCCGCCGCCGATCGCGAGGACGGGGCCAAAGAAGAGCACGAGGGGCACGATCTGCTTCGACATCAGTCCTCCCAGCCCGGTGGCGGTTCGTCGGGACAGTCGTGCTCGTCGTCGTCCCGCTGGTAACGGCGTGGGGTCGGCGCGAAGTGCCCGTCGCCACGCGCCGTGTGGACGGCCTCGTCGAGCTCGTCGAGGAGCTCGGGCTCGTCGGGCTCGTCAGGGTGAGGGTTTCGCTGTCCTCCCACCGGGTCGACTTTGGGCAAGCCGCGTTCGAGGCCACGACGGCCGGAGTGGGGTTTCGGGTTTCGGGTTTCGGGTTTCGGCTCGGAGCCTGGACCCTGAACCCTGCTCCCTGGACCCTTCCCTGCCTTGCCCATGGAGCGCGCCTTCATGTCGCGCATGTTCATGCCTCGACTGGAAGCCATCAGGTCGTGTCCCTCCGCATGTCCGAAATAAACGTGAAGTCTCGGACCGTTCGGTTCGAATCGGCCGGTTTCGTGTCCGCTGCCTTGTCCTCTTTCGGGCAGCTCTTGCGCGGGCGGTTTCGGAGCTGCGTTCCGACGAGCACGTGGAGCTGTCCGCACCGGTCGCAGCGGCAGTTCCAGCGCGCGTTACCCGCCCGGTCGTTCTCGGCGCGACTCTCGACCACGAACATCCCGAAGCGCTGGCCCGCCATCTCGATGAACGCCGGGTGCCCGCCGATGGCCATGAAGTTCTCCCGCCAGCCCATGGTCAGTGAACGGTGAGGCCCCACAGGACGGCGTGCGTGATGGGCCCCTCGACGTCGAGGACGAGGCTGTTACCGATTTCGGCCGTGTTCATGCGGATGCGCTGGCGCTTCGGGATCGGCGGCAGCGCTCGGAGGCGCCGCATTTGCCAGCCGTCCTTCGGCGGGTCGAGCAGGCGCTCGAAGTCGGCGAAGGACAAGTTCGCCTCGAAGAAGCGGCCCGGCATCGGCGCTCCCGAGACTTCGTAGCAGCTCTGGGTGCCGATTCTCATCTCGTGCACGAGCGTCGTGTCATCGACGCCCCAGAGCCAGAGCCCTTCGCCGCGGAAGAGCGCTTGGGGGTAGACTTTCAGGACTCGACGCCCCGTTTGCGAGGGGTCGATGGCGTCTTCGAACGAGACGGCCGCTTGCCACGGGATCGATGGTCTCACGGGGAGCGGGGCCGCAGGCGTCCCGAGCGTCAGCTCGAACTCTTCGTCGCTCATCTCTTCGATGTTCTTTTCAGTCATGGTCAGCCTTCGAGCTCCTTGGCCGTCTTCGTCCACTCGTCGGGGCGCGTCTGGGGCGAGCGGTTTTCGGCGACGCGCGCCTCGGCGCTCTTCTTCGCGAAGTTCCACGCGAGCGCCGAGACGGGGCGGCTCTGGCAGTGGGGGTGGTGAACGTCCTTGTCCGCGTCGGGGTGGAGCTTCCACGGCCCCTCGCACTCGGGCGTCCAGAACTCCCGGCACGCGCACTCGCCGGCTTTGACGCTCGGCTTGTTCGCGATGGCGTGGAACGGGTACGCCTGGTGCGGCGGGGGCAGCTCGGTGATCGAACCGTTCGGGGCGACGAGCGCGAAGGCCCGGAGCGACGGACTGAGCACGACGACGCCCGTGCGGTACGTCTTCGCGAGAAACGACGCCATCTCGCGGCGCAGGGCCTTCGAGATGAGCCACGCCGAGACGTGGCCCGTGTTGAGACGATGGAGGGGATAGCCGACGTAAGTCATGGGGCTCCGAGCCGTTTGAGTGCGCGCAGGATCCGAGCGATGTACTCGGGGTTCGGTGGGGCGAGCGCAGCCGTCGCCCGCTTGTAGTAGAGGACGACGGCCACGCGCTCTCGGCTGCCCGTCCTCGTCACGGTCGCTTTTCGGCGCTGGTAGGAGACCGGGTAGCCTTCGAAGCGATCGAGCGTCCCGACGAAGCGCGCGCCCGGCACTTCGTCGACCTCGGTCCAGCCGTCGCCGGCGGCGTCACGCGCCGCCATCCAGACGGCGACGCGCGCTCTGTAGGCAGCGGTAGCGTCCGTCATCCTCGCGGCGCTTTCAAATCGATGACGGCATCGACCAGTGACGACAGGGCCGCGGCGTCATGGGGCTTGTCGCTGCCGGCGCCGAGGAGATAGAGCAGCGCGCTCTGACGCTGCACGGGGACGAGGAGCTCATTGTCGAAGAGCGCGAGGAGGGCGTCGCGCGCCTGGTCGTCGAGGTCGAACTCGAGCCGGGTCCGAGTGCCGATGGACCACTTGCGGAGCCAGACCTTCATTCGCGAGGCGCCTTCCGCGTCGAAACGACCTCGACGAAAGGTTTGCCTACGACGGAGAAAGGGTGACCGTGCAGACGCGAGATGTGTTCGAGCGCCTGACGTTCTGCCACGCGGTGTGCCTCTTCGACCGTCGTCGTGGCTACCCAAGGCTGCGTCAGGCCGACTTCGATGACGACTCGCACGCGCGCCGTGCAGACGAGCTCTTTCCAGGTTTCGTCAGCCATGGGTCTTCTCCTCGAACCGCCGGTTCCAGCTCTGCCAGTCGGGCATCTTCGCGAGAACGACCAGGTGCTCGAAGGGTCCGTCGACGTCGAGCGTGAGGGTCGTTCCGAGGGGAACGTGCGGCAGTTCGAGAGTGATATACGAAAACAGCCGCCAGAGCGCGCGAACGGCGTGGTGACAATCCTGCCGTCGATCGAGCAGGGCGTCGAACTCTGCCCATTCGAGCAGCGACGAAAAGATGCCGAGCGGCGCCGACTTCTCGAGGTTTTGCTCGCCGCCGATGAAGAGACCGTGGATGGCGCTCTCCGGTCGATGCCCCCAGACCATCAGCGCAAAGGGCTCGCAGGGGCGACGGGGTTTGAGTTCGATCTGCCGGCGCGCCGTCGACGACCAGTCGGGCGCGATGATGACGCACGTCTCTTCGAACGGCGTGAAGACCGTGCTCACGAGGAACCCTCGGAGGGCGGCTTTGAACCCTGAAGCTCGAATCTCTCCTCGATCCGCGGCACATCCCCGATGAGAACGGCGTGCTCGATGGGCCCCTCGACCGTGAGCTCGACGCGCATGTCGGTCTCGATGGTCGCGAGATCGAGGCGGTGGAAAACGCCGACCTCTCGGAGCGGTTCGATGGCGGGCAGAAGGCTGCAGGGGCGCGGAATGCAGAGGTCTCGGAATTCGTCCCATGACACGTCAGCCTCGAATTCGAAGCCGGGCACGATCCGAGTGAGCTGCGCCTCCCATCCAATGCGGAGCTGCCGCACGAACGTGTCGGGTTTTGCTCCCCAGAGAAGCAGCGCGAACGGACGAAAGGGTCGATGAGGGCAGGCGTCGACCACGCGAATCCCCTCTGCCGAATCGTCCGGCAGAAAGAGGACTCGGTGTTCGGTGCGAACGTTCACGCGCCTCAGGCCGCGCTCTGAGAGGAAGGTGGAGACGGCATGACGACACCCGGCTCGGCCGCGGGAAGTGGCGCCGCGTCATTCTCCCGATCGAGCTCCGTCTCGAGCACGACGGCGTAGGGCTTGTCTTCGAGCGGCCCGACGTTGATATGGATGATGGGAGAGCCCGTCTTCTGTGCAATGACTTCGGCCGCTCCGATTTCCTCGTTCGTCGCGCGGCGGACGCGCTCGCCCGTCTGCAGATCGATGAGCCAGCGGGGCGTGTCGCGTGCGGTCTGGATGGCCCAGCGCTGCGCGAACCCGCACGTCGGATGGTGTTGGCCCTCGGGGACCGGGAAGCCTTTGGGCGTTGCCCACGACAGGCATCCATTGCGACAGGTGCTCGGAGCGTCGATCTCCTCGGCCTGCACGACGACGGCACGCGGGTCGACGCGGGC
>Ga0066905_100000318_pt1 | contig 12332 bp, 11 predicted proteins | sample PanSoiMetaPlot36_FD_67483 | JGI IMG/M metagenome (GOLD analysis project Ga0066905, IMG submission 67483) | Tropical forest soil microbial communities from Panama analyzed to predict greenhouse gas emissions - Panama Soil Plot 36 (version 2) | ecosystem: Environmental > Terrestrial > Soil >... | reverse complement strand
GCCTCGTGATCGCCCGGCGGCACCAGCATGCCGGTCTCGCCGTCGCTGACCACCTCGGGGATCCCGCCGACGTCGGAGGCGACCACCGCGGTCCCGCACGCCATCGCCTCGAGGTTGACGATGCCGAGCGGCTCGTACAGCGATGGGCAGGCGAACACGGTGGCGTGCGTCAGCAACTGGATGACCTCCCGCTTGGTCAGCATCTCCGGCAGCCAGACCACGCCGGACCGGGTGGCCCGCAGCCCCGCGACCAGGTTGGTCACCTCCGCGGCCAGCTCGGCGGTGTCCGGCTGGCCCGCGCAGAGCACCAGCTGCGCGGCCGGGTCGAGCAGCTGCGCCGCCATGAGCAGGACGGGCAGCCCTTTCTGCCGGGTGATCCGGCCCACGAACACCACGCACGGGCGGGCCGGGTCGACGCCGTGGAGCTTCAGCACGTCGGTGCCGGAATCCGGCCTGTACTCGCTGGTGTCGATCCCGTTCCTGATCACGCGCACCCTGGCCGCGGGGATGTCCGGGTAGGCGGCGAGCACATCCGCCCGCATGCCCTCGGAGACCGCCACGACCGCGGCCGCCGATTCGGCCGCGACGCGCTCGCACCAGGAGGACAGGGCGTAACCGCCACCGAGCTGCTCCGCCTTCCACGGCCGCAGCGGCTCCAGCGAGTGCATCGTGACGACGTGCGGCACGCCGTAGAGCAGCGCGGCCAGGTGCCCGGCCAGGTTCGCGTACCAGGTGTGCGAGTGCACCAGGTCGGCGCCCGCCACGGCCGAGGTCATCGAGAGGTCGGTGGAGATCGTCTGCAGCGCCGGGTTGGCGTCGTCGAGCAAGCCCCACGGCCGGTGCGCTACCGCGCCCGGTCTGTCCGCGCCCTGGCAGTGCACCGTCAGGTCCACCAGGTGCACCAGCTCGCGGGCGAGGTAGGTCACGTGGACGCCCGCGCCGCCGTACACCTCGGGCGGGTACTCCCGGGTGAGCAGCGCCACCCGGAGCCGCTCCCGGCCGCCGCCCGCCGTCACGCGGGCACCGCCTGGCCCTTGCCCACCACGGTGATGCCGCCGGCCGACACCACGAAGCCGCGCGCCCGGTCGTGCTCCTTGTCCACCCCGACCGACACGCCCTCCGGGACGGTCACGTTCTTGTCGATGATCGCGTCCCTGATCACGGCGTGGCGGCCGATCACCGTGTGGTCCAGGATGACGGACCGCTCAACGACCGCCCAGCTGTTCACGCGCACCCCGGGCGAGAGCACCGACTCGCGGACCAGGCCCCCGGACACGATGACACCGTTGCTGACCAGGCTGTCGAGCGCGCGCCCGACGCGGTCGCCGTCGTTGTGCACGAACTTCGCCGGCGGCTGGGACGGGACGTTGGTCAGGATCGGCCAGCGGTCGTTGTACAGGTCGAACTTGGGGGTGGTCGCGCAGAGATCCATGTGGGCGTCGAAATAGGCATCCAGCGTGCCGACGTCCCGCCAGTAGGCGGCGTCTTCCGGGCCCGCGCCGGGCACCTTGTTGGTGGCGAAGTCATACACCTGCGCGCACCCGTCGCCGACCAGCATCGGGATCAGGTTCCCGCCGAGGTCGTGCCGGCTCGACTCATCGGCAGCGTCCTTGCGCAGCGCGTCCACCAGCACGTCGGTGGAGAAGACGTAGTTGCCCATGGAGGCGAGGGCCTCATGGGGGCTTCCGGGGCGGGCCGGGGGGTCGGCGGGTTTCTCCAGGAACGCGTCGATCGTGCGCCCGTCCCTGGCGACGCCGATGACGCCGAATTCGGTGGCGTCGGCGCGTGGCACCGGGATCGCCGCCACGGTCACCCCGGCGCCGTCGGTCACGTGCTGGTCGATGATCTGCCGCGGGTCCATCCGGTATACGTGGTCGGCGCCGACGACCACCAGCAGGTCGGGGCGCTCATCGTTGATCAGGTTCAGCGACTGGTAGATCGCGTCCGCTGACCCGGTGTACCAGTACGGGCCGAGCCGCTGCTGGGCGGGAACCGGGGTCACGTAGTTGCCCAGCAGGGTGCTCATCCGCCAGGTGGTGGAGATATGCCGGTCCAGGCTGTGGCTCTTGTACTGGGTCAGCACGCACACCCGCAGGCAGCCGGCGTTGACGAGGTTGGACAGCGCGAAATCGACGAGCCGGTAGAGGCCGCCGAACGGGACGGCGGGCTTGGCCCGGTCCGCGGTCAGCGGCGCCAGCCGCCGGCCCGCGCCGCCGGCGAGCACGATTCCCAGGATGCGTGGCTGCGTCACCTCAAGCCTCCTTGAGCACGGTGCCGATGATCTCCTGGGCCTCCTCCTGGATGCGGGCCAGCTGGTCCGGTCCCCGGAACGACTCCGCATACAGCTTGTAGACGTCCTCGGTGCCGGACGGCCGCGCCGCGAACCAGCCGGAGGCAGTGATCACCTTGAGCCCGCCAAGCGGCTCGCCATTGCCCGGTGCCGTCGTCTGACGGGCGATCACGGGCTCCCCGGCCAGTTCGTCCACGGGGACCAGCCGGGGCGATAGCCTGGCCAGGACCGCCTTCTGCTCCCGCGTTGCCGGGGCGTCGATCCTGGCGTAGGCGGGATCGCCGAGCGCGGCGGTCAGCTCCCGGTAGTGCTCGCTGGGCGTGCGGCCGGTGACCGCGGTGATCTCGGATGCCAGCAGCGCGAGGATGATGCCGTCCTTGTCGGTCGTCCAGACCCGCCCGCTGCGGCGCAGGAACGATGCCCCCGCGCTTTCCTCCCCGCCAAACGCCACGGTGCCCGCCAGCAGGCCCGGCACGAACCACTTGAACCCGACCGGCACCTCGGTCAGGTGGCGCCCGGCCGCCTCGGCCACCCGGTCGATGATGGCCGAGCTGACCATCGTCTTGCCGACCGCGGCACTGGCGGGCCAGCCCTCGCGGTGCCGGTACAGGTAGTCGACGGCCGCGGCGAGGTAGTGGTTGGGGTTGAGCAGGCCCGCGTCCGGGGTCACGATGCCGTGGCGGTCGGCGTCGGGGTCGTTGCCGATCGCGATCGTGAACTCGTGCCGGCGGCCGATCAGCGAGGCCATGGCGTACGGCGACGAGCAGTCCATCCGGATCCGGCCGTCCCAGTCCAGGGTCATGAACCGGAACGTGGCGTCCACGACCGGGTTGACCACGGTCAGGTCGAGCCCGAGCCGGTCGGCGAGCTCGCCCCAGTACGCGACGCTGGCCCCGCCCAGCGGGTCCGCGCCGATCCGTATCCCGGCCGCCCGCACCGCATCGAGGTCCACGACCGCCGGCAGTTCCGCCAGGTACTGGCCGAGGAAGTCGTGGGCGCCCGCGGCCGACCTAGCGCGTGCATAACGGATCCGGCGGACCTCCCGCAACGCGCCGCGGAGCAGTTCGTTGGCCCGCCCCTGGATCGCCGTGGTGATCTGCGACCCTGCCGGGCCTCCGTCGGGCGGGTTGTACTTGAAGCCCCCGTCCTCGGGCGGGTTGTGGGACGGCGTGACGACGATGCCGTCGGCAAGGCCGTCCGCCCGGCCCTCGTTATGCATGAGGATGGCGAGCGAGAGCGCGGGGGTCGGGGTGTAGCCGTTGCCCGCATCCGTCAGGACACGTACCTCGTTGGCGGCGAGCACCTCGAGCGCGGTGACGAAGGCGGGCTCGGACAGCGCGTGGGTATCCCGTCCCAGGTAGAGCGGGCCGGTGATGCCCGCCTGGGCACGGTGGTCACAGATCGCCTGCGCGGTCGCGGCAATGTGATCTTCGTTGAAGGACAGCCGGAACGCCGACCCGCGGTGGCCCGAGGTGCCGAACGTGACCTGCTGCGCTGGCTCGGCCGGGTCCGGATGCCCGGAGTAGTACGCCGTTACCAGCGCCGCCACGTCGACCAGGTCGGCCTCGGTCGCGGGCTGGCCGGCACGCTCGTGTGCTTCCACGCTCACCTCCCAGCGGGAGGCCCGCCGCCCCGATCGCACGCCGGCGCCCCGGTGCCAAGTGTTCCCGAATCACACCGGCTCTCCACAGGCCCGGCGGGTGAATTCGCGGGGCGGTGCCGACGGTGGCCCGTCAGGGCTTGCGTGCGACGCCGGCCAGTGAGGGAACGTCCGGGCCGGTGCCGAGCGGGCTCGCGTCGGGCCGCCATCGGGCGCACCGCACCAGGCCGGGCTCCACGAACTCCAGACCGTCGAAAAACGGCGTGACCTGCTCGCGGCTGCGGAGCTTGTAAGGGACCGCACCGGTGTCGTCGTAGCCCTGCTGCGCCTCGCTCATCTCCTTGGTGATGTCGTCGAGGCCGTCGAAAAGGGCAAGGTAGCTGCCGGACGGCAAGCCAGCCATCAGGCGCTGCACGATCGACCGCGCTTCGTCGTCATCGGCGATATGCCCGAGGACACCGATGAGCATCAGCGCGACCGGCTGGTCGAAGTCCAGCGATGCCGCGGCCCGCGCCAGTATCACGTCGGGATCGCGCATGTCCGCGTCGACGTAGTCGGTGCTGCCCCCGGGGGTGCTGGTCAGCAGGGCGCGAGCGTGTGCGAGCACCAGCGGGTCGTTGTCCACGTACACGATCCGCGACTCGGGGGCGGCGCGCTGGGCGACCTCGTGGGTGTTGTCGACCGTTGGCAGGCCCGTGCCGACGTCCAGGAACTGCCGGATCCCCGCGTCAAGGGCCAGATAGCGCACGGCCCGGGCGAGGAACGCCCGGCCGGCCCGGGCGATGTCGACGATGCCCGGGAAGGCCTTGACGAACTCGTCGCCGGCCACGCGGTCGACCTCGTAGTTGTCCTTGCCGCCAAGCCAGTAGTTCCAGATCCGGGCCGAGTGCGGGATGGTTGTGTCGATTGCGCTCCCATCGGTGCCATCGGGCTCTTCCCCTGGCACGCCTGGGCTCGCCGACGGGTTGTCAGTCACGGGAATCCTTAACGGTCGTCGTGTGCGAGGGATCCAAAGGGCCTGGCTTCATACGGGCCGGCACCTGCCCGGCGATACGTCCGGGAGAATAGCACCGTTGCCGGATCCGCCACGGTGCGGCGTCATGGCAGCGGGCCACGCGTTCCACCCCTAGGTTTCCCGGGTGATCTCGGCGAGGAAACGTGCGGTCTCGGCCGGGGTGAGGGCCTGGGTGCTCAGATGGTTCATGACCTCCATATAGCTATCGACTTCCTCGGGCTTTTCCAGGTACAGCGCGGTGGTGAGCTGTTCGATGTACACCACATCCGGCAGCTCCGGTTCGGCGAAACGAAGGATGGAGAACGAGCCGCTCGCGGCGGCGTGACCGCCGCTGCCGAACGGCACGACCTGGATGGTGACGTTGGGCAGGCCGGCCACCTCGGCCAGGTGCTGAAGCTGGGCGCGCATCGCCGCGCGGCCGCCCACCGGCCGCCGCAGCGCCGCCTCGTCGATGACCGACCACACGCGGGGAGGGTCGGGGACCGTGAGCAGGTCCTGGCGCTTGAGCCGCAGGCTGACCCGGCGGTCGATCTCTTCGGCCGGCGTGGCCCGGTGGCCGAGCAGCGTGACGGCGCGGGCATACGCCTCGGTCTGGAACAGGCCATGCACGAACTGGAGCTCGAAGGTGCGGATGACCGAGGCGGCTGCCTCCAGGCCGAGGTAGGTCTCGAACCAGTCGGCAAGGACGTCGCTGTAGGTGGACCACCAGCCCGGGGCGTTCGCCTGCCGGGCAAGCGACAGCAGGCCTGCGCGTTTCTCCTCATCGGTCATGCCGTACAGGGTCAGCAGGTCGGCCACGTCCCGCTCCTTGAAGCCCACCCGGCCGTTTTCCATCCGGCTGATCTTGGAGCGGGATGCGCGGATCTCGTAACCGGCCTCGTCGGGCGTGACGTCCGCTGCCTCACGAAGGCGCTGTAGCTGGGTCCCGAGCATCATGCGCAGCACTATCGGGCCGGGGGTGCCAACCGGCGGTTCGCCGCCCGGCTGAACCGTGCTCATCCTGGCTCCGAAACCCGATGGATCAGTGCTCAGTGCACGCCCCCAATGCCGGGATCGGGCGCTGCGGCGCTACTGCACCGCGGGGCCCGCAGCGGGCGCACACAGCACAATAACACCGGGTGGGCGTTACCGGCCCGGACGCCATTTCGACTCATTTCCGGTAATGCCATGACATTTATGACGGTGGCGTCACCGGGCACAGGTCATCGAACTCACCGTTTTTCACTCCGGCCAGGAACGCCACGATCTCGGCGCGGGTATATATCAGCGCCGGGCCCGACGGATGCCGGGAGTTGCGCATGGCGACCGCGCCGCCGGGCAGTTTGGCGACCTCGACGCAGCTTCCTGTGGGATTGCTCGCGCTGCTCTTACGCCAGCTCGCCACCGGCAGCTGATCGGCCGCGGTGGCGTTCGTGAGGTTCATCGTTCTCCCTGGGTCACGAGGTGAGCGCCACGCGGGCGGGCCGCCGCAGCGCCCGAAACGATCATCTGCATTGTGCAGCCTAACAGAGCAGACGCAAGTGCAAGTGCCTCGTGCAAAATTATTAGTGCATAGAAGCCGTGCAGCAGCTTATGCAGAAGCGCTTGCAGCGGTCGTGTGCATGCGGGAAGATGCGGATGTCCGCGTCCGAACCCCCGCGGCGCGGGCGATCGGACGGCTATGACGGCATCCTCACTGAGCCTCGTGGGCAAGGCGGCAGGCGGCCTCGCGGGCAATGTTGCAAGCGATATGCGTTGCCGTTGGCTTGCGCCAGCCGTGGAGATGGCAGCCGTCGTGAGCGGGAATTGGCCGCTCTGGCCAGAGCCCGGCCCCGGGGGGTGGACATGCTTTCCGCGGGTCGCGATCCGCTCGCCGGGCGTGCACCCGACACCGGCCCGCGCGGCCCGGGACTTCGCCGCCGCCACCGTGCGGCGTTGGGGAGCCGCGGAACGAACCGAGGACGTCGCGGTCGTCGTGTCCGAACTGGTGACCAACGCGATGTGCCACGCGGTGCCAGACTCCGGCGGGCCCCAGCTCCACAACCTGGTCCGGCTTGCCCTGGTGCAGCCCGGGCCCTGCGTGCTGTGCGCGGTCGCCGACCCCGGCCGGGCGGCCCCGGTGGTTCAAGAGGCCGACTTGCTGGCCGAGACCGGTCGCGGACTTCACGTGGTCGGCGCGCTCGCCGACGCGTGGGGCTACACCCAACCCAGCGACCGGGGGAAGGTCGTGTGGGCGATGTTCTCGACCGACCGGGGCCGCGCGTTATCGGCCCGGCCGGGCAGCCGCCACCGGCGGGGGACTGACGCCCCGCTATCATGCCAAGTGGCCGGATGAAGCTCCGGCGGGCTAGCCGCCCGAACCGCCGCCGTGGCTGATGGCTTCTACCGGGAGACACTCCTGGCAGTCGCCGGCCGTCAGCCGTCGCTCCTGCCAGGACGTATCTGGCAGGAGCAGCAGTGAACATCTATTACGTGGCGGCCATCTGGCTGGGCATGGCCCTGCTCGCCTCGGTGGTCAGCATCCGGATCGCGGTACCCGCGGCGCTGGTCGAGATCGTGGTCGGCGCGCTGGCCGGGAACATCCCCGGCATCCGCGAGCACGTCACCCAGACCGGTGTGGTGGTGTTCCTCGCCAGCGTGGGCTCGCTGGTGCTGACGTTCTTGGCCGGGGCGGAGATCGACCCGGTGTCGCTGCGCGGGCACTGGAAGGCCAGCCTGTCTATCGGCCTGGTCTCGTTCGCCCTCCCGTTCCTGGCGGCGTTCGGGTTCTGCGGGCTGGTCCTGGGATGGTCGTTGCACGCGGCCGAGATCGGCGGCGTGGCGCTGAGCACCACGTCGGTCGCGGTGGTGTATGCGGTGATGGTCGAGACGGGCCTGAACCGTCACGACCTTGGCAAGCTCATTCTGGCCGCGTGCTTCGTCACCGACCTGGGCACGGTGCTGGCCCTGGGCGGCCTGTTCGCCAGCTACGGCTGGCTGCTGCTCGTCTTCGTCGCCGTCAGCGCGGTCACCGTGGCGGTCCTCCCGCGGCTGCTGCGGCTCGCGATCAAGTATTTCGGGCACCGGGTCTCCGAACCGGAGATCAAGCTGCTGCTGGTGGTCTTGTTCGCGCTTGGCGGGCTGGCCACCCAGGCGGGCAGTGAGGCGGTCTTGCCCGCCTACGTCGCCGGGCTGGTCGTGGCGGGGGTATTCCTGCACGACCGGGTGCTGATGGACCGGCTGCGCTCGATCGCGTTCGCGCTGCTCACCCCGTTCTTCTTCCTGCGCGCCGGCACGCTCATCTCCGCACCAGCGCTGATCACCGGGGCTGGGGTGATCGCCGTCTTGCTGCTGGTCAAGCTCGTCGCCAAGATGGCCGGCGTCTGGCCGGTCGCTTCGGCGTTCAAGATGCCGCGGCGGGAGCGCACCTACACCACGCTGCTGATGGCCACCGGGCTTACCTTCGGCTCCATCGCCGCCCTGTTCGGCCTCACTCACGGGCTCATCGACAAGGCCCAGTACACCGAGCTGGTGACCGTCGTGATCCTGTCCGCGTTCGTGCCGACCCTGATCGCGCAGCAGCTCTTCCAGCCCAAGGTCTTGGACGCGGAGGAAGAAGAAGCGCTTGGCGAAGAAGACCTGTCGATCATCCACCACCGGAGCCGGCCGGGCCCATGCCGCGATTGATCAGCCGCCCGCTACGCACCGGTGCTCGCGCGGATGAAGCGCAGGACGGCTTCCCGAACTTTGGCGTAGCCAACCCCGGGATCGACGAGCGCCGCACCATGGGTCTCGTCGCTGACCGTCACGAGGGGCTTGTCACGCGTGGCTGCCGCGGCCCGCACGTGCCTGATGTCGATGGCGAACGCGGTGTCCTTGACGCCGTATCCGAACAGGACCGGGACGTGCACGCGACGGGCGGCGGTAAGCGAATCCATGCCCGCAAAGCGCGCCGGCCCGGACAAGTCGATCACTCCGGCGACGGATGTGCCGAGGTGAGCGGCGGCGACCATGACGGCGGTTCCCCCCATCGACCCGCCCATCAGGACGACCTTGTCGGCACCGGCATCGCGTGCCCATCGCGCCGCGGCGGCGACTTCGCCCGGATAGTCGCCATCACCCGGCGGGCTCGCCCCGCATCCGTCGAAGTCGAATGCGACGACCCGGAAACCGGCTGCCGCGAGCGAGCGCCCGTACGGCCACCACTGGCACAGTGAACCGGAAACCTGGTGAGCGAGAATCACCGCAACATGTCCCGTCCCGATGCTCAAAGCTGCCAGGCGATCGTGACCGGGCCCGTCCAGCATGAACATTTGTGAACGCTCACGTGCGTTCAAGCAGGGCCAGTCCGCCGCCCCGGGCGGGGTGCGCGTCGCCGCCGGCGCGGCTGAGTGTGCCGGGGCAGCCGGGTGGGGTGCGGAGCCGCCGCAGCCGGCCAAGGCGGCGGTCGCTGCCAGGGCAAGGCAGGCGGGGAACCCAAGCCACCGGCGGGTACCAGCTTGTCCTGTCTTGCGCAACGAGAGCCACCACCACGCGTGTCGTCGTCCGATGCCGCATCTCAGCCGGACCGGCTGCCCCAGGCTGGCCGCCACGTCGGCGCATAGTAACCCGTGCCGCCCCGGGCCGGCAGCAACCACCCACAGGCCTGCCCGAGCAAAGACCTGCCACCTGGCCGTTCCCGCATTGCCCGCGGGCGCGCCAATCCGGTTACCCTCGCGTTCTGCCGCGGTGTATGAACAACGGAACAGCGCCCGCGGGACTGTGCGCGTTGCCCATGTCCCACGGCCATGAGACTGCGCCATCGCCGGGCATGACGAGCCCGCTCGGCGACGCAAGGAGGTACCGGATGCCAGGTCGGAGTCGGGAGGTCGTGGTGGGCCTTGACAACGGCGGAACTGCGATCAACGCGACCGTGCTCGATTCCGGCGGGCGGTTCTTGGTGGACCGGCTGGTGGAGGTGCCCAGCCGGGTTGCCGAGGGTCCGGAGGTGGCCACCGAGGCGCTCGCCGAGGCGTTCGCGGGCGTGCTCGGCCTGACGGGGATCGCGCGTGAGTCGGTGCGGGCGGTGGGCCTGGACACGCCGGGCCCGGCCAGCGCGGACGGGGTGATCTCGTTGCGGGGTGCGGTCAACTTCGCCGATCCGGCGTGGCGGGGCTTTGATGTTCGCGGCGCTCTGGAGGCCCGGCTGGGCCTGCCTGTTATCTACAACAATGACGCGAACGCGGCATCGCTCTACGCGCACCACGTTCACTTTGGACCAAGCGCCGCACAGCGCTCGTCGGTTTCGTTGATCGTGGGAACCGGGCTGGGCGGTGGCGTGATCGCTAGCGGAAGGGTCGTACGCGGCGCTGCCGGGATGGCCGGCGAGTTCGGGCACATCCAGATCCCGATGGACGGGCTGCTGGCCGAGGGGCAGCCGACGCCCTTGTGCAATTGCGGGCTGCCCGGAGATGGCGAGAGCGTTGCCTCCCTGACCGGCATTGCGAAGAACCTGCTGCCCTACTGGCTGACCCGCTTCCCCGGCCACGAGCTCCACCGGGCTGGTCCGGCGCACCGGGCCGCGCCCCTGGTGCGGGGATACGCCAGCGCCGGGGACCCGATGGCCCTTGAGATCTTCCGGCAGCAGGCGATCGCGCTCGGCAGGCTCTTCACCGTCGCGGCGAACCTCATCGACCCGCACGCCTATTTCCTCGGCGGCGGCGTGGTCGAGGCGGTGCCCAGCTTCCGCGACTGGTTCCTGGCCACTGTCCGCGAGCACACCGACCTGCGGTCCGAGCAGCTTCCCTGTGCCACCTTCGCGCTCGTGCCGGACCTGGACATGGCGGGTGCACGCGGCGCCGCCATCGCGGGCGGCGACGCGCTGGGATGGGCACCACCAGACCTTCCCGGCCGCTGAAGCCGCGACGAACCCGCGAACTCACAAAATACGTCTGGTCAGCGCGGTTCCGGCTGGTAGCTGAGGAGCAGGACGCCGGTGGTGGTCGGTGCGCAACCGGTGAGCCGCAACGGGATCGGCCGGGTGGTCCGCCGGAACAGCCGCTTGCCGGCGCCGAGCACCAGTGGGTGCACGAACAGCCGGTACTCGTCGACGATCTCGTGCTCGATCAGCGTCTGCACCAGGACACCGCTGCCGAGCACGACGATGGCGCCGTCTCCGCGCCGTTTCAGGTCGTTGACCGAGGCGACCACATCGCCCGCCAGCACGTGCGAGCCGGCCCACCCCAGACTGGTCAGCGTCCTGGTTACGACGTACTTCGGCGTGGCGTTCAGGTGAGCAGCGATCGGGTTGGTGTCCGGCTCGGTGGGCCAGTGCGCCGCCATCTTCTCGTAGGTCCTGCGGCCGAAAAGATAGGCCGTCGTGGTGGCCAGCCCTTCCCCGGCAGTCTTCCCAAGCACCTCGTCGCCGTACGGCGCGGACCAGCCGCCGTACTCGAAGCCGTCGTCGCGGTCCTCATCGGGCGAGCCCAGACCCTGCATCACCCCATCCAGGGTGACGAACTCGATAACTGCCAGCTTCCGCATGGCCCCTCCTTCTCCGGCGGCCGGACCGGTTCCGGCTTCCCACCCCCTACACGAGCGAGCCGATGCCAAATCGACACCGCCGGAGAAGGCATGGGGGCGGCGACGTACCCGCGTGGGCCGATGGCGGGCGCTCCCGGGCGCAGGCACCCTCGCCCCCGGAGGCGGCCGGCGTGCGCCTTGTCAGAAAACCAGGGCTCCGCACACCGCGAGCGCTATCAGGGGCATCATCACGCGCAGCACCGGGCGTGCCTCCCGCCATACGGAGCTCCACAGCTCGCGGCGTGGCTCGTTCCGTACCCAGCGCTCCGTCTTACGTGCCCAGCGCTCCGCCTGCCAGCGCTCAACCGCTTCCTGCTCTCGCGCCAGCCACTCCCGCCGCCTGGCGCGGCGCTCCCGGTAACCCATCGCCAACCCCCCAAGTCATGAGCCATCATGACGCATCGCGGCGAGGTAGCGCGAGGCGGCTGGCCAACTTGCACATCCACCGCCGGCAGGCACCGCAGCTCGCGCACATGATCGTTCGGCCATGAGCGGCGCCAAGCATGGGCCGGGCGCCGGCCAGATCACTGGCGGTGCCGCGGTGGGACGGGGATCCGGTCGAGATCGCTGGCCAACACGACCCGGCCGCCGAAGGCCGCCTCCGCCTCCGCCGTGAGCCGCTGGCCGTCGCCGTGCTCGTAGCGTTGGGAGAAATGGGTGAGCACGAGCAGCCGTGCACCGGACCCGGCCGCGATCTGGCCGGCCTGCCCGGCGGTCAGGTGACCGTACTCGCGCGCCAGCGCCGCGTCGGCATCGGCGAAGGTGGACTCACACACCACCATGTCGGCGCCGTCGGCGAGGGCGAACGCGGCGTCACACAGCCGGGTATCCATGATGAACGCGAACCGCTGGCCCGGCCTCGGCTCGCTCACCTGTTCGAGCGTCACGACCCGGCCACCGGCGGCGAG
>Ga0066905_100000317_pt1 | contig 12350 bp, 9 predicted proteins | sample PanSoiMetaPlot36_FD_67483 | JGI IMG/M metagenome (GOLD analysis project Ga0066905, IMG submission 67483) | Tropical forest soil microbial communities from Panama analyzed to predict greenhouse gas emissions - Panama Soil Plot 36 (version 2) | ecosystem: Environmental > Terrestrial > Soil >... | reverse complement strand
GACGCCGGCGCGAGAAGGAGCAGCACGCCGGAGAGGCGATCGGTGCGATCCGAGCGGCGAATGGTGATGTCGGCCAGCGAGCGCAGGTCATGGAACTCGCGCCAGCGCGCCTCGAGCTCAGCGCGCGCGGTGAGCACCTCCGGCGGCAGCGGCTGACGGGGCGGAAGCGAGGCGCACCCGGCCGCCAGGGCAATGAGCGAGAGGGCGAGGGCGCCCCGCCGCAGTCCGGCGAGGCCGCTACTTCTGCTGCTGAGCCTTGGGACGGTCACCGCCCTTAGAACGCCGGACCTTCTCCTGCGCGTCGGCGAGCTTCTTTTTGACGGACTCGAAGACCGCGGGCTCGGTGTCCGGCTTGTCCGCCTTCAGGGCGCGCTCCCAGGTGGCCACCGCGTCGTCGGTGCGCCCGTTCTTGAGGTAGGCGTCGGCGAGGTGGTCGAGGATGACCGGATCTTCCTTGGCGAGGCTGACCGCGCGTTGCAGCTCGGTCATCGCCTCGGGATAGCGCCCCTGCTGGTAGTACGCCCAGCCAAGGCTGTCGATGAAGTAGCCGTTCTGCGGATCGAGGTCGAGGGCGCGCTTGATGAGCTGCACCGCCTCCGTGAGGTTCTGGCCGCGCTCCGCGTACATGTAGCCGATGTAGTTGTAGGACTCCGCGTGCTTGGGATCGAGGACGAGGACGCGACGGAAGGCGGTCACGGAGTCGTCGAAGCGACCTTGCTTCTCGTAGACCACGCCCGTCTGGAAGATCAGGTCCTTGTTCTTGTCGTCGAGGCTCAGGCCCTCCTGGAGGGCAGCCAGGGCCTTGTCGTACTGCTGGGCTCGGAAGTAGGCGGTGCCGAGGTAGAGGAAAAGCTCGGCACGCTTCGGCTCGAGATTGACCGCCTCCTGGAGAAGACGAATAGCTTCTTCGTGATGCTTGGCGCGCCCCTGCAGGAAGGCGAGCTGCACCCGTGCATCGACGGCGCGTGGATCGGCGGCGAGGATCTTCTCGAGCTCGACCTGCGCCTCGGCGTCGCGGTTGGCGTCCATGAGGGCGGTGGCCAGGAAATAGCGCGCGCGGAGATTGGTCGGCTCGATGCCCACCGCGTTCTGGAAGGCGGACACCGCGCGGTCGTACTGCTTCTGCTCGTAGTAGATGGCGCCCAGCTTGATCCAAATGCGCGGATCGCGCGGGGCGGACTCCGCGAGCGACTCGACTTCCGCCTGCGCTTCCTTGAAGCGACCCAGCCGGACGAGAACGTCGCCCAGCCGCTCCACGAAGGCGATGTTGTCGGGGTTGGTCTGCAGGGCTTGCCGGTAGACCTTGAGCGCTTCCTCCGGCTGCTGGCGCGTCTCGTACACGAACCCGAGGGCCATCCAGGCCGCGTCGAGGTCGCTGTCGAGCTCGACGGCGCGCCGGAGCCGGGTGATGGCTTCGTCCCACTGCTCGCTCTCGATGGCCACACGCCCGAGGAGATGCTGGGCCTGCGCGGAATTCGGCTGCACGGCGACCAAGCGGAGGAGCACGCCGCGCGCCTTGTCATGCTGGCGCTGCTCGATGTACTGCTGGGCGAGGGCGAGATAGGCCTCGGAGGACTTGGGCGAGAGCTGGATCGCTTTCTCGAGCTCGCTCTCCGCGTCGGAGAAGCGGCGCTGGCGGCGGAAGATCTCCGCAAGGGTCAGGTGCGGCGCGGCATTCGTGGGATCGAGGGCGATGGCCTTCTGCGCCGCCTCCACCGCCTTGGTCGGCTCGTTGGAGCGAGCCAGCCACTGGGCGAGCTGGATCCACAGAGCGGGCGTGTCCTTGTCGCGGTCGATGGCCTGGCGAAGGGCCGCGACCGCCTCCTGGTTCCGGCCCGCGCGGGCGCTCATCTGTGCGATCGAGTAGTAGTAATAGGCGGCAGCGCGTGGATCACGAATCTGCGGAGCGGGAACCTCGGCCGGCGTGTCGGAGGAGTCCGCGGTGCTCTGGGTCTGGGCGGTGACGCAGCCCCCGAGAGTGACGGCGGCGGCGAGGAGGATCCACGGTCGAATCATGAGGGCTCCGAAGCGGCGGAAACGCGACGCTCCCCGCGCGCCAGCAGGTCCTTGGTGAGAAGGCGTTTGAACGACGCGGCGAGCCCGTGATCGGCGAGCCGTCGGGCTGCGTCGTCCACCTGCCGCGCTTCCTCGGCGCTGAGCCGCCTGGAGGGGATGCCGGATGCCGATCGAGCGGACACCGCCGGCGCCGCGCCCGCGAGTTTTGTCGCCAGCACGAAGCGGACCGCGCTCACCGCCGTCCCGTGGCGCGCCTGCAGCGTGCTCGCGATGGACGTGCTGCGCAGTGTGAGCTCCTGGAGCCATGGCGAGTTGTCCACGCTCACTTCGAGTACGGACTGGCGGAGGGCGACCGGACGAGAGTGACGCGCGGCCTCGGGCCCGATGACCTGAGCCCACTCCTTCCGAATGGTCTCTTCGAGCAGCCGCTCGGCCAGCGCGGGCACAGCCTGAGTCAGCAAGCTTCCGACTCGCACGGGATTCCGGCTCGCCCGCGTTCCCATCGTAGGCCACATCATACTTGAGGGAGTGGCTGGGTGCCATACGATACAGGCGAGGTAAATACCCGCCAAATTGACTCCCCCCGACCCGGCCCTTATCATGACGCTGCCATGGCGCGCCCCCAGCGTGGTCAGAGCCTGTCCGTCACTATCGACGACCTCGCATTCGGAGGGGAAGGTGTCGGCCGGGCAGACGGTTACGTCGTCTTCGTGCGCGGAGGCGTCCCGGGCGACCGCCTCCGCGTCCGCCTCGATCAGGCGCGCTCTCGTTTTGGTCGGGGCCTCATCGAGGCCATCGAGGAGCCGTCGCCGCATCGGGTGGAAGCGCCATGCCCGTACTTTGGGCGGTGCGGGGGCTGCCGGCTCCAGCACGTGGACTATCGTGCCCAGCTCGCGTTCAAGTCCAAACAGGTGCAGGACGCGCTCCAGCGCATCGGCGGTCTCGAGACGGTCGAGATGCGACCCATTGTTCCCGCCGAGCAGATCTACGGCTACCGGAACAAGATGGAGTTCACGGTGGCGCGGAAGCGACAGGGCGAGGGCCTGACCATCGGTCTCCACGAGGCTGAGCGCTACGACGCCGTCCTCGACGTCGAGCGCTGTCTCCTCCAATCCGATCGTATGAACGCGCATCTCGCCGAGGCGCGCGGCTTCCTCTCGGAGAGCGGGCTCACCGCCTGGGATCAGGACTCCGGCGAGGGGTTGCTACGCTTCCTCATGCTACGCGAGGGGTATCGCACGGGCGAGACGATGGTGAACGTGGTCACCTCGTCTCCCGCAGTGTCGGAGCTGGCCCCTCTCGCCGAGCGGGTGGGCGCGCTCTCCCCGCGCGCCACGAGCGTGGTGATGAACGTCAATCCGAAGAAGGCGAGCGTGGCCATCGGCGTCGAGGAGCACCTCCTGGGCGGCCGCGACCACATCCGCGAGTCGCTGGGCGGCATCGAGTTCCAGGTCTCCGCGAACTCGTTCTTCCAAACGAATACCGCGCAAGCCGAGCGCCTCTTCGCCCTCGTGCTCGAGGCGACGGAGCTCACGGGCGACGAGACGGTCTTCGATCTCTACGCGGGCACTGGCGCCATCAGCCTACAACTCGCGCGCCGCTGCCGACACGTCTACGGCGTCGAGCTCGCTCCCGCCGCGGTGGCCGACGCCGCTCGCAACGCCGTGACCAACCAGATCGACAACTGCACCTTCCTCGCCGGCGAGGTCCGCTTCGCTCTGCCCCAGCTCATCGCCCAGGGCGTGCGCGCGGAGACGGTGGTGGCGGATCCTCCGCGCGCCGGGTTCCATCCAAAAGCGCTGCGCGCGCTGATCCAGCTCGCTCCCGCCCGCATCGTGTACGTCTCGTGCAATCCTGCCACCCTCGCCCGCGACCTCGGCGAGCTCGTGCACGGCGGCTATCGCGTGGACTGGGTCCAACCGGTGGACATGTTCCCGCACACCCCGCACATCGAAGCCATCGCTCGCCTCTCGCGCCCGCCGGTCGGAGCGTAGATGGCGGCAGCGCAGAGGAGCCCTGCCAAGACGCGACGCAAACAGCGCGGGGTTGTACGTGTGGGAGCCGTACGCGTCCGGTCCGGACGCGCCCGCGCAAGAATGGGGGAGTGCGGGGGGCCATTTCGAGGTGACGTGGGCAGGGAGAGCATGATCGAGCGTGCGACAGCGGTGCGCGTCCGGCCCGGACGCGCCGGCGCAAGGATGGGGGAGTGCGGGGGCCATTTCGAGGCCCCCGCAGCTGAATGAAGTCGTACATTCTGCGGCGCCTGTGGCAGGCCGTGCTCGTCCTCTTCGGCGTGTCCGTGGTCGTGTTCGCGATCCTGCATCTCACGGGCGATCCCGCCGCACTGCTCCTGCCCCCAGACGCTACCGCCGAGGACATCGCGCGCTTCCGCAAGGCGATGGGCTTCGACGATCCGTGGATCGTCCAGTACGGCCGCTTCCTCACGGGCGCGATCCACGGAGACTTCGGCGAGTCGCTCCGTCACGGCGAGCCCGCCATGGCTTTGGTTCTCGAGCGATTGCCCGCGACCTTCCAGCTGGCGGGCGCGGGACTCCTCCTCGCCCTCTGTCTCGCTGTGCCTGCGGGCATCGTCTCCGCGGTCAAGCGCAACACGCTGATCGATTACTTTTCGACGGTGGTGGCGCTCCTCGGCCAGGCCATGCCCACCTTCTGGCTCGGCATCATGCTCATCCTGGTCTTCTCGGTGCACTTCAACTGGCTGCCCTCGTCGGGACGCGGCGATCTCCAGCATCTCGTCCTGCCCGCGGTGACGCTCGGCCTTTTCACCACGGCGCGCATCACGCGCCTCACCCGCTCGGGCATGCTGGAAGTGCTGGGCCAGGACTACATCCGCACCGCGCGCGCCAAGGGCGTGAGCGAGCAGCCGGTGGTGTGGAAACATGCGCTGAAGAACGCGTCGATTCCCATTGTGACCATCGTGGGCATCGAGCTCGGCACGCTCCTGGGCGGGTCCGTCATCACGGAGACGATTTTCGCGTGGCCGGGGGTGGGCCGTCTCTCCGTGCAGGCCATCTTCAACCGCGACTATCCCGTGGTGCAGGCCGCCGTGTTCATCCTCGCCAGCACCTTCGTCGTGGTGAACTTCCTCGTGGATCTCGCCTACACGTGGCTCGATCCGCGCATCCGGTTCCAGTGATGGCCCCGCCCAGCGGCACCGTGGCCGTCGCCCTGCCCGTTCCCGAGGAACAGGAGGAGCGCTACTGGCTGACCACGCTGCGGCGTCTCGTGCGCCGGCGCACCGCGCTCTTCGGTCTCGCCGTGGTCGTGCTCGTGATCCTGGCCGCCGTCTTCGCCCCGTGGCTCACTCCCTTCGATCCGCTCGAGCAGGACATCAACCAGCGCCTCAAGGAGCCCGGCTGGCGGAATGCGGCGGGGCAGATGCATCCGCTCGGCACGGATCATCTCGGGCGCGACATCCTTGCCCGGGTGATCTTCGGCGCCCGCATCGCGCTCGTGGTCGGCCTGTCCGCCGTGCTCATCTCGGGCGTGCTCGGGATGGTGATCGGCCTCGTGGCCGGCTACTTCAGGGGCAAGATCGACGACTTCCTCATGCGCCTGGCCGACATCCAGCTGGCTTTCCCTTTCATCCTGCTTGCCATCGCCGTCATCGGGGTGCTGGGGGCGAATCTCCGCAACATCATCATCGTGATCGGAGTGTCGTCGTGGGTCGTGTACGCCCGGGTGGTCCGCGGCGAAGTGCTGTCGATCCGAGAGCGTGACTTCGTCCAGGCGGCCATCGCCCTCGGGAGCCGCGACGGCCGCATCCTCCTCCGCCACGTCCTGCCCAACGCCTTCACACCCTGGCTGGTGGTGGCCACGCTCGACATGGCGCGCGTCATCGTGATCGAGTCCGCGCTGTCCTTCCTGGGTCTGGGCGTGCAGCCGCCGACGCCGACATGGGGCGGCATGCTCGCCGACGGACGCGTGTATCTCTCGACCGCGTGGTGGCTCGCGACCTTTCCCGGCCTGGCCATCCTGGTCACGGTCCTCGGCATCAACCTCCTCGGGGATGGGCTGCGGGACACGCTCGATCCCAGATTGAAGGTGTAAATGGACACCCTCGTGTTGACGGGAGCTCTGCTCATGGACGGCACGGGCGCCGAGCCCGTGCGCGGCCGCGCCGTGGTCGTCGAGGACGGCCGCATCACCCAGGTCGTGGATGCCGGGCGTGCCCCGCGCGGACGGCAGATTGACCTTGCCGGCTGCACTCTCCTGCCGGGTCTTATCAACTGCCACGTGCATCTCTGCTTCGGAGGGGAGCCCGACCCGGTGCGCGCCATTCGCGACGAGCCGCACGCGCTGACCGCGCTCAAGGTCCTCCGGCGCGCGCAGGACACGCTGGAGGCGGGCGTGACGACGGTGCGCGACCTGGGGGGTCGCGACTACGTCGAGCTGGCCGTGCGGCGGGGCATCGGCGAAGGCGTCTTCCCGGGACCGCGCATCCTCGGCGCGGGTAAGCCCGTCTGCATGACGGGGGGCCATGGACACTTCGTAGGGCGCGAGGCCGACGGTCCCGACGACGTGCGGAAAGCGGTGCGCGAGCAGCTCAAGGCTGGCGCAGACGTGATCAAGCTCATCGCCACCGGCGGTGTCATGACCCCGGGCGTGGAGCCGGGATCGCCCCAGCTCACTCTCGAGGAGATGCGCGCCGCGGTCGAGGAGGCGGTGAAGGCCGGGCGTCGCACCGCCGCCCATGCGCAGGGCTCCTCCGGGATCGCCGACGCGGTGGAAGCGGGCATCACCACTATCGAGCACGGCATCTTCCTCACCGACGAGATCATCGCGGCGATGAAGCGCAAGGGCACGTTCCTCGTGCCCACCCTGGCCGCTCCCGCCGCCATCTCGACAGGCGGCCTCGCCGCGGGAATTCCGGAGTACATGGTCCGCAAGTCCGACTCGGTGGTGGGCTCGCACGTGGCCAGCTTCAAGCGGGCGCACGAGGCGGGCGTGCGCATCGCGGCGGGCGCCGACTCGGGCACGCCGCTCAACTACCACGGCAGCCTCCTGCCCGAGCTCGAGCTCATGGTGAAGAACGGCATGACGCCGCTCGAGGCGATCCACTCGGCCACCGCGGTGGCCGCGGAGGCGATCGGGCTCGGGCGAGAAATCGGCCGTGTCGCCGAGGGCTACGCCGCCGATCTCCTCGCGGTGGCGGGAGAACCCGCCGCGAGCATCGGCGCCCTCGCGGAGGTCCGGATGGTCCTTGCACGGGGAGCTATCATCAAAGCACCATGATCACGGTCAGGCCCGGCTCCGAGCGCGGACACTTCGATCACGGCTGGCTCGACACCTATCACACCTTCTCCTTTGCCTCGTACCACGACCCGCGGCACATGGGGTTCCGCTCGCTCAGGGTGATCAACGAGGATCGCGTGCAGCCGGCCGAGGGGTTCGGCACCCACGCTCATCGCGATATGGAGATTCTCACCTGGGTGCTTGAAGGGGCGCTCGAACACAAGGACAGCATGGGCAATGGCTCCGTGATCAGGCCTGGCGACATCCAGCGCATGAGCGCGGGCACGGGAGTGACCCATAGCGAGTTCAACCCCTCGCGGAAGGAGCTCGTCCACCTGCTCCAGATCTGGCTCCTCCCGAGTCAGCGCGGGCTCACGCCGAGCTACGAGGAAAAGCGCTTCGAGCCCGAGTCGCGCCGCGGCGTCTTGAGGCTCATCGCGGCGCGCGACGGCCGTGACGGCGCCGTCGATATCCACCAGGACGCCGATCTGTGGACCGCGCTCCTCGAGCCCACAGAGGCTGTGCGTCATCCGCTCGCGGCCGGACGCCACGCGTGGCTGCACGTCGCCCGCGGGAAGGTCACGGCCAATGGCACGAAGCTGGAGGCGGGCGACGGCGCCGCCTTCAGCAGCGAGCCGAGCGTAGAAGTAAAAGCCACAGACCGCGCTGAAGTCCTTCTGTTCGACCTGAGCTAATCCGCCAAGCGTAATGTGATGTTCCGCTTCGAGCGCGGGCTACGCCCGCGCCATCCGACCGAAGGGGGGAGGTTCGGAAGGGGGGCGCAAGCCCCCTCCGAGTCGCTAACCCCAGAGCGCCCGCAGTCGCGCAGGATCCTTCACGACCTGGGCGAGCAGCGCCGCGAAGAAGGCTCCGCAGGCCAGCACGCCGATCTCGCGCCAGAGCGACGGCCGCAGCTCGGCCGGTAGCAGCGCCCGATTGAGCCAGATCGTGTGGAGCGAGAGCACGACGAAGTTGAGTGCGGCCACGTTCGCCCCGATCACGATGAGCCGGAACGGATCGCCCGCCGTCATGGCGAGACAGCCCACCGCGACATAGCCGATCAGCACCGTATGGTAGAGTCCGCGCGCGGGCGTGCTCCGCCCCGACGATCGGCTGCGCGCCCAGGCTGTCCACAAGATGTCCGTCACGATGCGCGCGAAGCCCCCCGCGATGCCGACCTGGGTCAGGCCGAGGACCGCGAAGCCGGTGAGCAGGGCGAGCGTCCAGGGAATTAGCCCCGACCGCCAGCCAACGGCCTGGGCGAGCCATGTCGGCGAGGCGAAGCCGGACCAGATCTCGCCCGTGCCTGCGAAGTGAGCGGCGAGCACCGCCGGCAGGGCCATGGAGACGAGACACCCGAGAGGCCAGAGCAGCCAGAAGTCCGTGCGGAGGTAGCGCCACCACTGCCGCCACTTGTCGAGGTTGGCATCGGTGGGTGCGAAGATCTTGCCGTCACGCGCGAATGGGATGCGTTCGCCCCCGAGCATCACGGATTGGCTCTCCACCGTGCCGCCCATGCCGAAGCCCTTGTCGCGCAGCCACTGCGTCAGCGCGGCGTTGATGGTGCCTCCCGCGCCCGAGTACGCGGCGAAGGCGGCGAGGAGGACCCAATTGCGCACGTCGCGATCGACGGGCAGGGCTGGCACCACGAAGCCGGACCCGACGACGCGCCATACGCTCGGGGGCACGAAGACGTAGGCGAGGGCGGCGAGGAAGAGGAGCGTCCACGCCATGAGGAGCCACTCCGCCCACTCGACGGTCTTGCGGGCCCGCGCGCCGAGCACGACCACCGCCACCGCCCCGAGGAAGATGGTGTAGCCGAGCCCAATGATGACCGGCCGATCGTCGGGACGCGGCACGCGACCCAGGAAGGCCGCCGTCAATGCCGACGCTGCGGCGAGCGCCCAGCCTGGCCAGCCGACCTGAGCGAGGTGCAGAAGTGTGTAAAAGGGGCCCCACAGACGCGGGCCGGGCTGGAGACGCATGAAGCCCGCGAAGATCGGCTCGCCCGTGGCAAGGGTGTAGCGGGCCATCTCCGTATTGAGGAGGGCCTGGAGCAGCACAGACATGGTGCAGATCCAGAGGATGCCCGGTCCCCAGCGAGCTGTGGCGGCAGGCCCCAGCATCCAGTCCCCCGAGCCCAGCGAGAGGCCGAGGAGGATGGCGCCGGGTCCGATGACGCGAACGACGTTGCGGAGCGTGTAGGGAGGCGGCTGCGGCAGCTCCGCCTGCGCCCATTCCACCTCCGGCTTCACGACGCAGCGATCCGACGCCGCGTGCGCCACGCTGCGCCCAGCGCGAGGGTGGCGGCGGCCGCCGTGCCGTCGAGGAGCACGTCATAGATGCTTGCCACCCGGCCCGGCTCGAACGACTGGTGGAACTCGTCGAGCGCCGCCGTGATCACGGCGAGCCCGAGGGAAGGCCAGGGAGCTCCCACCGCGCGCCGCCAGAGCATGGCGAGCACGGCGTACTCGAAGACATGCGCTCCTTTGCGGATGAGGCCGTGGATGAGGTCGAAGAGGTGTGGAGAGGCGAAGGGAAGAAGACCGCGAAGAATCGGCTCGATCCACGAGGCTGTTTCCTCGCCGCCCCATTGACTGCCCCCGAGGTACGCGATGAGCCCGGTCCAGCACAGCGGGGGCAGGAACTGCATGCCCACAACCGTGGCACGACGGCCGGAAGTTGACAAGATTCTCACACTAAACATAGGATGAGCCATGTCGCTGCAGGAGATTTTGGACGGACTCCTGACCTCGGCGCGCACCGGCCCTCTCATCACCGCCACCCGATACTTCCAGGCCAAGCCTGCCATCTTTGCGCCGTTCCCCTCCTCGCTCGATCCACGCCTCGTCGAGGCGCTCAGGAGCCGGGGCGTCCAGAAGCTGTACTCGCATCAGGCGCGAGCCTTCGAGATCGTGGCCAAGGGCGAGAACCTCGTGGTGGTCACCCCTACTGCTTCCGGCAAGACGCTCTGCTACAACCTGCCCGTGCTGCAGGCCCTCGTGCAACAGCGCGAGTCGCGCGTGCTCTACCTCTTCCCCACCAAGGCCCTCGCCCAGGATCAGCTCGCGGAGCTGACGGAGCTCGCGAAGTCGCTGCCCGACATGCGCATGTACACCTACGACGGCGACACGCCGCAGGACGCGCGGCGCTCGGTGCGGGCGCGGGCCAATCTCGTGCTGACCAATCCCGACATGCTGCACTCGGGGATCCTGCCGCACCACACCAAGTGGGTGAATCTCTTCCAGAACCTCCGCTACGTCGTGATCGACGAGCTCCACGCCTATCGCGGAGTCTTCGGGAGCCATCTCGCCAACGTGCTGCGCCGGCTCAAGCGCATCTGTCGGCACTACGGCTCTTCGCCGCAGTTCATCATGGCCTCGGCCACCATCGCCAATCCACGCGAGCTCGCGGAGCGGCTCACCGGCGAGCCGGTAGGGGACGTGACGGAGAGCGGCGCCCCCACGGGCGAGAAGCTCTTCCTCTGCTACAACCCGCCCGTGATCAATCGGGAGCTGGGGATCCGCGCGCCCTATCTCGGCGAGGCGGCCGGCCTCGCTGTGCAGCTCCTGAAAGAGAAGGTGGCGACCATCGTCTTCGCGCAGAGCCGCCTCTCCACCGAGGTGCTGCTGTCCACCATCAAGCGCGGGGTGGAGGACAAGACGGGCGACTCGGGCTTGGTGCGCGGCTATCGCGGTGGCTACCTGCCGCTGCGGCGGCGCGAGGTGGAGCAGGGGCTGCGGAGCGGTGACGTGCTCGGCGTGGTGGCGACGAGCGCGCTGGAGCTAGGCATCGACATCGGTCATCTCGATGCCGCCGTGCTCGCCGGCTATCCCGGAACCATCGCCTCCATGTGGCAGCAGGCCGGACGCGCGGGGCGGCGCAGCGAGCTCTCGGCGGCGATCCTCGTGGCGAGCTCCTCGCCCATGGATCAATATCTCGCCGCGCATCCCGACTACCTCTTCGGCGCCCCGCCCGAGCACGCCCGGATCAATCCGGAGAACCCCTTCATCCTGGTCAACCACCTCAAGTGCGCGGCCTTCGAGCTGCCCTTCGGGCGCCAGGAGATCTTCGGCGGCGACGTGCAGTCGCATCTTCAGGCTCTCGAGGAGGAGGGGCTGCTGCACCGGGCGGGCGAGCAGTTCCATTGGACGTCGGAGACCTACCCCGCCGATCACATCTCGCTGCGCACCGTCACCTCCGACAACTTCCTGGTGATCGACACCACCGCGCGCGACGACAAGCAGGTGAAGCGGCGGCAGATCATCGCCGAGGTCGACTGGAAGAGCGCCTTCGCCATGATCTACCCCAAGGCCATCTACATGGTCGAGGGCGAGCCCTTCGAGGTGCAGGAACTCCGCTACCGCGAGGACGAGGAGAAGGTCGCGTACGTCAAGAAGGTGGTGGTGGACTACTTCACCGACGCCATCAGCGCCAAGGGTGTGTGGATCCTCCAGCGTTTCACGAAGCAGGAGACGCCGGGTGTGCAGGCCGAGCAAGGCGAGGTGCTCGTCGCCGAGAAGGTGGTGGGCTTCAAGAAGATCAAGATCGGCACCATGGAGAACGTGGGCTCGGGCGAGGTCGAGCTGCCGCAGCAGGAGATGCAGACCACGTCCGCATGGCTCACCGTGGATCCCAAAGTGCTCGCGGAGATTTCCACCCAGCGCGACGAGCTGGTGGATGGCATGCGGGCGCTGACGCGGCTGCTGCACTCGCTTGCTCCAACCTTCCTCCTCTGCGACATCCGCGACATCGGCGCCTGGCTGGGCGACGGCAGCCCCGCCGCCGAGGGACAGGTGGTGACGCGCGAGGTGATGCGCGCCCAGCTCGTGCAGGGCGACGAGTTCACGCCCACCATCTACCTCTATGACAACCTGCCGGGCGGCATCGGGCTTGCCGAGCGCATCTTCGAGGTGCTGCCGGATCTCCTCGCCCGCGGACTGGAGACGCTCGAGGCTTGCCCGTGTCCTGCCGGTTGCCCCTCGTGCGTGGGGCCGGTGAACGAGGTCGGCCGTCGCGCCAAGCCGGTGGCTCTGGCTCTCCTCACACGCCTCGTCCGTCGCCGCTGACCATCTCCC